>ERZ795060.5574-NODE-5574-length-9929-cov-4.469820_pt1 | contig 9929 bp, 8 predicted proteins | sample MGYA00375144_ERZ795060 | MGnify/ENA primary metagenome ERZ795060 (study PRJEB30189, sample SAMN05720157) | activated sludge metagenome | isolation source: anaerobic digester from wastewater treatment plant | place: Japan | collected 2015-05-15 ... | reverse complement strand
CGCGCCGCCGCCGCGCGCGACAACGTCCGCACCGGCTGCTGCGGCAGCACCCGGCGACGCACCGGACTCGGTGCTGAGCCGGCTGCCGGTGGAGCTGCTGGTCGAATCGATGCAGTTCAGCAACGGCCGCATCGACTTCAGCGACCACTTCGTGCGCCCGAACTACCGCGCCGACCTGACCGAGCTGAACGGCCGCATCGGCCGCCTCGACAGCCGCTCGCGCGACATGGCCACGCTGCAGTTCGACGGGCGCGTGGCCGGCACCGGCACGCTGCAGATCAGCGGTGCGGTCAACCCCACGGTGATCCCGCCGGCGCTGGACATCCAGGCCAAGGCCACCGACATCGAGCTGCCGGGGCTCACGCCCTACGCATCGAAATACGCCGGCTACCCGATCGAGCGCGGCAAGCTCAGCATGGACGTGGCCTACAAGGTGGCCGCCGACGGCAAACTCGACGCCAACAACCGCATCATCGTCAACCAGCTCACGCTGGGCCCCAAGAGCGACAGCCCCGAGGCCACCCGCCTGCCGGTGCCGTTCCTGGTGGCGCTGCTGCAGGACAAGGACGGCGTGATCGACCTGGACCTGCCGCTGACCGGGTCGCTGGAAGACCCGCAGTTCAGCCTGGGCGCGCTGATCTGGAAAGTCATCACCAACCTGTTCAGCAAGGCCGCGAGTTCGCCGTTCTCGGTGCTGGGCGGCGGCAAGGACCTGAGCCAGGTCGACTTCCAGCCCGGCAGCGCGCAGACCACGGCAGCCGGCGCCGAGGTCATCGCCAAGGTGGCCAAGGCGCTGGCCGACCGGCCGCAGCTGAAGCTGGGCATCGTCGCCATGGCCGACCCTGCCGGCGAGGCCGAGGCGCTGCGCCGCGCCGCCTTCGAAGCGAAGCTGCACGACGCGCAGCGGCGCGAGCGTGCGCGCGGCGCGCTGGGCAGCGCCGAGCTCGACGCCGCCTTGCCGCCGCTGACGGCCGAGCAGCGCGCGCAACTGGTGCGGCAGGTCTATGCCGACACCAAGCTGCCCGACAAGCCGCGCAACTTCATCGGCCTGGCCAAGGACATCCCGCTGGCCGAGATGGAAGCGATGCTGGTGGCGTCGATGCCGGTGGACGACGCCGCCGCACGCGAACTGGCGCAGCAGCGCGGGCGCACCGTGCGCGACGCGCTGGTGGCCAAGGGGCTGGGCAGCGAGCGGCTGTTCCTGGGCGAAGCCAAACTGCACACGGCCGGCACGGACGGCACCGACAAGGCGCCCTGGGTGCCGCAGGCGCAGCTGACGCTGTCGGCCAACTGAGACGGGAGTCGAACATGGCGAGCCAAACCATCACGCTGGGCGGCGGCTGCTTCTGGTGCACCGAGGCCGTGTTCGAGCAGGTCGACGGCGTGCTGGCGGTCGAATCGGGCTACAGCAACGGCCACACGCGCCAGCCCAGCTACCCGCAGGTCTGCGCCGGCGACACCGGCCACGCCGAGGTGGTGCAGGTGCAGTTCGACGACCAGCGCATCGGGCTGCGCGAAATCCTCGAGATCTTCTTCACCGTGCACGACCCGACCACGCTGAACCGCCAGGGCGCGGACGTCGGCACGCAGTACCGCTCGGGCATCTACCTGCACGACGCGGCGCAGCGCGCGGTGGCACAAGCGGTGCTCGACGAAGCCAACGCGGCCCATGGCGGCCGCGTCGTCACCGAACTGTGCGCGCTGGACAACTACTCGCGCGCCGAGGACTATCACCAGCACTACTTCGCCAACAACCCGCACCAGGGCTACTGCGCAGCGGTGGTGGGCCCCAAGGTCGACAAGTTCCGCAAGACCTTCAAGGCGCGGCTGAAGCGTTGATCGGCGCGCACGGCTCAGTGCGAAGTGCTCGGCACGACCGGCTCGGCGTGCGCTGGCCCGGGTGCGCCGCTCAGGGCGCCAGCCGCTCGCGATGCCAGCCGCCGGCTTGCAGCCGGTAGCGCAGCCGGTCGTGCAGCCGGCTCTTGCGCCCCTGCCAGAACTCCCACGCATCCGGCGCAAGCCGGTAGCCGCCCCAATGCGGCGGACGCGGCGGGTTCATCGCATATTTCAGGCCGACCTTCGCCACCTGCGCGACCAGCACCGCGCGCGACGCGATCACCTGGCTTTGCGGCGAGGCCCACGCGCCGATGCGCGAGTCCAGCGGCCGGCTGGCGAAGTAGGCGTCCGACAGCTCGGGCTCGAGTTGGCCGACGCGGCCTTCGATGCGCACCACGCGCTCGAGCTCCACCCAGTGGAACTGCAGCGCGGCCTGCGGGTTGGCCGCCAGCTCGAGGCCCTTGCGGCTCTGGTAGTTGCTGTACCAGACGATGCCGCGCGCATCCAGGCCCTTGAGCAGCACGATGCGCGTGGACGGCCGGCCATCGGCGCCCACCGTGGCCAGCGTCATCGCGGTCGGTTCGGGCAGCTGCGCGTCCAGCGCCTGTTGCAGCCAGGTTTGGAATTGTTTCAAGGGGTCACCGGCCGAGGCCGCTTCGTCGAGCGCATCGCGCTCGTAGCTCTTGCGCAGATCGGCCAGTTTCTTGTCCATCGCCGCAGTATGCCGCGCGCATGGCGCGCCCGAAGGCGGTGAGCGCCGCGCCGCCGCAGCGCGTGCCTTACGTGTAAGGCCCTAAGTGAAGCTCCCAGTATCTGCGCCGCGGTGTCGCCCCCATTCTTCGCGCTCCGAGCGCGCCGCAGTGCGCGCCATCCCCACACTCACCACGAAAGGCGCAATGCATGCAGGCGCGTCCGACCGTCGTAGTGCTGGCCGCAGGCAAGGGCAGCCGCTTCAAGGGGCCCGCGCACAAGCTGGAACAAAGCCTGGGCGAGTGCAGCGTGCTCGCGCGCACGTTGCACAACGCGGTCGCCAGCCACCTTCCGGTGGCCGTGGTGACCACGCCGGCGCTGGCGGCGCTGGCCGCGGGTGTGGTCGGCGAACGCGATGTGATCGTGCTGCCGCCGCAGCAGGCCGAACGGGGCATGGGCGACTCGATCGCCGCGGGCATCGCCGCGCGTGCCGACGCGCCGGGCTGGCTGCTGCTGCCCGGCGACATGCCGATGGTGCGCTCGGCCACGCTGCTGGCCGTGGCCGCGGCGCTCGAGCACCATGCGGTGGCCTATGCGCAGTACCACGGCCGGCGCGGCCATCCGGTGGGCTTCGCCGCCGAGCTGTACTCCGAGCTGATGATGCTCAGCGGCGACGAAGGCGCGCGCCGCATCGTCGCGCGCTACCCGGCCATCGGCGTCGATGTCGAAGACCCCGGCGTGCTGCTCGACCTGGACACCGAGGCCGACCTCGCGGCCATGCGCGCGCTGCAGGCACAAGAGCCGCGCACGGCCGGCGGCGCGGCCTGAGCCCCGCTCAGGCCGCCGCCGCCGCGGCCAGTGCCTGCTGCAGCCGCGCGGCGCCGCTGCCGAAAGCGTAGGCATCCATGCCCAGGCTGCCGTGGGTCTGGCTGGCGTGCAGGCGCAGCGCCGCCGCGTCGCGCCCACCGGCACCGGCGGCGACGAACCAGGGCAGCAGGTGCTCGTCGCTGGGGTGCATGTCCACAGCATGCGGCGCGGCGCGCCGGTAGTCGAACAGCGCGTCCCAGTCGCGCGCCGCGCCGCGCTCGCGCATCCAGCCGCGAAAGGCCGCGCTCTCGGCGATCTCGGCGGCGTCGGGGTTGGCGCGCAGGCCACCGGCAAAGACACGGCGCAGGTTGTGCGTGATGCTGCCGCTGCCCATGACCAGCACGCCTTGCGCGGCCAACGGCGCCAGCGCGGCGCCAAACTCGAACAGCCGGCGCGGTCTCCAGTCGGGCACGAAGGCCAGCGGCAGCACCGGCACGTCGGCGGCCGGCCACATGTAGCGCAGCGGCGTCCAGATGCCGTGGTCCAGCCCGCCTTGCTCGATGCGCTGCACCTCGATGCCGGCGCCGCGCAGCAAGCCCTGCACCTGCGTGGCCAGCGCCGGCGCGCCCAGGGCGTCATAGCGCAGCGTGTAGAGCTCGTCGTCGAAACCGCCGAAGTCGTACACCGCCTGGTGGCGCGGCGCCGCCAGCAGCACCGGGGTGCGCGCCAGCGTGTGCGCCGACACCGCCAGCACGGCCTGCGGCCGGCCGAAGGCGGCATCGATCGCCGGACCGAGCCGCTGCATGAACGCGCCGGCCGCGCGCGGCTCGAGCGCGGTCATCGGCGAGCCGTGCGAGATGAAGATCGGGCTGAGCGGGTTCATGCCGGCATTGGAGCACCGCCGCCGCGGCCGCGCATTCGCCACCGGCGAACGCAGCGTTCAGCCCCGCGCCTGACACCGGCGGCGGCATCGGCTAAGGTGCCGGTCCATGCACGATTCCCCTGCGCGCAGCGCCGCCGCCGCGGCGGCTGGCCCCCACCCCGAGGCTCACACCGGGCCTGACGCCGCACCCTGGGCCGCGCAGCGCAGCCTGCGCCCACCCTCGATCGCCGCGCTCGCCTGGCGCCAGAGCCTGCGCGACCTGCGCGCCGGCGAGCTGCGGCTGCTGGCGCTGGCGGTGCTGCTGGCGGTGGCGGCGCTGAGCGCGGTGGGCTTCTTCGCCGACCGCATGAACCGCGGGCTGAGCCAGGGCGCGGCGGCGCTGCTCGGCGGCGACGCGGTGGTCGGCAGCGACCAGCCCGCGCCGCACGAGCTGCTGCAGCGCGCCGCCGCCGCGGGCTTGCGCACCGCCCGCAGCGCCGGCTTTCCGAGCATGGGGCGGGCACCGGACGAACTCGGCGGCGCCTCGCGGCTGGTGGCGGTCAAGGCGGTGAGCGAGAACTACCCGCTGCGCGGCGAACTGCGGCTGAAGGCGTCCGCCGGCGCACCCGAGCGCGACGTCGCCGGCGCACCGGCACGCGGCACGGTGTGGGTGGACCAGGCGCTGCTCGATGCGCTGCAGCTGCGTGTCGGCGACGATCTGTTGCTGGGTGATGCCGCGCTGCAGATCGGGCAGATCATCGTGCTCGAACCCGACCGCGGCATCGGCTTCATGAGCTTCGCGCCGCGCGTGCTGCTCAACCAGGCCGACCTGGACGCCACCGGGCTGATCCAGCCGGCCAGCCGCGTCGCCTACCGCCTGGCGCTGGCCGCACCGCCGGGGCGCGAGGCGGCGCTGCGCGACTTCGTCGCCTGGGCCGAACGGCGCATCGAGGCCGGCGCCTGGCGCGGCGTGCGCGTCGAATCGCTGGAGGGCGGCAACCCGCAGATGCGCCAGACGCTCGAGCGCGCGCACAAGTTCCTCAACCTGGTGGCGCTGCTGGCGGCGCTGCTGGCCGCGGTGGCGGTGGGCATCGCGGCGCGCGACTTCGCGCAGCGCCACCTCGACGACTGCGCAATGCAGCGGGTGCTGGGCCTGTCGCAGGCGCGCATCGCCGGGGCCTTCACGCTGCAGTTCGCCGGCGTCGGGCTGCTGGCCAGCGTGGCCGGCGTGCTGCTCGGCTTCGCGGTGCACTACGTGTTCGTCGTGCTGCTGGCCGGCCTGGCGCACTCGGCCATGCCGCCGCCGGGGCCCTGGCCTGCGCTGTTCGGGCTGGGTGTGGGCCTGACGCTGCTGCTGGGCTTCGGCTTGCCGCCGGTGCTGCAGCTGGCGCGCGTGCCGCCGCTGCGCGTGATGCGCCGCGACGTCGGCACGCTCAAGGCCTCGTCGGCGCTGGTGCTGGCTGCGGGTGGCGCCGGCTTCGTCGCGCTGCTGCTGGCGGTGTCGTCGGACCTCGAGCTGGGGCTGATCGCGGTCGGCGGCTTTGCCGCGGCGATCGCACTGTTCGCCTTGCTGTCGTGGCTGGCGGTGCAGTTGCTGAAGCGCGCCGTGCCCGAGGTCGGTGCACCGCGCTGGTGGACCTTGGGCGCCAGCGCGCCGCGCTGGCTGGTGCTGGCCACACGCCAGATCGCCGCGCGGCCGGCTTTCGCCGTGCTGCAGGTGTCGGCGCTGGCGGTGGGGCTGCTGGCGCTGGTGCTGCTGGTGCTGCTGCGCACCGACCTGATCGACAGCTGGCGCAACGCGACGCCGCCCGACGCGCCGAACCGCTTCGTCATCAACCTGCAGCCGGATCAGGTGCAGCCGTTCCAGCGTGCGCTGGCCGCGGCCGGCGTCGAGCGCTACGACTGGTTCCCGATGATCCGCGGCCGGCTGGTGGCGATCAACGGCAAGCCGGTCAACGAAGCCAGCTTCGGCGAGAACCGCGCGCGCCGGCTGGTCGAGCGCGAGTTCAACCTCAGCCACGCGGCGCAGCCGCCGGCGCACAACCGCATCGTCGCCGGGCGCTGGACGCCCGAGGAAGCCGACGGCCTGAGCGTGGAAGACGGCCTGGCGCAAACGCTGGGCCTGAAGCTGGGCGACCGCCTGCGTTTCGACATCGCCGGCCAACTGCACGAGGCGCGCATCACCAGCCTGCGCAAGGTCGACTGGGCGTCGATGCGCGTCAACTTCTTCGTCATGTTCCCGCTGGCGCAGATGCCGGGGCTGCCGGTGACCTACATCAGCGCCTACCGCGCGCCCGCCCAGCCCGGCTTCGACAACGCCTTGAGCCGGGAATTTCCCAACATCACCAACGTCGATATCAGCGCGTCGATCGGCCAGCTGCAGCGGGTGCTCGACCAGGTCGTGCGCGCGGTGGAATTCCTGTTCGGCTTCACGCTGGCGGCCGGACTGGTGGTGCTGTTTGCCGCGGTCAGCGCCACGCGCGAGGCGCGCGCACGCGAGTTCGGCCTGATGCGCGCGTTGGGCGCCAGCGCCAAGCTGCTGGCGCGCGTGCAGCGCACCGAGCTGCTGGGCGTGGGCCTGCTGGCCGGGCTGCTGGCGTCGCTGGCGGCGATGGCGGTGGGCTGGGCGCTGGCGCGTTATGCCTTCGACTTCACCTGGAACGCGTCGCCCTGGGTGCCGTTGGCCGGCGCGGCCGCCGGCGCTGTGCTGGCGCTGGCGGCCGGCTGGTGGGGCCTGCGCGAGGTGCTGCGCCGGCCGGTGATCGACACGCTGCGCAGCGCGGCGCAGTGAGTTCGGCCAAGTTCGCACGCTTCACCCGCAGCGCAGCGCCGGGCCCGGCGCCGTGCGGCCCGATACTCGACGCATGATCGACGACGCCCGGCAGCGGCCGCTGCGTGTGCTGCACCTGGAAGATTCCGACCTGGATCACGAGCTGGCGATGGTCCACCTGCGCCGCGCCGGCCTGCGCGTGCAGTCGAAGCGCATCGACTCGCGCGCCGAGTTCGCGCACGAACTGCAAGGCGACTGGGACCTGATCCTGTCCGACTACAACCTGCCCGGCTTTTCCGGCCTGCAGGCGCTGGAGCTGCTGCGTGCCAGCGGGCGGCTGTGGCCCTTCATCCTGGTGTCGGGCGAGATCGGCGAGGACACCGCGGTCGAGGCGATGCGCAACGGCGCGTCCGACTACCTGCTGAAGAACAACCTGGCGCGCCTGGCCCCGGCAATGGAACACGCCATCGAGGCCGCCGACGCGCGCCGCGCACGCGCCGCCGCCGACGAAGAGCTGCAGGCCTCGCGCCAGCGCCTGGCCGAACTCGCGCAGCACCTGCAGACCAGCGTCGAGCAGGAACGCAGCGCGATCGCACGCGAGATCCACGACGACGTCGGCGGCTCGCTGACCGCGCTGAACTTCGACCTGGCGTGGATCGCGCGGCATGCGTCCAGCGAGCCGGTCCGGGCACGGGCGCAAAGCGCGCTGGAGACGGTGACGCATGCCATCGAAGCCAGCCAGCGCATCATGCACAACCTGCGCCCGGCGATCCTCGAGCAGGGGCTGGTCGCGGCGCTGCAATGGATGGCCAGCCGCCACGAGAAGCGCACCGGCATCGCCTGCGACTTCCACACCAGCCACGAGCAGCTGCAGCTGCCCGCCGGCGTGCCGCTGGTGGCCTACCGCAGCGCGCAGGAGGCGCTGACCAACGTCAGCAAACACGCGCAGGCCACGCGCGTGCGCCTGGACCTGATGCTCGCGCCCGACATGCTGTCGCTGGAGATCAGCGACAACGGCCGCGGCCTGAGCCGCCGCGACCTGGCCAAGTCGCGCAGCTTCGGCCTCCGCGGCCTGCAGGAGCGCGCGGCCACCGTCGGCGGCTGGATCGACCTGTCGAGTTCGGCGCGCGGCACCACGCTGATCCTGTCGATCCCGATCACCGCGTCCGAGACCCCGGCGCCGCCCGCGGCGCACGCCGGGCACACGCACGAGCAGGCCACCGGGCACGACCCGTCGGCCTGGGGAAACCTATGATCCGAGTGATTCTTTGCGACGACCACGCGCTGATCCGCCGCGGCATCCGCGACACCTTGTCCGACGCGGCCGACATCCAGGTGGTGGGCGAAGCCGGCGACTACGGCGAGCTGCGCGCGCTGATGCGCTCGTTGAGCCAGGCCGACGATGCCAAGGGCGCCGGCTGCGACGTGCTGGTGCTGGACATCAACCTGCCCGGGCGCAGCGGGCTGGACGTGCTGCACGTGCTGAAGGACGAGGGCGCGCCGGTCAAGGTGCTGATCGTCAGCATGTACCCCGAGGACCAGTACGCGATCCGCGCCTTGCGCGCCGGCGCGCACGGTTACGTCAACAAGGGCGGCGACCCGCAGTTGCTGGTGCAGGCGGTGCGCACGGTGGCGCAGGGCCGCAAGTACGTCACGCCCGAGATCGCGCAGATGCTGGTCGAGAACCTGAACGCCCCGGCCGCCGGCCAGCCGCACGAGAAGCTGTCCGACCGCGAATTGCAGACGCTGGTGCTGATCGCCTCGGGCAAGCGGCTGTCCGACATCGCGACCGACCTGGTGTTGTCGCCGAAGACGGTGTCGGTGTACCGCGCGCGGGTGCTGGAAAAACTCCAGCTGGCCAACAACTCCGAACTGACCGTGTATGCGATTCGCAATGGATTGGTGGGGGAGTGAAGGCAGCCGCCGCAACGTCGCGTCACGCAGTCCTGGCGCTGCCAGAAGGCCTGGATGCCGCCAGCGCAGGCGGATGTGGCGGATGTGGCGGACATGGCGGGCATGGCGGACAGAGTTGTTCCTTGGAACAGTGTGAGCCTCACACATGAAGGATCCCAGCACGCCAATGCGCTTCGAAGGCATCCTCGGCTCCTGGAACGACGACCGTGGCTTCGGCTGCATCGAATCGACACAAGGGGGCCAGCCCATCTTCGTCCATGTGTCCGCATGGCCGCGAGGTTCGGGGCGGCCGCAGGTGAAGCAAGCGGTATCTTTCGAGGTGGAGTCGGGCCCGAAGGGCAAACGGGCGAAGAACGTCCAGCTCGCAAGGGCGCGGCGGGTTGCCAGGCAAGCGCACAGATCGGGCCCGGCGCAATGGGGCGTGGCCACCCTTCTTGCCATTCCAGCCTTCTTGGCTGTCTTCGCGGCGGTCGCGGTGCTTTGGAAACCGCCGCTGTGGGTGGCGGGGCTCTACGTGGCGGCGAGCGTTGTCACCTTCGTCGCCTACGCTGCCGACAAGTCGGCCGCAGCAAGCGGTGCCTGGCGCACACGCGAACGCACGCTGCACTTGATGGCCTTGGCTGGTGGCTGGCCCGGCGCGTTGCTGGCCCAGCAGTTGCTGCGCCACAAGTCCACCAAGCAGCCGTTCCGCCAAGTGTTCTGGGCCACCGTGGTGTTGAACGTCATGGCCCTGTTGGCGCTGGTCTGCCCTGCGGGGCGCAACGTCCTCGACGCGCTGTAAGGCCGCACTCGACGTCTTGGCGGCGCACGACCCTGCGCCGCATCCGCGCTTCTGTCTGAACAGGAATTGGCCTAACTGCGGCGCTGCTGCCGGCAGGTGCGCGACAAGGATTCGATGACTTCGCCCAGGATGCGGATGCCCGGCTCGATCTGCGGTGCGGCGATCGACTGGTAGCCCAGCCGGATGTAGCCCGCGGGCGGCTGCTCGGCGAAGAAGAACACGTCGCCCGGTTCGATCAGCACGCCGCGCTCGCGTGCGCGCTGGGCCAG
>ERZ795060.5570-NODE-5570-length-9936-cov-5.056776_pt1 | contig 9936 bp, 8 predicted proteins | sample MGYA00375144_ERZ795060 | MGnify/ENA primary metagenome ERZ795060 (study PRJEB30189, sample SAMN05720157) | activated sludge metagenome | isolation source: anaerobic digester from wastewater treatment plant | place: Japan | collected 2015-05-15 ... | reverse complement strand
GCCCGCACGCCGGGCACCGAAGCGGAAATCATCGCCCACCAGCACGTAGCGCGCGCCCAGGCCGCGCTGCAGCACGTCGGTGACGAAGGCCTGCGGCGACTGGCCGGCGAAGGCCGCACCGAAACGCATGACCACCGCCTGGTCGATGCCGCAGCGCTGCAGCTCGGCCAGCTTGTCGCGCAGCGTGGCCACGCGCCGCGGTGCGGCTTCGGGCGTGCCGGCGCGTGCCGCGAACCAGTCGCGCGGGTGCGGCTCGAAGCTCATCACGCAACTGGGCACGCCGCGGTGCCGCGCCTCGTTGGTCAGCAGCGCCAACATCGCTTGATGGCCGCGGTGCACGCCGTCGAAATTGCCGATGGTCAACGCGCACTGCGGCGCGATGCCGGGGTGGTGCAATCCTCTGAAGACCTGCATGCGCAGCGATTATCGCGATGCGCTGAAGCGCGGCGGCGCAGCGGCGCCGGCTCGCAGCGCGGTGCGCAGCGCGGGGCGGTTCGCGCGGCTCGGACCTGTCAGCATCTCGGGTTGCGGGCCAGCACCGCGTCAAAGCCACCGCGCCACCGCACTGCGCTCGACCCAGCGCCACTGGCCAAGCGGCAGGTCCGCCGGCAGCTCGAGCTCGCCGAAGCGCACGCGCTGCAGCGCCAGCACGCGGTTGCCCACCGCCGCGAGCATGCGCTTGACCTGGTGGTACTTGCCTTCGGTCAAGGTCAGCCGCACACGCCGCTCGCCCGCCGCCTCGCAGGCCGCGGCGCGCACCGGCTGCGGGTCGTCGTGCAGCACCACGCCATGCAGCAGCCGCTCGATCTGTGCCGGCGTCACGGCCTCGGCGCAATCCGCGACATAGACCTTGGGCACATGCCACTTGGGCGACGTCAGCCGGTGGATCAGCGCGCCGTCGTCGCTGAGCAGCAGCAGCCCCGTGGTATCGGCGTCCAGCCGGCCCACCGGCTGCACGCCGCGCGTGCGCAGCGGCGCCGGCAGCAGGCTCAGCACGCTGGGGTGGTGGCGCGGCTGGCGCGAGCATTCGCAGCCGGCGGGCTTGTTCAGCAGCAGCAGCGCCTTCGCGTGATACGGCCAGGTCTGGCCGCGCACCGTGAACTCCAGGCCTTGGGTGGTGAACTCGGCCTGCGGCTCGTCGGTGATGCGCCCAAGGATCTGCACCCGGCCCGCGCGGATCAGCGCGTCGCATTCGCGCCGGCTGCCGAAGCCCTGGCTGAACAGGATCTGCCGCAGTTGCACGTCAGGCTCGCAGCCGTTGCCGGGCGCGCGCGGCACGTTGGTCACGCGCCGCAGCGGCCGCCGCGAACCGCGCGGCGTCGCACCGCCAGCCGCGCTGGCGCGCCACGCGCAGCCGGCAGGCCAGCACGGTCAGCGCGGCCAGCGGGACAGCGGGACAGCGGTGTCCTCGATGGCGCGAAAGGGCTTCACGCAAGCGTCGCGGCGGTCGCCGGGCAGCAGCGCCGCGGCAGCGCGCCAGCGCGGCCCGCACCCGGCAACGCCGACGCGCGCCGGCGCCCCGGCGGATGCGCGCAGGCAGGGGTCGATGGCGGCAGGCGTGGCGACGGACGGCATGGCAGAAGCATGGTAGCCGCGGCGCCGGCCGCCCCGGGTGGCAGGCCGCCACGGCGTGGCGGCAGCGCGGCGGCGGGCGCCGCCGGCATCAAGCCTGCGGCAGATCGCGCAGCGCCGGCAGGCCGGGCAGGCCGTGGGCACAGCGCACCGCGTTGCGGATCGCGCGCGCCACGGCCTCGGCGGCCAGCACGCCCAGCAGCGTGAGGTCGGCCTCGCTGCCGTCTGGCGGGCCGGCCTGGCCGGTGGACAGGCCGAACAGCGTGTCGCCGTCGGCCATGGTCAGCGGGTCGATGGCCCGCGACAGGCCGTGGTGCGCCAGCGCCGCCAGGCGTTGCGCCTGCGCCTTGTGCAGCCGTGCGTCGGTGGCGACGATGCCGATGGTGGTGGCGCTGGCCGGCGGCACGGCGGCGGCCAGCGGCTCGGGCACGCGCCCGTCCAGCAGCGCAGCAGTGCTGCGCCTGAAGCCGCGGCCGCCGCCGCTGCGCGAGCCGGCGAGCACCCGGCCGTGTTCGCCGATCACGTCACCCACCGCATTGACGGCCACCAGCGCGCCCACCGTCACCGCGCCGAGCTGCAGCGACGCGCTGCCGATGCCGCCCTTCATCGCGAATTCGGCGCCGAACAGCTTGCCCACCGTGGCCCCGGCACCTGCGCCGACGCTGCCTTGCTGCGGCGGCTGCCCGCTGGCGGCTTCGCAGGCGGCGTAGCCGCTGTGCGCATCGGGGCGGATGCGCGCGTCACCCACCCACAGGTCGAACAGCACGGCCGCCGGCACGATGGGCACGCGCGCCGGGCCCACCTGCACGCCATGGCCGCGCTCGTCGAGCCAGCGCATCACGCCGCCGGCGGCGTCCAGGCCGAAGGCGCTGCCGCCGGCGAGCAGCAGCGCATGGACCTGTTGCACCAGGTTGTCGGGGCGCAGCAGGTCGGTCTCGCGCGTGCCCGGCGCGCCGCCGCGCACCGCCACGCCGCACACCGCGCCTTGCGGGCACAGCAGCACGCTGCAGCCGGTGGGGCGGCGCGTGTGGGTGAAATGGCCGACGCGCACCCCGGCGACGTCGGTGATCGCGCCGGGGTACAGCGCGCCGGCGCCGCTCATGCAAACACGCCGGCGCTGTCGCGCATGCGCGCGCTGGCTTCGCCGAGGTGGTGCAGCGTGTCGCCGAAGCTCAGCTCGAGCACCGTCATGCGCTTGAAATAGTGGCTGGAGAGGTATTCGTCGGTGACGCCGATGCCGCCGTGCAGCTGCGTGCACTGCTGGCCGACGAAGCGCATCGACTGGCCCAGCTGCACCTTGGCCTGCGACAGCGCCAGGCGCCGCGCTGCGGCCGGCTCGGCCAGCTTCAGGCTGGCGTAGTAGCTCATCGAGCGGCCCAGCTCGAGCTGCATCTTCACGTCGGCGATGCGGTGGCGCAGCGCCTGGAAGCTGGCGATGGCCACGCCGAACTGCTTGCGCTGGCGCATGTAGTCGACGGTGACGGCCAGCATGCGCTCCATCAGCCCGACGCCCTCGGCGCACAGCGCGGCGATGGCGACGCCGGCGGCGTGTTCGAGCGCGTCGTGCCCTTGCCGGGTGAGCAGCGTGGCCGGGGTGTCGGCCAGCACCAGCGTGGCGGCGCGCGCGCCGTCCTGGGTCGGGTAGGCCTGCAGCGTCAGGCCGGCCGCCGCCTTGTCGACGATGAACAGCGCCACGCCCGCGGCGTCGCACTCGGCGCCGCCGGTACGTGCCGAGACAACGAAGGCATCGGCCTCGTCGCCGGCCGGCACCACGACCTTGGTGCCGCTCAATTTCCACGTGCCGCCGGCCTCGGCGGCGCGCACCGCGACCTGGCCGAGCCGGTAGCGCGAATGGCGTTCCTGCTGCGCCAGCACCAGCAGCGCCTCGCCGCCGGCGATCTTCGGCAGCCAGGCCTGTTGCAGCTCGGCCGGGCCGTAGGACAGCAGCGCCGGCGCCACCAGCGCCGCTTGGGCGTAAGGGGCGTTGACCAGGCCGCGGCCCAGTTCTTCCATCACCACCATCGCCTCGACCGCGGCGAAGCCCAAACCGCCGTGCGCTTCGGGCACCACCAGGCCGGCCAGGCCCAGTTCGTTGAGCTCGCCCAGCACCTCGCGCGTGAAGCCGCCGGCCTTGGCCAGCGCATGGCGGCGCTCGAAGCCGAAGCCCTTGTCCACCCAGCGCCGCACCGCGTCGCGCAGCTGTTCCTGTTCGTCGCTGAATTCGAAGTCCATGTTCGTGCCCTTCGTCAATCTGCCTGGAGCCCCTTCCTCCTCGGGGGGAAGGGGCTGGGGAAAGGAGCCGTGTTTCCAGCCCTTCGGGCTGAAGGCCGCAGGCCTTCAGCCGAGCACCGTCTGAGCGACGATGTTGCGCTGCACTTCGTTGCTGCCGCCGTAGATCGTGGTCTTGCGCTGGTTCAAGTAGCTGCCGGCCAGCGGCAGCAGGAAACGCTCGATGGCGATGTCGCCCTGCCAGCCGGCTTCCATCGCCTCGTGCAGGTAGGGCACCGTGCAGGGGCCGCCGGCGAGCATCATCAGCTCGCTGTAGCGCTGCTGGATCTCGCTGCCGCGGATCTTCAGCAGCCCGGCGACGTCCAGGCTCTGCTTGCCGCTTTTTTCGGCCCACAGCACGCGCAGCACCATCATCTCCAGCGCCACGATGTCGATCTCGAGCAGCGCGATCTGGTCGCGAAAACGGGCGTCGTCCCACACGCCTTCGGACTTGGCGATGCGCTTCAGGCGCTCGAGTTCGCGCTTGGCGCGGTTCACGTCGGCGATGTTGGTGCGCTCGTGCGCCAGCAGGTGCTTGGCGTAGGTCCAGCCCTTGTTCTCCTCGCCGACCAGGTTCTCCACCGGTACTTCGACGTTGTCGAAGAACACCTCGTTGACCTCGTGCTCGCCGTCCATCGTGATGATCGGGCGCACCGTGATGCCGGGGCTCTTCATGTCGATCAGCAGGAAGCTGATGCCCAGCTGCGGCTTGCCCTCGCTGCTGGTGCGCACCAGGCAGAAGATCCATTCGCCGTACTGGCCCAGCGTGGTCCAGGTCTTCTGGCCGTTGACCAGGTACTTGTCGCCCGAACTCGTGTGGACACGTTCGGCGCGCGTCTTCACGCTGGCCAGATCGGAGCCCGAGCCCGGCTCGCTGTAGCCCTGGCTCCACCAGACGTCGCCGCTGGCGATGCCGGGCAGGAAGCGCCGGTGCTGCTCGGCATTGCCGAAGGCCATGATCACCGGCGCCACCATCACCGGACCGAAGGGGATGATGCGCGGCGCGGCGGCGCGCGCGCAGGCTTCTTCGAACAGGTGCTTTTGCACCGCGTTCCAGCCCGGGCCGCCGAACGGCTTGGGCCAGGCGTAGCCGAGCCAGCCCTTCTTGCCGAGGATCTTCTGCCAGGCCTGCTGGTCCTCGCGGCTCAGGCGCAGCGATTGGCGCACCTTGTCGCTGAGCTGCTTGGGCAGGTTGTTCGCGACCCAGTCCCGGACCTCGTCGCGAAAGGCGAGTTCCTCGGCGGTGAAGTTCAGGTCCATCTGCGCGTCTCCTCGGGCTGCGGCGCGGTGTGCACGCATGGTTCTAGCACGTTCGGCGGCGTGCCCGCTGTGCCTTGGCGCACTGCGCGGTGCCGCCGGGTCAGCGGCGCTTCTGCAGGTGCAGCAGGTCGTTGTCGCGCCGCATCTGGAAGCGCCCGAGGAAGCTGTTGCCCAGCAGCACGTAGGGCATCTGCGCCGGCACCACCACGGCGTCGACCTGCGTGACCTCGACTTCGCCGATGCGCACCGAATTCAGGTTGACGCGGTGCACCGGCACCGCGCCGTTGGCGGTGTGCGTGACCGAGCGCGGCGCGTCGCGCCAGGCCAGGCCGATGCGTTCGGCTTCGGCCTGGCTGAGCGCGACCACGGTGGCGCCGGTGTCGACCATGAACTGCACCGAGCGGCCGTTGATCGCGCCGGCTGCGGTGAAGTGGCCACCCAGGCCGACCGGCAGCACGATCTCCTGCGCCGAGTCGGCAGCGTGCGGCGTGCCCGACAGCCGCGCCGGCGCCGCACCCAGCCGCAGCGTCGCCGTGCTGCCGCCGCGCTGCACCAGCGCCTGTGCGTCGGACAACTGCAGCAGCGTCACGCCCAACGCGCTTTGGCCTACGCTCAGCGTGCGGGGCTGGCCGTCGATCACCAGCAGCGCCTTCGTGCCCATGCTGCCGGCCAGCGTCACGTCCTGCGCCCGCGCGTCGGCGCCCAGCAGCGCCAGCGCCGTCAGCGCGCTCAGCGCCGAAAGCGGCCCCGGCGCGCAGCACCGGCGCATCAGTCGCGGAAGTTTTCGAAGCCCAGCGGCAGCTCGGTGACCTCGCGCTTGAGCAGCGCGATCGCGCTTTGCAGATCGTCGCGCTTGGCGCCGGCCACGCGCACCGCGTCGCCCTGGATCGACGCCTGCAGCTTGAGCTTGCTCTGTTTGATCAGGCTCTGGATGCGCTTGCCGGTCTCGCCGTCGATGCCGCTCTTCACCGGCGCGCTTTGCTTGACCTTGTCGCCGCCGAGCTTTTCCAGCTTGGCGCCGAAGTCGACGAAGCGCACGTCCACGCCGCGTTTGGCCAGCTTGGCCAGCACGATGTCGCGCACCTGGCCGATCTGGAACTCGCTGTCGGCATACAGCAGCAGCGTGCGCTCCTTGCCCTTGTCGGCCAGCTCGAGGCGCGCGGCCGAGCCCTTGAAGTCGAAGCGCGTGCCGATTTCCTTGTTGGTCTGATCCACCGCATTGCGCAGTTCGACCAGGTCGGGTTGCAGGACGGTGTCGAAGCTGGGCATGGCGGGTGTTCCGGCAGCGGCGATGTGAGGGAAAATTCTGCCATGTTGCGCCAGCGCACCGACCCCACCGCCGACACGACCGGCGGCACGACGATTGAGCGTCGCGCCAGCCTGCGCGAGTACAATACCTTCGGCCTGCCGGCGACCGCCGCGATGATGGTGCGCCTGCGCAGCGAAGCGGACGTCAAGCGCGTGGTCGACCACCCCGAGCTCGGCCCGGCGCCCAAGCAGATCCTCGGCGGCGGCAGCAACCTGGTGCTGACGCGCGACGTCGTCGCGGCGGTGCTGAAGGTCGAGATCCCGGGGCGCCGCCTGGTGGCGCACAGCGGCGACGCGTTCATCGTCGAGGCCGGCGCCGGCGAGAACTGGCACGACTTCGTCGCCTGGACGTTGCAGCAGGGCTGGCCGGGGCTGGAGAACCTGGCCTTGATCCCCGGCCTGGCGGGCGCCGCGCCGGTGCAGAACATCGGCGCCTACGGCGTCGAGCTGGCCGAGCGCTTTCACTCGCTGGACGGCGTCGACCTGGTTACCGGGCGCAGCGTCACGCTGGATGCGCGGCAATGTGCGTTCGGTTACCGCGACAGCGTGTTCAAGCACGCGCTGGCCGGCAAGACGCTGATCACGCGCGTGCGCCTGCGCCTGCCGCGGCCATGGGCGCCGGTGCTGGGCTACCTCGACCTGCAAAAGCGCATGCACGAAACCGGCATCACGGCGCCGGATGCGCAAACGGTGTTCGAGTGGGTGTGTGCGATCCGCCGCGCCAAGCTGCCCGACCCGCAGCACATCGGCAACGCCGGCAGCTTCTTCAAGAACCCGGTGGTCAGCGCCGAGCAGTGCCGCGACATCATCGGCCGCGACCCGTCGGTGGTGCACTACCCGCTGCCCGACGGCCACTTCAAGCTGGCCGCGGGCTGGCTGATCGACGCCTGCGGCTGGAAGGGCAAGTCGGTCGGCCGCGCCGGCGTCTACGAGCGCCAGGCGCTGGTGCTGGTGAACCGCGGCGGCGCCATCGGCGCCGAGGTGCTGACGCTGGCGCGCGCGATCCAGGAAAGCGTGTACGGCCGCTTCGGCATCCGGCTGGAGCCCGAGCCGGTCATCCTGTGACCGGCTCTTGAAGGATGCCGGTCATCCTGTGACCGGCTCTTGAAGGATGCCGGTCATCCTGTGACCGGCGCTTGAAGGATGCCGCTCATCCTGTGACCGGCTCGAACAGCCCGGCGGCCTCGCAGGCCACGCGGCTGTCCCGAAGCAGGTGCTCGAAGCGCTGGATCAGCCGCGCGATCTCGTGCGCCGGCACGTGGGTGGCGCCTTCGTGCAGCGCCTGCGCGGTCTGCGCCAGGGCGTTCAGCCCGAAGTTCAGCGCGGCGCCGCGCGCGGCGTGGGCATTGACGCGCAGGTCCAGCGCCTGGCCGTCGCGCAGCGCGACGCGCAGCCGCTCCACCATCTGCGGGCCTTCGTCGAAGAAGTCGCGCAGCAGCTGCGCCAGCCGCTCGCGGCTGACCGCGCGCATCGCGGCATCGAGCGTGGCGCGGTCCAGCAGCACCGGTGCCGCCGCCGGTGCCGGGGCTGGGGCCGCGGCATCGGCGCTGGCGCCGCCGAACAGCCGGCGCAGCATCGCCGACAAACGCTCGGGGCTCACCGGCTTGGCGAGAAAGTCGTTCATGCCCGCCATCAGGCAGCGCTCGCGCGTCTGGGCGAAGGCGTCGGCGGTGAGCGCGATGATCGGCACGGTGGCCGACGCGCCGTCGGGCAGCGCGCGGATCGACAAGGTGGCGCCGACGCCGTCGAGCAAGGGCATGTGCAGGTCCATCAGCACGACGTCGAAGCGCTGTTCGCGCACCGCCTGCACCGCCTCCAGCCCGTTGGCGGCAAAGTGCGCGTGGTGGCCCATGCCTTCGAGCAGGGCCGCCATGTACTGGCGGTTGACCGGATGGTCTTCGGCCACCAGCACGCGCAGCGGCGCCGCCGCGGCCGGCGCGGCCTCGCCCGGCAGCGCGCCGCTCACGTTGCGCGGTGCCGCCGCCACCGCCTGCAGCGGCACGCGCAGGCAAAAGCTGCTGCCTTCGCCGGGCGCGCTCTGGGCGGTGACGTCGCCGCCCATCAACCGCGCCAGGCTGCGCGAGATCTCCAGCCCCAGGCCGGTGCCGCCGTGGCGCCGCGAGCGTGATTCGTCGCCCTGCGAGAAGCGCTTGAACAGCCGCTCCATCGTGACCTGGTCCATGCCGATGCCGGTGTCGGTGACGAGGAACTCCAGCCACTCGCGGCCCTCGCCGTCGAGCGCGCGGCGCAGGTCGACCACCACCACGCCGCGGTCGGAGAACTTGACCGCGTTGTTCACCAGGTTGAACAGGATCTGCTTGACGCGGGTGCGGTCGGCCCGCACGGCCTCGGGCACGCCCGGGTCGGCGTCGATGTGCAGCGCCAGCGACTTGGCCTGCGCCTGCGGGCGCATCAGCGCCTCGACCTCGCGCAGCAGATCGCGCAGGTTCACCGCCTCGAGCGTCAGCGTCAGCCGGCCGGACTCGAGCAGCGACATGTCCAGCACATCGTTCAGGATCGTCAGCAGGTGGTCGGCCGATTCGGTGGCGGTGCGCAGGTATTGCGCCTGGCGCGTGTTCAGCCCGGTATCGCGCAGCAGCGACAGCATGCCCAGCAGGCCGTGGAAGGGCGTGCGGATCTCGTGGCTCATGTTGGCCAGGAACACGCTCTTGGCCTCGCTCGCCGCTTCGGCCTGGTGCTGCGCCTCGCGCAGGTGCGCCGTCAGGTCGACCAGCGTGCGCTGGCGCTCGCCCAGCAGCCGCATCTGGCGCAGCGCCAGCGCGCCGAAAGCCAGCAGCAGCAGCGACAGGCACAGCGTCAGCACCAGCGCCACCTGGTTGTGGCGGCGCACGGCGGCGTTGCGCGCTTCGATCTGCGCCGACACATGGTGCGACGCGCTGAGCATCATCGAATGGATCGGCGCGCCCAGCGCGTCCAGCTCGGATTGCAGTGCGGCCAGCGCGGCCAGGTCCAGCGGGCGCGCACTGTTCGGCCCCAGCACCTTGTCGGCGCGGGCGATGAAGGCTTCCATCTGGCGCAGCGGCGCGGTGTATTCGTCGTTGCCATCCATCAGCCGCGCGATGGCCTGGTGGTGCAGCAGCCCGACGCGGCTGACCCAGATGTCGTAGCGCAGCTGCAGCGCTTCGGTGTCGACGCGCTCGCGCTCGTGCTGCGCAAGCACCCAGTATTCGCGCAGACGCAGGTACTCGGCCTCGGCCTGGTACAGGCTCAGCACCGCGTAGTCGTCCTGGTAGGCCACGCTTTGCTTGAGCATCGCGAACTGGCGCGCCTGCACCAGCGCCACCGCCGCCAGCGCCAGCACCAGCACCGCGCCGAGCAGCCACAGCAGCGTGATGCGGCGCCGCTCCCGTGCCTTCGCGGCCGGGACGGGGTCGATGTCTAGCGGACTTCGAGCGCTTTGAGCTGCCATGCCGAGCGGCTGTAGTACACGGTGGTGCGCAGCTGCGCGTCGGAGTCGAAGGGGTAGATGATGAACAGCGGGCCCCGGTCGCGCACCGCCATCGGTTT
>ERZ795060.5566-NODE-5566-length-9937-cov-5.003643_pt1 | contig 9937 bp, 11 predicted proteins | sample MGYA00375144_ERZ795060 | MGnify/ENA primary metagenome ERZ795060 (study PRJEB30189, sample SAMN05720157) | activated sludge metagenome | isolation source: anaerobic digester from wastewater treatment plant | place: Japan | collected 2015-05-15 ... | reverse complement strand
GTTGAATAACAATCAGCTGCTTTTACACACGAAACGTCACAGCGAGCAGCGATTAGGTAATTGATATAATCAACATCTGAAGGTTTGATCGTTACAGGCACGTATATTATTGGTGTTGTCAATATATATAGATCTTTCTATAATAAAAGTTAACTGCGTAACTCCTATCTTACATACAAATCCCGTGAATTCTTTTTCTGAAATCCTGAAAGCGCCTTCATGAAAGGTTTGCAACCCGCTCTTCTTTTTGATATATGTCAGTGCCGCCTCAATTACTGATCTCTCCTGTATAGACAAAGGAATCATTGAGATGTAATAAGAAAAACGGTTCGGAAGTGATCCAATGATACGAACCTTTATCATCTCATGATAGAGAGAGTATGAAAAAATGATATTATCACCAGAAATATCCCGATCATCTGGTAATGGTTTTTCAATCGAAAAAATAAGGGGAGACGTACCCGCTCTCTGTCCAGAAAAATAAACCTTCATACCATTGCGAAGTTCTATCTCCTGTGGTATGGGATTTGATACAGGAACGATTGATCGGTTCTGTAATTTTTTCACAAGTATCCGGATATCATTCTCCGAAAGACGCAGGAATGTTCTAATATTCTCAAATGTGCTGTGAGTAATACTCACCACGTCGTCCGGACCGCGAATATTAATGGAACGAACAAAAGGATCATCAACAAGTGGTTGAATCGTACCAAATCCACGGGCATCCCGATATATGTAATATTTACATATTCGTATTGTATCCGGCTTTAATGAGGGAAAGAGTTTTTCTGTTTCAATTTCGAACTGTCGGGAAAAATCCTTAATGAAAAAATGACTCCTTCTTTTATCCTGAAATATCTTTGAAAAATGGAATCGTAAGGAACGTACGATATTCCACCCTTCCTGGTTCAGTTCCGGCTCCTTGATGTGGTATTCGTAAAAGAAAGGTCCTGTCTGAACAATGGATATGAATACCGGAGAGTCAGGAATCTGGTACTCGGAAGCTATGATGGGAGAAAAATTCTCTCCCTGTATGCTTTGTACCCCTTCCATGACTATTCCATGATTAAAACTCATTCTTTTTCTCTTCTCATGTAATAAAAAATTAAATTTTATATTATTTATTCAGTGAATAATCTCTTCCATAATATTTCGTTTTATGCAGTCAAAAGAATTATGATATATTCTTTTTAAATATGTGTTTATATCTCTGATGCCAATCCTATCAGGAAATACTAAAATTAAATTTATGTTTCATTAAGTAAAAAATTATGGTCTAAAGACGGACGGGCATTACATGTTCAGCAACCCGGTACAATTCAGCAGAATATAGGTTTGGCGTTGTCGCATAACTCCTGATATATATGTCCGGCATACTCATTATTGAAGATACAAAAGAAGACCTCGAGAGGGCGAGGGATATCCTCACCGGTTCAGGGTACCAGGTTACCGGCATAGCACCAGATGGAGAATCAGGGATTGAAAAATACTGTGAGATCTCTCCTGATCTGGTGATTATTGATCTCATCCTTCCCGGGATGAATGGGATTGATGTGCTGCACGCTATCCGGAATGAGAATCCAAATGCCCGGATCATTTTATGCACATCTGCCGGTCAGGGAACGGTCATTGATCTTGCAATGAGATCTGGTGCGAATGGTTATGTCGTAAAACCATATGATCCTGAAATCCTGCTCTCTGCGGTGCGAAGAATTTCAGGTAGTCCTGGATAAGATAATCCTGATACCCTTTTTTTGTCCTTTTGGACTGCTCGTGCAGAAGAATGTCACGCAATATGTAGTCATATAATAAATGTTGAGGTAATTTAAAAAAGTTCTAAATCTCTCTCCATGGGATGATATTTCTTCACCAGCCACTCAGCCCAAAAACCTCAAACGACTCATTCAGGTGCAATGGAAAAGGGGAGGTGCCAGGATTGGTACGAGTGATAACAGATATGCGGCTCTCTCAAGGCGATGCTCTGTGCATGCATGGATCGGTTGTAACGGTATTGAGACACCTGCCCGGTATGAATGCCCACTGCATAACAATGTTTACCTTTCGAGATATTAATATTAACTATTCTTACGCATTAAAAATTTTTAATACATGGTTCAAATGATCCCTTCAGCTCTCTCCATAAGGATTCATGCTGTACACTGAAAATTATCTTTGTTTGTGGAAATTTCGAACACCATGCTACAGAAAAGACATTATCTTCCAATACGCAAACACCATAGTACCTGATAATGACAGACAATACCATTCAGGGCAGACGAGACCCTGAGTATCTCGTTGAGATGTCAGAATACCTCAATGCCCTTGCAAATCCTGTCCGGCTGCAGATCCTCTCCTCTCTTGAGACCCGGCCAATGGAGCTGAAAGAGATTGCCACTATCACCAGGACCAGTTATGAGAATATCAGGAAACATATCGATAAGCTTCTTCTTGCAGGACTTGTCCGCAAAGAGGCCGGTATGAGCTCTGAAACCATGACCGGAATCCATCCGGTATGGAAATATTCACTTGCACCCGGCGGAATGGAACAGATCATCACAAACCTTTCCATGTTCTCAAAAGTACCCCTGACAATTACACATGCAGATCTCGCACGTCAGCTCAGCACCATCAGAAAAGACATCAGCACCCGGTTTAAAGTGACTTCGCCCTGTCTGTATCTTACGTCAGGGCCGCAGGAAGGGAAGATATACCCCCTCAAGGGGGAGAAGATACCGCTTGGCAGGGTCGATCCGACAGATCTCAGTTTTGCAAAGATGGAGAGCAGCATCGTGATGCTTCCGCAGGAATATAAATCAGTCTCCCGCATCAGCAGACCTCATGCACGACTCTATCAAAAAGATATTTGGGAGATCGAAGACTGCGGGAGCACATCAGGGACGTTTATTAATACCGAACCACTCTCACCACACTGCAGAAAACAGATTAGGGACGGAGATATCATCATCCTGGGAACCGGGAATATGTCAGCCAGGTTCCTATTCATTACAGAATAATCTCATTGACCAAAATACCAATGACAAACAGATTCATCCTCCTCTGTCTCCTTCTTGCAATCGGACTGACCACTTCGTTCGTACCAGTCCAGGCAGAGGAAAAGTCCGATGTTAATACCCAAGAATATCGTGATTTAGCAGGATCTGATAGAAATATGACCCCCTATCCCGAAAGGTGGCAGTATCCTGATCCAGAATTTTCCAATGGCAGAGGAATTCCTGAGCCTGAACCAGGCCCGAAGATCCTTCCTCTTCAAGGGTGGCAGGTACCCGTACTATCAATCGGAGTCAGTCTTGTCATACTGATGGTCATGATCATCGCCGGAATGGTGATCGGAACGCAATATATGTATATCTGCGCAAATAGAGCAAGATATTTGATGACCGCATGCCATATCATCAGCACACTCCTTATCGCGATATATATCGGAGTATTATATGGTATCCGTTCTGGAGAGGGGGCCATGGATCCCTTTGTTCATACCATGTATGCCACCTTTGGAATCCTGCTATATCTCGCACTGTCATCAATAATTCAGGCAATATCACTGATGCGAATCCGCCCCCTCGTTCCTTTGCATCAGGCCCATATACTCTTCTCCGTCATCGCGATTATTCTCATTCTTTCCATCCGTATTCCGCTTGCTTTTGCTCTTCAGATCAATATTGTAACCGCTTTGACGATTATAACGCCGGGTGCAGCCTTTTCACTTATTACCACACATTTTATTCATAAAAGGGAAAATCCTGCCCCAGTCGGCAGTCCTGATCTGACGATTACCAGGTCACTTCCTCTGATATCAGAAGAGCTCCCTCCTTCTTTCCCTGAAAAATTAACCGTGAAATATCATGACATATCTGTCATCGGAAGTGGCGGTATGGCGATTGTGTATCGTGCATACAGATATTCCGACGGTGCGGTAGTTGCGCTCAAAATTCCGTTTTCTGCCGATGAAACAAGTGGAAAGACATTCTTAAACGAGATGGCCGTCTGGCGTGATCTCTCCCATCCACACATTGCACGTATTACGGATCAGAATATCTTTCCTGTTCCGTATGTGGAACTCGAATATATCTCCCGATCACTCAAAGATATCACACTTCCTGTATCACCGTCCCGTGCTCTTTCAATCATCAGCCAGATCAGCTCTGCCCTCAGGTATGCACATGAAAAGGGAGTCATCCATCGGGATATTAAACCGGGAAATGTACTCATTTCAGATGATGGAACGATAAAACTTACCGACTGGGGTCTTTCACGGCTTATTGATCGGAATGATGATACGAGAAATACGAGTTTCTCCCTGTATTATGCCAGTCCTGAACAACTTGCCCCTGAAAAATACGGATATGGTGATCAAAGAACGGATATCTACCAGCTTGGTATCCTTCTGTATGAACTGATTTGTGGCACTCCGCCGTATGGAACAGCAAATCTTGGTGAATTATACACGAGGATTCAGAAGAATGAGTATGTTCTCCCCTCACTGGTAAAACCAGAACTAAAGCCATTTGATGAAATTATTGCGAAATCTCTGCAGGTTGATCCAGACGATCGGTATCAGACGATGGATGAGTTTGAGACGGTACTTCATCTCCTGTCTGAAATGAAATCAAAAGAATTTATGGGATGATTTCAGAAATTGTAAACGATTCGCCAATTCCTGCCCTCAGGCTTCCCACTGAAACAGTATATGTTCTTCCGGTATACAATATCCCATCAATCATCCCGCTTTTTGTATAGATTGCCCCTTTTAGTCGTTCACAGGTACTATCACCATGACAGGAGCTCACATCAACCGATCTGTTTCTCATGGTTATGGTAAGGATGAGTTGATCCCGTCCGGTCTTTCCACCGGCAGTTGATGATGAGAAGAACATACAGGAATTTCCATTGCACGGGGACCAGATGATATCATTTCGTTCCTGAAGAAATGTAATCGCCTGTTCCTGCCTGACCATGCCATTCTTTGACGATTCTCCTTCTTTCATCAGAGAAACCTTGAGTATCTCATCATTTCCAATATCTGTCAGATGAAATGTTATCGCCCCGTCTCGATCATCGGTATTCTTATCGGCAAATCCTGTGCAGAAGATTAAAAAGAAACAAGATGATATCAATGCACAAAGGAAGATTCTCCTAAATATCACTCCTGGTATCATATTCCATATCATATGTACAGTACCTGATAATAGCATGGTGCAGGTATTGAGAAATAATAAATTCTGAACCAGATGGTTGGATATTGTACCGACTGGTTTCGAGTTATTTATCTCTCTTTTTTTCAATGACTGATATGCAACGAAGCACAGGTCATCAGGATAGATGATCTGAATCAGGAGACTGAACATGATATTCCGATCACATATCCGTATGGCACTGCTCATCGCAATGGTGATGAGTATTCCGATCTGCACGGTTCTTGCGGATGATAAACCACAGACGCCCCCAAACGGACCCCCGGATGGTGGTTTTGATCATCTGGTACAGAACCTGAGTGAGCAGGGCTATGATGTTTCGAAAATCAAGGCCGCAATTGACAGTAAAGATGATGATACTGCCAGAAAGCTCCTTGATGAGTTCTTTGCAGCCCATCCGGAAGCAAAACCAAAGCGGCCGGAGATGAGCGGAGATCAACTCAAAACCATAATCCAGGAACTCAAAGAGAAGGGGAAGGATGTATCGCAGATAGAGGCGGCACTTACCGGTGGAAACAACACAAAAGCCCAGATGCTTCTGGATGAATTCTGGAAGAATAATCCTGATGAGCGCCCTGCCCCGAAAAACCCCGGTGAAAAACCACCACAGTAAGATGATGAACCTCTTCGGATCATCACTCTTTTTGGAAAAATCAGAACGAATCCATAAGATTCTATCCGCAGCGGTATCAGACTTGCGGATTTTGGTTTTGAAATATCCTGGATACCGCAATCCGCCACTATGCCGATACTTCCTTTCATGATGCAATACAGAAATAATGGGAGTATTTTTCAACCATACCGTTTCATGAGGTTCATTATGCATAAAAGACAAAAAAAACCGAATTTAATTCATAAATGCGGAGATACAAAGATATCCTCTCTCCCTCACCTTCTGCTGTGGGCTACACTGCTCTGTTGTATCATCATATGCATGCACCCGGTCCTTGGGGCTGCAACAAACGAGACCATTGAGGCAGCCGGTAGAGTAACCGTCACTGATGTTACTATCGAACCATCCGTTCTCATGACAGGTGATGTGGGGCTTATCACATTTACCGTAGAAAATACCGGCCAGTCAAACGTGGCAATCTCCGATGCCCAGCTGGTCTCAAAGGATATCGTTGTCCTCAACAGCGATGTCTATAAGAGCAGTCGGGTCATCGGTTCCGGGACAAAGACAAAATTTACGTTCACTATTCTTGCAAACCAGCCGGAAAATATCTACTATCCTGCGTTCTATATCAATTACAAGGATGCAGGAAGTCTCCGGTACAATGTTCCTGTCCGGGTTGAAGAACCACAGCTTGCAGTATCAGTGTCCGGTATTCCCCAGGTATTTACCAAAGGAGTGACCACGAGACTTACCCTCCTTGTAGGGAATGCAAAAAGTGTGAATATGACTGGTATTACTATACTCCCGTCAGGAGAAGGAATACAATGCAACCGGACATCTGCTTTTATTGGTGATCTTCCTCCCCATTCAGAGAAGGCAATTCTCTTTGAGGTAACCCCTTCACAGGAGACCGATCTTACCTTTCATATCAGTTATACCTGTGGGATGAATACCCATGAGACCGCGTACTCCATCCACATACCACTTGGAACCGATAAACTCGCAGCAGATCCTCTGATCAATAATATCGAGATCACCTCCGGAACCAGGGGAAACACAATAGCCGGAGATGTCTCAAATGCAGGGCTATCTGATGCATATGGTGTTGTTGTTGCTCTTGAAAGTGCAGCAGATGAGTCAGGAAACCCGAATCAGAAGTATGTTATCGGAACGATTTCATCAGGAGACTTTGCAAGTTTTGAGATCACGGTCCCTCAGAATATGAGGACCATCCCACTCGTCATTCTGTATAAAGACTCATCCGGCAACCAGTTCTCAAAGAATATTTCCATCGATACACAGGAGGTAAATGGCGGGTCTGGTTCGATTCTGAATAGTGCAACCGGCAGCTTTCCGGGTAATGGAAACCCGCCATCCGGATTCCCGTCTGGAGAGCCATCAGGACAGTCAGGAAAATCAGGTCCCTCTGGAAGGACAAATCCCATGAATCCCCTCTCTGGCATGGGATCAGGTATGAGCAGTCTGCCGGTTATGGAGATCCTGTATGGTATAGGTATCCTGCTTGGTATCGTGATCATCTGGAGGATCTGGAAGAGAATGACCAATGGCAGAAAGATTCGGTTCAGATTTAAGTAGCTGGTGACAGAATGGCAGATGAAGTGATCCGTCTTGACCAGATCACCAAGATATATCCCCTTCTTTCCGGAGATGTTGTGGCGTTAGATAACGTCTCGCTCTCCATACAAAATGGGGAGTTTGTCGCTATCATCGGTCCCTCAGGATCAGGAAAATCAACCCTTCTAAATCAGCTTGGTTGTCTGGATGTGCCGACATCCGGTGATATTTTTATCGGCGGGAAGAGTATTACCCGGATGAACGACTATGAATTGACCAGACTCCGGCTTATGACCATCGGATTCATCTTTCAAAAGTTCAATCTTCTTCCCCTGTTGTCGGCATATGAAAATGTTGAGTATCCATACACGCTGAAATATCGCAAAAAAGACACAACCGGGCGTGTCTCAAAACTTCTTTCTCTTGTCGGGATTCATGAAGATCTTGCCAGACATAAACCAAATGAATTATCCGGCGGACAACAACAGCGTGTCGCAATCGCCCGTGCCCTCGTGAATAATCCAAAAATACTCCTGTGTGATGAACCGACCGGAAATCTGGACTCCAAAACAGGCATTCTTGTCATGAGTATCCTTAAAAGATTGAATAAAAAGGGAAAAACGCTTATCATTGTTACTCATGATCCCGCGATTGCAGCACAGGCTGATCGGATCATCACCATCCGTGACGGACGAATAGCGGAGGATGGGTCATGACACATGACATCATCGTTGCAATGGCAGTCAGGAATGTCAAAATCAATCTTCTTCGGTCAATCCTCGCTGCTATCGGGATTACTATCGGAATTATCTCCATTGCCTGTATGGGTATGCTTGGGTCTAATATGACCGCATCGGTAACTGAGTCTCTCTCTGCCATGGCAGATAAACTGATTGTAAGTCCATACTCAGGCAAAGGAGGCGGCGGAGGACCTCCGGGGATGTCTTCAGGAACTGATAACCTGACTAAAAGTCAGTATAAGCAAATCGTAAAGATTGCAAGTAAATATGGATATGTCTATGGTGTCCATTCGATACGGGCGAAAGTGAAAAAGGGGAAGGATGAATGGAATACGCAAGTGTATGGCCTTGAGGTTAGTGTTATGAAGACTATTCTCAATAATCTGACATCCGGTGGATATCCAAGTAGTGATAATTCCGTGCTCATCGGGGCACAGTTTGCAGAAGATAATGACCTTAAGGTAGGCAGCAGGTTTACCGTCGGAGGAAGCGGCGTGAAAGTATCCGGCATCGTCGAATCACGGGGCATGTCCATGGATGTGAATACTGATAATGCCGTCATCATGACAAAAACCATGTATGAATCCTCCTTTGGGGCAAAAGATGAGTATAATCAGGTGAATGTCGTCCTGAATGACATAAATGATGCTGATACTGTGACGGATGATATTGATTCGCAAATGAACCGAAGGGAAGAGACGGTGCGGGTGCAGGACAGTAGCCGGATGGTCTCCATGATCTCATCATCCGTTACGACGATAACCAGTTTTGCAACCCTCATTGCGAGTATATCACTCCTGGTTGCTGCGGTTTCCATATTCAATATCATGATGATGTCTGTCACCGAACGGATTCGCGAGATTGGGATCCTGCGGAGTATTGGGACCCAGAAACGGGAGATTTTACGGATGTTTGTCTATGAGGCAACCCTTATTGGGATACTTGGCGCCACTCTTGGCATGATTCTCAGCCTGATTATGGGGTATTTCTTCATCCACATCATGATAGGAAATACAAAGTATTTCTTCACATATGGTAGTCTTATCCATCTTCCGTATGCAATGGCAGTAGGCCTTATCATCTGTATCCTATCCGGCCTGTATCCGGCGTGGCGGGGAGCCCAGATGGATCCGATAGAAGCACTTCGGGCTGAGTAGAGGATAACTGCAACGCACGTATGATTGCATTGATGTCATCTGGAGACAGATTCCATTCACACGCGACTTACAGGAGGCCGAAAAAATCAGTACGATGTGAGATATCTGTATCATCCGGGTTATATCCGTACGTTACCCCTGCTTAAATGCCTCCAGCAGACCTTCTGCATATGCATCTTCTTTTTTCGTCGGAATATAATTGAGAACCTTTGCCCGTTTCAATAATTCGACTTTTATATCAGCATCACCAGCCAACCCGAGGTTTTTCACCTCTTCAATAATATATTCAAGCTGATTGATACCAGTTGCCTTTCCATCAACCAGTATCTGTTTGATATCAATCGATCCCGGGACGATTCCGCCACACACCCTGCAATAAACACCGTCCTTTTCGTCACTCATCTGAGTTCTCCCTGATCATGGTCAGCATCATTTTAAACCTCGTAATCGCACTTAATGCATGGGGGATGTGTGCCGGAAAAATAATCGTCTCCCCTGCTTTCATGGGTGACGTGACACCATCAACCCAGACCTCACATTCTCCGTCAAGGATGGTTACGACCGCATCATAAGGGGCAGTATGCTCTGAAAGTCCTTCATCCTCGTCAAATGAAAAAAGAGTGATAGAACCAGCCT
>ERZ795060.5561-NODE-5561-length-9943-cov-74.081210_pt1 | contig 9943 bp, 7 predicted proteins | sample MGYA00375144_ERZ795060 | MGnify/ENA primary metagenome ERZ795060 (study PRJEB30189, sample SAMN05720157) | activated sludge metagenome | isolation source: anaerobic digester from wastewater treatment plant | place: Japan | collected 2015-05-15 ... | reverse complement strand
TAAGGCTTCCGGTTTTCAATCAAGATATTTCCCGTTATCGTCTATGTGTACCACTTTAATAACAAGCTTATTATCCATTCGGAGTAATACCAACTATCTTCATTCACCATTTTCCTCATTTCCTAAATCATATTCAAAAGACAACTTCACCTTTGCGTTTATTTCTCCGCTTATTTCTTTATTGTCCATTTCAATCTCTGGCTTAAGCCTCATTAGCTTAGGATAAACCTCATTGTAAAAACGCTCTAAGGCCCGCTTGTTAGATTTTAAAAAGGCTATATGTGCCTCTATCCCGCCTAATCGCTCGTAAACCTCGCTTATTGTATCCTTGGCTAACCGGCTCAGCTTGTTTTTTGAGCCCTTAGGTCTCCCTGGCCCTGGCAAAGGCAATTTAGCCCCGCTTATCGGTGAAATTGCTTTTTCTTTGCTTATTTTATTCATCATTTAAGCCCCCGCTTATACAAATACAACTCATTGACATCTTTAACACCCTCCAGATTAAGCAACCGTGGCTTTTTACCTATGGCCTTTAAGTGGCTTAAAGCTTTCAAGGCTTCCCGTTTGCCCGCTTCGTCATTGTCAAAGGCTATAATTAAATCAAAATCTTTAAGCCGGTCTATTATCTCAGGCCTGTAATGGCTCACTCCAAGCACCCCCACAGCCCTATAAGCCCCGCCTAATTGAAGGCCCGCCTGCTCTAATATCATCGTGTCAAAAACCCCCTCACACAGATATAGCTTTGTGCCTGGCTCTAAGCTTTTCAAAATATCGCCGTTAAAAATTTTTCCGGTAATTTCGCTTGTAATGTTGTATTTGCCTATACCCTTACCCGCCGGCGGCTCGGTCCGGCCGTTAACAAAATACCGGCCTTGTAAGCCAACTATTAAGCCGTTCTCAATTATCGGTATCAAAACCCGGTGTTGGTGAAATAAAAATCTGTTTTTTGAAAACAAACAAAGCTCATTAAGTAGCTTTAAGTCGTACTTTTCAATAAGAAAACGCCTTAACTCCGGCCCTTTAATAGAAAAAACCTTAAAACGCTCTATAGTCTTATCCTCTAAGCCCCGCCGGTGTAAGTATTCTCTCGCCCCAGGCTCAACCTTCCAGCTAAAAAAATCTCCTATCGCTGTAAAAACCTCGTTTTTAAGCTCTGGCGCCAGCTCTAACCCCCTGGCCTTCCGCTTCCGCTCCGGTGGCTCTGGCCTCTGGCCACTTAAAGCCTGCCTCAAGCTTTCAAGATTTAGTTCCCTTACCATTTCACCGGCCTTTATTTTTTGAGCTATCTTATTAAGCTCTTTTATTGCTTGCCCCTGCTTTAGGCCCTTGGCCCTGGCGTATAGGTCCACTAAATCACCCTTAGCTTGGCAAGAGTAGCAATAAAACCTATCTGTGTTCAAGTAAAGGCTTAGGCTCGGCTCTCTGTCCACGTGAAAAGGACAGATGGCCTCAAGCCGGTTAGCCCCTGCTCTCAAGCCCTCTAAAAATCCACCGGCCTTTAGTAAGTCCGCCACCCCCTTAATCCCCAGCCATTTTTTAATTTCCTCTATCTTACTCATTGCTATAACCCCGCTAACGCCGGCAAGTGTCGCCGGCCTAAGTAGGGAGAAACCCCCTTCCCCCCTATAAGGCAATAATAGTAAGCTAATAGTAGAGACCCCATTTTACCCTGTTAAATTGCCACCGTAAGTGTATGTAAACGCCACCGTAAGTGTATGTAAAATTGCCCCCACCCTCATTTTCCACCCTTCCCAGCCTCGCCCGCCGGCGGTAAAGCCGGCCCTTCGCTTATAATTTCCTCAGGCTTTAGCTCTATCTCGGTCTCGGTAATCCTTCGCCTGTCTGAATAAAACTTAATCCGGCTTTCTCTTATATCGTCAAGCTTTAGTGGCCTCAGCACTTCGGCTTTAAAATCCTCATAGCTCCAAAGCTCAAAAAGGCTTATATCCTCAACCGCCTTAGTTCGCTTAAGGTTAGGTGTATAAAACCGGACGGCTTCCAGTAAGTCTTTTTTCCAGGCATAAATCAAACACTTGGCTAAAACCTTATAGGTTTCAGCTTGCTCATCTCTCGCCCGCTGGCTGTCAGTTATGCTATCTATTACCTTAGACACAGATAACGGCCCTACGCTTGACGTCCATTCTGAGCCCCCCTCGTATCGCTTTAGAAGTAAAACAAAAAGGTTTTCTGTGTGTGTGCTTTCCCTGTCGGCTATCACTTCCGCCGGTATTCCGTAGTACTGCCCGCCTGGTAAAAAGTCCCCCCCATAAAACTCGTTTATTATGATTTTCCACTTCCCTTTTTTCTCTGCCGGCTCGGCTAACATATAAAAATTAGGCACGCCGTAAAGTGTATATTTTTTTCCGTCTATAACTACATCTTTAAGGGTGTAGGTCGTCTTGGCTCCGGTGATTAAATCTTTTTTCAGCTCTTCATAAAATTTTCCGCTCTTTTTAATTTCCTCATCGGTATAGCCCCTTATTCTGGCGTATTCAGCTAAGGAAAAATCAACCTCAAAGACTGGCGGCTCGCCCTTCTTAAATCTCGGCTCATTTACTTTTTGAAGTAAAAGCCCTATGGCCCAAAGGTTTTTAAGCTGTGTCTCAAGCTTAGGTGGCTGTGGTAAGAGTATTTCAGCTTCCCGCCGGCTCTGTAAAAAACGCTGGCCTTCTTTTCTAAATTGAGCCTCGCCGGTGTATATTTCCCACCGATAACTTTCCTCGGTTTCTCCTAAGTAGTGCTTTGGAGACCTCCGGCCCGATTTAAAGATTGCCTGTTTCAGCTCCGCCAGCTTAGGACTTTCTTTATAAACCGCTGGTAAGTTTTGCCTTAACCGCTTTATGTGGTTCCAAGTTTCGGTATCAGCCTCTTTATCTGCCTCAACTAATAACCTAAATTTTTCCTCACTTGTAGCCCGCTTATATTTCTCACTACTTACTAACTTTTTTATTTTTCGCTCTATGTTTTCGGCTAACAATTTAATAAACTCTTCGTGAGTAAGGGGCTTAATTTGATTTTCCAAAACTTCAAGTAATTTGTTTATATCAGCCATTTTTCGCTTCTTTTCGGCGGATTTTCTCAAGGTTAAAGGCTAATGTTGCCCCCTCGGCTCTAAAGTCCGTTATCTTGGTTTTTTCCAAGTATTCGTCTATAAGCTTATCGGCTAAATAATCGCTTCTGGTAAGTGTGATTTTTCTTATTACCTGCTCAGTAAGCTTGATAAGCCGTTTAAACTCTGGCCGTCTGGCTTTGAGCCTCTCTATTATCTCCGGCGGATGAAACACTCTGCCCCTGGTGATAATATAGCTTTCAAGTGCTTGCTGTTGTAATAGCCAGCTTAAAATCCGTGAAAAAACATCAATAATAATTTCCCGCTCGTGTTCTGGTAATTCTTTAGTAAGCTTGTCTATTTCACTTTGCTTACTCATCGTTGCCCCCTAAAATTATTTCTTTTATCTCTGGCAAGGTTAGGCGTTTTTCCTTAAGCTTCAGTATTTCACTAATCCGCTTAATCGCTTCCCGCTCCGGATAACGCCTCATAAGCCTTGCCCCGCCTTGCTCATAAGGTAAAAGCCCTTCCTGTGTCCAAAACTTAATCGTTGAAACCCTCAAGCCCGTTTTTTCTGCTAATACAGACGGCTTTAATAGCTTTTTTTTCTCTGTTTTCTCTTTCATTTTTTCCCTCTCTCCCGTATAAAGGTTAGATAATCTTTATACACTTCCGGCTTACATTAAGGCCAAGTCTGGCCGTAAAACCTCAATCTCTGAATATCTCAACCGGCCCTTGTAAACCGGATTTTTCACTATGTACCTTATCGTTCCGGCGTGCCACTTCCCGCCCCTCGCCGTGGTAATACCCTGCTCATTTAAAATCCTGGCTATTTCCCTATAACTTCGCCGGCCCTTTCTCAGCTTAAAAATCAGCCGTATTATTTCCGCCCTTTCCTGGTCAATTATCAGCTCTTTGTTTTCTGACCGGTAGCCGTAAGCTATCCCCCCGCCAGCATAAGCCTTTTTTAGCTTAAGCTTGTTTTTCCTTCCGCCGGTAAGCCTCATTGTGATAAAAGCTTTTTCCAGCTCGGCCACTATTCCCATAAATTGCCTAAAGGCCTTCCTCATCGGGTCAGAGCTATCAAGGTCAGGCTCTTTTGTACTGATTAGTTTAACCTTCAGGCTCTCAAGCTTTTTTATTAAATGCTCTTGTATGTATAAATCTCTGGCCAGCCGGTCAAGCTTGTAAATAATAACCGCTTCCGCCTCTCCGCCGTTTTCAAGGTAGTTAAAAAGCTCCGCTAATCCTGGCCGGTTTTCAAGCCCGCCAGATACCCCCTCATCTTCAAAGAAACCTAAAAGCTCTATACCTTCCCGCCGGCAGTATTCTTTTATCGCTTCCCGCTGTAAATCAATTGTGCCTTCCTCTTTCTGATTTTCTGTTGACACTCGGCAATAAGCTATTGCTTTCATTGTCTCACCCTTCGCTTATATTATAGCAAATAGAAAGTAGTAAGTCAAGCCTTCTATTTAATTTTTTTCAATTCTCAGCCTTTTTATAGTATCGGAAAACTCCCCCTGGCTCTTTTTTAGGTGTCTTATTTGTTCAAAAAAACCCAGGTCTTAAGTATCGGCTCGGCCTGAGTTCGTGGCTCTAAAAGGCTCTCAGGCCGGATTTTTTTCAGCCAGGCTCTCAAAAAAAACCTTTTTTGAAATATCGCCATTTTTAAGCTTGTTTTTCAGCTCTAAGCCTGGCCGTAGAATAGGCTTTTTTTCAAAGTGATTAGCTTAAAAATCGCTGTTTTTTTAAAAAACTCGGCCTGGTGGCTACCCTTGCCTTAGTTTGCTTGAGTTCGTGGCTCTACGGGCCTCTAAAGGCCAAAAAAGGCCATTCTATAAGCCTGTTTTAAGGCTTCCGGTTTTCAATCAAGATATTTCCCGTTATCGTCTATGTGTACCACTCCTAAATCATATTCAAAAGACAACTTCACCTTCTTATTATCCATATTGTCCATTTCAATCTCTGGCTTAAGCCTCATTAGCTTAGGATAAACCTCATTGTAAAAACGCTCTAAGGCCCGCTTGTTAGATTTTAAAAAGGCTATATGTGCCTCTATCCCGCCTAATCGCTCGTAAACCTCGCTTATTGTATCCTTGGCTAACCGGCTCAGCTTGTTTTTTGAGCCCTTAGGTCTCCCTGGCCCTGGCAAAGGCAATTTAGCCCCGCTTATCGGTGAAATTGCTTTTTCTTTGCTTATTTTATTCATCATTTAAGCCCCCGCTTATACAAATACAACTCATTGACATCTTTAACACCCTCCAGATTAAGCAACCGTGGCTTTTTACCTATGGCCTTTAAGTGGCTTAAAGCTTTCAAGGCTTCCCGTTTGCCCGCTTCGTCATTGTCAAAGGCTATAATTAAATCAAAATCTTTAAGCCGGTCTATTATCTCAGGCCTGTAATGGCTCACTCCAAGCACCCCCACAGCCCTATAAGCCCCGCCTAATTGAAGGCCCGCCTGCTCTAATATCATCGTGTCAAAAACCCCCTCACACAGATATAGCTTTGTGCCTGGCTCTAAGCTTTTCAAAATATCGCCGTTAAAAATTTTTCCGGTAATTTCGCTTGTAATGTTGTATTTGCCTATACCCTTACCCGCCGGCGGCTCGGTCCGGCCGTTAACAAAATACCGGCCTTGTAAGCCAACTATTAAGCCGTTCTCAATTATCGGTATCAAAACCCGGTGTTGGTGAAATAAAAATCTGTTTTTTGAAAACAAACAAAGCTCATTAAGTAGCTTTAAGTCGTACTTTTCAATAAGAAAACGCCTTAACTCCGGCCCTTTAATAGAAAAAACCTTAAAACGCTCTATAGTCTTATCCTCTAAGCCCCGCCGGTGTAAGTATTCTCTCGCCCCAGGCTCAACCTTCCAGCTAAAAAAATCTCCTATCGCTGTAAAAACCTCGTTTTTAAGCTCTGGCGCCAGCTCTAACCCCCTGGCCTTCCGCTTCCGCTCCGGTGGCTCTGGCCTCTGGCCACTTAAAGCCTGCCTCAAGCTTTCAAGATTTAGTTCCCTTACCATTTCACCGGCCTTTATTTTTTGAGCTATCTTATTAAGCTCTTTTATTGCTTGCCCCTGCTTTAGGCCCTTGGCCCTGGCGTATAGGTCCACTAAATCACCCTTAGCTTGGCAAGAGTAGCAATAAAACCTATCTGTGTTCAAGTAAAGGCTTAGGCTCGGCTCTCTGTCCACGTGAAAAGGACAGATGGCCTCAAGCCGGTTAGCCCCTGCTCTCAAGCCCTCTAAAAATCCACCGGCCTTTAGTAAGTCCGCCACCCCCTTAATCCCCAGCCATTTTTTAATTTCCTCTATCTTACTCATTGCTATAACCCCGCTAACGCCGGCAAGTGTCGCCGGCCTAAGTAGGGAGAAACCCCCTTCCCCCCTATAAGGCAATAATAGTAAGCTAATAGTAGAGACCCCATTTTACCCTGTTAAATTGCCACCGTAAGTGTATGTAAACGCCACCGTAAGTGTATGTAAAATTGCCCCCACCCTCATTTTCCACCCTTCCCAGCCTCGCCCGCCGGCGGTAAAGCCGGCCCTTCGCTTATAATTTCCTCAGGCTTTAGCTCTATCTCGGTCTCGGTAATCCTTCGCCTGTCTGAATAAAACTTAATCCGGCTTTCTCTTATATCGTCAAGCTTTAGTGGCCTCAGCACTTCGGCTTTAAAATCCTCATAGCTCCAAAGCTCAAAAAGGCTTATATCCTCAACCGCCTTAGTTCGCTTAAGGTTAGGTGTATAAAACCGGACGGCTTCCAGTAAGTCTTTTTTCCAGGCATAAATCAAACACTTGGCTAAAACCTTATAGGTTTCAGCTTGCTCATCTCTCGCCCGCTGGCTGTCAGTTATGCTATCTATTACCTTAGACACAGATAACGGCCCTACGCTTGACGTCCATTCTGAGCCCCCCTCGTATCGCTTTAGAAGTAAAACAAAAAGGTTTTCTGTGTGTGTGCTTTCCCTGTCGGCTATCACTTCCGCCGGTATTCCGTAGTACTGCCCGCCTGGTAAAAAGTCCCCCCCATAAAACTCGTTTATTATGATTTTCCACTTCCCTTTTTTCTCTGCCGGCTCGGCTAACATATAAAAATTAGGCACGCCGTAAAGTGTATATTTTTTTCCGTCTATAACTACATCTTTAAGGGTGTAGGTCGTCTTGGCTCCGGTGATTAAATCTTTTTTCAGCTCTTCATAAAATTTTCCGCTCTTTTTAATTTCCTCATCGGTATAGCCCCTTATTCTGGCGTATTCAGCTAAGGAAAAATCAACCTCAAAGACTGGCGGCTCGCCCTTCTTAAATCTCGGCTCATTTACTTTTTGAAGTAAAAGCCCTATGGCCCAAAGGTTTTTAAGCTGTGTCTCAAGCTTAGGTGGCTGTGGTAAGAGTATTTCAGCTTCCCGCCGGCTCTGTAAAAAACGCTGGCCTTCTTTTCTAAATTGAGCCTCGCCGGTGTATATTTCCCACCGATAACTTTCCTCGGTTTCTCCTAAGTAGTGCTTTGGAGACCTCCGGCCCGATTTAAAGATTGCCTGTTTCAGCTCCGCCAGCTTAGGACTTTCTTTATAAACCGCTGGTAAGTTTTGCCTTAACCGCTTTATGTGGTTCCAAGTTTCGGTATCAGCCTCTTTATCTGCCTCAACTAATAACCTAAATTTTTCCTCACTTGTAGCCCGCTTATATTTCTCACTACTTACTAACTTTTTTATTTTTCGCTCTATGTTTTCGGCTAACAATTTAATAAACTCTTCGTGAGTAAGGGGCTTAATTTGATTTTCCAAAACTTCAAGTAATTTGTTTATATCAGCCATTTTTCGCTTCTTTTCGGCGGATTTTCTCAAGGTTAAAGGCTAATGTTGCCCCCTCGGCTCTAAAGTCCGTTATCTTGGTTTTTTCCAAGTATTCGTCTATAAGCTTATCGGCTAAATAATCGCTTCTGGTAAGTGTGATTTTTCTTATTACCTGCTCAGTAAGCTTGATAAGCCGTTTAAACTCTGGCCGTCTGGCTTTGAGCCTCTCTATTATCTCCGGCGGATGAAACACTCTGCCCCTGGTGATAATATAGCTTTCAAGTGCTTGCTGTTGTAATAGCCAGCTTAAAATCCGTGAAAAAACATCAATAATAATTTCCCGCTCGTGTTCTGGTAATTCTTTAGTAAGCTTGTCTATTTCACTTTGCTTACTCATCGTTGCCCCCTAAAATTATTTCTTTTATCTCTGGCAAGGTTAGGCGTTTTTCCTTAAGCTTCAGTATTTCACTAATCCGCTTAATCGCTTCCCGCTCCGGATAACGCCTCATAAGCCTTGCCCCGCCTTGCTCATAAGGTAAAAGCCCTTCCTGTGTCCAAAACTTAATCGTTGAAACCCTCAAGCCCGTTTTTTCTGCTAATACAGACGGCTTTAATAGCTTTTTTTTCTCTGTTTTCTCTTTCATTTTTTCCCTCTCTCCCGTATAAAGGTTAGATAATCTTTATACACTTCCGGCTTACATTAAGGCCAAGTCTGGCCGTAAAACCTCAATCTCTGAATATCTCAACCGGCCCTTGTAAACCGGATTTTTCACTATGTACCTTATCGTTCCGGCGTGCCACTTCCCGCCCCTCGCCGTGGTAATACCCTGCTCATTTAAAATCCTGGCTATTTCCCTATAACTTCGCCGGCCCTTTCTCAGCTTAAAAATCAGCCGTATTATTTCCGCCCTTTCCTGGTCAATTATCAGCTCTTTGTTTTCTGACCGGTAGCCGTAAGCTATCCCCCCGCCAGCATAAGCCTTTTTTAGCTTAAGCTTGTTTTTCCTTCCGCCGGTAAGCCTCATTGTGATAAAAGCTTTTTCCAGCTCGGCCACTATTCCCATAAATTGCCTAAAGGCCTTCCTCATCGGGTCAGAGCTATCAAGGTCAGGCTCTTTTGTACTGATTAGTTTAACCTTCAGGCTCTCAAGCTTTTTTATTAAATGCTCTTGTATGTATAAATCTCTGGCCAGCCGGTCAAGCTTGTAAATAATAACCGCTTCCGCCTCTCCGCCGTTTTCAAGGTAGTTAAAAAGCTCCGCTAATCCTGGCCGGTTTTCAAGCCCGCCAGATACCCCCTCATCTTCAAAGAAACCTAAAAGCTCTATACCTTCCCGCCGGCAGTATTCTTTTATCGCTTCCCGCTGTAAATCAATTGTGCCTTCCTCTTTCTGATTTTCTGTTGACACTCGGCAATAAGCTATTGCTTTCATTGTCTCACCCTTCGCTTATATTATAGCAAATAGAAAGTAGTAAGTCAAGCCTTCTATTTAATTTTTTTCAATTCTCAGCCTTTTTATAGTATCGGAAAACTCCCCCTGGCTCTTTTTTAGGTGTCTTATTTGTTCAAAAAAACCCAGGTCTTAAGTATCGGCTCGGCCTGAGTTCGTGGCTCTAAAAGGCTCTCAGGCCGGATTTTTTTCAGCCAGGCTCTCAAAAAAAACCTTTTTTGAAATATCGCCATTTTTAAGCTTGTTTTTCAGCTCTAAGCCTGGCCGTAGAATAGGCTTTTTTTCAAAGTGATTAGCTTAAAAATCGCTGTTTTTTTAAAAAACTCGGCCTGGTGGCTACCCTTGCCTTAGTTTGCTTGAGTTCGTGGCTCTACGGGCCTCTAAAGGCCAAAAAAGGCCATTCTATAAGCCTGTTTTAAGGCTTCCGGTTTTCAATCAAGATATTTCCCGTTATCGTCTATGTGTACCACTTTAATAACAAGCTTATTATCCATTCGGAGTAATACCAACTATCTTCATTCACCATTTTCCTCATTTCCTAAATCATATTCAAAAGACAACTTCACCTTTGCGTTTATTTCTCCGCTTATTTCTTTATTGTCCATTTCAATCTCTGGCTTAAGCCTCATTAGCTTAGGATAAACCTCATT
>ERZ795060.5560-NODE-5560-length-9947-cov-4.389203_pt1 | contig 9947 bp, 4 predicted proteins | sample MGYA00375144_ERZ795060 | MGnify/ENA primary metagenome ERZ795060 (study PRJEB30189, sample SAMN05720157) | activated sludge metagenome | isolation source: anaerobic digester from wastewater treatment plant | place: Japan | collected 2015-05-15 ... | reverse complement strand
ATCTTGAAGTAGACTTTGATTTGAGTTCCGTCCTTTTCATAGCGACAGCAAATATTACAGAAACAATCCCAGCACCACTTCTTGATAGAATGGAAATGATTCATTTGCCCGGTTATACAACAATGGAAAAAATTGAAATTGCACGAAAATATCTCATCCCAAGACAGGAAAAAGAAAATGGCCTGCAAAAAAATAGAATTAAATTTGCAGATGACACATTACAAAAACTGATCTCCGAATACACTATGGAAGCTGGAGTAAGAAATTTAGAAAGAAATATAGGGGCAATATGCAGAAAATTTGCAAGAGAAATTATAGAAAAAAAACAGACAATTAATGGTAAAACTGAAATACACATAAATGACCTATTAAAATATTTAGGACCAAGAAAATTTTTCTCAGATATCGTAAACGAAAAAGTAATTCCCGGAGTCGTTACAGGAATGGCATGGACAAGCTATGGCGGAGCCATTATGCCAGTAGAAGTAAGAAAAATGCCAGGCAAAGGAATATTGAAACTTACCGGCTCTCTCGGAGACATAATGAAAGAAAGTGCAGAAATAGCCTTTAACTTCATCAGAAGTAATCAAAAAGAGTTAAAAATAAAAAGAGATATTTTTACGAAAAACGACTTCCATATCCATGTACCTGACGGCGCAACGCCTAAAGATGGCCCATCCGCAGGCATAACTATACTTATTGCTTTGATTTCTCTCTTAAAAAATAAAACTATAAATCCACGCCTTGCCATGACAGGAGAAATAAATCTACAGGGGAAACTTATGCCAGTAGGCGGTATAAGAGAAAAAGTAGTCGCAGCATTAGCTGCCGGAGTAAAAGATATCATTTTACCAGAAAAAAATAAAAGCGACCTTGAAAAAGTTCCAGACGAGATAAAGAGTAAAATAAAATTCCATTTCTTCTCTGATATAATGTCAGCAGTTAAATTTTCACTAAAATGAGTGATTTCTCTGTCCTAATCGAGATATATCGAAAATTAAAAAAAGACAATGTAGCAATCCTGGGGTTAATATGTGTGGCTATATTCTTCTTCTTTGCTATATTCGCTCCGCTCCTCGCCAATAATAAACCATTTGTATATATTTCAGAAACAGAATTTTCTTTTCCTTTTCTAAGGTTCATATTCGCACCTGATACAAATGAAAAACTTGTCGAAAAAACATTCAACTTCATACTAATCACATTTCTTCCAATTTTTACTATATTTAAAACAAAATCAAAAAATATAAAATCCCTATTAGCTTTGTTCATTATATTGATTATTTTCCCATTCATATTTGTAAACACAAAACTCGACCGAACAAATTGGCGGGAAAGAACAAAAACAGAAAAGGCCTTTGCAATTTTTGCTCCCATTCCATATAGCCCATTTGAGAGCATTGCTACACCATATGAAAAACCATCAAAAAAGCATATACTCGGGACAGACCAGATTGGAAGAGATGTCGCCGCTCGCATGCTATACGGCGCTAGAGTATCACTTGCAGTAGGAGTATCTGCAACTGCATTAACAATACTTATTGGCGTATGCATTGGGTTAATAAGCGGCTATTTTGGAGGAAAAATAGACCTAATCGTAATGAGAGTAGTCGAAATCATCATCTGTTTTCCAACATTTCTCCTGCTACTGATATTAATGTCGATCTTAATGGATAAAAAATTTGAACAATCAATATTAGTAGTTATCTCTATAATTGGACTAACCTCATGGACAGGCCTATCAAGAATTGTAAGAGGAGAAGTCCTTCAACAACGTCAAATGCCATATATAAGAGCTTGTGAATGCCTTGCACTTCCTGTGTGGAGAATACTTTTTATCCACCTTCTCCCAAATGTAGCAGGTCCTATTTTCGTAAGTTTCACTTTTGGAATTGCAGGGGCGATACTGGCTGAAAGTGGACTCAGTTTTCTCGGTTTTGGCATCCAACCTCCAACAGCCAGTTGGGGTGAACTTCTCCGTCAGGCGTTCATCGATCCAAAAACCTACTGGCACCTTACTCTATGGCCAGGAATTGCGATTTTCGCAGCAGTATTGTCTTTTAACTTCATTGGGGAAGGACTTAGAAAAATCATAACACCAAATTAATACTCTGATTGTCTTCAAAGTAAAACGTAAAAATTCATCTGAGTATATCCCAAAAAGACCATGAAATACTCAAAAAAATTGATACTCATAAAGATTTCATATCACTGAGGAAGGAGAAAGTTTTTACCAAAAATTTCCCATAATACTCCTACATCACGACCATCCTTTGCGGCTTTCGTTCCAGGTGTTTCAGGAACGAGCATCCAATTACCATTTACTGGATCAATAAACTTGGGTTCCTCAAAGATTCCATTCTTATGTTTACATAATCTATGAAGCTTAATTTCTTTCTTTATCGCTGTTTTCTTTTCAATATTACCGTCTTTATCTTTTACAACGGCAATTCCATCCTCTCCAAAAAGTAATGAATTATTGAATTTTACTTTATCTGGTAAGACTTTTTCTGAAATTAGCATGGCATAACTTTCTCCAAAAACTATAGTATTATCAAATTCTACAGATGAATCTCCTTCTATTTTCAGCGGAATATCTGTTTTTGATTTTTTAACCGTTGTCAAGGTGCAATGATCAAAATAAAGATTTTTAGAATTAATGATAAAAAGTTCCCTGAAAAAGCAGTTATTGAATCTAATATCTTCAGCACGTTCGATAGTAATTATCGCCTTAGAAAAAAGACAATTTTTAATAGTTAGATTTTTTGCGTCTTTTTTTAATATAACAGTATCACCGGTAAATATTAAATCAGAAAGTTCAATGTTTTGACTCGTTAATTCTAAGTTCATATCAATATAAACGCCATTTTCACCAACAATTGATAGATCTTTTTGAGAAATAAAGATAGTATTTATTTTACCTGAACTATTGTATTTCCCAGCTGGGAGTTTTATAATAGTTTTAGGTTTTACATTATGTAATTCCTGAATCAATGCATCTCCAGGAGTTTTATTACTTGTTCTTAATACAATTTGCCTATAGAGTTTATTCTGTTTATCGAATCTCATACATTGATTTTCGAGCTCCTCAACTAATCTCTCCAACTTTGAATAAGCGGCTTTGCCTGAATTTGCTATTTTATAATTTTGAATACGTGAAAATAGCTTTTCGACATCGTCCTGTTTTATCTCAAGTTTTATAATATCCGATATCAATTGAGGATTACTTATATCATTTACAGTTACAGATCCTAGTCCACAATCCCGTAATATCTCTATAAATTCCTTTTCCACAGCATATTCAGAAATAAGTTTTTGCAGAAAGCTTTCATTGTAATCAGAAAAACACTCAATAAGTTTAAAATTTTCAAGAGCCTTTTTATACTCACCTGCTTTAAGATAGACAAGGGCCCTTAGAAAAATATTTTCTTTGGTATCTGATTGTATATTTAAGATTTTTTCAAGGATAAAATCTGGGTCTATCCGATCCAAATTTATCTGTTCCAGTGAAGATGAAATAGCGTTATCTCTTAGAAAGAATAGAAAACCATCCTTTATTTCAGCTTTTTTTATTTTTTCAACAGGAGAACCAATAAATTTAATTTCAAAGGAAGAGGAAGAATTTTTTATAATATAATCATTTAATAATTGCGGTATTTTTATATATATATCTATTTGTTCAATAATAGAATTTACATAGTCTTTTATAGCAGATAAATCACTTTCAATGAGATTTGTAATAGAATTTTTAAATTCCGAAAAGTCTCCTCGTATAATACTTCCTGAATTTTCTTTAAAAATCTCAAAGAATTTTTTGAATGCTGCTTTTCTTTGGACTTCATTTTTTTTACGAATTTCTTCTCTATTTCGAATTATCTCATCAGCAATGTAGTTACGTTCCTGAATTGTCTCCTCTTCATAAGGTCCCTTATATGATTTTATCAATGAAAGAGCTCCTTCAAAATCTCCTTTTACTGTAAATTCTTTTACCTTTGCCTTGAGTTCCTCTATAACCTTTTCTATTGGTTCACGTTTTTTACCTTCCAAGTCGAGAATCTCATTAATAATGGTTTGTTCAAGTTTATAATTTTTTATGGAACGAGCTTTTTCCTTCGCCTTATGCATTAAGTTGATAGCGTTATCAATATCAATCGCATCAGGAGAAGTTTTGGCAACAATTTTCTTTGCATCATTAATCAATTTATAAATTTTCTGCTCTTCTATCTCATATGGTGAAAAAATTCTCTTCTGAGATAGAATATCCTCATTTTCCCCTTTTTCTGGAGTTTTAAGTTGATCATCAGAGATAACCGCAGGTTCTGATTCTTTTTTTACGTTATAATTTTTAGTACTAACTTTCCCCTGTTCAATAAGATTTTTATTTGAAATATTATTAAAACTAAAAAAGATGAAAAAAGAAATTAGCAATACTCCTATAATAAAAACAAATATCAAGCCAGGCGAAAGTTTTTTCTTAAGAAAATTCCAAACAGTATCTTTTTTTTCAATTTGTAATTTATCTGTGTTCAGTTTTTTTCTAACAATTCTAGCGAGAGTATTGGTAACATCTTTTTTATCCTGTTTTTTATCTACCACAAAAACTTTTCTTTTAGAAGTATATTTTGCAGGTTTCAATCCCACGGGCTCAATAATATCCCTTTTAAAGTCCACCTTAATATTAGTCAATGTTGGCGTATGCTGAGGCATATTGAGAATAATCCTATCAATACGGTGAATTAATTCTTCCCAGTCTGAAATCCTCATCTGCTCGCTTTTTTCCATCATTATATTTACTATTTTTGCGATTTCCGCAGGACAATCAGGTTCAAAATCTAAGATATTTGGTATGGGGGCATCAGGAATCATATCAAAGTCAAGTCCATCATATGGATGTCTACCAGTCAAGAGCATAAAAAGAACAGCACCTAAAGAATAAATATCACAAAGAGGAGAATCCGCTTTTCCGAACCTTATGAACTCAGGACTCATATATCTGTAGTCCCATACATTAAAACCATTTTTGATTAAAGAGTAATCTTTCAACAGGAAATCATATATACCTAGATTTTTCACCTTTATATTATAATTTTCATCGGTAAATATATTACTGGGAATTAGATTTTTATGCAATAGGAGGTTACTCGACCATGCTTTTGATAAGCCTACAGCAACATTTCTCACAATAGTAAGAGCTTCCTTGTACTCAATTTGCCTCTGCCCAATAGCAAGGGCTGCAATACATTTAAATTTCTCAAGATATTCAAAAGCAAAATAAACTTTTCCTTCAAGAATACAACGATCAAGAAGTTGTGGAAATTCCGGCATGTTTAATGTACCAGCTCTTATAACAAGGTCATAGAAGGCATTAGATTCTTTAATATTTTTAATAAAGAAAGTTGTGGGTATTCGCAAAATTACCTTACTGCCATAAAGTTTCTCATAGCCTTCAGCCAGATACGTTGTCCACAAAAGATTCATTCCAACTAGTTCTTCTATCCTATACCCATGAAATCGCGTCTTTTGTGGCATTATCGGGTCCGGCAAAACTTGAAGACTACCACATATAGGACATTCTACAACTTCACCAATATAGGAGTATTCTCCCTGTAACTCTGAATCACAATAAGTGCACCTAAAATTAAACATTCAAAGATCTCCTACTTACTCCCTCAATGAAATTTTATAATATATAATATATTAATTATAAATCAATTGTCAAAAATTATGCATAAAAATAGAGAGCATAAATTGCAGAACCTTTTTAATATAATGTTTCATCATAATCAATCGACTATTTTAGAAATCTAAAATAGGAACGGAACATGCCCTATCAGGATTTTTTTTAATATGCTTAGATTTTTGAACAAGTATTAAAAAAAAATTTCATTATTCATTTTTAAAAATTCAATAATCCTCTTTATTTTTTAAGTGAAATATCTCTCAGTAGATACAGTAAGAAAAAAGCCGATTATGTTGTTTTCCGTTCTACATCCCTTTCAATTCCAAAATTCATCACGATCAACTCTAAGTGGGGCTAAAAAAATTACATTATATAAAGAAAAAAAGTATAGAAAAAACATTTTTCTATTTTACACATTTACAAAAGTGGGAGCTTTCAACGTTTTAAATTCAGAGCATGTATCTTTCTGTGTAGAGTTCTACGACTTATACCAAGAATTTTTGCTGCCTTCGTCACATTCCATTTTGTTTCATCAAGAACTTGCCTGATAAGCCGTTCTTCATTTTTATTTAAATCTAAAAAAGGCTCCGCCTTAAAAATCCTTCTCTTTGTTGTTGAATTGAGATTATTTCTTATGTGGGTAGGCACAGTATCAAGATCAAGAAATGTTTTTTTTGATAAGATAACCATTCTTTCAGCACAATTGCGAAGTTCGCGGATATTGCCGGGCCAATTATAAGAGCAAAGAACATTCATTGCAGCCTCACTAATGCCCTCGATTTTTCTGTTATTTTCTCTTGCAATTTCGTCGACAAAATATCTGAATAAGATAGGAATATCCTCTTTGCGTTCTCGTAAGGGCGGTAGATTTACAGTTACGACAAAAAGCCTAAAAAAAAGGTCTTCTCTGAATTTTCCATCTTCAACAAGTTGTCGCAAATCTTTATTTGTAGCTGCAACAATTCTCACATCTGTGTAGATAGGTTCAGTTCCTCCAACTCTTTCAAAGGTTCTCGTCTCCAAAACACGCAATATTTTTACCTGAACTGTTTGATCTATTTCCCCTATCTCATCAAGGAATAATGTTCCCCCATCCGCAAGTTCAAATCTACCTTTTCTTTGCTCTGTAGCGCCAGTAAAAGCTCCTTTTTCATGTCCAAATAATTCACTTTCAAGCAAATTGGTAGGCAAAGCAGCACAATGCACTGCAATAAAAGGTCCATTTCTTTTACTCATCTCATGTAATGCTCTGGCGGCAAGTTCTTTCCCAGTTCCACTTTCCCCTAGAATCAGTACAGTTGCTCGCGTTTCAGCAACTTGCCTGAGAGTTTCAAGCACGTCATGAATTGCCGCAGAATTACCTATAATTTTTCTCGTTACATCTCTTTCAAGTAATCTCTTTTTAAGTTCAAGATTTTCAATTTTCAATTGCCTTTTTTCGATTGCTTTTTTTATAGAATCACGTAAATAATCGAGATTTATTGGCTTAACAATAAAATCTTCTGCGCCTTTAGCTTTTGCTTCAAATCCATTTTCAGCACTTGAATAAGCACTTATAACTATACAGGAAGGCTGAGGATCTTTTTTTAAACATTCTTCCAAAACTTTAAAACCATCTGCCTCTGGCATGATAAGATCCGTAAGAACTATGTCATAGTCATTTTTCTTTATCATATTAATAGCTCTAAGTCCATCTTCGGCAATGCTTACATTATAATCTGTACGTAAGAATTTAGCCATTGCTTCTCTGACATTTCTCTCATCTTCTACAATCAAAATATTATACTTATTTTTTATAGCCATATTAATTCTCCAGAATTATTTTACCTTATTCTTTACTGCCCGTTAATAATTTAACCTTCTTATCAAATAATGGTAATTCGACACAAAAAGTAGTTCCAAATCCAGGCTTTGATTCCACAGTTAATCTTCCATTATTAGCTTTAATTATCTTATCTACAACCATAAGCCCAAGCCCACTTCCAGTTTTTTTTGTCGTAAAATAAGGGTTAAATATTTTATCGATAAGTTCAGATGGAATTCCAGAACCATTATCTTTAAACGATATTTTAGCATAATCTCCATCTGATAGACATGTTATTTCAAGTTTTCCACATTCTTTCATCGATTCAATAGCATTTTTAATAATATTAAAAAAAGCCTGTTTTATTTGCGACTCATCTACTCTAATCATTGGTATTGAATCAGCTAGTTCACAATTCACATTTATTCTTTTATTTTCTATCTCTGGCTTAATAATATTTAGTGTTTCTATTAATACTTTCTTTACATCCACTTTAGCGAAATCTGGAGCATCAATTCTCAATGCTTGCAAAAAACGTTTAATTATTGTTTCGAGTCGAGATATTTCTTGCTTTGCTATATTTAAAAGTTTTAATTCTTCTCTCGAATTTCTTTTTTTTGAGAGTTTTTTTTCAAGAAGTTGAAGATGGATTGATATTGAATTCAATGGATTTCCTATCTCATGAGCAACCCCTGCAGCTAGCAAAGAAATCATACTATTTCTTTGCCTTTCATGTTCTTCTTTCGTCTTTTCAGATAATTCGCTTATATCATGAAAAATCGCAACAAATGACTCACGATCTTCAGAATGAGGTATTATATAAAAAAGAAGGAGTTTCCTATGTGGATAATCAATTTCTATTTCACGTCTCGAGATCCCAAAAGATAAATTATCTTTTTTATCTAAAAAATCCTTCCAATCAAAATTTTTTAAATAAGATGAAATCTTATGGCCAGAATGCTTCTCTGGCATAGCAAAAATTTCACGGGCCGCAAAATTTGCAAACCTTATCTGAAGAAAACGATCAAATATTATTATTCCCTCTCGAATATTATCAAAAATACTATGTAAAAATACAGCATCGCGAATTCGACGAAACAAATCTCTTCTTTCTGATACGTCCAATTTTCCAAGTATTTCATCTATCTTCTTTTCAGAGTTACGAAAATTCATTCTTCTCCTTGAAATTAAATAAATAAGAAAGATTGTTTTTCTTTATTATTACATTCGTTTTACTTAAAATCAAGACAACATAACCCCCCAATTGTTTTAACTTGATTTTTTACAAGATTTCATAATCTTATGTTTCTTTATATAGATTCAATATATAAGATAATCATAGAAAATTACATTTTCCAAAGATTACATTTTGCTATTTTTCTTCAATCTTCCATCTTAAATTTTAAGCTCAACTTAGCCGTTAACTGAACTTTATTTCACGGACTTTGCATTTGATCGCTTTTGGTAGGAACAAAGTCAATAAGGAACTGATAACTACTCCAAGTAGTCCTCTCTTTACAAAAGTATGCGAGTTAATGACAAAATATTTGCAAAGTTTAGCAAACAAAAATTTGAAAATTAGGATTTTCTTGTACGAATAGTTTTCTAAAAATTAATTAAACTATCTCTTGTAGTTTTAAAAATTTCTGATTTTGTCGCTTCCTTCTATTGCAACCATGATGTTTCTTACAGAGAGAGTATTTTCACGCAATTTTTGTCCTGCAGTGAGATCTTTTTTCTTAAGTTTTAATTCTATAATTATGAGTCCTATCCCTTCGCAATCTATTACCTCATCTATTCCATCTTTAAAGATGAAGATATTACCTTTCTGTTCTGTATACTTAATTTTCTGTGAATAATTTCCATTAGGATTATTATCTTTGTTTGTATTTTTACTTTTTTTATTCTTTGAGGAAGCCTTTGAATCTTTCTGATTTTCCTCTTGTAAAAGTGATGTTGATGCGAGATAAGGAATCACATCGATATTAGTGCTTTCGGCTATATATTCGAATTTTAATTCAATTGACTCTGGTTTTATAAAAACGCATTGTGGTGGAATCCGAAATTTGAAACGGTATTCATTGTCATCCTGAACAAGCACAGAGAATTCTCTTGGATTATCAGCAAACATTCTGGTGCTATTATCTCCTATCAATATATTAGTTAATTCAAATGGAATAAATATTTTCTGATTGGTGAAGTTTTCCTGAATTGGAAGGATAAGGGCTTTGATACAATTTCCGCTGTACTGATTTTCTTCAGGCATAGAAGGCATATATTCACTTGAATCATTCTTGAAAATAAGAGCTAAAAATGGAAATGAGGATGGATTTTCCTTTTTTATCGAATTGAGAAATGGATTTTGTGTGTTATTAAAATTCAGCTTTCCTCCTTTTATCTGATTATTCTCAATTTTTAATTCGGCAATACCACCTGGCATGATAATTGCAGCTGAGTCGGGTT
>ERZ795060.5559-NODE-5559-length-9947-cov-5.769309_pt1 | contig 9947 bp, 8 predicted proteins | sample MGYA00375144_ERZ795060 | MGnify/ENA primary metagenome ERZ795060 (study PRJEB30189, sample SAMN05720157) | activated sludge metagenome | isolation source: anaerobic digester from wastewater treatment plant | place: Japan | collected 2015-05-15 ... | reverse complement strand
AAAGGCGTCGACCGCGGTCGCTCCGCCCAGGGCATCGTACACTCCAGTCACCCACTCCAGGGCGCCGACAATGGCCGGCTCGTTCAGGAGACAGGTCCGGCCATCCTCGCTCAGGAACCGCCCGCCGTTCTGCCATCCGTACAGATAGAGCCACGAGTTGCCATAGTTGGGCACGAAACCTACCCGCGTCAGGTTGCCCCGGGCATCGCGCCGGGTCATCTTGATGGCGTAGTGCTTCAGCTCGTGCCAGGTGCGTGGGGGGATCACCTCGCCGGCAGCGTCGACAAAGCCGGCCTGGCGCAACAGATCCTCGTTGTAGAAAAGGAGACGGTCGTCCGTGGAGTTGGGGATGGCATAGACCCTCCCCTCGTAAACCGCTTCGTTCCAGCAGGCAGGATAGTAGTCCTCGGCGCGGATCGCTCCGTCGCGGGCGATGAACTCATCGAGGGGCAGGAAGGCATCGCGCGCAGCCCAGCCGCCCACGCTGAAGCGGTCCTGGTTGATCACGTCGGGCGGGGAGCCTCCGGCGATGGCGGTCATCAGCTTCTGCTCGTCCATCTGCCCGCCGGCGGTGGACGTGACGATCTCGATATGCGGGTGGCGGCGCTCAAACTCAGCGGCTGCCTGCTTATAGCCCTCGCGGTTCCACCAGCCCCACACGGTCAGCCGGACGCGGCGCTGTTCCCGCGCCAGCGTGGGGCTTGCGCTGGCTACCACGCACGCCATCCATGCCAGGAAGAGGACCACTACCCCGAGGCGGCGGCGCACGCACGCAAGACGACCATCCCAAGGCGCTCTCATCCTGCCTGTAGCTATGGCACAATCCGCGCCGAAGTGCCGGGCGCCTCCTGCCGCGGGCGCGCGCCCGCCCGGCCGGTGCCTACGCGCGCGGCTTTGGCTTCCTCGGCCACCCCGGCGGCGGTTCCACCAATCCATAAATGCAGTGATCCTGGCCGGTCCGCACTGCCCATGCTGCGTCGCCATACGAGAAGTGCCAGAACTCATCGCGGCAGTTGCTAAAGCCGGCGCCGAGCATAGCGTCCAGAAGGATGCCTCGATTGCGTTGCGCTGAGGGACGCAGACCCTCGATCCAGGTGGGCGCCCCTTCCCAACCGGTGAAGGGAGAGCGGAGGTCCGCCAGATGGCCGCTGGGCGTCAGCAGGTAGACATCCACCGCGGCGCCCGTGCAGTGTCCCGGAGGCGCCTTCTGGTCCACCGGCGCGAAGAAGCGGTTGGTCGCTCGACGAAGGGTGGCATAGCTCCAGGTGGGGTGCTCCTGACGGATGCGCTCGAAGTTGCGATCGTACATCTCGCGCTGCATCTCTAGCGTTCGCAGCGCTGTGCGCACCCACAGGCGATAGCCGGCCGGGAGCGCCGCCTGCGCGGCACGAAGCATCTCTGCTACCTGCTCGCGGAGGAAGGGGATCGCCTTCCGCGAAATACGCACCCCCGGGCAGTATCGCCGGATGTCCACCAGCGGCTCGCCGCACTCGCGCAGCGGCACGCGGTTTAGGGCCGAGATCGGCTCTGGAGCTCCTTTCTCACGACGCATCGTTCACCCTTCCTGATAGCTCTTACCGTCGTTTCTCATCATACTCGCCGGCTGACAAGCCGTCAAGCGGGGCCGAGGCTCTCCGCCGGCCCCGCCATGCGGCAAAGCGGCGCTCGTGTGCGGGCCGCATTCTGTTTGCGTCTCACGCTTCGAGTGTGCTATAATGAGTGTCAGAGCTCGCCTGGGTGTTTGGCGACGCCTCAGGACAGGCGCCGCTGCCATGCCGTCCAACCGGCTGCTTTCAGGCGCGCACTCCTGCCAATTACAGGGCCGCCTGCGCGGCCCTGGGTCGTTTAGCTGCCGCGAGGGCGGCATGCCGGCGGCCCCGGAGGACGCGGAAGTGAAGGAGATCCTCAAGATTCTGGAGCGTGACTCGCGAGTCACGCCCGAGCAGATTGCCGAGATGACGGGGCGCGATGCGGGCGAAGTCGCACGCCTGATTGCGGAAGCAGAGGCCGAGGGCATCATTCGCCGCTACAAGAGCGTCATCGATTGGGAACGCGCCGGGAATGAGCGCGTCCTGGCGTTCATTGACGTGCGCGTGCTCCCGGAGCCCAATCATGGGTTCGACGACATTGCCCGACGCATCTACCGCCATCCCGAGGTGCGCTCGGTCTACCTGGTCTCCGGCCAGAATGACCTGCGCGTCATCGTCGAAGGGCGAACGATGCGAGAAGTGGCGTTTTTCGTGGCGGAGCGATTGGCAACCATCGAGCAGGTGCAGGCAACTACGACGAATTTCATACTCAAGCGCTATAAGGAAGATGGCGACATCTTCGAAGACCAGGAGCCCGACCGTCGTCTGGCGGTGGCCCCCTAGCTCCGGGAGGGAATTCAGATGAAAGACACGCGACAGACCGTGGGATCCACCCTTGTGCTTCCCGCTGAGGGTGCGGCCACCGCTGCTGCATCTCGGGGGCGGGTGAACCGTACGGTTGCCGCGATGCCCCCTTCTGGAATCCGTCGCTTTTTTGACCTCGTCTCCACGATGGAGGATGTCATCTCGCTGGGAGTTGGCGAGCCGGACTTCGCCACGCCGTGGCACATCTGCAAGGCGGCGATCCGCTCCATTGAGCGGGGTCACACAAACTACACTTCCAATGCCGGAATGATCGAGCTGCGCCAGCTCGTCGCGGCCGACCTGGAGGCCTGCTACGGCGTGCGCTACGATCCGGGGGATCAGATCCTCATCACTGTGGGCGTGAGCGAGGGCCTGGATCTGGCGATGCGCGCCATCCTCGAGCCGGGCGACGAGGTGCTGGTTCCCCAACCCAGCTTCGTGGCCTACGCCGCGTGCATTACCCTGGCCGGCGGCGTGCCCGTTCCGGTGCCCACGTACGCGTGGCACGATTTCAAGGTGCAGCCAGCCGAGATCGAGGCGCGCATCACTCCTCGTACGCGCGCCATTCTTCTCGGCTATCCGAACAACCCCACGGGCGCGACCATGTCGCGCGAGGAGCTGCTTCCGATCGCCGCGCTCTGCTGTAAGCACGATCTCCTGGTCATCAGCGACGAGATTTACGCGCATCTTACCTACGAGGGCGAGCACTGCTGCGTTCCCAGTCTGCCCGGCCTCTCCGAACGGACGATCCTGCTCAACGGCTTCTCCAAGGCGTATGCCATGACCGGCTGGCGTATGGGCTACGCGGCCGGACCCGCGGATCTGATCGGCGCGATGACGAAGATCCACCAGTACACGGTGATGAGCGCGCCGACGGCGGCACAGATGGCCGCCATCGAGGCGCTGCAGAGCGGCCAAAGCGAGCGCGATGCCATGGTTGCCCAGTATGATGAGCGCCGGCGCGTGATCATCTCTGGCCTCAACCGCATTGGCCTGCCCTGTTTTCGCGCCCGAGGTGCGTTCTACGTCTTCCCATCGATTGCCGATACGGGCCTGGATTGCGAGACCTTCGCGGAACGCCTGCTTGCGGAGGAACGGGTTGCCGTTGTGCCTGGCACCGCGTTTGGCCTCGGCGGCGAAAAGCACGTCCGCTGCGCCTATGCCGCCTCGCTGGCGAATATTGAGGAGGCGCTGGTGCGCATCGGCCGGTTCGTCAATCGCCTCTGAGGCGAGGGAGCCACCGGCAATGAAGGCGAGGGAGAGCCGGGAAGCGAGAAGCCCGGATGAGACCCGGGCTGTGTCGCCAGCCGAGAGTGAACACGAGCCCCCCCATCCCACCCCCTCGCCTTCCACAGGTGCTCTCCTGCCACCGCCGGAAGAGAGCGAAAAGGAGCTTGAGGCGGCCCGACCCGTGCTTGTCGGCATGACTACGCCGGCCATCGAGGATGTGTTCGCGCGCCTGGGCCATGCCCGGTTCCGCGGGCGCCAGGTCGCCGATTGGGTCTACCGCCGCGGAGCCACCTCCTTTGCAGAGATGACCGACCTCCCCCTCGCCTTGCGCCAGGCTCTGCCGGAGGCGGTGGATCTGGGTATCCCAGAGATCGTCCAGAGCGTGTCGGACGCGGATGGCACCACGAAGTACCTCTTGCGCTTCCCGGATGGCGCCACGGTCGAATGCGTCCGGCTCCCCTATCGCGAGTGGAGTTCCGTTTGCGTGTCGACCCAGGTGGGATGCCCTCTCCGGTGCACCTTCTGCGCGACGGGCGCGTCGGGGTTTACCCGGAACCTGACCGCGGGTGAGATTGTGGCGCAGTTTCTTCTGGCCCGTGCCGGCGCCACCCCCCCCGCTGACACACGTGGTCTTCATGGGTATGGGAGAGCCGTTGTTGAACTACAACGCCCTTCTAGAGGCGATTCGCCTCCTCAACTCCGAGTGCGGGATAGGTGCCCGGAACATGACGATCTCAACGGTCGGTATTGTGCCCGGGATCGAGCGCCTGGCACAGGAGAGGCTGCAGGTGAACCTGGCGCTCTCCCTGCACGCCGCCGATGATGAAACGCGCGCGCGCTTGATGCCTGCCGGCCGCCGTTACCCCCTCGACCAGGTGTTCGAGGCACTCCGAGGCTACATCAACGCCACGCACCGGCGCGTCACCTTGGAGTATCTGCTACTACAAGACGTGAACGACTCGGAGGAGGATGCCGACCGCCTGGCCCGCCTGATCCGCACCGAACTTCAGGTTTCCACGCGTCAGGGTACCGGCAGGCGCGGGCTTTTGCCAGTCGTCAACCTGATCCCCTACAACGAGACGGAAGCGGGTTTCCGCCGGCCCTCGGAAGCAACGGTGCGCCGCTTCCAGGCACGCCTGAAGGCGCATGGCATTCCGGTGACCCGCCGTCTCGAGCGGGGGGGCACGGTGGACGCGGCCTGCGGGCAGCTGCGGCGTGCTGCGGCACGCCGGCAGCGAGAGGGCGGCGCCCGGCCCACCCACAGGAGCGATTCTAGCCGTGGATGAGAGTCACGACGTCCTCTCAGCGGAGGAGGAAGCGGCGCTTCTGGCGACGACGGCGCCCCGGACGCTCCTCCGTCTGTTGCAGGCCGAGCCGGCGCTCGTGGGAAAGCTCTTCGCCGGCTTCCGAGTCAGCGCCGACAGCCTGAAGCTCTCCCCCGTGCGTGCGCGGTTGCGCCACGAGAGCAAGTCCAACCCGGAGATGCAGCGGATCCTGCGCGAAGCCTGGACCGAGAGCCATGCGGAGCTCGTCGCCGCCATCACGCAGTGGAAATCGGCGGAGATTCCGGGGGAGCTGCCTGGGTTGGTCGCGCGTTGGGGCCAGGATGTGGTGCGGCTGGCGCTCCGGCTCGACCCGCGCACGGAGGTGCGCGAGATCCCCCTCTCCGAGCCACTGCCGGAGCCAGCGCCCCAGGCTGCAAAGCCCAAGGACAAGCGCAAGCCTCCGGCTTCCCCGCCGCCGCAGGAGGTGGAGACCTCACCGGCAGAGGTGGAGTCGCTGCGCGAGCAGATCCGGGCGCTCAAGGAGGAGTTGCGCGAGGCGCGCAAGAGGGAGACGCACCTGCGCACCGAGATGGAGCAGGCTCAGCGATCCGCCCAGCGCTGGGAGACAACCGCCCGCACGGCGCTTGATGAGGCGAGCGACTACCGGCGCGCGGTGGAGCGCGTCACCCGACAGCTCGAGCGCGAGCAGCGCGCGCGGAGTGATCTGGAGGCGCGTGCCAGAGACGCCGAGCGTGGCGAGCGGCATGCCACGGCGCAACTCGACGCGCTGCGCCGGAAGGTGGAGGATGCGCGGCAGATCCGGGCCGCGCATGAAGCCCTCTGCCCTCCCGCCGAGGAGTGGATTGAGAACGCCCGTTCCCTGATACACCACGGGCAGGCGCAGATCGCCGCGAACTTCCTGTCGCCGTTCCTTCTGGCACATCCCGAGGCCGATCGGGTGCGCGAGGTGCTGGCGGAGGCGCATGAGGCGCTGGGAGCCACAGAGATGGCGATCACCGGGTACTGCACCCTGGCGCGGAAGCGCCTGCGCCAGGGCAATCTCGGTGAAGCGGCGCTCTTCATCTGTCGGGCGCTCCTCTGCTCGCCTGATCACCCCGAGGCGCGTCGCTGCCTCGAGGAGGTAAAACGCGCGGCTGCGGGCAGGCAGGGGGAGCTACCGCACGCGGTGCTCCGCCATCTCGAGAAAGCGGCTCAGCGGGCGCCACGTGCCCGCGAGCTCCTCAACGCCGTGGTCACCTCGCCCCACGGATGCGAGCCGCTCTGCATCACGCTCGATACCCCGGTGGAGTGGCCCCAGGGCAAGCGTGGCTTCACGGCAACGCCGCGCTGGGTTCTCGATGCCATCGATACCAACCGGGGGGAGGCGGTGGAGCGTGCCCGAAAGGGGCTGAGCCAGCTGCGCACGCACAGGCCGGAGGTGTACGCGTCCGTGATGGCGAGGCTCAACGAGCATGATCCCTCCTACTCGCGTGTGCTCTCGGGGAAGACGCGTCCCATCGTCGTGGATGGAAGCAACGTGGCCTGGCAGGCGACCGAAGAGGGGGAGCGGCCCCGGCTGGCGAACTTGCTTGGTGTGCGAAGGGAGTTGCGCGCGCTTGGCTTCTTCCCTATCCGCATCTTTGTTGACGCTGCGCTCGTCTACCAGATAGACCGCCGGGCGGAATTGGAGACGCTCGTCAGCCGGGGGGAGATCCTCGTCGCCGATCCGGGCACCGATGCCGACGAGCAGATCCTGGATGAGGCCCGCGCCTTGGGGGCCGCCGTGGTCACCAACGATCGCATGGAGGATCACGATCCGGGAGGGCGCGTGCCGAAAGTGCGCTTTGACATCGAGCCGGGCGGGCCGGTGGTGCATGTCAGGCCGGTGCGCCGCTGAAGCCGTTCAAACGAAAGGGCCCGCCGGAAGGACGGGCCCTGTTAGGGCGAACTGTTTGGATTGGAGGTCAGCGACCTCGAGGGGTGCCTAACCCCCACAGTCACCTCGACTATCACTTTGCATTATAGTCATCACCTCCTCGATTCGGATTATACCACCGGCATCTGGAGGTGTCAAGGACGGAGGAAGAAGATGCAGTGCTCAAAATGCAGGGCCGAAGTCAACCCGCAAGCGCAGTTCTGCTGGCAGTGTGGTGCCCCGCTTTCACCGGCAGCGCCGACCTCACCTCCCGCGGATCAGGCGCGGAGCAAGCGGTGGACGGCGGTCGCCGCTGCATTGGCGCTCCTCCTCCTGCTGGCCGGGCTCCTGCTTCCTCGATTGCTGCGAACGCGCGGTCCGGCCGTCACCACCTCCCCGCGGGAGCTTCCGGAGACATCCGCCCCACCAGTGACCGCCGCGCCTCCCGCGAACACGCCTCAGGCCGAGGCGCTCACCACCCGACCCGCCGGCAACCTGCCGGCCGGCTCGGGGCTCCCGCAAGGCCAGACGCCGCCCGCCCTGCCCTTCGCCGAGGATGTGGCGGCCTACCTGCGCAAGCTCGAGATGATCCAGCAGCGCGATGCCCAGAACCCAATGGCCCAGCTCTTCGCGATGATGGCCACCGGCCTGAGCGGCCTCACGGATGCCCTGAAGGGCCTCACGGATGAGACTGTCGGCGAGACATCAGGGAACCAGACCAGTGGCTACCTGGCGCAGTTCGATCAACTGCTCCAGGCCAAGCAGGCGCTGGTCCGCGACTTCCAGGCGATCACCCCGGTACCCCAACCGTGCCAGCAGTTGCACACGCTGTATGGCCACTACCTGAATACGCAGGTGCGCGCCATCTACGACTTGCGGAACGCCGTGGCACGGGCAGACAACCTAGCGGCGCCGCTGGGGGTGCTGCCCGTAGGCAAGCAGGCGGAGGCGGCGCAACAGGCGGCGAGCCAGGAAGAAAAGAGGATCCGCCAGCAGTACAACATCCCGCGGGCCGCCATTCCGCTGGTGCCGTAAAGCCAAGGGGACAGTCGCTCTGGCCTGGCGTGCAAGCCCTCAGTTTGGCATGGAGGATGCTGTAAGCGCTTACAGTTGCTCCCGGACCCAGGAGGAGCACCATGCGCAGCATCACTTCGGCCATCACGCGGAGATTCTCCATCCGCATGAGCATGGCATGCCGCAAAGGCCAGGCGCTCGTCACCGCGATGGCGCTCGTCGTTGCGCTCACTATCCTGGTCGCTGCCACCCAACACCAGGTCGTCCAGGAGCTGAAGGTGACCAAAACGGAGCGCGATTACGAGCGCGCCCTGCAGTTGGCGGAGGCTGGTCTCAACGCTTATATCAACCGGATCGACTATGGCGCGGCTCCGGCGGACGTGAGCAATCCGAATGACCCGGGGCATCTCATCCCGCCGCTCCGTGAGTTCCCAATCGGTGCGGCTCCCTCGCTGGCTGATTTCCGACGAGGCGTTCGCGATGGGACCTACACGCTGATTCGCTATCCCCCTGGCTCACAGCAGGGCTACTTGGTCGGGAGCATCGGCACCCCAGGGGAGACCGCCCGGTTCATCTCCTTTGGCTGGTCCAACGGAGTGGTCCGACGCGTTGTCGGCGTGGCCCGCCAGGCCTCGGGAGACTATGCCCTCTACGGGGTCGCCTCGGTCACGATGCACAACAACCAAAGCGTCACCGGGAATGTGGGCACCAACGGCCAGGTGACGATGCACAACAACAATGAGATCGAGAACGGATACCTGGTGCTCAACGGGCCCGGGGCCGACGTGAGCCAGCACAAGAACCCAGGCATTCGGGTGCGGCGAGGGCCAACGCCGTATCGCTGGCCGACGGTTGCCGAGATCGCCCTCGAGAAGTGGCCGAATAGCGGCGCCACCGCGCCCGGCGGCCTGGAATACCTGGCCACGCATAACGACAACGACCTGGCGACCATCGATGGCGTGCCCGGCATTCCAGGCAACAAGATCGACCTGAAGAACAACTCCACGGTCGTCTTCCGCGGCAAGCCGGGCGGCGCCCACTACTACCTGACGGGTCTCACCGGCAAGAACAACGGCACGATTCACCTGGACAACTCCGCGGGCCCGATCACCATCTGGTTTGGGCCGAGCGGTGGCAACGGGGAGTTCGAGATGAAGAACGGCTGGGATCTCACCCAGGCGGTCACCGACCCAGCCCACCTCTGCCGCTTCTACGTCGCCACCCGCGGCGGGGTGACGATCAAGAACAACGGGGCTTCGGCCATCGGGATCTACGCGTACAACGTGGAGAACGGGCAGCCGTTCGGCAGCGTCACGCTCAAGAACAACTCGACGTTCACGAACTGCCGGATCATCGCGAACACGATCTCGGTGGAGCAGAACACCACCATCACCTACACCCCCGCGCCCTACTTCTACCCGGAGGATAACCTCTACGCGATCACCGACTGGCGAGAATTCGAGTAGCCGTCACGGCCGGATGGCCCTGGAGGGGCCGGCCCGAGAAAGCCCGGCCCCTCCATCGGAAGGCTAGATCGCCTCGCCTTCGACGCCCAGGGTGCCCAGGATCTCGCGGATCGAGAGCGTGGCCCCACAAATCACGCAGTCGGACGCGCCGTAGTAGAGGGTCACGGTGTCGCCGTCGACCACATGCCCGTTCGTGAAGACGACGTTGCCGAAGAAGCCTTTCTGCTCGTAGGGAGCGATCGGCTCCATAATCGGCTCTTCCGAGCGAGCGAGAACACGCGTCGGGTCGTTGGCATCCAGGAGCACGGCGCCCAAGCAATACCGGTAGTTCTCATCGGCGCCGTGATAGATCTCCAGCCACCCCGCCGTGGTCCGGATCGGCGAGGCACCGGCGCCAATGCGCGCGCTGTCCCACCTGCCCGGGCGCACGCGCAGGAGACACTCGTGCCTGCCCCAGTGGATCAGATCCGGGGAGCGCGCGATCCAGATATCGTGACTGCCGATGCCGGTGCTGGCCGGCCGGTGCAGCGCCCAGTAAGCCCCGGAGACGCGTTCCGGGAAGAGCGCGCAGTCCTTATTGCAGGGAGGGAAGATATTCCCGTGTCGGGTGAACTCCTGCCAGTCCTCCGTGCTCGTCATGCCGACGGCAATTCCTCGCGGCGAT
>ERZ795060.5557-NODE-5557-length-9948-cov-6.911149_pt1 | contig 9948 bp, 13 predicted proteins | sample MGYA00375144_ERZ795060 | MGnify/ENA primary metagenome ERZ795060 (study PRJEB30189, sample SAMN05720157) | activated sludge metagenome | isolation source: anaerobic digester from wastewater treatment plant | place: Japan | collected 2015-05-15 ... | reverse complement strand
GCGGGCCCCGAGTGCGCCTTACGAATGGATGCCGCCGATGGTGCGGCACAGGAGATCACAATGGACCCAGTGATGATGGAACTGGGCGGCGCACAGTACGCCGTCCCGGCAGACTTGGCGGCAGAGATCGCCAAGATGCTTGAAGCCAAAGGACTGTCGCCGACCATGGACGCCAGCAAAGCAGCGCCAGCGGCGGACCTGGAAGCGGTCAAGGCAGACAATGCCGCGCTTCGGGCGAAGCTCGACGGCTTGACCAGTGCTGCGGCTGCAAAGGCCCTGCGCGAGAAGTTGACCATGGAAATCCGCGAGGACATGGCGGTGAGCGATCTGGCCAAGCGCCTGGATTGCGCCGTGTCTGAGTCGGACACCACCGCACAGAAGCGCCGCAAGATCATTGCCAAGCTCGATGCCGCGATCAAGCTCGATGGCCGCAGTGATGCCGAGTGTTCTGGTTTGCTCGAAGGGCTGCTACATGCTCGCGGCGAACAAGCTGCGGCTGCGGCTCGCGCGGGTGCGGTCAAGACCGATGCCAGCGCACAGGATGACAGCGATCCGGCGGAAGTCGCACGAAAAGAGATGCTCGACCGCTACAGCAATGCGCATAAGAAAGGGGCCAAGTAGCCATGCCTCAGACCACCTATCGAACTGTAATGCCCGTCGCGATCGAAGGACAGATCGCGGACGATGGCTTGATCGATGTCGAGAGCCGCGTCAATACCGGCATGTCAGAGATTCCGTTTGGCCGTCCGGTCAAGGCGGAGACTATCGCAACCGGTGTGGACAAAGGCTGCATTCTGTGCACTGCATCCACCGAGGTTCCGATCGGAATCGCTGCGCATTCTCACTCGTACTCCGTCGAGGAGTTGGGGACGTCCGGCATGAAGGCGGGGGCAATGGTCAACGTGCTCCGCAAGGGACGTATCCGCGTCAAGGCGGGCGTCACCATTGCCGATGGGCAGCGCCTGTACTACCAGACCTCAACCGGAAAATGGGTCGTGGCGGCAGTGGCGCTTGACACGATCGACATGACCGGTCAGGTCATTGCGCGCTCCTCCGGTGTGCTCAATGATTTCATTGTGGCCGAAGTGGACATGACCAATAAGCCGTAACGCTCGGCAAGGAAAAGACCAATGAACAAGACCGAACAGCGCTATTTCGATAGCCTCGTACAGTCCGGGCGTTTCACACGCGACGCCTCGGAGACGATCTATCTTGCTCGCCAGCTTCTCGAAGTGGAAGCGACCGTCTACAAAGAGGTGTTCCCGGCCCTCCGTGGTCGGGAGTTTGTGCCCAAGTCGCCGATGTCACAGGGTGCAAAGTTCTTCTCCTATCAGGAGGAGACGCAATACGGGCAAGCCAAGATCATTGCCGACATGGCCGATGATCTGCCGTCGGTGAATGTCAACCGCACCGAAACTCAGGGTCGTGTGTATCCACTCGGCGACTCCTTCAGCTACTCGTTTTTCGATCTGTCGCATGCTGCCTATGCGCGCGAGTCGCTGGATTCGACGCTGGCCGCCGCTGCACGCATGGCCATGGAGCAGAAAATCGATGCGCTGCTGCAAGTCGGAGACGCGGCTTATGGCATGCTTGGTCTGCTGAACCAGACGAGCACAAACACCTACGTTGTGCCGAACGGAGCGCTGGGTTCGCCGCTTTGGACTCAGAAGACCAGCGATGAAATCCTGCTTGACCTGAACGGCATCGCCAAAGCTGCCCACATCGCGACAAAGTCGGCGGACATGAGCACAAAAATGCTGCTTCCGCTCGACTCATACGAACTGATCAGCACCAAGCCGCGCAGCTCGACCAGCGATACTACCGTGCTCGAGTTCTTCCTTGGCACGTCGCGTTTTATCAAGTCGGTCGAGCCGTGGTATGGCTGCGATACGGCGGGCGCTCTCGGTGTCAAGCGTGCGGTCGCTTACCGTCCTGATGTGGATGCGGTGTTCTACAAGATGCCGCGCGAGTTTATGATGCTGCCCCCGGAGACGCGCGGCCTTCGGTTTGTGATCCCATGCGTTGCGGAGTACGGAGGAGTGCATGCCCGCAAGCCGAAAACGATCACCTACGCGGACGGGATCTGATGATGCGAGTCAAAAACACCAGCAAAAACACGCTGCATGTCGGCGGGCATATGATCGAGCCGGGCCAAGAAGTGGACATGTCGGACGCAGTGGTCAAGGCGCATCCGGCGCTTGCGGATCACTGTGTGCTCACGGAACCGCCTCAGCCACCGGTTGAGGACTCCAAGCCCGAGCAGCCCAAGCAGCCGAAGAAAGACAAGGACAAGTAATCCGTGATCACTTGGGCCGATGTCGAGCTTTGTGAGCCACAAGCCTCCGCCGTTCCGCTCGCGGCGCAAAATGCAATCCTTGCGCATGCTCCGATAGAGCTTGCGGCGGAGGCATGGCTTAGCAAGGCGGACTTGGCCTGGACCTACTATTGCGCCCACCGCGCGCTGCTGTACCTGCAAGGGACCACGGGAGCAAGCGGACAGGTCAGCGAGGAAAAGGTCGGTGACGTGACGCGGAAATATGCCGTTGCGGCAAGCACGGGCGGCGATCCGCTGAATGAAACCAAGTGGGGAAAAGAACTGCTGCGGCTGCGCGACGGTACTCTCAACTGTAGGTTGCCGCTGCTATGACCCAAGTTATCGACAGGGATCTTGGTTGGAATCGCATTAAGGAGTTGTCTCGGCAGCTAGCCTCGCGCGATTGCCATGTCAAGATCGGTGTCCTTGACGACGGAAAGGAAGGCAGTGCCAACCGCGAGGGCATCACAAACGGAGAGCTTGCCGTTGTGATGGAGTTCGGAACAGGATCGATTCCGGCGCGAAGTTGGATCGGTCGCACCTTCGATCAAAAGCGCAACGAAGTACAGTCCGACATGGCGCGGCTGCTTGGGCACATCGTGGACGGCAAAGTATCCGTGGATAAGGCGCTCAATGTCCTAGGTGCGAAGTATTCGGCAGCGGTGAAAAACACCGTCACGCAAGGCGAGCAGATCCCGCCACCGAATGCACCGAGTACACTCGCGCGCAAGCTGGCCAAGACTGCGCGCGGCTCCGCTGGCGCAGTGCGGACGCTTATCGATACCGGACGGCTCATTGGGTCCGTGACATGGTCAGCATTCGGGGGTAGCAAATGAGCTACGCCGATTCGATCACGAGTCTAGCAAACGCCACGCTGACAGTGACACGACGGCAGCAGGCAGCGCCTGTTGATGGGCGCGATCAAGCTCCGACCACCTCAACATTTACGATCGTGGCCAGCGCACAGCCGACATCAGGCCGGGATTTGCAGCGTCTACCGGACGGCAAGATAAGCGCCGACCTATGGACCGTCTACACCAAGACGCGGCTATACCTGGGAGCAACCGACGCAGGAACAGAGGGGGGCTACCTTCCTGACCTCATCCAGATCGGCGACAAGCAGCACGAGATCGAGCACCTAGAGCACTGGTCTGCGTTTGGAGCCGAGCACTACAAAGCGATTTGCCGGGCGGTGGTGCCATGAACTGGACCACGTTGGAAAACGCTTTGCATGCGTGGGTGGTGTCGGCTACCGGATACCCGGCGAATCGCGTTTTGTGGCGCGACCGGAGCGCAAACGCACCTACGGCGGATCACATCACACTGCACCTGGATGGACCATTGGTGCTTGGAACCGATGAGCAGCTCGACAAGACCGATCTCTTACAGCCACCGGGCCAAGAGATTGAGCTATCTGTCGAGGGCGATCGGGAATGGTCATTGCAAGTCGAGTGCTACACCAGCGCAACGACGACGAGCAGCGACGCGAAAAGCATCCTATCAGCATTGCAAACCGTCGGACAATTGCCCTTCCGTCGGTCGATTCTGTCTGCGCAGGGCATCACACTTTTTGACTTGGGAACCGTCCAGTACGCGCCCGCGATCCGCGAGGTTGCGTTTCAGGGGCGGGCCATCCTGGTCATGCGGTTTTATAGTCGCGATGTTGCCACTGAAAAGACGGGCTACATCGCACAGGTTGAGATCACAAACACCGAGGCGGGGCGCACCTTCCTCGCGCCGCCGTAAGGAGCCAGCATCATGCCTTTGTCAGATATTGCGAACGTCACGATCCGCCTCGAGACCGGAGGGATCAGTCAGGTCGGTTTCGGAACCGCGATGATTCTCGGCTACTCCATGTCCGGGTGGACCGAGCGCACGCGCACTTATTCGAGTATGACTGGCGTTGCGGCAGACTTTGCGGCGACCACCCCAGAGTACAAAGCGGCGAACGCCTACTTTGCGCAGCAGCCGCACCCCGAGCAACTTGTCATTGGGCGCGGCACCCTCAAACCGACGATGGCTTTCAAAGTCACCGTGGCTGCGGTCAACAACTCGCAGAAGTACAGCGTCAACCTCAACGGAACGCAGTTTGACTATACGTCAGACGGCACCGCGACAAATGATGAGATCATCCTTGGGCTTCAAACGGCGATCACCGCGGCTGCCACCGCAGCGGGTTTTACGGCTGCGGTCGCGGGCGTGGCCCCGGCAACGTACCTCACCGTAACTGGCGCAGCGGCTGGCAATTGGTGCAGCTTCTTTGTCACCGATCCGGGCCTGTTGACCCTGCTACAAACAACGACCAACCCCGGCGTGGCCACCGACCTTGACGCGATTGTCGTCGAGAATGACGATTGGTATGCGCTGCTGACCCTGTTCAATTCGAGCGCGTGCGTGCTTGCGGCGGCGGCGTGGTCCGAATCGAAACTCAAGATTTACGCAGCACAGGTGACCGACAGCGAGATCGCGACGGTCGCGGCGAACATCGCGACCGACATCGCAGACGCTCTCAAGACTGCGGCCTACTTCCGAACGCTTGACATCTACCACCCGGAAAACGGACAGTTTGTGGATGCCGCTTTCCTTGGTCGGCTACTGCCTTATCAGCCGGGCTCGGAGACGTGGCGCGGTAAGACGCTGGCAGGAATCTCGGTGATGAGTTTGACACCTCCGTACAAGATGACGGAAACGTGGCGGACAAACATCAAGGCAAAACGTTGTAACTACTATTACGTATTTGCAAATCGTAACATCACAGCAGAAGGTGTCGTCGCGTCGGGCGAGTGGATCGATACGATCCGCGGTCGGGACTGGCTACAGGTCCGACTGCAAGAGGACGTGGCGCTGGCTGTGCTCAACTCGGCGAAGGTTCCGTATACCGATCCGGGTATCGCCAAGATCGATAACGCGATCAGGGGTCGGCTACAGATTGCGGTCGAGGTCGGTTTTCTCGCGCCTGGATTCACGGTGGTTGTGCCCACCGCGGCATCGCAAGCCCCGGCAGATCGCGCGGCTCGTATCCTTCGCGGGTACAGCTTCAATGCGCAGATTGCTGGCGCGATTCACCTCGTTTACATCACCGGCAGCCTGACCTCGTAAGGAGAAACCATGTCCGTAGCAACCTGGGATTTTTCAAAGCTGATCGTGACGTGGGCCGGAATCACCGTCACGGGCTTCATGAATGATGTGACGCTGACCTGCGATGGCGGGGAGGATGCGGTCAAAACCGTCGTGGGTTCCGACGGTCGAGAGACGGTGTTTGTCTTCATGAACAATCGGACGGGCGACGTGGTTCTGCCCCTCATGGCGTCGGCGCGGGCAAACGATGTACTGTCGGCAGCCTTCGCGGCAAAGACAATCGGACCGCTTCAGATCAAGGATCTGAATGGAACGACGGTGTGCCAGGCTCCAGCGGCGGTGATCAGCAAGCGACCCGCGCCGACGTTCGGCAAGGAGATCAGTGCCCGCGAATGGACGATCAGCTTCGCCGACGGTGATATCACGATCGGCGGACTGGCGGCGGTGTCCTGATGCCGAAGCAACCACAGAGCCGACGTATCGACGGGTACGAGATCCAGGTGCAGCCGCTTCCGGCGTTTGCCGCGATCTCGCTGTTCACCCGAATCGGAAAAAGCATCGGCGGCGCACTTGGGCCGACCCTGGCCGCACTCGCGTCCGCTGGTGTGGACAAGCTGCAAAACGTGGATGTGTCGCAGCACCTTGGCGCGCTCTTTGCCGCGCTGTCGCCAGAGGATATCGAGCAGATTACCAAGGCGCTGCTACAGGGCGCAGTCCTTGATCCGAATGGAAAGACGCGACTTTTGCTGGACGTGGCGGATTACGAGTTCCAAGGGCAGACATTGACCCTCATCAAAGCCGCGCTCTTCGCATTCGAGGTCAACTACGGGGATTTTCGCGACCTCGTGCGCGGGATGCTCGCCGGGGCACGGGCCAAGACAGAGAGCAAGGCGAACCACTCACCGGCATAGAGTGGTTTGCGGACGAGTGGCCGATCTGGCGAGTGGTCAAAGCCGGGCTCGGAACGGTCGAGGAAATCGATCGCTATTGGTCGCTCGGGGATGTACGAAAAGCAAATGATTTGCTAGACGCATACGAGGCAGCAGAAGCCAGGCAGAGAGCAAAGGAGCGGCGCAAGTGATTGTACGAGAGCTATTCGCAAAGCTGGGCCTCTCGGTGGATGCCGCCTCGTTTGCTGTGGCTGACCACATGCTGGGCGCAGTCAAAAGCGGGCTTGGGCTGCTCGTGTCCGGCGCAGCGCGTGCTGGCGCTGAGATGCGCGACGTCATCACGCGCACAGTCGAAACTGCGTCCGCGCTCAATGACACATCCGTCGCGCTCGGGGTCACTACTGAGGCGCTTCAAGAGCTGGGCTATGCGGCGCAGCTAAATGGCTCATCTCTCGAAGGAATGGCCGACGGGCTGCGTAAGCTTTCGATTCACATGGAGGCCGCAGCAGAGGGAGGAGGCGAAGCTGCGGAAGTTTTCCGCAAGCTGGGTGTGTCGGTTACGGAAGGCGGAAAGCTTCGGGCTGCCGATGCTGTGCTCGAAGACATCGCCGAAAAGTTTAAGGCAATGCCCGATGGCGCGCGCAAGGTCGCGACGGCCATCGATCTATTTGGAAAGTCAGGTGCATCGCTCATTCCAACCCTGACAGTTGGTCGCGAGGAACTGGTCAAGCTGCGCGAGGAAGCCCGCGGACTCGGCGTGGTCATGACCAGGGAACTAATCGAGTCCGGAGACACGCTTGGCGACACCTGGGACAAACTCAAGTTTGCGGCGGACGGGCTGCGGTACACGATTGCGTCATCATTGCTCACCGGCCTAAATGACACGCTCCGGGCAACCATTGAGTGGATCAAAGCAAACCGAGTGCTGGTGTCGTCTCGCATGGCGCTTGTGTTTAAGGCGATGGGGGCAGGAATCCGCGCGCTTGGCGCTGGGCTGTCGCTCGTCTGGCGCGTGCTGGGTTTTGTGATTGATCGCTGGAAGCTGTTCTCTGTGCTGATCTTGTCCACCCTTGCCGCCGTCGTCTTGGCAAACGCAGGAGCGGTCATATCCTTTCTGTCGCTTCAGGCTGCGTCGGTCGCAGCGGCGGTCGCCAGTGCTGCGGCATGGGCTGCGGCTGCGGCTCCGGTTTTAGCGTTGGCTGCCCTCATTGCCTTGGTCGTGCTCGCACTTGAAGACATCTGGGTTTTTCTGCATGGCGGCGAGTCGCTCTTTGGCAAGCTGGGACTCGAAATCAAAAAGGTGTTCGATCAGTTTCTCGATGCCGGTCCACAGCCGGGCGAGCACTGGATGATCAAGATCCTGCGCTCGGTCCTGCTCTACCTGCGATTCGTCGGGCGGTTCTGGTCATTCCTCTTTGGCAAGATCGTCGACGGTGTCTCGTGGATGGCGGGCAAGATCGAAGGGCTGATCACGCGCTTGGAGCAACTCGCAGCAGCAGCAGGACAGAAGCTGACCCAGAGCGGGATCACTAGCGCGGTCAAAAAGACAGGTTCCGCGGTGCTCGGTGCGCTTGACAAAGCGGGCGCAGCAGTGGGCCAGACTGCGGAAACAGTCACACAACGGCTCTTTGTCCAGCCCCTCCCAAGTGTGCGCCTTGTGCCAAACGAGGCCCCACAGAGCAAGGTCATCAACGCATCCTATGCGCCGACCATCGTGCAGCAGCCAGGCCAAAGCGGTGCGGAAGTCTCGGCGGAGTCCCAGCGCTTATGGGAAGAGTGGATGTCAAGCCAAGTCGAGGGGGCGAGCGCGTCCCTGGTGAGTCGCTGACATGGCAGAACTGAGCAAATACACCGGGCCGACGATGATCGGTGACATTGCAATCGACTGCACAGTCACCGAAACGCACACGAGCACGGCAACTGTAACCGAGCATCCAGTCGAGTCGGGAAGCAACATCGCCGACCATATCCGACCGGAGCCGGTGCAACTCTCCATAGATGGCATCATCACCAATACGCCAATCGGGGCACAGCAGACCCAGCGGGTAATCAGCGCGGGCGGTCTTTCGGTGACCACAACGCAGCTGGAAGCGGCACCGAATACGCTTGGATATGCCCAGACGGCCTGGAAAAAGTTGGATGCGTATCGAATCGCAGCCCGCCCGATCAAGGTAATCACCAGGGATCGCACCTATGAATCCATGGCGATGATGTCTTTGACGGTCCCCAAGACCGCCAAGACTGGCGACGCGCTGGAGTTCACAGCGACGTTTAAAGAGGTTCGCATCGTCGAGAACCGAACCACTCGCCGTGTCGTGGCCAAGGCTCCGAAGTCCCACAAGAAAGTGGACGCTGGAAAGCAGCCGACAGCCAAGCAGACACCGGAGCGGTATAGGTCGATTCTGGATTCGACGACGGGCGACGAATCAATCGCCAAGGCACAGGGCTTTATCCGGTCCTTTGGGGGTGGGTGATGGTTGAGATCCCTCTAAAAACCGACCTGCCACACTTTACCGTCGTTGTGGAACTCGACGGACTAAACTACCGTCTGGAGTTCCGCTGGAATACCCGCGAATCGTGCTGGTACATGCACATGCACGACGCGGACGAGGCACTGATCCAAGCGTCGCTCAAGTGCGTTGTGGGCTGGATGGTCGGCATTCTCGAATGCGTTGACTCGCGTAGACCGCCGGGCGGGTTCCTATTCCATGATACGTCGCGCGGCGATGTTGACCCGACGTGGACGCAGGGGAAGGATGTCTTCTACTTCGACGAGTTGCGGCGCGTCCCTGGCTACGGTGAGCTGGGAGACCGGGTGCGACTCTACTACGTCGAGCTGGCGGACCTTTTAGCATGAGTCGCCTACAAGACAGACGGGTGCGGCTGCTCATCGCCAACCGAGTGTCGGAGGATTACAAGTCGCTGACGACAGACGTAACGGAAATCACGGATTTGCGAGTCAAGTTTTCGGTCAAGAAATCGTCAGCAAAGGAACCGAACACGGCAGAAGTCACCATCTCGAATCTGTCACCGCAGCGCAGGGCTTCTCTGCAAACGAAGGGTGTCAAATTTGTTTTGGAGTGCGGCTATGTCGAAACGGGCGTAAAGCAAATCTTTCAAGGTGATGTGCGCCAAGTCGCGCACCGACGCGAGGACGCAGACTGGCAGACAGAGATCAAGTCTGGAGACGGGGAACGGGCGTTTCAGTTTGCGCGCGTGTCGGAATCATTCGGGTCCAAGAGTTCGCGCGGCGACGTGCTGCGCAAGCTCGTGTCGTCGTTCGGTCTGGGCCAAGGCAACGTCTCGCAGGTAGCGGCTAAGCTTGTCGGTAAGTTCGATCAGGGGTTTGTTGCACACGGCCCCGTGAGCCGAGAGATGGACAAAGCACTTGCTGGCACTGGCTACGGATGGTCGATTCAGGACGAGCAAATCATCATCTTGGCGGATTCCGAAGTCAGCGGTCAAGACGTTCCAGAGTTGACCCCGCAGTCGGGTCTGATCGGTTCGCCCGAGTTCGGAGCTCCGCTGGTCAAGGGTGGAAAGCCTCTGCTCACGTTTCGGTGTCTCCTCAATGCAAACATCAAGCCCGGTGCTCAAGTCTCGATCAAGTGTGAGCGCTTCCCGCTTGGCGTGGCTGTGAAGTGCGTCAAGGTCGAGCACAGCGGA
>ERZ795060.5552-NODE-5552-length-9953-cov-3.917256_pt1 | contig 9953 bp, 6 predicted proteins | sample MGYA00375144_ERZ795060 | MGnify/ENA primary metagenome ERZ795060 (study PRJEB30189, sample SAMN05720157) | activated sludge metagenome | isolation source: anaerobic digester from wastewater treatment plant | place: Japan | collected 2015-05-15 ... | reverse complement strand
TGTTAATCTTTAGGGCACCGCGGCTGCCGCCGTAAACAACCACTGTTTGCAGGCGTGGATCCAGGCCAAGCCGCTTGATGCCTTCACTGCCGCTGGCGGCGGCCACTTCACTGGCCCGGGGGTTCCCGGTAAGTTCAGTACGGCTGAAGCGGCTAAACCGCCGGCCTGATTCGGCAAATGAAAGGCAGACCCGGGTGGCCAGGGGAGCGAGGTAGCGGTTAGCCAGGCCCGGCAGGGCATTCTGTTCGTGAATTACCGTCGGCTTGCGAGCCATGGCCGCGGCAAGGACAACCGGTGCGGAAACATAGCCCCCTGTGCCGAGGACGATATGGGGATTGAATTCACGCAAAATCTGCCTGGCCCGGGTAAGCCCCCTGAACGCCTCCCGGGCTACCGGTGCCAGTTGCTTGAGGTTGCGCCGGTAACCGCGGGCCGGTATGGTGGCCAGTTTAAAGCCCGCTCCGGGGACTATTTTGCTTTCCAACCCCTGCTCTGTTCCGACAAACAAGATCTCGGTGGCTGGATCCTGCTCCAGGGCATAACGGGCCAGAGCTAAAGCCGGGTAAATATGACCGCCTGTCCCACCACCGCAGATAAGTAAGCGCATGGTTATCTCCTTTGTGCGTATTATCCAGAATTCAGAACTCAAAAGAAAAGATACAAGAGACAGGAATCCTTTTTACTGCTGCCCCTAATACCTCTCCCCTTGTGGGGGAGGGCCGGGGTAGGGGGGGTGCTTACCCCTCCCGCCTCTGATATATATCCCCGCGCAAGGGAGGGCCGGGGTGAGGCTCCCTCTCCTACTTTTGAGCATGGCGGGAGATATTTAGCAATATGCCCACTCCGGCCAGGGTAAAGAAAATCGAGCTGCCGCCGGCGCTGATAAAAGGCAGGTTAATCCCGGTCACCGGTATGGAGCCGGTCACCACGGCGATATTGACCAGGGCCTGCACGGCGATCATGGCCGTAATGCCTGCGGCCAGCAGGCTGCCGAAGGTGTCCGGGGCCATCAGGGCAATCTTCAGGCCGCGCCAGGTAAAGATAAAGAAAAGCAGCAACACCGCCACGGCACCGACAAACCCCAGCTCTTCTCCGATGACCGCAAAAATAAAGTCGTTCTGCGGCTCAGGCAAATAATACAGCTTCTGGCGGCTTCGTCCCAGCCCGACTCCGAAAATATGCCCGGGTCCCAGGGCATAGAGAGATTGAATAATCTGATAACCTGTATCGGTCGGATCAGCCCAGGGATCAAGAAAGGAGAGGAGCCGTTTCATCCGGTATTCTTCTTTGACCGTTAAATAGATCATGGGCGGCAGCGCCACCAGGGAAAGGAGCGCCGCCTGTTTCAGCGGCATTCCCGCCAGCAGAATAATAATTGCGGTTCCCGCCATCAGGACCAGCGCCGTTCCCAGGTCGGGCTGCTGCAGGATAAAGAGAAAAGCGATGCCGGCCAGCGCCAGGGGAATAAAGCTGCTGGACCAGAATTTCTGGATGCGCACACTGCGGCTGCTCATAAAGGCTGCCGTGAAGATGACAAAAGCCAGCTTGCTGAATTCCGAGGGCTGCAGCGTAAAACTGCCGATGCCGATCCAGCGCCGCGCTTCTGTTCCCAGGTCAGTGCCCACACCGGTATAAACCAGCGTCAGCAGCACAAAATTTAACAGCAGCAATATTAAGGAAAACTGGCGCAGCTTCCAGTATTGCACCCTGGACATGACATACATTCCCACCAGGCCCAGCGCGACCCAGAGAGCCTGGCGGCGCAGGAAGAAATAGGGATCGCCCCATGCTTCTTCGGCGATGATGTAACTGGCGCTGAACACCATGATCAAGCCGAGGGCCAGCAACAACAGGGTCACCAGGATTAAAGCAAAATCCGGTTCCAACCGCTGCGGCTTTTTCATGCGGCCGCTCCTTTCCAAATTTAAATCTCTCCCTGTTCCAGGGCGCGGACCAGGCTTTTAAAATGATTGCCCCTGGCTTCGTAATCGCTGTACATATCCCAACTGGCACAGGCCGGGGAAAGCAGGATCAGGTCCCCGGGCACAGCGGCGCGCCAGGCCTGGGCCACAGCTTCCTGCAGATCGGCCGCCATAGTATAGCCGGTAAAACCGGCCTGACGCACAGCCGCCGCGATTTTCTCCTTAGTCTCACCCAGCAAGACCAGATGAGCCACTTCTTCCTTTATGACCAGGGCCAGTTCGCTAAAATCAGCCCCTTTATCCTTCCCGCCGGCGATAAGAATCTTTCTTTTCCCGGGAAATGAACGCAGCGCCCGTATGGTTGCGCCGGGGTTGGTTCCCTTGGAATCGTTAACAAATGCCACGTCTCTGATGTGGCCGACCCTCTCGAGGCGGTGTTCAATGCCCCGAAAAGTGCGCAGGGTTTCAGCTATGGCCGGCGGGTCGGCTCCGGCCGCCCAGGCTGCCGCGGCAGCGGCCAGGGCGTTTTCAAGGTTGTGTTCACCGGGCAGGGCGACCTCGCTTTTATGGCAGAGCGGCTCCGGTTCCCCGCCAGGCGCAAACAGGGTCACCATATCCTTATCCAGGCCCGCACCGCGGGAAACCGCCTTTTTAGCAAACCATAATACTGTTCCCGCGGTTTGTTCTCCCAGGGTGGATACAGCTTCGTCTTCGGCATTAAGCACGGCCAGGTCAGAGGCAGTCTGGTTTTCCAGGATCCTGGCCTTGGCCTTAAAATAACGCTCCATAGAACCGTGATAATCCATATGATCTTCAGCAAAGTTTAAGAACACGGCTACCGCCGGGCGGAACAGCCGGATATCTTCCAGTTGAAAGCTGCTCAATTCGGCCACGATCACCCCTGCGCTGTCGATCTGGCCTACTGCTTCACAGAGCGGCACGCCAATATTTCCGGCAGCCATAACCTGGCGAAAGCCAGCTTTTTTAAGTATTTCCGCGGTCAACGCCGTAGTAGTCGTTTTACCGTTGGTTCCGGTAATGCCGACCAGCGGAGCTTTTATAAAAGCATATGCCAGCTCTATTTCCGATAAAACCGGAATTTGCATTTGCGCGGCACGCTGAAAAATTTCCAGGTATGGAGGCACACCGGGACTTTTAATGACCAGGGATAGCGCCGGGTGGATCAAATCCGGCGGGTTTGCGCCGGTAACTGCTTTCACGGCGGAGAACTTGCGCAGGGTTTCCAGCTCCTTAGCCAGGGCTTCCGCGGGCTTGCGATCATTTACGGTAACCTGCCGCGCTCCCAGTTCGGCCAGCAGGCGCGCCGCAGCAACCCCGCTGCGCGCCAGGCCAACCACCAAAACCTCTTTACCCCTGATCAAATCAATCATGTTGTCAATGCTCCCTTCAAACTCCCGGCTCGCTGACCCCGGAATCCGGCAATTCACTCGAGCTTTCAAAACATTTTCACCAGGCCAGATTGCCGTCATGGCACAAAGCGAGGGATAAAATTTTGCATCCCCACCGGGTTGCCGCTCACGGCGCAGGAAATATGACCCTCACGCCTCCCACGCCCCCTCACCCCGACCCTCCCCCACGAGGGGGGAGGGAGTTTAAACCCCGGATTTAATCTTTTCTTCCGGCTCCTGTATTCTGTCTCCCGCCTCAATGCCATTCACGAGAGGGGAGGGAAAAGGTCTCGCTAGCCGGCCTGCGCCGGAATCAGGCAATTCCCTCTCCCCTGGTGGGAGAGGGAGCTTTTAGAAGTCAGATGTCGGAGGTCGGAGGTCAGATTAAAAACCTTCTTTATCCTAGACCTTTACCTTCTACAGTTTTCGGTGCCGTTAATCCCGTCTAAAAAACCCTTCCGGCTTCTGACTTCTGAATTCCCTTTAAAACATCAGATTTACTTTCTCTTCCCAATCTCCTGTCTCCTGGCTCCTGACTCCTATCTACTGTGTCCTCAGCCACAACTCGATCAGTCCGATTAAGGCGAAAATAAAAGACAGCCCCCAGAAACCGGTGACCACCTGCCACTCGGACCACCCTTTCAACTCAAAGTGGTGATGCAAGGGGGCCATCAGCAGGATACGCCGGCCGGTCAGCTTAAAGCTAATCACTTGCAGGCTCACTGAAAGGGCTTCCAGGGCAAACACGGCGCCGATAATGAGCAGCAGCAACTCCTCTTTAACCAGGATAGCGGCGGCGGCCAGGGCCCCTCCCAGAGCCAGGGATCCTACATCACCCATAAAGATGCGGGCCGGATGCAGGTTGTACACCAGGAAACCGAAACAACCGCCTACTAAAGCACCGCAAAAAAGGGCCACGCCGAAAAGTTCCCTGGTTACCGCAATATAGAGAAAAGCCAGTAAAGCGATAATCGCCGTGCCTGTTGCCAGCCCGTCAATACCGTCGGTCAGGTTGACCCCGTTGGTTTCCGCCATAATCATGAAGGTAATAAAAAACGGATACAGGTACCCCAGCGGCAGGCTCTTGCCGGTAAAGGGAATGTTGACCACGGGATCGTAAAGCTGCAGGCAGACCAGGCCGCCGATAAAGACAGCAGAGATAAGCAACTGCCCCGCCAGCTTGGCGCGCGCTTTCAGACCCAGCGAACGGGAACGGGTCATTTTGGCGTAATCATCCAGCCAGCCGATAACCGCGTTGCCCAGGGTGGCAAAAATAATTAAGGCCAGCTCCCAGTCCCAAAAGCGCTCTCGCCGGATCAGCACCGCCGCCACGGCCGCCAGCAGGAAAACCACGCCGCCGGCGGTAGGTGTTCCCGCTTTGGCCAGGTGGCGGGCGGGCCCGTCTTCCCGGATCTGCTGCCCGTACTGCAATTTGCGCATTACTCTGATTAAAAGCGGGCAGATGACCACGCTAATAACGAAAGCGATAAACATGGTCAAAAAAAGATCAAGCTGCACTATTTCTTTTCTCCCTCCGGTAAATCTAGCAGGCTCTGCACCAGCTTTTCCATGCGCATACCCCGGGAGCCTTTAATCAGAATATACCAGCCCGGTCCGGGAACCGTTTCGCGCAGGGCGGCCAGCGCCCCGTCGTGATCTTCGCAGGCACGGGCCTCCAGGCCCGCTTTGGTGGCTGCAGCAGCAATCTCTTTGGCCCTCTCGCCCACAGTAATCAGGGCGGCCAGGCCGCATTGAGCGGCAAAGCGCCCCACCTCACGGTGCGCTGAAACCTCCACGGGACCCAGTTCCAGCATGTCGCCCAACACGGCCACTGTTTTGTCCCCGCCCAGTTCCCGCAAAACCTGCAGGGCTGCTTTAACCGAAGCGGGATTGGCGTTATAGCTGTCGTCGATGATCTTGATGCCCCCGGCCCCTTCCCTGATCTGCAGCCGGCCGGAGGTGACAGCACTCTTTTGCAGCCCCGCGGCCATTTTGCCGGGGCTGATCTTTAAGAGCCAGCCCACGGCAAGAGCGGCCAGGGCATTGCTGACCAGGTGCCGCCCCGGCATGTCCAGGCTGAAATCTCCTTCTTGTCCATCGGGGAAACGGACCCGGAACAAGCTGCTTTCTCCCTGGCGAGTCAGCTTTACGCATCTTATATCTCCGGCAGCGAACCCGTAAAAATAAACTTTTCCCGGAAAACGTTTCCCCATCTCCAGCAGGCGCGGGTCGTCTCCGTTTAAAACGGCAGTCCCGCTCTGGCCCAGGTAATCCAAAAGTTCTCCCTTGGCTGCCGCGATAGCCTCCATGGAGCCCAGGTGTTCCATGTGGGCTTCGCCGATATTGGTAATCACGCCAATGGTCGGGTCGGCCAGCCGGGCCAGGGCGGTAATTTCGCCGGGAGCGCTCATGCCCATTTCCAGAACAGCAGCGCGGTGGTGCTCTTCCAGTGACAGCAGCGTAAGAGGCAGGCCGATTTCATTGTTCAGGTTTCCCGCCGTTTTCAGAGTCGGCAGGCTGCCGGAGATGATGCCGGCGATAAAATCCTTGGTGGTAGTCTTGCCGCTGCTGCCGGTGACTCCGATTACATGCAGCTTGAATTTACGCCGGTAGTAGGCCGCAGCCTGCTGCAGAGCCGTTAACGGATCAGCGACACCGATAACCAGGCCCGGCGGCAGCTCCGGCAGGGGGCGCTGCGCGTAAAATGTTCCGGCGGCGCCCCGGTTAAAAGCATCGCCAACGTAGTAATGGCCGTCAGTATGCTCCCCTTTAAGGGGAACGAAAAAATCACCGGGGCTGACCTGCCGCGAATCGATGGCAAAGCCTGTGACCACACTTTCCGCATCTCCCCGTAGCAACTCGCCCGCGCAGGCTGCCATAATCTCTTTTCCCGTAAGGCGCATGCTTTATCTTCCTCTCAGTCTGGCCAAAATCAACTCCCGCGCCACCTGGCGATCGCTAAAGGGTATCACCCGATCGCGGTAAATCTGTTCGTTCTCGTGGCCTTTACCGGCTATCAGGACCAGATCGCCCGATCCGGCTTCTTCCAGGGCCGCCTTGATGGCCTCGCGGCGGTCGGTAATAATGCGGTAACCTTCGGCCGGCCGGCAGCGCTGTAGGCCCGGGACCACTTCTTGGATGATCTGCAGCGGATCTTCGCCGCGGGGGTTGTCATCGGTGACGATGGCCAGGTCGCTTAAGCGGCCGGCGGTCTCCCCCATCAAAGCCCTTTTGCTGCGGTCCCTTTCACCGCCACAGCCAAACACGGTGATGATGCGGCCGCTGGTTAAATCACGCGCCGCCTTGATTACATTTTCCAGGCCGTCGGGTGTGTGGGCGTAATCGACAATCACCATATAATCCTGGCCAGCTTCCACCGTTTCAAAGCGGCCGGGAACCCCGTTAAAACGGGAGAGGGTGCCGCTAATTTCCTCTAAAGTCAGGCCTTCCGCCAGCCCGGTTGCCGTTGCGGCCAGGGCATTATAGACATTAAAGCGTCCCCGGAGCGGTATCTCCATCTCCAGTTTACCAGCAAAGGATTCTACCTCAAAGACCATTCCTTCAGCAACCGGCCGCACCTCTACCGCCTGCACATCGGCGCGGTTGAAGATTCCATAAGTAATGATTTGCCCGGCACTCCACCTGGCCACATATTCAAAGCAAGGATCGTCGGCGTTTAAAATCGCCAGCGGAGTATTCGTTTTCAGGGAGCCGCCCCACCCCAGCCGGGCAAAAAGCTTGGTCTTGGCATCCCGGTAAGCCTCGAAAGTCTGGTGAAAGTCAAGGTGCTCACCGGTTATATTCGTTAACACAGCCACATCGAACCGGCAGCCGGTGACCCGGTGCTGCTCCAGGGCATGGGAGGAAACTTCCATGGTCACGCGGGTGGCGTTAATTTGCACCAGCCGGCTAAAAATCTCCTGCAGGTCGGCGGCTTCGGGAGTCGTGGCCAGGGGGGGCATCTTTTCTTCGCCGATGCGGTAGCCCACCGTTCCTAAGAGCCCCGTCACCTCGCCCCGCTCCCTGAACAGGGCGTCGATCATATGTGTAGTCGTGGTTTTGCCGTTGGTGCCGGTAACACCGATCAGCTTGAACCGGTTGGACGGGTAGCCGTAAAAGCGATCCGCCATCAGGGCCAGGGCCAGGCGCACGTCGGGAACCCGGATTAACGGTATCCCCTCCACGGGGCAGTCCTGGTCGACCACCACGGCCCTGGCACCCCGCTCCACCGCTTCGCGGGCGTAGCGCCACCCTTCGCCCTGCCGGCCCGCCAGGGAAAAGAACAGGTTTCCCGGCCGGACGCGGCTGCTGTGATAAACCAACCCGGTTACTTCTCCTGCAACACCCCCTTCCACGCTCTTGATCACAAGGGATTGCAATAAGTCAGATAAGGGCATGGCGCGCATGAAACTCTCCCCCGGGAATCATATTGTTGAGTCATAGCCATCTCAACAATGTATATTATTCCCGGGGATCCGCCTCTGTTCCCGAAAGAAATCACGGATCCAGGGGCGAACCGAAAACGACCTTGACTGCGGTTCCGCTTTTTACTTCGCTTCCCGCTTCCGGCTGCTGGCTAATAGCGATGCCTGATCCTTCCACCTCCAGGCGCAGCCCCAGCCAGCTTAAGACCTCGCTGGCTTCCCTGATGGTAAATCCGCGCAGGTCCGGCACGGTCATGGCCTGCCCGGGCTCGCTGTCCCCGCTGCCCAGGTATACCACCACCTGTGTTTGGCGGGAAACCATGGCCCCGGCTTTGGGAGTCTGGTTAACTATATATTGCCCTTCTCCGACCATTCTTAGTAAAAGTCCTCCAAGATCCACCATCTCGGCAGCCTCGTCAATGGTCAGCCCCTGCAGGTCCGGCACTTCCACCAGGGAGGCCGGGGGCAGCGGCGACTGTTCCGCCGGGGGGATCTGCAGGTAGTTCAATACATCGGTAAAGATGCGCCTGGCGATGGGCGCACCGATCTGCGAACCCCACTGGGCGCCGCGGGTGGCGGTATCCACGGCCACGTAAACAATAAACTGCGGATCATCCACCGGAACAAAACCGATAAAAGAGACAATATACTCTCCCGGAATATAAGCGCCTCCCGGCCCCACTTTCTGGGCGGTTCCGGTTTTCCCTGCGATACGGTAGCCTTCAACGGCTGCATTCATGCCGCTGCCGCCAAGCACTACCTGCTCCATAATCTCGGCAACCTGGCGGGAGGTATCCCGGGATATGACCTGGCGCACCACCTCGGGCTCGCGCCTGTAAATGATATTACCGTCCAGGTCGCGAATTTCCCGCACCAGGTAAGGTTTCATCAGAAAACCGCCGTTGGCCATGGCCGACACCGCCATCAACTGCTGCAGCGGGGTCACGGAAACACCCTGGCCGAAAGAAGTAGTAGCCAGCTCCAGCGGCCCCAACTGCTCCGGTTCAAACACCAGCCCGCTGGCCTCACCGGGATAATCGAGCCCTGTTTTTTGTCCATAGCCGAAAGCATGGATATATTCCAAAAGCTTTTCTTTACCAAGACGCTGCCCCAGGTTGATGAACGCGGGGTTACAGGAGCTCTGTACCGCCTCCAGGTAGCTTATGCTGCCGTGTCCCCGCCCGGCGGTCCAGCAGCCGATATTATGCCCGGATACATTGGCATACCCGGTGCAGAAAAAATATTCGTTCTGATTATACTGCCCCTCTTCAATAGAGGCGGCCAGGGTGGTTAATTTAAACGTGGAGCCCGGTTCAAAAGAGTGGGTTACCGGCGCCAGGTCCCACGTTTCCGGATCATAGTCGGCATAATGCAACGGGTCAAAATCGGGCTTGGAGGCCGCGGCGAGAATAGCCCCGGTTTTTGGGTCCGCCGCTATGATCATGGCCTGCTTCGGCTGATACTCGAGCATGGCCCGGGCCAGTTCCCTTTCCACGATGTACTGGATCGTCTCGTCGATGGTCAGGTACAGGTCCATGCCTTCTTTGGGCGGCACGTAGCGCTTAACCTCGTGGGGCATGGGACGCCCTTTATTATCGGAAGGAAAAAGCATCCGCCCTTCCCGGCCTTTTAAATATTCTTCATATTGTATCTCCAGGCCGGCCCAGCCCTGATCCATGCCCACAAAGCCCAGCACCTGCGAGGCGAGGGATCCCCCGGGGTAAAACCGCTTTCCCTCCGTGGCAAAGACAATGCCCGGAAGCTCCAGGTTTCGCACGGCCTGGGCTACTTCCGGCTCTACCTTGCGTTTCAGGTAAATGGAACTAAGATTCATCGTTAACAGCTCATAAAGCTGATCTTCATCCATCTCCAGGACCGGCGCCAGGAGCCGGGCCGTCCGCTGGGCATCTTCAATGCGGGGTGGAATGGCCACTACTGTTTCCACGGTAGTGCTGCCTGCCAGCAGCCGCCCGCGGCTATCGTAAATCGATCCCCTGGGTGAGCGGGTGGGAATACTGCGATTCCATTGTTCCCAGGCCTGATCAAACAGCTCGTCAGCCCTGACAATCTGGATCCAGGCCAGGCGTCCGGTTAAAGCCAGAGTGGCGGCGATAAGGATAAAGAAGGCAATTAATACTCTGCGGCGAACGCCCACCTGGGTTACGGCTGCCTCCGGCAATTATTTTCACTCCTCCATG
>ERZ795060.5537-NODE-5537-length-9979-cov-4.046453_pt1 | contig 9979 bp, 5 predicted proteins | sample MGYA00375144_ERZ795060 | MGnify/ENA primary metagenome ERZ795060 (study PRJEB30189, sample SAMN05720157) | activated sludge metagenome | isolation source: anaerobic digester from wastewater treatment plant | place: Japan | collected 2015-05-15 ... | reverse complement strand
CGGCCCGAGCCGGTGTCGGTGCAGAACTCGCCGTCGCGCGCGAACTGTGGGTCCCAGCGTTTCCACAATCCGTGTTCGAAAACGTCGAAGTAATACGCCGACAGCGTGCCGCGCAGATCCCAGGCGGTGCGCAGGTCCTGGCGCAGCGGCAGTTCGACCGGGAAGCGGACCAGCGACAGGCCGAACGCGCCGCGCCAGGCGTCGGCCTGACAGGTGTTGACGGTATGGCCACCGCAGAGATCGCCCATCACTTTGGCGCCGCCTTCGGGCGTTTCGCCGGCCTGGATGATCAGCAGATACGGACCCGACGGTAGCCGCGGACCGCCGCCGGTTTCGCCGGTCGGGTCCGGCGCCAGGCAGACGCAGGGCATGAAATCGACGCCGCCGGCGACCACCCGCAGCGGCGATTTGCGATACGTGCCGAGCAACTGTTCGACGGTGAAACGGAACGCTTGCGCGACCAGGATCGGCCGGCCGAAGTGGTCGAAAGCCAGACCGCGGCGCAAGGTCAGTTGCCGGTCGACCGGGAAACCCCTGCTGCGGCCGGTGTATTCCGGCCCGGCCTCCAGATTGGCGGCGTCCGTTTCGATGCCCAGTCCCCAGGCGATGCCGGGCAGCAGCGCCTGCGCATTGAGCCGCGCACGCGCGTCGAAGTAGGCATCCTGGCGCGACAGCGCTTCGGCGGTCAGGTAGCGGCCGTTGAACCAGTTGCTGCGTCGCAGGTTGTTGTCGCCACGCACATCGCCGGCCGGACCGCCGGGAAACCCCTCGTTGGCGCCCGCCGCACCGCCGCCGTAACCCTTGAGGAATTCGGCGACGCTCAGTTCCTCGGTGACAGTCAGCGCTTCGTTGCGCGCGATTTTGGCGGCGACGACCAGCAGACCGGCGTCCAGGCCTTTCCAGGAGTAAGTAGTCATTGCAGCCTCCGCTCAGACGGCAGGGTGATAAGTGGCGAACAGGTTGGCGTCGCGGCCGGCACCGGCCGGCACGCTTTCACCGGCGACGCCGGCCAGCGGCCGCTGCTCGAGATCGACGATCGCCCGCTCGCCGGTGCCGGCCAGACAGACCTGGCAGGTCGTCGTCGTCGTCCATTGCTCGTCGACCGTCAGTTCGATGGCCGTCGTGTTGACGGCAACGGCGTGCAGTCCGACCGGCAGCCACTTGCTGCTGACGGCATCGAAACGCAGCACGCGCGGCGGGCTGTTGTCGATGCTGGCGGCGAGCGCAGTGGCCGACGTCGCGATGCGCAACACCATGCGCGCCGCGTCGGCGCCCGCGCCCGGCGCGACGCTCAGACTCAGCGCCTGGAAGGCCGGCGCACCGGCGGCGCCGTCGAGCCGCCGCCCGAGCGCCAGATCGGCGACCATCTGCACCGACGGCAGCAAGGCACGCACGCCGTTGTCGACCGCGCCGACGAGTCTGACGCGTTCGACCGGATCGCCGACCGCTTCCAGGTCGAGTATCGCCAGCAGCAGCGGCGCGTCATCGGCGCCGCTCCAGAAGCGCGCCAGATCGACCGGCGGATTGAGAATGAACTGCAGCAGCCGGTCGCGCACGGCGGCCGGCTCCGCCAGGGCGCTGATGTCGCGCTGCGTCGGCGCCGGGTCGGGCGGCGGCGACGCTTCCAGACACAAGCGATAACTGTCGACGACGCGCGACGGCGCCAGCGCCGCATCCTGGTCGGAACACGGCGGCACCATCGCCGGCGCCGGTTCGCTGAGGCAGGCGCGGTAGCGCAGCACGACATGCACCCGGCGACGGCGATCGTCTTCGGCGCCCGGCGGCGGCGCCAGATCGTTCCAGAACTTGCCGCCAGCCAGGCCGGTGATGTCCAGACACAAACGCTGCGGCACGAAAATCTCGCGTCCGAGAGCGTCGATGGCCAGGCCGGCGTCGCAAGTCAGACGCAGTCCGGCCGGTTCGGTCGTCTCCTGCGCCGCGACGGCCAGACCCCAGGCCGTCCCGACACCGTGCAGCAGCGCGTTGTGCAGGCGGCTGCGCAGCAGGAAATAGCGCTGTTCGCAGGTGAAATCCTCGGCGCCGAGCAACTGACCGTAGTAATAGCGCAGCCGGGTGAAGGGATCGCCGGGAGTGGCCGGATCGAGGTCGTCGAGCGGAGCGAACGTAGCCGCGGACAGGGGTGTGCTCATGACGAAATCTCCCATGGGTTCGCAAAGTGGGGGCGGTCGTCACGGCGACCGCGATGTAGGGTGGACAGCGGCGAGAGCAGCGCTTCGCCAAGGATCGCCGGCTGCGATCGGCTGACCGGGCCGAGCGCCGACAGCCCGACCAGGCTGGCGCGGCCGACGCGGAAGCCGGCGTCGAGCCAGCACAGGCGATGCAGGGTGTGCGCCGGTTTGTTGCACTCGATGGCGCGCTCGAGCACCGCCGCCAGTGACGCGTCGCAGGCGCGCGGCACGATCACCGTGAAGCGGTGCGCGTGCCGGCGGTAGAAAGCGATCAGCGCGTCGTCGGCCAGCGGATCGGGCGGTTCGGCGGCTGGACACGGCGCGGCCTCGCCCTGGCGGCGCAGCCGCAGCGCGGCGTGTTCGCGCGCCAGTTCGCGTTGCCAGTCCTCGGCGTCGGCGAGCGCGAAACCGCCTTCGTGACCGCCGAGTTCGAGTCCCGGACCGAGCGCGGCATCGCCGAGAAACGCCGCCGTCGGACGGCGCAGGCGGAACGCTTCGACGATCTGCACCGGCACTTCGGCGAGCAGGCTGAGCAATCGCGTCATTCCCGGCAGCGTGCCGCGCGCGCGGTACAGATCGGCGGCCTCGAGCAGCAATTGCCGGCGCACGCCTTCGCGCACGCGGCCGTCGAAAGTCAGCGCCAGGAACGACGCCAGCCACGGCAGGGCTTCGGCCGGCGCCTGCCGCGGATCGAAGAGCGCCGGCAGCCGCGCGCTGCGCTGCGCCAATTCGCTCGTCCACGCTTCGAACAGCGCCAGCGCGCGGGCGGTCGGCTCGGCGCCTTCGGCGTCGCTGCGCCAATACGCCGGCAGATAATCGAGCAGCGACGGACGCGGGAAGCTGGCGCGCAGGGCGAACAGCGCCGGCGCATGCCGGCGCGTACCGTTGAGCCGCAGGCGCAGCCAGAGATAGCGGCCCGGCGGCGGCGTCAGCAGCCACTCGTGCGTCTGCAGCGCCGCCGGCAGCGGCAGATCGGCGCCACGCGCACCGGCCAGCGGATCGGCCGACGGCCGCTCGCCGACGCCGTCCGCCAGCGGCTGATCGGCCTGCGCTGGCCGGACGTCGGCGACGCCGAGGCGCACCCAGCCGTCAGCTTCGTCGGCGACCAGCGAAGCGAGCGGTGGCCAGGGATCTTCGACCGCCGCCGGCCGCGTTTCGCCGACCACATCGAGCGGCAGCCGCGCGCCGCGGCGGATTTCGAACGGCGGCAAGTCGTCGGCGGTCTTCGCCTCGACGCTCAGCGAGCAGTCGGCCGGCAGGCAGAGATCGACGAACAGGCGGTGCCAGACGCAGGCGAAAATCCCCGAGTCGAGCGCGTAGGTCTCGACGCTGCCGCTGCCGCGCAGATCGGGTTCGCGCGCATAGAGCGGCCGCGCGCCGCGGGCGGTGCTGGCAAAAACGGCCTCCCGCCCGCCGTCGGCGCCCTCCGCCAGCCACAATGCGCGCCCGTCGAAACCGCGCACGGCAAAACCGCGTTCGGCTTCGACGCCGCTGGCGCCGAGGTGGAATTCGCGGAAAAAGGTCGGCCGCGGATCGTCGGGCAGATGCGCCAGATCGGCGACCAGCAGCGTATCCGGAGCAGTGAGCAGGAGATGCAGCGGTTCGCGCACGAGCGGCAGCTCCCAGATCAGCGCCGCGTCGGCGCTGACGCACAACAGACGCGGCCGGCGGCCGCTGCCGCGCACCAGCGCCACCGCGGTCGGAAAACGCGGGTCGGCGCACAGCGCGACGATCTCATCGCCCGGCCGGGCGTCGGGCAACGCGTAGCCCTGCCACTCCCGCGCGCCGCCGTCCCAGCGCTGGCAGAGCAGGCGCGGCTGCGAACGGTCGCTGACCAGCAGCCCGAAAGCGGCGCAGGCGAGGAAAGCCGGGGCGCAATCGGCCGGCAGCGACACGCTGGCGCTGACGCGCAGGTCGGCGCCGAGCCGCCGCAGCGTTTTACCGGCCCGATCGAGCAGCCACAGTCGGCCTGACGGATCGCAGGCGACGGCATCGACGGCCGCCGGCGCGGCTGCCATCGGTGGCCAGGGAGAGAAGTCGACTTCGCCGCCGACCGGCGGCGGCACGCTGTCCGCCGGCAGGCGCAACGACCGCCAGCCCTCCGGCGTCAGCATGCACAGGGGCTGACCGGGAACGGCGAGCAACTGCCGGGCATCGACGCAGCGGTCGGGCGGACACGGCAGCGTCACCGTCGAGCCGAGACGCGCCCGCCAGGCGGCGCGTTCGCCGGCGCTCAAGGCGAGCAACGCCACCGGCGGCGGCTCGTCGTCGCGCGGCGCCAGGGTCACCCGCCCCGGCTGCCCCTCGATGCGCGTGCCGTCGTGGTCGCAGCGCGCCCACATCGGCCGGCCGACGAGATGCGCGAACGATGGCCCGGCCATCAGCATTCCTCCTGCGCCACCGGTACCGGCAGATGGTCCACCGGCAGCGCGGGCGGCGGCGTATCGAGCGCCGGCAGCGCTTCGGCATGCGCATCGGCGCCGACGGCGACGCGCACTTCGAGCAGCACAGGCAACTGCCAGGCCAGCAGCGTCAGCGTCTGCGTCACCGGCCGCCGCCCGCCGGCGCGGTCGATTTCCTCGCCGGCCAGGCGCACCTCATTGACCAGGCGCACGCCCTGCACGCGCAGGGCCGCCGCTTCGAGGTCGCGATCGCGCACCGCACGCCCGAACGGCCAGCCGGCGCCGTCCGGACCGTAGGGCGGCAGCGGCGCCAGATGCTGGCGCAGCGCCAGTTCGACGTTGCGGCGCAGCGTTTCCTCGCCGCTGCCGGCCTCGGGTTCGACGGCCAGCGAACAGCTCAGGCGCACGTACTGCGGCGGCGTCACGTAGAGTTCGGTGGTCAGCAGCCGGCGCGGTTCGAGGTAGGCGCACACCCGGCGCAGCATCTCGCGGTCGGGTGTCGGCTGATCCGGCTGCAGGGGATCGTAGGCCGGCAGGACGATCAGCGTCACCACGCCGGGAACGCCGTCGACGCGCTCATGCGGTTTGTGCCGCGGCAGCACCTGCGCCCGGCCGACGTGCACGCCCGGCGTGGCCAGCGCCAGATCGACGAAATCGTCGGCGGCGACGGCGCGGTCGTTATGGCGCAGCTGTTGCGGGATGCGCGCCGTCGCCGCAGCGAGGCTTTCGGCGTCGGCGCCGCCTTCGGCGGGCAAGGGATTGCTCACTTTCAGCGCCTGCACGGCAGCGCTGCCGGCGCGCACGCGGTTGATGCGCCCGGCGCCGACGTTACCTTGCACGCCGCCGCCGTAGCGGTAGGTCAGGCAGCGGATCGCTTCGCCGGGCAGCGGCAGGCGGCCGTGCAGGCCGTCGCCGAAGGTGATCGTCCCCGCCGCCGCATCGAGAACGTAGAACGGATCGTCCGGCCCGGCGAGCGCCAGATCGTCGACCCGTCGCCAGTTCTCCCAGGCGACGCTGCCACGCACCTGGATCTGCTCGCTGCCGACGATCACCGGCGTGTGCGCCAGCCGATGCTGCTGCGCGCTGCGGCCGTCGCCGTAACCGAGCAGTTCGGCGGCGGCGGTCAGCGCCTGTTCGACGCGGACGATGTTGCCGTCGATCCAGCGCAGGCGGATCGGCGGATGCGCCGGGTCGACGCGGCCGACGCGCAGCCAGGCCAGCACGCGCGCGGCGCTCTTCTCGTCGTCGAGCCGCGGCGGCAGTTCGCCGACGCCGAGCAGATCGTCGTCCGGCGGGTCGAAAGAGGCGGCGGTCCAGTCGCCGAACGGCGTGCCGCCGGCCGCGTTGCGTTCGGGAAAACGCAGGCGGACGATGCCGCGCCGGGTCAGGCTGTCGGTGTCGTCGGCGACCACCGGCAGCCGCAGGTAGAGCAACTGATCGACGTGCCGCGCCGCACCGGAGAAACGGCCGCTGGAAATCTCCCAGCGTACCGGCCAGCGCAGCGGATCGCTGCCCGGGTCCGGACAGCGGCGGTGGTCGGTCGCCCCGCACAGCGTATCGTCGGTGTACAGGCCGAGGTTGAGGACGTGCCCGGCGAGGCGCCGGCGGATTTCCTGCCGCGCCGCCGCCTCGTCACCGCCGGCCGCGCGTTTGGCGGCGGCAAAGGTCGCTTCCGGCGCCAGCAGGCACAGCCACAGCCGCTCATCGACGCTGCCGGCAGTCGATACGCCAGCCGGCAGGTTGCCGCCGGTCGGCGCGGGCAGCGGCTGCGCCCGGTACGTCGGCAGCGCCGGCGGCAGGTGGCCGAGATGGCCGATGAGCAGTTGATTGACGTTGTCCAGCCCGCCGGGCAGCAGCGGGCCGCTGTACGGCGCCTTGATCCAGGCGGCGACTTCGAGCGGCAGCGCGGTGACTTCCTCGATCGCCTGGAACGCGATTTTGCCGGCGGCGACTTCCAGCCGCGGGCTGCCGCCGCCGATGAAATCCGGCGTCACCGGCTCGAGGCCGCCGCGCGGCAGTTCGACGCGCAGCGGCGCGACGGCGGCGCGCGCCGGCCACGGCTCAATGGCCAGCAGGCGCAGGAACTCGAGCCGCGCCACTTCCGGCACGCGGTTCAGCCGGTAGAGCAGATCGTCGCCGAGCGCGGCAAAGAGTTCGATCAGCGCGATGCCGGGATCGGAGGCGTTGTGATCGGTCCATTGCGGCGCGTGAACGGGAATGCGGCGGATCAGCTCGGCCCGCAGGTCGGCGAAGCCGCGATCGTCGAGGCGGGGAGGAATGATGGCCATCAGGCACCCCCGGTCAGATAAAAGGGAAACACCAGGTTATGTACGCCGGGCTGGTCGAGAATCGCGTAGCGGATGGCGATGCGCAGCACCGTCGGTTCGCGCGCGTCGCTGCTCACCGTCACCGACTCGAGACGGATGCGCGCTTCGTCGCGTTCGAGCGCGTCGGTGACCGCCTGACGGATCTGCGTGCGCAGTTCCAGGCTGTTCGGCGCGAAGAGGAAGCGGCGCAGCCCGACGCCATAGGTCGGTCGCGCCAGCCGCTCGCCCGGTTCGGTGAGCAGGATCGCGCGGATCGACTGTTCGACGGCGGCTTCGCCCGCCACCCAGCCGAAACCCTCTTCGGTCAACAGCGGGAAGCGCAAGCCGCGGCCCAGTGCATCGACGCCCATCAGTCGCTCCTTCGGAATGGAATGCAGAATTTCAGCAGCAGCATCCAGCCAAAACCCGGCAGCACGATCAGGATGTGAAAAATGATGTTGAACAGGATCAGCGCGCACAGCGTCAGCACCGGAATGCCGACGCTGCAGACGCTGCCGAGCGCGAATTCGCGCCGCGTATCGGCCATCGTCGCGCCGGTGACGATCGCCGACCCCGGCGGCGCCGCCATCGCCGCGAACGGCCGCGCGCGCGCCTTGGCGATGCGCGGCAGATCGCGCAGCAGCTTGCCGATATCCGGCATCTGGAGGCTCGCCGGCCGGGCGCCGAGCAGATCGGTAGCCTCGGCGAGCAGGAAGGGTTCGCTGCGCGGCGTCCACACGATGCGTTCGGGTTCGCAGCGGTCGTGCCCGGCGACGCGCACCCAGCACCAGACGGCATAGAGGTGGTCGGCGTCGAAGCGCAGGCGCGGCACCGTCTCGCGCGCCCGCGCCTCGGGCAAGGCCAGCGCCTGCGGCGCCGCCGCGTAACGCGTCGCCGTCGCCGTGGCGAAAGCGTTCAGTTGCGTCATCGACGGCCGGAAAGCCGGCAGCACCAGCAGACCGCGCGCCGGTTCCTCGATGAGCGGGATGCCCAGCGTGGCGAACGCCGCCAAAGCGCCTTGCGGCTGCAAGGCAGCGCGCAGGTCGCTTTCGACGTCGGCCAGCCGCTGCGCCAGTTGCGCCGCGGCGGCGCTGCCGACGGCGGCCAGTTCGGCAGCGAACGGCGCATAGAGCGCTGCCAGCTCGTTGCCCGCCCGATGCGCGGCGAGCACGCGCGGCGCGTCGTTCACGCCCGGATAGGTCAATGGCGTCCACGGCGGACTCGTGCGCGGGTCGGCACGTTCGGCTTCTTGATCGAGAATGGCCTGCACCTGCTCGGCGAGACTGGCGACGGTGCTTGCCGGCACGCCGGCCGTGCTGATGTTCAGGTCGGCGCGGTGGTCGTCGTTGAACAGGAAACGGTTCAGGCTGGCGGCCAGCGCCAGCCGGCAGCCGCGCAAACGCAGCAATGCCGCGGCGCAGAAGACCTGCAACTGGCGCTCGCCGATCACTGACAGGCCCGACGCCGGCGAGGGCAGCGCGTTGCCGGCCAGCCAGGCATCGACCAGCGCGTACAGCCGCTGCCGTGCCAGCACGTCCCAGTCGCCGGTCCCGTGCGCGACGCTCTGCTCGAGCCAGGTGGTCACCCGGTTGTCGCCCAGGCCGGCGAACAGATTAACCTCGCCGGCCGCGCTGGCGGCGCTCGCCCGCCAGAGCGCGTCGGGCGCGACGCCCTGGCCGTCGAGGTCGGCCGTCGTCGTCGTCGCGGCGCTGGCGCTCTGCCACAGACGCCAGAACGCCTGTAACAGAATACGGTCGATGGCCGTCGCCAGCATGCCGTCGAGGCCAACCGGTTGCGGATTGGTCAGCGACACCGGCCAGACGAGCACGTTCTGCGCGCCGTCGTACTCGGCCTGCGTCGGCCGGGCCGGCAGCACCGTCTGTTCGAGCAGCCGACGCAGCGCGCCCTCGGCCTGGGCTCGCAGACCGGCAGCGTCCTGGAACAGCGCGCCGAGCTGCGCGGCGCTGCGCTGCTGCAGCGCCGCGGCGATCTCAGCCACCGGCCGCAAGGCCAGCCGTTCGCGCGGCATTTCCTGCGCGCCGCTGAACACCGGCAGATAGCCGTACAAGGTGCAATGTTCGGCGGCGGCGCCGGCATCCGGCGGCAGCAGGGTCAACGTCTGGCTGTCGAGCGCCAGCGGCGGCAGCGGCGCGCCATCCGGCAGGCCGAAAACGGCGCGCAGGCTGGCGAGGTCGGCGAGCGTCGCCCCCGGCAGCGCCTGCGGATCGACCGGCGGCGCGCCGGGCGCCGGACGCATCTCGCCGTCGAGCAGCGGCAGCCAGGCGCCGTGTTTTTCATCGACTGACAGCCAGTCGTCCCAGTGTTCGCCGCTCTCGTCGCGGCGCAGGCGGCGGATCACCGCGCCGGCGCCGCGCACCCGGCCGCGCGCCAGCCGCGGCCAGCCGGCCGAGTGGCAGACGAGGTCGAAAGCGACGACGTAGAAGCGTTCGTGCAGCGGCAGGTACAGCTTGCGCAGCCAGGCCGGTGCCGGCGGCGCGCCGGCAGGGACCGCAGTCAGCGGCACGTGGTCGCTGGCGATCAGCGGGCCGCTTTCGACCTCTACTTCGTCTTCATCCGGCGTGCGCCGCTGCAGACTCGGCGGATAGAGCGGCCGGCGGTAGGCGTCGAACAGCGAAGCCGGCGGCTCGGACCAGTCGCGCCAGGGCAGCAGCTTCGGCAAGGCGCGCGTTTTGCCGACGACGGCGAGCAGGTCGTCGATGAAACGATCGGATTCGAAAGACAGCAGGCGCGGCGCCGCCCGCGGCGGCACGCCGCTCGCCGTGCGCAGGAAGAAGGCCTCCACCGGCCGCAGTTCCTCGCGCGTCGCGCGTCGCGGCGCCGGAATCAGCAGACGTTTGGCGGCCCGGGTGCTCACCAGATATTCCCCACGCCCGGCGTGTAACTCGCCGAGACGACGCTGTTGGTGATCACCGCGTCGGCCTTGACGATGCTGACCGCGTAGCCGGCGCGGCGGTTGCGGATTTCCAGGTAGGGCAGGAAGAACTCGTCCAGCAGGCGGCCGATGGTCTGCGCGTCGTCCTTGGCCACGGCCTGGTAGAACGCCATCGCGGTCTTGGGAATG
>ERZ795060.5528-NODE-5528-length-9998-cov-5.661269_pt1 | contig 9998 bp, 5 predicted proteins | sample MGYA00375144_ERZ795060 | MGnify/ENA primary metagenome ERZ795060 (study PRJEB30189, sample SAMN05720157) | activated sludge metagenome | isolation source: anaerobic digester from wastewater treatment plant | place: Japan | collected 2015-05-15 ... | reverse complement strand
CGGATCACCCGCTCCCACTGGGAAAACGGCGCGATCCGCGTAAAGGATTCCCGCCCCGCCCGCAACCGGGGTAGCGAAGCAGTCAAAGCCTGGAAAAACTGGACCAGGAAGATTCGCCCTCCCAAAGGCAGGGATCGATAAAAGTCTTCCAGGTTCCGCGCCTCCTCCTCTCGAAGCCTTTCGTTATCCAACAACGCGCTGGCATAGGCTTGCTGAAACTCCTCCAGCGAAGGAGGCCTATCGCTCCACGCGGGAACGCCGATCCTCCCCACCCGCCGGCCGGCCAGGATCGAGAGGTTCGCCACGACATCCTGGATCCGGCTCGCGGATTGAATCAGATTCACGGCCAACCGCTCCACGGTCCGCGGCGCGCTCAACGGTGAGCGGATGAGCCACTCGTGAAACGGTAAAAGATCATACGAGGACGAAAAACGAAGGTGTACCGGATCGAGACCCAGCTCGTGTTCAGCCAGGCCGGTCATTTCTCGAACCTGCTCCAAGACCGGCCGGGGCAATCCAGCATAAGTCCCATGGGTTTCTTCCCCCGCTTGAAGAGAATGCAGCCATCCGCCACCGGACAGAAAAATGAGCCACACCAAAATGAACCACACCCAAACCATTACCGCTGACACCTCCAAAGGCATACGACGCCCCGCGGCGCCCGGCCGCCACCGGCCGGCTTTATCATAATCTCATATCCCCGCGCAACACCTCCCCCGCGGTTCCCATGAGGTGAGAAGATCCGCGAGCCAGGGCCGGATAGAATCGAGCCCCCCCTGGCCCGCGAAGGAATGACAGAACCATCCGGACCTATGCCGTAAGGCGTTGAGTACGAAGCCAAGCAGGTTTCTGGCCCGCGAAGGGATGACAGAACCGTCTGGACCCGGACCCGCATGGCCGCTACCCGAAGGCTTGATAATCGCGGGGATTGAGTATAATTGACATGATGAGAGTTTGGGGGTACCTCATTGGTTGAGAGTGAAATCGCTGGCGTAGCTCAGCCGGTAGAGCAGCTGATTTGTAATCAGCCGGTCGGGGGTTCGAATCCCTTCGCCAGCTTAAATAAAAATCAAGACTTACGTCAAACCTTCTTTCGACGCCTTCCGCCCGTGCTAACAGGGTGCTAAAACCCAGACGAAAAAAACCCTCGTTTTGCCTGTTTCCCCATCCGGCAACATCCCCGCTTTGCGGGGTTCATCCGTTTGTTCGAGAGGGGAAGCATCATGAACGCAGTCCTCGATGAAGTCCAAGGCATCGCTGGCCTGAGGATCACCCTGAAACTCCCCCCTGCCATCCGCCGGCAGGATGAGGAATTGTTCTGGATGTTCCGGGAAAGGGCCGGCCGAATCCCGCGCCCGGTTCGTCCAACGGCAAACTTGGCGCATGATCACATGGACAAAATGGATTTAATGGACAAAAGGGGGTGGATTCAGGGCTTTTGTCCATTTTGTCCATAGGTCTTGAAACTTGAAAATCGCGCCAATTGAGACTCTCTACGAACGCTTACTGGAATTGGCCTTGGGGAAATACACGGATGCTGACACGCGCCGCCTGGCCACGCGGCTGGAAAAATACCGGGACGAACTCTTCCCCTTTCTAAGCCATCCGGAGGTTCCCGCGACAAACAACCACAGGGAGTGCGAGGTCCGCTTCGCGGTGCTGATGCGTAAGATCATGTACGGCAACCGCAGCGACGAGGGCGCGTTGACCCAAGGGGTTTTGATGAGTATTTTCCGCACCTTGAAACGGCGCGGCTACAATCCCATCGCGACCCTCGTGGCCGCCCTGCGCGAATATGTCCGCACGGGGCATCTGCCGCCTTTCCCGCCGGTTAGCACTTCAGATGGGTGACTTGGTGCAGCTGGTGTGGCTCAATCCGCAAGGATCTGCGTCATTCAAAAGTATGATTTTTCATTAACAACCAATCCTGTTTTTTCTAGTAGGCCAGACCTCGCTAAATCGCTACCGTCATCAAGAAAAAGTTCGATTGGGCAAAGAATTATTTGCATTTATAAAATATTAAATAATTTTTCAACATATTGACATATCCAATTCTTTATGATAATGATTTAATTATAAAGTTATTATAAATTGTAAGTTTATAAATTAGTATGTAGATCGCGATTGAAAGAGTTCAAATGTATGAAAAGCATTAGAGAATTACGTCACATCATGCAACAACTCGGGCAGGATTTAGATGCCTTGGCTCACCATTTGACCGCCGCCGCTGGACAGATCCAGGAACAACGTGTCATTCCCTCAAAGGAATTGGACGCTTCTCTCTCTCGTTCGCGGGCCCGGATGACCGCTTTGTGGAAAGCATTACGGGTAACCGCCGAGGGGGGATCCCTGGAGGTGACCATTCCGGATGACACCTCGTCCCTGGCCGATGTAGAACGGATTTTGGACCGGATGGAAGCGGAAGAAAAGAAGCGCAACCGTCTCACAGAATTCAAAAACCAGGCCTATGAAACCTTATCGATTCTCCTGCGCCTGCGGCACCGGGATAATTTGGACTTCCCGGCCTTGGCCGATTGCCAGGAAGCCGCCCGCGCGTTTCTCCAGGAACTGCAATCCAGCCCAATTCAAAACGGAGGTTCGATTCCCGGGGATTGGGAGAAACGTCTGGGGGATTTCACGGCGGTCGTGCGTCTGGCCAAAGACGGACAGGGCTTGAGTGAAGAGGAATGTGAAGCCCTTTCCCGTCGCGTAGCGGATGCGTTTTCCAACAAACTGGTCATGGCTGCTCTTCTTGGAAGAATCACAAGTTTCCCGAAAGAGATTCACGCAGGTGTGGATCCGATCTCCCCAGGTTTATCCGAAATCGGAACCGATGCGGTTTCGCCGTCTGGTATAAGCACCTCTTCGGTTTCTCATCCCGAAGATTCAGAACCGCAATCCCCCGCACTGTTAAAACCGGATTCAACCGCGGATTTCATTCTGGAACCACCAACCACCGGGCAAGCCTCTATCCAGCCGAATGAGACAGACACTACGGAAGAACATGATCAATCTATGGTCCAGGGCATCACCGGGGATTCTACCTCCCGGCCTGAAGCAACCAAGTCGGTGAAAGAAAAGGAAGAAATAACAGCCATCTCGGTAAGCACGGGGCTTGATTCTGCAATTTCGGCCGGGGAGATCCAACCGCCCGTTGTTCCCCGGGAAGCGGAACAACCTTACCATGAACCGGATTTCGATTTGCCTCCCGGCGGATGGCCGCTCCACATGACGGGAGCGGAGATGGCAAGCCGCTTTCTGGAAACCGGCATCGATGATCCAAGAGACATTCAGGAACAGATATGGCAACTGCTGCTCGAATCACGGCTGGATTTCGCCTACCACCTCGGGCGGTTTTTGGATGACCAACATCTGGACTACCACCCCCGGATACCCTCCTGGTTATTGCGCAACCTGATCTTGGGGAACTATGTCCTATACCACAACTCCGACATCGCGGCCCAACTCCGGGAAGGATTCTTTCAATTTAACCCGGACATTTGTTTTTCAGATATCGATCCGGTCTGGAATCAAGCTGTCCGTCTTCTCCTGACCGCTGCGTCGGTCCGTCCAGCCATCGTGGCCCCCTCCACCGGAGCTGCCGTTATTCTTCGGGATATTCACTTCAAAGACGGATTGAACGAATTGTACAAATTCATTAATGCATTGGCGAGCTTCCCCGATCAAGGGATCCCTATTTCACCGGAATATCTTGAATCGGTACGGACCGGTTCCGCCTGGGAGGATTCGATCCGGACCTTACAAGAAGAAGCCCAAATTTGGTATCAGCACGCGAAAAATGCCACGATCAAGTATCAGGCAGCCACTCGGGTCTGGGAACATTGGACCAAACCCGGGAATATGATTCATCAAGCCATTGATATGATTCTGCGGAATGATCCAAATGATGTTCCGGAAGCCAAGAATTGGATGGATCAGTACTCCACCAGTCAAGCAATCGATCAGGCCGTCAAGCGGACGGACCGGAAAATCATAAAGCGGAACTCCGGGCAAGACATTCATGCCGGAGCGTTGGAAAACATCCGGTCGAAAGTCAAAGAGATCCGCGATCTGCTGTCAAGGTGGATTCGATTGCAGGAACAACGGCCCGGCCCGGCTCATGATTACCGCGTGAGACAAGCGCAGCGGTTCCAAGACCTGATCCGGCAAAGCCGTGTACCGATTCTCCAAGAGTTGCGCCTCTTCCAGGAACGATATCAGGTCGCGTCCCGGTCACTCCGCGCTGCGGGACAGGTTTGCCGGTCAGCCTTCGAGAATCTCTTTTCCCTGTTTGATCCCACCCATCGTTCCGAGGGAAAGGAGCCTCCTGTCCGGAACTTGTTGAATTATCCCTTGTTGTTGATTCCCGGGCGGAATGATCCGGACACCTGGGAACGAACGGAGCGGTATGACAAGGAATGCCTGCGGGAATTCCTGGTGCGTGTTGCGCAGGAGGATTTCGCCCTGGAGACAGCCTTCGCCCGCCATTGCGAAAGCCGGGACCACGAAGCTACGGGCCATCTGCTGCAATATCTCAATGGCCAACAAAAAGAGGTTTCGGAATGGGAGAGAAAACGGGAGGAGCATTTGACGGAATGCCGGAAAGCGCTCGCGCGGGATGTCGAGTCAACCACCTTGGATGTGGAGAATGCCGTGGCGCTGGGATTTGTGCCGGAGGCGGACCGTCTGAAATTGTTGGGTGAGATTCAGAGCATCGAGCAAAACCTGAATGACATTTTGTCGTTTTCACCTCATCACCAACAACTGGAGGAGATTCGAAAGGAAATACGCGAAAAGAGAAACCATCATATCGACCTCGTGAGAACCCGGCTCAACGAAAAACTGGACCGGAATGCTCCTGCCTTTTCGCGCATCGAACAGGTGATCCAGACCGGGGATGTGTATACCGCCAACGAGTATATCCAGATGATCCTGGATGGGCACGAACTGCCGGAACCGGATGATTCACGCGATATCTTTGAGGAATTCTTCTTCGACAAGCGGCCTCCCATTGAAGCTTACCTGGAAAGCGAACACGACAAGAATCGGCCCACCTGGTCCCAAATCGCCGCTGGTTTGAAAAACCACGCGAGCAACCTGAGAAACACTTTCCGTCTGGGTCCCATCGATTTGACGCACATCCGGGGCCCACAAGCGCGCAGCGCGGCTGAGATGATCGAAAACTGGTTCACGCTGAAGCGTCTCCGGGCGGACCGGTTTGAGCCCCGGTATTTGAATGCGTTTCTCGAAGCCTTGGGTTTCCATGAAGTCACCTCTTCGATTCTCCTGCGGGGTTCCAAAAGCCATTGGGTCAATGTCCGAACCCGCCCGATCGAGGACCGTGCCCTATGCCCCGTACCACAATATGGATCGTTGGCCCGAGGTGTTTACCGGTTTCTCTTGTTATGGGACCGGCCTATTGAGGACGCCATTTACAGCGAAGTCGGCGAGACCGCGGGCGCCGCGCCGGTGATCGTGGCGCATTTCGGGCGTCTTACGGAAAAACGCCGCCGCGATCTCATTTCTCCCACCCGGGGCCAACCACGTTCCTTCCTGGTGCTGGACGATACGCTGGTTCTGTTTCTCTGCGGCGAAAAACAAATGCGTCTGCCCAGCTTCTTTGCCTGCACACTGCCCTTCACCTTTCTGAATCCCTACTCCACCACCGCCGGCCTGGTGCCACCGGAAGTCTTCTTTGGCCGTTCCCACGAGCGGAACAAGATCATGGATCCCTTAGGCAGTTGTTTCATTTACGGCGGCCGCCAACTCGGTAAAACGGCCCTATTGCGGGATGTGGAGAGACGATTCCACAATCCCCGGGAAGGCCGGATCGCGATCTATATCGATCTGAAAACGAAAGGCTTGGGATTGGACCGCCACATCAACGATATCTGGAAATTGATCGAGGAAGAGTTCCGCCGGCACAGAATCATACCCCCTCAAGCCCGGCCTATTGCCGATCCTTCCCATTTGGGGCGCGCTGTCCAAGAATGGCTGGCGAAAGATTCTCAGCGCCGAATCCTCCTGATGTTGGACGAAGCAGACCGTTTCCTCACCTCCGACAGCCACGCGGAAAAAAACCAAGAGGGATTTGTCCGCACTTCCCGCCTGAAAGGCTGGATGGATGACACGGGACGCCGGTTCAAAGTCGTATTCGCCGGCTTGCACAATGTGCAACGCACCACCCGGTTGAGCAATCATCCTCTGGCCCAATACGGGGCCCCCATCTGCATCGGCCCGTTATTGAACAATGGCGATATGCGCGAAGCGCAAGCCTTGGCCGAAACCCCTTTGCGGATGTGCGGTTATCGCATGGAAACCAAGGATCTGACCATGCGCATTCTTTCCCAGACCAATTTTTATCCCAGCTTGATCCAATTGTACTGCAGTCAATTGCTGCAGCATGTCAGCGATCCCCATACCCGGAAATTTGATCCCGCCCAGTCTCCTCCCTTCCGCCTGAATTCCCACCACGTGGAAGGCGCGTACCGCAGCCAGGATCTGCGCAAAGCCATCCGGGACCGGTTCATCTGGACATTGCAACTCGATCCCCGGTACGAAGTGATCGCGTACGCCATCGCGTACAATTGCCTGGAAAATCCAGAACAGGGTATCTCCCAAGGGTACACCATCTCCTGGATTGAAAAACAAGTTCAAGACTGGTGGCCCCAGGGATTTGAATCCCGCCACTCGGACATTCCCTTGGATGCCCTTTTGGCTGAAATGACCGGCTTGGGCATCCTCCGCGAAGTCCCTTCAGAAGACGGCTTGCGTCATTATGCTTTGCGAAGCCCGAATGTAACCCAGTTGCTCGGCACGCGGGAAGAGATCGAAACTGAACTGTTGCGCCCCCGGCAACTGGAACCTCCCTATGTGGCCGCCGCGTTCCGTTCCGCTTACCGGGGACAAAACGCGAGCGTGAATCCAGCCAAGCGGAATCCGCTGACCGCTCAGCAGGAAGAAGAATTCCGCCAAGCCCGGAATGGGGTGTTCCTCATAGCCGGCAGTTTGGTCACGGGTCTGGAGGATTTATCCTCTTTCCTGGAATGTGGATTTTCTCCTTACTTTTCGGATGTCAAGAGAGGATCCCAATTCCCCGATTTCCAGAAAAAACTGTCGGATCTGCCGAACAAAGATCATGAAGGGAACACTCTGCTGTTTGCCGGACCCGAATGTTCCTGGACTGAGGAATGGATTCAAGCGGCCATCGAGAAAGTGAACCGGCTGAAATCCCACCGGAAATTCATCCAGGTGGTGTTCACCGCCGATCCCGCGCGACTGTGGGATCTCTTGGCTGGTTCGTCCATTTTGGAACACGTGAACCTCATCTCTCTGAGCCCTTGGCATGAATCCATGTTACGCCGGTGGCTCGACGATTGCGGATACCAGACTACGCCCGAGGATTGCCGACTGATCGCCCAGGTCACGGGGAGCTGGCCTGGATTGTTATTGGAATTTCACAAGCACACCCATATGAACGCGCATACCTGGAAACAAAATCTGCTTGAACTGGAAAAAGAACTGCAACAACCTGCCACCGCCGCGCGATGGGTGAGCCATTTCTCTATTCCCCCGGAACCATGGCGCGTGTTGAAAATCATGGCCGATCTCAATGAATCGGCAACCATTGAAGATCTCACCGCCTTGCTGGACGAGGAGAGTTCCGAGGCCCATGTAGAGCGCGTGATGGAGTGGGGACAAATCCTATCCTATGTGGCACGAACGCCCGGGGGAGGCCAATACCGGTTGGACTCTTTACTTCAAACACTCCTGAACGCTTCGGATCATCTCGGGTGACAGCCATGGATTGGTGGCGGCTTCCGGGTCCTCAACGCTTTGTGGACGAAATCGCCAATGACCTGCGGGGCGGCCGGAATGTGATCGTATGCCTGCCCCTGCACGTACCATCCGGTTTGCGCACAGCGGTGCGGTCTTCCCTTGATCAGGATATCCATTGGCAATCCGTGCCTTGTTCCGAGCTGCGCGGAGGCACTCCGGTGGATAATGTGTATGAGTGGCTTAATCTGTCCCACTCAGCGCAGGAACTGCGCACTATCAACACGTTGCTGAACCATCCCAACTTTGGGGGCTATTATCTATGGTTTGAAGAAATGGACCGGGAACGCTGGTCTCTGTGGCGTGATTTTTTACCGGAATACGCCAATGCCTGCCGAGGCATGGGCATTCTAGAACGGACTGTTTTCTGTATCCCGCTGACCGGACCGGGCGCGTTGGAGGTTCCCCCGGAGGATGTATGCCTCTCGATCCGCCGGTATGAGGGATATGTATCGCGTTTGGACATGCTCGTGTTCGCGCGTGGTCAGGACACGGAAGCCGCCTCCTCCCCAGTACTGGATGACTTACGCGTGGAGATCATGGCGGCCCTGGCCCAATGGGATGCTATCTTAGCCGAAATCATGGCGGGAAAACCATTGGATCTCCTGCTCAATTGCGCCGAATGGCTGCGGGAAGTGGCCTGGTCGCGCGGCTGGGGTTCGCCTATCCCATCTTCATTTCTAGAAGCATGGGCTATGGGGATAGTGAACCGGAATAACGGATTATCCCATCTTCACTCTTGTGCATGTGCCCTTCACGATATACGGGAACTGAACCGCCGGCTCTGGAAAGCTCAGATCCGTGTCTTATATCCGTTTCTCGAGGAACAACGCCAACTTATTCTCGAACGCGCAAAGCCTTTTATTAAACTGCCCTACATGGCCCGGAATGGAGAATTAATCGATAATATTCAAAATCTGGAACTTAGCCATATAGAAGCCGTGCTCGATTTGAAATTTAAGCGGTTCAACCGTGACTTGCTGGATCGGATCTCCATCCTCCGCAAAATCCGCAACGCCCTGGCCCACATGAAAACCGTGGATCCGGCATGGTTGAAAACGGAAGCGGTTTTAAATCCATTATAAAATTCATACAGTATAATGAACCCCAAAATTCAGACAGCGGATTAAGGTGGAAAACCGGAAGGCCGAGAGTAGGCCAGGAGGGTTTCCACCATGACCCGAACATGACAACGATTCAACGGATCTTCACCCCCAACGCCAAATCGAGAAGAGATTGTATATGGTTCATTTTATTCGGTTTTGCGCAGCTTAGGCCGTTTTTCTTCTCATGACTACCCGGACGTTTCTCCACGGCAGAACCTCCGGCAAGGGGATATCCAACGCCGCAAGGAATTGCTGTGCCCCCCCCACAGCGTGGGTTTGGGCCAGACGCACGGACGACAGCCGCGAACCGGGATCAGGGACCCGCGCCAGCACTTGCCACAACGCCAGGCGGCCGGGCCAGCCGACACTCAAGGCTTTCTCGAGGTCCAGGCGTTTGGCCATGTGGGCGATGGTCCACACCGTCCCCACCGAGTGGCCCTCCCGCAGTTCGAGAGAGGGGGCCCCCGCCGTGAGCGCGGGCAGATCGCCCTTATGCTGGAGGGCGAATTCGAGGGCGGCGATCTCCTCAGGTTTGCACCGGGCGAGATTGGCGGCAGTCCGGTTCTTGCCCTTCCCCCCTTCATGGTAGGATTCGCACGAGCGGGCGCTCTGATCGGTCTTGCCGTTCTTGGACATGCGGATGGGTTTGGTGATATCCGTTACTGCATTTGAGGATTCAAATGGAACTATCGGCTTCATTTTTATTGAGTTAGTGATTTAGGGGGGGTGAAGATCCGATGTAAATGGCACAGCGACTACGGCCTCCTCCTCGGGATCTACACCCGTCGGATCATCGGAATACTCTTCTGGGACGATTAATAGGGATTAAAATATTTGAATTAAACTTATCTTTAGAATTGACAAAATGGATTTAATATGAAATAATATGAACTAATAAATGAAAATTTGTAATGAAATACTGAACATCCGAACACCGAATGGCGAGTTGTCTTTATACGGCACAGGCATGGCATTCCAGATGGCCGTCACCCGGTTCAATAACAAGAGGTTAAATGGAATCCTCTGACAGAACAGTATTACATTAAAATATTTGCG
>ERZ795060.5524-NODE-5524-length-10011-cov-6.633086_pt1 | contig 10011 bp, 6 predicted proteins | sample MGYA00375144_ERZ795060 | MGnify/ENA primary metagenome ERZ795060 (study PRJEB30189, sample SAMN05720157) | activated sludge metagenome | isolation source: anaerobic digester from wastewater treatment plant | place: Japan | collected 2015-05-15 ... | reverse complement strand
CCACCGCCACCGGCCCCGGTTCTTCCGCCGCGCATCCGCTGGTATCCAGGGGCATGCTGAGCTGCAGGGATTCAAAGCCGGATTCCGTGGCCACAATACGGTTCTCACGGATCTGGATTTTCAGTTTGACACCCGTCACTTGGGCGAGAGGGAACGAGGCCAGATAACTTACGTTCGCCGCCTGCAGATCGCAATCCAGCCCGCCGGGTTGTATCACCACGCCGCCTTGAAACACCAGGCCGCTGTTGAAATACGCGTCATTGGAGGGACGGATGATGCCCACGATAAAAGGGCCTTCGACAATCGGAAACGCGGCCAAATGTGGCGCGTATTGATAGACGCACTGGGGTTGATTCAGTTGAAGGCCCGTGGCGGGATCGAATGTCACCCCGGTGCTCTCGATGGAAAAAGGGCAAGTCTTCGCTGATCCATTGAAGCGGCAAGGCTAAGTTAAGCGGCAGATTTTCAATTTGTAGATTTTGATCCAGCTTTTGGTTGCCTAGGGGCAAGGGGGCTTCCGAATAGGTCAGTTCCAAACCGGATTTGCGGTAGGCGATGCCCGGAGGCAAAGGGAGGGATAAATCCGCGAACGCGCCGGCGGGCGTGAGCGTCCCGTTCAGGTAGAAATACGAGAATCCGTCCGGGCCGGGCTGATAGGGCGTTTGCGGGGTTACGAACGCCGCCGAGCCGGCCGTGACCGTCAGATCGAGGGTCACGTCGTCCCGGGTGGCGGTTATTCCCACGAATGAAAAGGGGATGTCGGTGTTCCAGATGGCCGAACCCGAAAAAAACAGGGCGTTGGCGTCGAAGGAGTCGATTGCGGTCAACTGGGTGGTGATATTGCCAAAGATAACCTTGCCGGAGAGTTGCAGAATACGGGTGAATGTGGATTCATTGGTGTTGTTGAACGGATCGGCTTCCACGGGGACTTGGCCGTTGGGGAATAGGTTCGGATCGGAACCGTCGATTTCCATCCGGACCCGTAGGAGATAGTAATCCAGCGGCAGGGATTGGTTGTCCGGCAATTGATATTGGTAATGCCCTTCATAATGGAAGGTAGGTGGATTGCCGTTGGGTAAGGTCCGCTGCTCCTGCCATGAGAAGACCAGTTCGTTGTTCGAATTGTAGATTTCGAAATCGATGACCACAGGCAACGGATTCACAGGAACATCGTTACCGTAGATAAAGAAAGTTCCCTCGAGGAGGTTTTCAGTTTGCATTCCGGGAATCACGGCCTGGGTGTCGATCGTTACGCTGCCCACGCCCAAATCCCAAGGTAACGCTTCTTGTTTCGGAACAAAAATCTTAGAACCGGGTTTGGAAACCGCCGGTTGGGATTCGGAAGGATGAAATAAAAGAAACGCCAAGAAAATAAAACCGAAAAGCCATTGGAAAACTACGCTACCGTACCGCCCAGAATATCGCCGCGCCATAGTATCGTGCTCCTGCGTGACTCGTGAGCCGCCGTTTCGCTTCGCGCTGCCGGGTCCGAGGATACCGGCTATGCCTCTGCGAGTCTCGATTACCCGGCGGATAAGCGTTCAAGCGGCTGCACGGTGAAAAGAGTGAGTTTCCAGAGCGGACCGATGGAGGGAATGCGGGATGACTGTATTATGGAAGGAGATGCGGCAACTCCATGGAAAGAACTGACCTTTTCCATAATTGAGACATGATGTCCACCCGTTCGCCGATCCCGGGTTGATTGCTCTTAAACGAATTTGAGCCGGCCCGCGAAACCGCCGATTCTGACAATGGGATGGATAAATAGATTGATATACAAGAGACATTGTATAATTCATTATCCGGGATCAATTCTGCCCTTCGTAGACATCCTGAATTTGTTACTAGACCGAGTGCCCTGAGTCCCCCCGATAAATGCCTAACCTGCAACGAGTTGCCCGATAATAATGAACGGATGCCCTTCGCCTTTTCCAGGGGACTCTCACCCTGACTTTTTCCCAGAGAGAGTGAGAAAAGGTTATTGGTTCCGGCCCGGCTGCGCGGCGTACCAGGACAGGATTCTTTCTCTGCTTCCTTTCTCTCCCTGGCGATAGGATGGTTCCAGACGCCTTATCAATCCCGAATGGTCATGGTTACAATGGTTTCCTTCCTCAATCCCGCCGGGTGGGAAAGAGGTCTCCGGGTGATCTGATTCCGGGCGATTCGTAGAACAACAGAGATTGTCCATGACGAAAATTTCCATCAGGCCCGGGCACGGGGTGTATCGCTGGATGGTATTCGTATTGTTGGCCGCGGGGTACATCCTGGTCAACTTCCACCGCCTATGTCCCGCGGTGGTAGCGTTGGATTTGATGCGCGATCTCCAAGCGGGCGGCAGCCTGGTGGGCATCCTGGCGTCGGCGTATTTTTATCCTTACGCGTTCATGCAGATCCCCTCCGGCTTGCTCGCCGATTCGTGGGGGCCACGGAAGACCATCACGAGTTTTTTCCTCCTGGCGGGGATGGCATCGATCGGCTTCGGCTTGGCCACCACGGCGGGCGCGGCCATCGGCGCGCGGGTATTGGTCGGCATCGGAGTCTCCATGTATTTCGTGCCGGTGATGAAGGTCCTGACGCGCTGGTTCACGGTCTCCGAGTTTTCGTTCATGACCGGCTGGATGATCGCCGCCGGCGGCTTGGGGGCGTTGACGGCCGCCACGCCGCTTGCCTATCTCAGCGCGCGGCTTGGGTGGCGCGGATGTTTTATACTGATCGGCGTGGTGACACTCGCCACGGCAGGGGCTATCTGGATCCTGGTGCGCAATCACCCGGAGGAAATGGGATACTCTGCCCCGGCTGCCGCTTTCCCGCCCTCCGGCCGTGATGATCCGGACACCAATCTTTGGAATGCCATGTGTTCCGTGGTGACCTCGTTTCGTTTTTGGCCGCTGGCACTGTGGTATTTTTTTAATTTCGGGATTTTTTATAGTTTCGGCGGACTGTGGGGCGGTCCGTTTTTGATGGAGATCCACCAATTGAGCAAATCCCGCGCCGGGGCCATCCTGAGCATGATCGCGCTGGGTATGATGATCGGCAGTCCCTTTTGCGGTTACGTGTCCGATCACGTCTTGCGGTCGCGGAAAAAAGTTTTGGTTCTGGCCGCGTTCTGCACATTCCTGTTATCCCTGGCGTTGTGGTCTCAGGGTGGCCGGTTTACGGTGTTCTGGCTGTATGTATGGTGTTTTCTCATGGGCTTGTTCAGCTGTTCAGCCGCCGTAGTGGGTTTCGCCGCCGTGAAGGAATCGTTCCCTGTCCAAATTACGGGAACCGCCATGGGCCTGGTCAATGTGTTTCCTTTTCTGGGGGGCGCGCTGATGCAACCTGTCGTGGGATTAATCCTCGACTGGTACGGTCAAGGTCCGGCAGGTTATCCGCTTCAAGCGTATCGCAGCGCTTTTGGGCTCTACCTGGTTTGCGCCCTGACCGCCCTGGTGAGCACATGTTTCGTCCATGAGTCCTATCATGTCTCACAAGGGAAATCCATGGATTCCGGGTCTTGATGGTCATCGCGGAGAGAGATTCCGGCTTATCCCCATAGGCATGGAACATGATTTGGTCTTACCATGGACCGGCGCTCCGGATCATGCGGCGGGATATGGTCCCCGCGCCGGTCATGCATTTATGGCTTTTCAGAAAGGGAGTATCAATCCAATGAGATCTTCAAGGTGGACACTGATCGTATTCTTGGCGGGATGGACATGGACAATGCCAACCGTCCAGGGAGAAGATTACGCGGAATTCCGCACGCGCGAACTACGTTGCATCATCGGCAACAACGCGGCCCAGGGAGATCACCGGGCGGGATACAATGGGATCTTTCATCTCTCATCCGTGCATCAACCTGAACCGGTGTTTGTGCCGGCTTACGCGGGTTTAAACCTGGAACATGTATTCGACGGCTCCGCCCGGTTCGTGGACCGGAATATTCTTTTCGAACCCCGCAACGCCCACATGTCTTTCAAAAAGGTGGATGAGCGGACGGCGGAATTGCATCAACCCCCCACGCCGGTCATGCGCATGCAGAGCGTCATCCGCTTCAGGTTAGTGGATCCCTACTCCATTGATATGGAGTTCCGTTGCGTTCCCCATGAAAATGTGTTTGAAGGCGGAGCGTTCGGGATCTTCTTCGCGAGCTACATTAACTCCCCCCTGAACAAAAGCATGTACTACTTGACGGAAGGAGGAAACGGCCCGGTATGGCAACAGTTCTGCACCCAATTCCACAATCATGACAGCACAGTGAAGCATGTCCGGGATAAATTCGACTGGACCTTCACGCCAGGTGCTCCCACTTTTCTGTTCACGAACATTTCCCCGGTCCGGTACACGGAACCATTTTTCTACGGCCGTTTCAAGAATATGGTTCTGATCGTGATGTTCGCCTCTCCGGAAGGAATCCGTTTCGCCCATTCCCCGTCGGGAGGAGGGCTCAACGCGGCCAAGGACGATACCAATCCAGCGTGGGATTTTCAATATATCGTGCCGAACTGCCAGATCGGAAAGGAATACGGTTTTTGTTGCCGCGTGGTGTATAAATTGTGGGAAGGCCGGGAAGACGTGCTGAAGGAATACGCAGCGTACAAGAATACGGTCCAGTCGATCAAATAAGATTTCCCCGGCGTTGCGATTGATTTGATTGCAGAGGACGAGTGAATCGTTTCGTGTTCCTATCCGGGCTCATACGCCGAATATGGTAGTGAGTTAACCATTCGGGTAAATAATCACCCTGTATTCAACTTTGCCACCCGCAAATAAAGATAAAAATTTCGGGAAAAAACTTCCATACGAATAAACAGAGGAGTAAAACCCCAGCTCATTTCTCCCGAAAGCCGGGGATGTGATATGATCAGGCGGGGATGTGATCAAGGGAATTGATCCTATCCAAGACATGGATTGGCGAGGTCGAAACCATGCATATGCGATTTTTGCTTCCACTCTCGATAATCCTGATGACCGGCGGGACCGCGACGGTTGCTTCAGAAACCGCCGACTTGCTTTTGGTCCATGGGAAAATCATCACCGTGGATGAAGCCTTCAGCATCCAGAGCGGTATGGCCATCAAGGGAGATCGGATTCTGGCCCTGGGAACCGAGTCCAGCCTGCAGCCCTACCGGGACGGGAATACCCAAGTGATCGATCTCCACGGAAAAGCGGTCATGCCGGGGCTGATCGATTCGCACGGGCATCCCGCCGCGGCGGCGGTCACGGAATTCGACCATCCCATCCCCACGATGGAGACGATCCCGGACGTGCTGAATTATATCCGTTCGCGCGCGGCGGTGCTGGAGGAGGGGCAATGGATCTGGGTCAGCCAAGTGTTCCTCACCCGCTTGAAGGAAGAGCGTTATCCCACGCGCGCCGAGCTGGATGCGGCGGCCCCCAAAAACCCGGCTGTTTTCCAAACCGGCCCGGATGCCAGCGTGAATACCTTGGCCCTGCAAGCCAGCGGTATCGGCAAGGGGTGGAAAGTTGATGACGGGGGACCGGGATACGCGGAAACCGATCCCAACACCGGCGAGCCGACTGGTATCCTCCGCAGTTGTACGCGGTATTTGAAATATGAATCGCCATTGAAAAGACCATCCGAGGAGGAGCATCTCGCCAAACTCCGGGAATTGTTTGCCGACTATAACCGCGTGGGGATCACGGGCGTCAGCGAGCGGGACGCGGACGAAAGCGAGGTCACGCTTTATCAAAAACTCCACCAGCGGAATCAGTTGACCGTGCGGGCGTACCTCTCCCGGCACGTGGACACCATTCAGCCGGTCGAGAAAATCCGCGAGGCCGTGGCCGCCGTGGCCCAATCGCCTTTGTATAAAGGAGACGATTGGTTGCGCATGGGAGCCATCAAGGTGTACATGGACGGGGGCATGTTGACCGGCAGCGCCTTTATGCGCGAACCGTGGGGTATCAGCCAATTGTATAACATTTCGGATCCGCAATACCGCGGTCTGCGGTTCATCCCGGAAGAGAAATTCCTGCCGCTGGTGGAAGCCTGTCTCGAAAATCGGGTGCAGTTCACCGCCCATTCGGTGGGAGACGGCGCGGTGCACGCGATCATCGACGGTTTTGCGGCGTTCCGGAACCGCTTCGATATCCGCGGCCAGCGGCCTGTGATCTGCCATTCGAATTTCATGAGCGCGGAAGCAGTCCGGCGCGCGGCAGAGTTGGGAATCTGCATGGACATTCAACCTGCCTGGTTGTACTTGGACGGCCGGACGTTGACAAACCATTTCGGTTACGAACGGCTGGCCTGGTTCCAACCCCTGCGCTCCTTGTTTGCCGCGGGGGCCATGGCGGGCGGCGGTTCGGACCACATGCAGAAAATCGGTTCGATGAAATCGAACAACTTCTACGATCCCTGGATGGGCATGTACGTTGCCATGACCCGCCAGCCCCGCTGGATGGAAAAACCGCTCCATCCGGAGCAAGCCCTGACGCGGGTGGAAGCGATCCGGTTCTACACGATTAACAATGCCTATCTGCTCTTCGCCGAAAAAGACCGTGGATCTTTGGAAGCCGGGAAACTGGCGGATTTCATCATTCTGGACAACGATCCCCTCACCTGCCCGATCGAGGAATTCAAGGACATCAAGGTGCTGGCGGCCTATGTGGGCGGCAAGCCAGTGTACTCCCAATCATGACTCGGAGGATTTGGGAAACGCTCAACCGGGAGGAAATGTGGAATTTTTCCGTTCGGGCTTCAAATTAGTGGCTTGCTAAGAGGAGAGCCATTCACTCTCTCAAGGACTGTTCTCCCCCGATCCTCTCCCCGTGGAAGATGGAGAGGTTTTAATACTTTCCCACGCGCATCCCACGAATCAATCCCGGACAAAGTTATGCGTTCTCGAAATCAGTAACCCAACTCTACGCGTTGCCATATCCTGATCATGTAAGGTTTTCCCTTACATGATAATGAGTATAATTCTTGCAGAAAAAAGAGAATTTCCCCGATAGATAAACAGCCCGGATCGGTTAAATTAATATCCATACACGGAGAAAGATCAACCCAATGGGTTGAGGGGGTTGGAAGCCCGCTTTCTTCGTGTTTTTTGTTTTGTGTGGGAGAATTTTTCGTTTTGCACGCCCGTTTCTCCATTTTTCCCCACAAACCACGCCCTAGCCACGGAGATCTTCCGCGCCGGATTCAACTTGCCCTCGAGGGACCGAATACCGTACAATAGGTCCTTTCAGACTGTGCGACTAGACTTTGATAGAACCAGGAGATCGAGAATGAAACATAAAAAAAGAGCATTGATCCTAGGATGGATGAGCGTGGCATGGCTGTTCTTGACAACTGCCGGCGCGTTTCCGGTGCAGGCCGATTACGCCTGGAAGGCCGGCATGGCGAAAGTAGTGATCACGCCCGGATTCAATATGTGGATGTCGGGTTACGCGGCCCGGAACAAGCCCTCCGAAGGCACGGTCCAAGACCTGTTTGCCAAGGCGCTGGCCCTGGAAGACGCGGAAGGCCGCCGGGCGGTGATCCTGACCACCGACCTGATCGGTCTGCCGGGCGTGTTGAGCGAACGGGTGGCCAAGAAAGTCACCGAGGACACCGGTATACCCCGCGCCGCCCTGATGCTGACCTCGTCGCACACACACAGCGGGCCGGTGTTGCGGGGCAATCTGGAAACCATGTACGCGCTGTCCAAGGAGGAATGGGCCAAGGTCACGCAATACACCGCTGAACTGGAACAGAAATTGGTCCAGGTGATCGAAGACGCGGTCCGGAACCTGGAACCCGCCCGGATTTCCCGGGGCGTAGGTACGGCAGGATTCGCCATCAACCGGCGGCAGTACAATCTGAATGGGATTAGTATCGGCCATAATCCCATTGGGCCGGTGGACCACGATGTGCCGGTCCTGAAAGTCACGGATTCCGAAGGGAAATTGGCAGCCGTATTGTTCGGGTATGCCTGCCATAATACCACATTGGATTTTTACCAGTTCTGCGGGGATTACGCGGGTTACGCGCAGGAATACGTGGAGAAAGAAAATCCCGAAGCGGTGGCGATGTTCTTCAGCGGCTGCGGCGCCGACGCGAATCCCAATCCCCGCCGCGAATTGGATCACGCCAAGGCACACGGGCAGGAATTGGGCCAGGCAGTGCAAAAAGTTTTGTCCCAGTCCATGCAAGAGGTGACCGGCCCATTGCGGACCACGCAAGAAGTGATCAACTTGCCGTTTTCCTCTCCGCCTTCCCGCGAGCAAATCGAGGCGCAGTTGAAGGATCCCGATGTCTATGTCCAACGCCGTGCGCAAAGTTTGCTGAAACAATTGGATGAACAGGGCCGGCTGCCGGAGACTTACCCGTATATCATTCAAGTCTGGTCGTTCGGGAAGGATTTCATCTTCACCGCGCTGGCAGGCGAAGTGGTGGTGGATTATTCACTGAGGTTGAAGCACGAGCTGGGTGAAAACAAGGTCTGGGTAGCCGCCTATGCCAACGATGTCTGCGCGTATATTCCCTCACTGCGGGTGTTACGGGAAGGCGGCTATGAAGCCAACGATTCGATGATCTATTACGGATTCCATGGCCCCTGGGCGCCTCCGGTCGAGGAGATGATCATCTCCACCATCCACAAATTGGTCAAGCAAAACGACGAGGGGTAATCATGATGAAAAAAATAACCATACGGGTCTGCGTTGCCGCGGTTTGTTTTTTCAGAATCCTCACTGTACCGGGCGCGGAAGAGCGCGTCGATTATTCGCCCAAGGCGGATGAACAGCAGATCCCCAGAGCGATGCATTCGGCGATGACGGAATTGCCGCGGATCACGGTGGGATTGTCTAACGCCGATTTTACCGGGACTGACAACCGGGTATTACAGGCGGCGGTGGATTTCATCGCCGGACTGGGCGGCGGCGTGGTAGATATCGGCGAAGGGGAATACATCATGCATGATTCCCTGCACCTGCGGCCTTTCGTGACCGTACGGGGAGTCCCGGGGAAAACGATCCTGCGCAAGGCGGATGGCGTGGTCTCACCGTTGGCGCTGGATGGCGATTACGGAGAAGAACAAATCACCCTGGTAGACCCAACCGGTTTCCGGCCTGGCTACGGCGTCGCCATCTGGGACTCGCGGGCCGGCGGTTTCCATGTCACCGTGGCGCGAATCACCGGGCGGAAAGGAAACACGATTTCGATTGATACGCCCTGCATGGCCGACTACATGGTCAAAAACCAGGCCCAAGCGGCCACCGTGTTTCCCGTGATCAGCGGATACAACCTGGAAGGGGCGCGGATCAAGGATCTGGTAATCGAAGGCAATAAAGAGAACAACGTACCCCTCAATGGGTGCCGGGGCGCGGGGATCTTTTTGTACCGGGGTTTCGGAACCGTAATCGAGAACTGCGTGGCGCGCAACTACAACGGGGATGGCATCAGTTTTCAGCAATCAAACGATGTTCAGGTGCTCGATTGCGTGAGCGAAAACAACGCCGTGCTGGGGATTCATCCTGGCAGCGGCTCGCAGCGTCCCTTGGTGCGGGGCTGCGTGGCCCGGAGGAACGGATCGGACGGCTTATTCCTGTGCTGGCGTGTACGGCATGGCGTGTTCGAGGAAAATGTGTTGGAAGAGAACGGGCAGTTCGGCATTTCCATCGGCCACAAGGACAGCGACAACTTGCTGCGCAAGAACGTCGTGCGGTTTAACCAGCGGGACGGAATCTTTTTCCGGAACGAATCGCTGGGCATGGCCGGGCACCGCAACCGGCTGGAAGAGAATCTCATCGAAAACAACGGGACGAAGGAAGGCGGCGCGGGCATCCGTATCCGGGGTGAGACCAACGGCCTCGTGTTCGTGAAAAACATCATTCGGGACACGCGCCCCATCAGCGAACAAACCCAAACCACCGGCATCAAGATCGAGGAAAGAGCCGGGGATATCGAAATCCGGGAGAACACGATCGAAGCCCAGGAACCCCTGGTCGATTTGCGGCCGAAGTGAAGCGGATGGCGCGGGAATCCCCTGGTTTCTTCTCCCTGTCCACAATCAATCAAATACC
>ERZ795060.5523-NODE-5523-length-10012-cov-7.217234_pt1 | contig 10012 bp, 6 predicted proteins | sample MGYA00375144_ERZ795060 | MGnify/ENA primary metagenome ERZ795060 (study PRJEB30189, sample SAMN05720157) | activated sludge metagenome | isolation source: anaerobic digester from wastewater treatment plant | place: Japan | collected 2015-05-15 ... | reverse complement strand
CCGTCGTCTCTATGCCGCGGTGCGGCGTGCCGTGCCACACGCGCTGGAAGCGCGCGAACACGCTCTTCACAAACCCCGCCTGCGCCCGCTCCTTCGGCTTCGCCCGCTCGTAGGCGTGCAGCACCTCTTCCAGCACGTCGTGGAAGGCCTGCACGTCTTGCAGGAAGGCATCCGAGCCCTGATTGCGCCAACCATCCGCGAAGCCCTTCAAGAACTTCAGGAAGGCCCGGGCCATCTTGGTGAACAGCCCCGCATCGTGCTCGGCCAGCCGTTCCAAAAACTTCGGATCCGTCAGCGCGTCGCCCACGGCTGCTGCGGTCAGTTCCTCATGGGCTTGACCCATCGTGTAGCCGTACTTGGCGGCAAAGCCGTAAGCGTCGCCCTGGCGTCGCACCTCGTTTTCAAGGCGGGCATACAGATCCGGGTTCGTCTTCCTCAGGTTGTGAACCCACTCGTGCGCAGCCGTTGACGTGGCCGGACTCTGCGCCGTCTCGCTGACGTACAGCACCCCGTCCCGAATCGTCACCCCGTTGAAGTCGGCAATCTCCGGCGTCAACGCGCGGAAAATGACTACTCGTGTTCCGGTTGCTCGTTCGAGTCCGGCCAAGGCGCCACGAAGGGCGTCAGGCAATTGATCCTGCCGGACGGCCACGGCCTGGAAGCCCTCAGGGAGTCCGGCGCGTCGTTGTTCAGCGTCGATGATCCGCTCGAGGGCGTCAGAGTCTGCGGTTCGCTCTGCGGGCAGTCCTTGAGGGATGCCGTTGTCGTAGGTTCGCCTGCCTCGTTGTGCATTGCCGTCTCCTTGGGATGCCCCATTGTCCACAGACTGAGCCGCATTCACAGGGGGCGGCGCACTGTGCGCCACCTTCCCGTTGAAGCCGACCGGCGTATTGCCCAGCTCCGGGCCGTCGAAGGCGGCCTGGGCTTGGTAGAACTGCTGCATGTCCTGTTCTACAATGGCTTCGGAAGCGGTTGGCGGCGAGTCATCCGCCACATCAGCGCCGGCAATGTCCGTCCTCGTGCCGGTGTCGCTTCCCCTCTTCTGATACGCGGTCAGCAGCCAGTGTTTTGACTGACCATCCCATTGCAAGCGAACCGAAGCTTCGTGATCCTCAGACTCAAGGTGCACGCGATTTTCGCTGCGCTGTGTCACGCGCATAGACCCGATCAACCCCTGCAAGTCAGACAGCACCTCCGGATGCCACCGCACCAGTTTCGCGAGCCCGTAGCCGTCATGTCGGTTTGTCCCCGCTTTCCCCCATACCAGATCGATGTCGCCTATCTCAGGATGCGATAGCGCTGCTGTGGCATCACCAGACTGCTCTTGCGTCAAGCGGGCAATTGCGCCCTGAGCATCTCCTCGGTATTCGGTGAACACTTGGCCGAACGGCCCGGTGTTCTGCGTCAGCTTGTCGCCGGCATTCACGCCATTGGACGCCGCCATGCCCTGCTGAGCACGGATGATCAGCGGGCGTTCGGCCCACAGTTGATCCGGCGTCATGCCCTCGGCGTCCGCCAGCACCGTGTAGGCGCGCGCCAACCACTCGGCCTGTACGGCGGCAACGTCTGGGGAGTGGCGCCCCGAGGCCACGATCTGCTCCTCGATCACGCCCCGCACGCGGTCGATCTGCTCGATCACGACCGCCTGGTCCGTAGCCTCCTGCTGGATGCGGTCGATCTCGGTGGCGATCAGGCTGTCGGCCTGCTCTGTCGCGGCCGATGCCTCGGTGAGCGTCAGCCCCTCGGGGTCGAGCTTGCTGTGCTGGACGATCAGGTCCTCCAGCGCCGTTCCTGGCACGCCGGCCATTGCCGCGCCCAGCGGCACCGACACCCAGCGCTCGCCGCGTGCGAGCTGCTCGGCAGCGCCCGGCAGCGCGCGCTCCAGTTCTTCAGGCGGCATCTGGCGCACGGACTGCGCGAGGGCTTCGGCGTCGAGGTATAGGGTCTGCTGGCCATCGGCGGCGGCCTGGTCCACGAACTCCGCAAACGTCTCAGGAGCGCGCTGTCTGAGCGCCGATGCGCTGGACAGCTCGAACAGCTTACGCAGCCGCTCGGCCTTCTGCGGGGCCTCCTCGGCGGCTTTCCGGTCCTGCAGCAGCCGCACGGCCCCGCGGCCGAGGCCGGAGGTCAGCGCGACCATCGTCAGCGCGGCGATCACGGTCTGCGCCTGAGCCTCGGGCAGGGTCCGCACCCACTCGCCGAGATCCGCATCGCCGCGCAGGCCTGCGGCCCAGGCGTTGTACTCCTGCCCGAGCGTGGCGAGCAGCTCGCCGGGGAGTTCGGTCATCAACTGCTTGCCGAAGAACCTGGCGAACGAGTCGCCCACCTTCATGCTCTCGACGAACTTGAACGCCGGGGCCATCTCGGTGATGGTCTCGATCATGCCGTCGGTCATGCCGACGAGGCCTGAGCGCCAGGCGGGCAGGCCGGAGTCCATCGCATCGGCCGCCGTGGTCGAGCCCGACTGCAGGCCGGCGGCCCACAGCGCGAACGCGGGGTTGCCCGTGGCGATGGTGCCCAGCATGCCGGGCAGCATCTGCACGAACGACGACACGCCGCCGAGGACGCCCTGCTCGAAGAACCCCGCGCCCGACTGGTCGCCGCGCAGCTCTTCCGCCAGCGCCTGCTGACCCTGCCGGATCGTGCCCAGCCACTCGCCCGCATCGCGGAGCGGGTTGGCGTGCGGCTGGTTGCCGGCACCCCAGTCGAGGAACTCGCCACCGGTCTTCAGGGCGAGTTCGGGTAACCCGAGGCCTTGTGCCGTGATGTCGGCAGGCACCGAGAGAATTGTGCGCCCGAGGCGCGTCAGCGGGCCGACGTCATCGATTGCCATGCTGGCAAACGATGGGTCGGCAAAATGGCGGTACAGGATTGGCGAGTCTCGCATCATGCGATTCAGGTCAATCGCCCGCACCATCTCCTTGCGCTTCAATTCCTGCTGGTTGCGCGCGACTACATCAGGAGGAAGCCCCGTGGAGCGCGACAGCCTGTCTCGCTCTGCTGCAGCACCTGGATTGTCTTTGACGGCGGCTTCAATGAGAGTGCTGATATACCTGTGCTGCCTCTCGGCTCGAGCGTTGAGAACATCATCAAACTCGTCATCCGCGTCCACAGGAACGCTGACACGCCTGCTCGTTCTCTCGGCCTTTGCGTCAAGAATGTCATCAAACTCACCAGCCGCCACTTACACCACCGTTGCGTTCTTGCCCGTCAGGGTATTTCTCGATGTAGGTCTCGACGATGACCTGCTCTGTCTCTGGCAAGCCTCTTGCGCGCAGTGCGCGAATTATTTTCAGGCGCTTGTCGAATGGCACCACCGATGTCTTTACCTTCTTGCCGCCAACCAGGACATAGGCGTCACCAACCTCATCATCGGACAGCAGGCTGGTCTGCTTCTCCTTGTCTCTCCAGCTCCACCCGTCAACGTAGACGCGATCTGTGACAACGCCTTCTATTACAGCCCGCTTTTCGTCTGGCGTAAGCGGCTTCCCTTTTGCCTGGGCGCTCTCTGTCATCCTGCTGTCAATCAATCCAAGCACCGTGTATGCGGATGTCGGGTCGCGCTTTTTATCTATGCCAAGATCAACTAGCGCTTTGTTTTTCAATTCTGCATCGGTAAGGAACCCGGCCGCCTGGCCTGGCGTAGACAGGCTTGCCAGTGACTTGATGTCTGTCGGGCTGATCACGCCATCGAACAGCCGGAGATCGACGCGCTCGCCGCGCTCGATCGCTTCGCGCACGGCCAGGTACGCGCCGATGTTCGTCTCCACTTTCGTTCCCCGTGCCTCGCGAGCAGCGCGCGATTCGATGGCGTTCATCAGCTGCACCGCTTGCCTGCCTGGCAGAGCGCTGATCACAGAAGGTGGCACGGGCTGCCCTTGAGCGTATAGGCTCCAGGCAGAATCCAGTAGACGCTCTTCTGCTTCGCGGGCAGCCTCTTTTGCTCTTGCCTCGCTTTTGGCTTGGTCGATCTCGATATTGCGCTCGAGAGCCTTGCGCAAATCACCCTGTTTCCTGAAGTCGATCTCGTCGGAGTGCGCTGTAAAGTACGCAAGCGCCTCCACTGGCGAGAGCTTGTCGATCTGCGCCACGTGCATCGCGGAGATGTACTCTCCTTGCGCCCGCTCTACCTGTTCTGTGCTCCAGTTCTTGCGTGCACCGAAGGCGGCGACCTTCTCTTTAAGCTGCCCGCGCGTTGCATCCACCGTCCCGCTGGACACGCCGAATTGGATCGTGGTGGCGATGTCCGCCATTGCGACCTCGTCGGCGTGTCGCTCGCGCTCGGCGCCGGCAAAGGCGCTCACGTTGGCCTTCGCAGATAGGTGTTTCTGCTGCAAGCTGCGCCCGATCAGCGCCTTCGCACGCGGGCTCAGGTTCGCGCCGTACTCCTCGCGCGCCTTGCTCCACCACTCCTCGGCATCTGCCTCGTATTGGTCTGCCCCACCACCCCTGGCGTGCTCTCGCGCGCTGGTGTCCCACTTCAGCCATGCGTCGGTCGCGCGGAATTCTGCATCATAGGCCTCAGCCTGCGCGGCGCGCTCGGCCTGGCGGTCGAGCTCCTCGCCGAGGACCGCCAACCCCTGGCCAATCGCGCGCGTGCCCGAGGACACATCCAGCGGGCGCGCCGTCGGTGGGCGCAGCGGAGCGCTTTGCAGTGCGGGGCCGTCGTAGGTCGGGACGCGCGGCATGGCTCAAGTTGTCCCTGACGGTTTTTTCGTCGACCACTTGCTCGACACCATGCCCGCGCCTTGCAGCAGCGTACCGCCGGCGCCAAGCAGTCCCTGGTGCGCCGCCGCGTTACCCTCGGCACGCGCGAGCTTCCCGCCTGCGCGCGCGGACCACGCCTGCGTGCGCGCGTTGTAGCGCGCGGTGGCTACGTCCTGCTCGCCGAAGAAGTCGGTCTGGTCCTGGAGGTCTTGCGCCGTGCCGTAGCCGATGTCGAGACCGCGAGAGGCGAGATCCACACGCTGACTCGACTTGAGCGAGGCGGCCTTCCTGCGCACCGCCAGCGCGTCCTCCTCGCCGCGGCGCTCCGCGTCCTGAGCGGCGTATTCAGCCATCTGCGCGTTGTACCTCGCCGCATCCTGTGCGGCCTGACCCTGTTGGTAAGTGCCGTAGGCCGAGAACAGCGTTCCGGCCGCCAGCAGGGACATCGTGACGGGCTCACACATCGGCGTGCATCTCAAATCGGTGGAACATCTCGCCCAGGCAGCCGTAGGGCTCTGGCGGGTGAATGGTGAAGCCCAGTCGCGCCAGCCAGCAGACGCTGCGCGTGTTTGCGGCATGGACGAAGTTCAGCAGGAGCGGATAGCGCGTGCGCATCCCCTGCAGGTAACTGCGCGCCATCGCGTGCACCATCCGCGGGCGCTTATCGAGCAACGGCGTGCCCAGCATCCAGGGCGATCCGACGCCAGGCGCGATAGCGCCAACGCCGAACACACCCAGCATTCCAGCTGAGACGCGCAGCGCCCAGCACTCGTCCGACTCGCGGATGCTCTCGCGCAGCCCCTCGAGCAGATCAGGCTTGCCGTAGGCGCGGCACTCGGCGAGGTCAGCCGGCCGCAGGTTGCCGAGGAGTTCCTCGGCATCTGAGAGGCGCGCGCTGTAAATCCTGATCTCCTCAGCCACCGACCTGCGCCTCGAGCGTCATCGACGCCACTGTGAGCGGGAGGGGTTCCGCCTGGCGCACGCACACCGCGCCGTCGGTCGACCATACCGGGTCAATGGTCAGCGTCAGCTCACCGTCACGTAGCCCCGGCGGTGATCCGTAGTTGTCGCTCACCGCGCGCGGCGGGTATGCGCGCAGGCGTCCGAACGACGGCCCGGCCTGCACCAACGACGAGCTCGATACGCGCAAGTGCGCCTTGGTAACATTCTTCAGCGTGCCTTGGCCGGCGGCGTTCATGCCCTCGAGCGTGAGTGGCAGCGTGCGCAGGTCAGAGACGATCGGCAGCCCGACGTGAATCACGCTCGCCTCGAAGCCGACAGACACTGCACCATCGGTGACCGTGGCTGGCGTGGCAACCGCGCCGTCAGCCAGGATCTGCACCTCCTGCCCTTCCAGGTGCCACAGGCCGGTGACCGTGTCCGTTGGCTCGCCGGAGTACGTCAGTCCACAGTCCACAAAATACGCATCCTCGAGCGCGGTGAAGATCCGGGTGTTGAGACGCTCGACGTAGCGAACGGCGCGCTCGTCGATGGTGCGCCTCGCAACGACGTAGAGCACATCCTCGTTGCCTTCGGACACAACGCATGCCGACTCGAAGGCGCCGCCCGTGGTCTCGTGCATGTGCCAGCCAAAGACCTGCTGATCGGGGACGTAGGTCATCGCCAACAACACCCCGTCGTCACGCACTGCCCAGAGGATCTGATCCGGTGCGCGGGAGTAGGCAAGCTGTGTGATGGCATGCCCATTGAATCGGTGCGGCGCGAACATGCTCACGTCGATCGACCGGTAAGCGTTCGCCTCCCAGTTGTACGCCAGCTCGCGCACGTGCGCTCCTTGGGCTTGGACATACAGGATTGATCCCGAGGTCACCACCGGCTGCACGTCAGCCGCGCCGCTGAACCCTTGCGGCTTGACGCTCACGCTGTTTGGGGTGATCGCCGGGGCGCCCTCGGCGTAGATGCGGAACTCCCCGCCCGCGGTAAACGCGATCAGGTCGGACAGTGCCATCAGGTGCCGGATGCGGTTGTACTGCGTCGCGGCGATGCGGATTTCGAGCGCGTCGGCGTCGCGCGCTGGCAGGCTCGATGTGAGATTCGACGTCGTGCCGGTGCGCGTGCAGAACAGCACCTGAGGCTTCCCGTCGGTTCCGGCGAACCATCGGCGCTGCTCGTGGTGGGTCACACATGATGGATAATCCGACTGCTCCTTGTTGAGCGTTATCAGGTCGTCTGGTGGCGGCGTCGTTGTGTCCGGCAGAACGTTGTCATCCTTGACGGACAACGCGGAAGAGCTCGAGACATCAGTGATCTTGCCGGTGCTTGCTGATGCGGGCATGCCCCCGTAAGGGTAATGCAGCGTAAGCGTGGTGGCGGTAGGAACGGCTGTCAGCCACCACGTGCCGTCCAGGCTTGGCACGCCTGTGTCGGAGACGTAGATGCGCTTGTAGGGCGCATACGTGATTCCGTGCGCACTGGACGTCGTGACGCTGATCGTGGATAAGAAGCCGCGGGAAATCGACGCAATGACGGTCGATAGCGTGGTGTCCGGGATGATTTGCCCAATGTATCCGTATACCCCGCCGCGCAGCTTGTACACGTTGTAACGCACGGCGCCAGCAACACCAGACCAGGACACCGTGTTGTAGTTGCCCTGCTTAGTCAGATCGTTGCTGGCCGATGCCACAGCGCTAGGCAAAGACTCGGTCACGCCGTCTGCCTGCACCGCTGTAACAACATAGGATGATTGTGTTGCGACACCGCTTTCCGGCGACGTTGGTGTGACCAGCACCGATGATGGCGCGCCAGTTGGCGGGGCGAAGTCGACAACGGTCAGTGCCCAGTTCGTCGCACCCAGGCGCGAGAGTTCGCGTACAGCGTGGGCTGGGTGTGTGATCGTCAGCACGTCCGCGTCCTGCGCGTAGCCGAGTTTGAAAAGATCCGCCTCGTCGTATGGGCTGGCCAGCGTGTAGACTCGGGCGCATGTGGGCCCGTCCGCCGCAGAGGCGCTACCCCAAAAATCCGCCGTCGTAAACGTGTTGGCGCCAGTCACCGTGATCTTGTGGAATCGGGCTCCGATGTAGACCCAATCGCCCGTGCTGAACCCGTGAGCGGTTGCCGTCACTGTTGCGCCGGTGATGCTGTCGATCGCCACCGCGCCCTCGAGCAGCGTGCCGCCGTCGATGTGGAAGCGGATGTACTGGTGTCCGAACTCGAGGACCGCCGTCTGGTCGGCACTGAACTGGAACGGTATCAGGCGTACCTTGTGGGTCGAATCCTTTGCCTCGATGATGAAGCGCGTGCCCGGGCGGCGCGCGGCCGGCCCGTGTGGCAAGGTGATGAAGTTCCGCGCCAAGCCGAGCCCGGTCTGGAACTTGCCGAGGTCGATCCGCCCGTTCAGCTCGGGAGTGATCTCGCCACCGGCAAACGATCGCAGGAGTAGCTTCGTGGTCACGCGCGCACCGCCAGGATGCTGGGCGATAGCGAGGACTCGGCGCTGCTCGCGTTCGCTGCCGCCGTTGCGGCCAGGTCGGCGATCGACATCGCGCTCGAGCGCATGGCGTTGGAGAGCCGCGCGCCTTCGGCGCCACGGACGATCGGGCCTGCGAGGTACGCAGCCAGCAGGTAGGACAACGCGGCGCTGAAGCCCGGCGTGAACCGCCCCGTGTCGATCACGTCGGTCACATAGACCAGCGTTGCGTCTGGCTCGTTGGTGAATAGCGTCGCGCCCTCGATATCGAACGCCGCGCTTCTGCGGTCGGTCATCAACGCGCGCGAAATTTGATCCTGGTTGAACACCGTTACGCCGGCGCCAACCGACAGGACGCGCTTCGCGGACAGGCAGTCGGACGGGAGCGCGTAGGCGTAGGCCCAAGTGGTGCTGACGTTCGTGATCGACGCAAGGTCTGCGCGCTTCAGCGCGAAGTCCCAATTGCTGCCCTCGAGGAGCTCGATGCGCGCCTGGTCGTAGAACGCCGCGCAGTAGCCGGCCTCGGTGCTGCCGTCGGGCGGGTTTATCGCGCTGATCAACGGCCCCGCGCCAATGTGCGACAGAGCCATGTTGCAAATCTGGACAGTAGACGACATCGAGAGATCTCCTGATGGTCGTCAGGCTATGTGATGCCAGCCCCCTTTACGGACACTTCAGCGACGGCGCAGCCAGACTCCACCCGAGTTGCGCAGCGTCCCGGTATAGATCCCGTCCGGCCCGTAGATCACGCCGTAACGCACATCGCCAGGAGCCGGGTACAAGGCAGCAGCGACCGCTGGTGCAAGGCCGGTGACTGTGAGGCTCGCCGCGTCGGGCAGTATCGTGGTCGCCAACAGCGGCGCGTAGCCGGTGATCACCAGCTCGGCCGTGTCCGGCGTCAGCGTGGTTACCGGCGTGGCCGCTGGCGCCTGAAAGATGCCGGTTGGCGCCGCGCGCGAAAGCCCACCACGCTGCACCAGTCCCGTCGGTGTCGCGCGGGCGATAGCCATGGGTCAGTTCACGCGGATCTGAGGGTCTACGTACAGCGCAAGCCCGGCATCAGGCACCGTGCAAACGACCCGTACCCGTAGCTCTCCCGCGAGGATCACGTCTACTGGTATCTCGAGCTTGCCCTTCCATACGGGAGCCGTGAGCCCAGTCCACGAGGCACTGCCGGCGGGGACATCCGACCCCGTCTCGTCGAAGGTGCTCGTGTATACAAACGGCACGGAAATCGTGCCACTGGGTGTGATGAACTCCGCCCAGAGCTGATCCCCCGTCAGGGGGGTAGCTGAGCCTTCTACTGCAACCTCGATCGACAGGTTCGCACTCAGCGCGTCGTCTTCGTTGTACAGCGAGATAAGAGGCGATATCAGCGGTGCTCCCGGCCCATTGTTACCCGATGGGGTCATCAGAAGGGAGTACCGATCAGTTCCATCGTAGGTGGGACCGTCTGACGTGTAGGCCGTGGGCACCGCGACGACGATACCGGCAGGCGACCAATGACTGTTGAAGTTGTAGTCCAGAGCATCTTCGCCCGAATGGATCACGTCCACGTGTAGGCGCTCTGAAGTATTGGCCATGATGCCGTATGTCGGTGTACGGCAGTCGATGATCTGGACATGCGCTGCCGATCCACTCCCGGCGTCCACCAGCCCCACATCCGATATTGCACCACTCAGGTCGACACCGATGAACCGAATTGCACCCCCGCCTTCGTCGTTGGTCCCGGCAACACCGATCATGTTGGCAACGCTGTGTAAGCCGGGACTTAACCTGTAAATTCTCCCGCCAATCATATCCCCCAACATGGAAAACTTTACCCGGCCGGAACCGGAACCCGTCTGTGCCCCTGCGGCTTCCAGGACGCAGTTGCGC
>ERZ795060.5522-NODE-5522-length-10014-cov-8.490712_pt1 | contig 10014 bp, 10 predicted proteins | sample MGYA00375144_ERZ795060 | MGnify/ENA primary metagenome ERZ795060 (study PRJEB30189, sample SAMN05720157) | activated sludge metagenome | isolation source: anaerobic digester from wastewater treatment plant | place: Japan | collected 2015-05-15 ... | reverse complement strand
CAGTGTTAGGATTCGTTCCTCCTCCACCAGTGTTAGGATTCGTTCCTCCTCCACCAGTGTTAGGATTCGTTCCTCCTCCACCTGTTCCTCCTCCGCCTTTTCCTCCTGTACCTCTTCCTCCAGGATTATCATAATCATTATTAGGAGGAATTACTGTACGTTTTAATTTTACTGAAGGAGTTAATGATAATTTATCTATTTTAAAATAAATATAATTATATTGACTTACAGATGAATAATCTAATTTTATAGAACATTCATTTTCATAAATCTGATCATAATTTTGTTCATCAATATGAATAATGTCATTATTAAAATGTATATATACTTTTTCATTATTATTTTTATTATTATCAATTTCTGTATAATTATGTTTAATAAAAGGATATTCTTTATAATTAATTGAAAAATTACTTATATTTTCATCAGGATCTATATCACGTTTTATTCCAAGTGTTACTCCATCTTTATTTACATTTTGTTTTATTATATCTTGTTTTAATATGTTTTGTTTTTTATCATTTAATTCTTTTTCTTTTTTTTGTATTTCTTCTTTTATAACATCTTTATATTTTTCTTTAATTCTTTCTAATAAACTATTTTTTATAATTGTAAATTTTTCAACTTCTATTTTATGATTAGTTTCTAAATTAGTACTTCTTCCACCATATTTATTAGCAGCTTTTATTTCAGCAGTTTGTTCATCTACTTTAATAAAATTTTCAAATCCATATCTTGAATATAATACTATAATTTCATTTATTTCTTGAGCTTTTTCTATTTTTTCTTTATAAGCTTCTATTAATTTATTATATAAATAATTTTTTATTTCTTCATATGGATAAGGAAAAAGTTTATCAGTAAAAATAGGTTCTAAACTTTTATCAATAGCATCTTTTAATGGTTTAATTTCAGTTTTTTGAAAATCTTTATAAATCATTAAATATTTTTCTACTAATTCATTGGAAATTCTTTCTATAGAACTTGTTAAATCTATTTTTGATTGACTTTGTAAATATTCTTGATCTTGAAAAATATTAAAAGAAGAATTATTTAAATTATTTGAAATCATTCGAAGACGCATTTCAACAAAATAATCTTTTAAAAATTCAGTAAAATTAAATTCTTTATTAGCATTAAATAAAAAAGCTAATGCTGTTTGTTCATTTAATCCTTCAAGAAAATTATTTAAAAATAAATTAAATTTATCATTATAAAATTTAGATAAATCATTTTTAATTACGTCTTCACTAAGAAGATTATTTTCATAAATATTTTTATAAATATTTTTTAATTCTTCAAATGTTTTTTTTTCTAATAATTTTATAATTCTTTCTTTAATTATTTCTTTTACTATTTTAATATATTCAGACAAATAAATGTTTTTATTAAATTTTTTAAAAGAAAGTAAAATTTCTTCTAATTTTTCTTGTTTTTTTTCTTCTAATTCTTCAGGAGAATAAATTTTATATTTTTCATTTATTATCATTTTTGTTTCAGGATCTTCATAATAATCTGATTTATTTCTTTTAACTAATATATATTTTTTTATTTCTAATCTATCAATATCAAAAATATTTAATATATCTTGAAAAACTTCATTAGTTCCTTTTTTTCTAAAAAATTTATTTATATTTTCAATTAATTTTAAAGTATAATCTTCTGGAATTTCATCTAAGTTAAATATTCCATATGAAGCTAATAAATTTTTAATTTGTTTTCTATTATATTTTTCAAATTTAATAAAATCTTTTCCTAAAAATCTTTTTATAGAAAATAAAACTATCATAAATGTAACAAAATCAAAATATCTTTCATAAGTATAACCAAAAAATCTATTATAAATATTTCTCATAAAATATTCTTTAGTACTTTCAACTTCTTTTAAAAAAATATTTAAAATTTTTTCAGGGAGTATAACATTATCACTATATTTATCTTTATTACAATAAAGCATTACAGAAAATTCTTTTTTTTCTCTACATCTTAAATAAAGTTCTGTTAATTCTTCTGTTGATATCATTATATTATATTTATCAATAAAAGTTTGTACAGTATCTATTAAATAATAATTTTCTTCTTTATAAGAATTTACTATTTTTTTATTAATTAAAAATTCAATTGGATAAGCTTTTCTTTTTTCATTATCAATTAAAATTATATTTTTTGAATAACTTTTTGCTACTAGATTAGTATGTACAAAAATTATTTCAAAATTTTCCCATAATAATCTTTTTATTTGTTCTTTTTGAATTTCTATTGGATATTCTTTATTTATAGTATTATTTTTTTTATTTAAAAAATCATTTAAAAGTAAATAATAATCTCTGTTATCTTTTACATAAATTTTTGTAACATCTATTAATTTACTATCAAAAAGTATATCTGTTTCAGAGTTAAAATCTTCACCTGAAAAAATTTTTAAATTTTTATATTCATTAAAAATAATTCCATTTTCTACTTGACTTTGAAAATATAATAATTTTTCTTCTTCAAAAGGTTTATATTCATTATTTAAACATTTAATAGCTTTTTGAGATTCTGTAGCCGAACGTAAAGTTTCATATGATTCTAGTAAATCATTATTTTTGAAAACAAATGTTTTAGATAATTCTATTAAAGCAGAAAAAAGTGACATTTCAGTATTAAAATTTAGTATATTCATAAACTTACCCTTTTATTTATAATTATGTAAATGTTTTATGAATTTTTTTAATTAAGAAATTTTTAAATTAACAATTTTATAAACCATAAATTTAAGGAAAATAGCTATGAAACACGAAAATGAAAACCTAAAAGATATTAATCAAAATGAATATGAAGAAAATAAGAAAAAAGATACTAAAAAGAAAAAAAAGAAAGTCATAAATGCTGATGGTATCGAACTTTTTATTGAAAATCCTATAGAAAAAATGATATTGGAGGATTTTGATGGAAAAAAAGATATCGGAATCTTTAATGGATAAAAAAGATCTCGTTAATATTTCTACAGAAGAAACTGAAAATTCAAATATTTTATTATATAATAAAGAAGATGATACCTTCGTAATTTCTTATTATATAGAAAATATTTCAACTGATAAAAATTTAATCAATATAATTAAAAAAATTGAAAGAATGATAAGAACTTCTGAAGAATATTCAAGGTATTTAGCTGAAATAAGAGCTAAAACTGATATAAATAATTGTACATTTTTAAAAGATGTCACTGATGATGATGCTACTATTGAGTTTCATCATTATCCGTTTACTTTATTTGAAATTACTCTTTGTGTTATATTAAAAAAAATATTGAATAAAGAAAAATTTACTACTTTTAGCTTAACTTCTGACGTATTGAAGTTACATGCTGAAAATAAAATTGGAATAGTATCATTAACTAAAACTTTACATGAACTTGCTCATTCAGGAAAATTATTTATTCCTATAGATAGTGTATTAGGAAATTTTACACAATTTGTAGAAGAATATAAATCTGTTTTCACTCGATATCTAATAGAAAAATACAATAATTTAATTAAGAAAACAGAAGAAGAATCATTCGACTTTTCTATACTTGATACTGACGTTTCTTTTATAAAAAAAGAAAATATTAATTTATAAAGAGAATACGAAATTCTTCGTATTCTCTTAATTTATTAAAACACTATTATTGAATAAATAAATCCTTCAAAATCTGTTTCAGTATCTTCTAATTCTTTTTTTTCTGTATTAAATTTATAAACTTTATCATTAGAATCTACTAAAATTAAAAGATAATCATTCAATAAAGCTACAAAATAATCATTAGGAATATTATATTTTACTCTTGCTTCTTTAGTTAAATTAATAAGATCATATCTTTGTTTTTCTTCCATTACTCCATTTATTTGAATATTATTAAAATAAAGTTGTCCATATTTTAAAATAAAATTCTTATATTGATTTCCTAATTTAAGATTTAATTCATTTTCTATTTTTTTAATTGTAAGGATATTTTGCTTTTTTCCAATTTTAAATCCAGGTTCTTTAGAGATAGAATTAATTAATTGATTTAAACTTAATTCTTCATTTAAAACATTATAAATTTCTGAATTTTCTGATATATTATAATCGTCATGATCATTTTCTTCATCATTAGAAGTTTCTTGATTAGGATTTTTTTGATTAATTTTTTTTAACATTTCTTCATACTTTTTCTTAGCAAGATTAATTTCTATTCGAAGAGAATTAATTATTCCTGCCAATTTTCTTCTAATTGTTTCAGCTGATCTTAAAGAAGAAACCATTCCTTTTTTTTTAAAAGTTCTAATATTTTCTTCTATTTTTTCAAGATCTTCTTTTGCGTTTTTTAAAACTCTTTCTTTTTCTTGAATGTCCGATTCTATTTTTTCCAATTTCTTATCAAAAGATATTTCGTTTTTCTTACATATAGCTTTTTTTACTTTATATTCTAATTTAGCTTTTGCTTTAGTAGTTATATCTTTTAAAGCTTCTAATAAAATAAAACGTTGTGAATTTAAAAGTTTATATTTTTCTTCCGAAACATTTTTAAATTTGGGAAGTAATTCTGGTTCTATTCCACAAAAAGTTTCTATTAAATAATCTTTATTTATAAAATAATTTTCATTATGCACGTCTTGTTTTTGTTTATCATTATTTTGATTTTCATTATTATTTTGATTTTTTTCTTTTATTTTATTTTGTACATAATTTTGCTGTTTTATTTTTTCAGATTGTTTGTCATGAAACTCATAAACTATTTTTTTAATTATTTCATTGATTTGATTTATACGTTTTTCGTATATTTCAATTCTTTTTTCTAAATCTTCTTTATCAAGTGAAGAAGTATCTTCTTGATTCATTTTATTTTTCATCATTCTTATTTGATCTTTTAATCTTTCTCTTTCATTTTTTAATTTTTCTATTCTTTTATTAGTAGATTTTTCTTTTTTTGATAGTTTGTCGTATTCAGAACCTTCTTTTTTTTTAAATATATTAAATCCTTCATCAAGTGGAATACAAATAAAATTTTTCTTTCCAGGTTCTACTCTTATATAACTTTCTTCATAAGGATTTTCTAAAATTTGATGTTCTTCAATCCTTATTTTTACTGCTTCTAAAATTTTTTCTTCTTCAGAAAGTTTCTTTAAAAAAGAAATTCTATTTAAAAGTTTTCCTTTGTTAATTATTTTTTGATTTTCCATATTTATTTCCTTTTAATAAAATTTATAATTAATCTTATGTTTTTCTTTAATATAATATTAATTAAAAATAATTCAAGGTGAAAAATGACTATAAATGATACTATAACAATTGTTAAAAATTCTTTTGAAAAAGGGAAATTTCCAGATATTTATATTGAATTTGAAGAAAATGTTAAAAAATTAATTCAAGGCTCAACATATGTTTTAGCTAATTATATTGGAAATATAGGAACAAGTCCTGATTCATCTAATGGCTTATATAATTTTTCAATTTCTGTATCAGACTTAAATATATTAAATTTATTTAGATTTAAAATCTCACATGAAAAAGAAAATCTAAATTTTAATTCTCTATGGAACGAAATATTAAAACAAATTATTTTTTCTTGTAATGTAGAAATTATTTCAACAAATAAAAAAATTAATTTAATTACTCCAATTTTATTAAATTATAAAAATAATTTTAAAATAAATATGACTGAAGATTTTGAAACAAATATGAATATTTTAGGAAAATCATTATTTACTTCAATTTCTAATTCTCTTATATTAACTCCTGTACAAGCAACTTCGATAATCGGAGGAACTGGAATGGTAACTCCTTTAAAAATAATTTAAACAATCAATTAATATTTATAAATAAGGAATAAAATTATGGAAAAAGAATTAATTATAAGAAAAATTGAAGAAAAACCTGTTACTATTGATTTAAATAGCTCAGATTATATTAAAAAAACTATTGAAGCAGTTAATTTAATTAAAAAAACTAATATTCCATTAGTTAATGCTTATGATTATAAAAATCAAATGAATCTTTTTAATACTTCAGCGGAATCAATTCAACGTATGTCAGACGTTTATTCTGTAAAAATCTTTGGGCTTACTAATAGACAACATTTTAGTTTATTAAAAAATTTAGATAAAGAAGATAAAGATAATAAAATTATTATAAAAGAAATTGATAACTTAAATAATGATACACAAAAATATACAAAACAAAATTTAGACATTCAAAATAGTTATATTACAGATGCTACTCATTGTTCTCCTAAAAAAATTTCTAATATTATTAAATATTATAAAGAAAATACTTTTCAATTAAATTCTGATAATTCTATTTATTTCTTTTTGTATTATATTAAATTTAAAAAAGATATAAATGGAATTAATAATAATAATTTTTTTATATCATTTCCTTTTCAACCTGAAATTGGATATTTTTATTTAATTAATGGACATAGTGGTTCAGGAATTTATTATACAAATCTTTTAAATTTAAAAAATATTTATAAATCGTATTTATTTTCTGTAAATAATAAAGATGAATTTAAAACTTCTGATAATTTAACTTTTGATATTTTTGAATTCAGATTTTTATAAAAAAATAGAAGCTTATAAACTAAATAAAGTTAAAAATAAAGAACAATACAAAGATAATACAAAAAATAATAATAGTTTTGTTGCTCCTTGTTTTATTTCAAATATTTTAAAAGAAGTACTTAGTCATGATAAAGAATTAGTAGAAAAATTTGAAAGTGAATTTATTGACTTTGATACTTTATTATTAATTTTACTTAATGAAAAAGATAATATCACTTTTATTGAAGAAGATTTAAATGATGAAAATTTTTCTAATACTGTTTTTTCTTTAACAGAAAAACAAAAGAATTTTTTAAAACATTTTGAAAATACTAATAACTTAGGATTTGATATGACTCCTAAAAACATTCCTTACAGAACAAAAACTATGGAAATAAAAGATGAGTAAATCATTATCAATTAAAGAAATAAAAGCTAAAAGAAATTTAATAGAAAAAACTATCGTAACTACTTTTAATATTCTTGATAAAACTGGAAAAAATGGAAGAGATTATCAAGAATTTTTTAACAAAATGAATGATAAAGAATTTGTAGATTGGATAGAAGATTTTTTAGGAGATCCTCAAAAGAATTTCTTTTTAGAAACTCTTCCTTTAGAAAGTGAACCTAATTTAAGAGATATTAAAAAAGCTGCTGATTTTTTAAAAATTCCTTTAGAAGAAATTGTTTATATAAGGAATTCTGAAAATAAAGATGATGCTACTGCAACAAGTCATCCAGTTTTCGTAGGATATATTTTAATTAAGAAAATGCAACAAATGTTAGAAAAGAAAAATACGTATAGTGTTAATGTTTCAAAACGTTCTGCTAAAACTGGACAATTGATTGACGAAGATAAAATAGCAAGGATAACAGATATTGAAACTAATGGACTTACTTCCTTCGGAGCAGAGAAAATCCTTAAAACTTTCTTAGGACCTATGGCAGATGATCAAGTAGCTAAACAAGAAATGTACAGAAAAATAGCTGATGAAGGATATGTAAAATTATCTGATCTTAATACAGGAGATCCTAGAAATAAAGAAACTTTAAATCTTATAGATATGTATTTCTTAGGCGGAGGAATACGAACTAATTTAGTTGATCCTTCTACTATGGAACTTTCTAAACATGAAACAGAAGATAAGAAAAAATGAAACCCTCATAGCAAACAAGGCTATGAGGGCTTCTTTTATTAACTAACTAAAACGAGGGTCCTAAATTTTAATAATTATCTTCTGAATCTTGATGTAATTTATTCATAATTTCTTGTTCTTTTTTATACTTAGAATTAGTAGAAATTCTTTCAACATCAGCATGAATATGAGGATTAATTTTCTTAAGTCTAAAAAGTCTAGCTTTATTAACAGCTAAAGCTCTTTTCTCTTTTTTATATGCATTTATATTTCCAATTTCTTTATAGTGTTGTAATCGATATTCATTTTTTTTTATTGTTTCTTCTAATTTATGAATTTTTTCTTCTGTTTTAAAATTTCTTTTTTCATTAAATTGATTTAATCTACTTTTTGCACTTTGAATAATTCCTTCATTAAGTTGAAAATCTTCACTAAGATAGTCAACTGTTAAAAAATAACTAGTTTTCATATTAGAATTTCCTATTTTATTTTTTTTAATTATTTGTTATTTTTTAATCTTTAAAAATCAAATAACTTATAAATTAATTATCTTTTGAACTATTAACTAACTAAAAAATAAATTAACCAACTAAAATGAGGATTTTATGGCACGCATATCTTTAGCAGACAAAATGCGAGAAAAAATGGAAGAACTCAATTTGGGTTCAGAATTCACTCCTCCTGTATTAAGCACAGGAATAGATGTTTTAGATTACAAAAATGGTCGTTATACGTATGATGAATACGGAGCAGAACGACTTGTTCTTGGAGTGGATGGTGGAAAAATAATAATGATAGTAGGAGAAGCAGGAACAGCTAAAACTACTCTTGCACTACAAATAGCAAAAACTATGATTACTCCATATTTAGATTATGGAGCATTTATTCAGCATCAAGATTTTGAAAGAGCTACTACTGATGAACGTGCAATGAATATTTTAGGAATTAAATCCAAAACTGAATTGAACAAATGTTACGTTCATCCTATTAAAGGAATTAATACAGAAACTACTTTTCAAACTGTAAAAGAAATAGTTGCTGTAAAAAATTGTGAAGAAGAATTAAAAGAAATGGATAAAAAAGAAAGAAAGAAATTTAAAAATCCTTTCATAGTTCCTAATGTTTGGAGTTCTAATCCAGATGAAACTATGCTTCTTCCTACTCCTTTAATTATTGATTCTTTATCGATGATGCAACCTAAAAATTTCGATGAAGAAGATGAATTAGCTGGAAATATGTCAGCAGCTGTAGCAGCTAAAAGAAATGCTTCTTTCTTCAGAGGTCTCATCGGTGACTTCATTGATGGAAATATTGTTCCTATTATTGTCAATCATATTAATAAAGAAATTAATACTAATATGTTTGCTAAACCTACTCAGTCATTAAATTTCTTAGCTCCAGGAGAAATTATGCCTGGTGGTAAAATAGCTGTTTATTTAGCAAATACCTTATGGAAACTTGAAGCTGGTCCAAAATTAACTGAAGATAAAGAATTTGGAATTAAAGGTTTTATAGTAAGAGCTATTTTAGTTAAATCCCGTTCCAATGCAGCAGGAAATGTTTGTGAACTTGTTTATGACCAAGTTAATGGTTTTGATAACATTTTAACTAATTTCTTATTATTAAAACAAAATAAATTAATTTTAGGTTCAGGAATAGGATTTTATTTAAAAGGATATGACAGTGTTAAATTTTCTCAGAAGAATTTTAAAGAAAAATATTTAGAACATGATGGTTTGAAAAGACATTTTGATGAATTAGTCTATGAAACTCTTATTAAAAACGTTCCTAAGCCAAATGAAAAAGAAAAATTAGATATCGATAAAGTAATTGAAAATGAAAATGAAGAATTTGAAAAAATTAAAGAAGAAAAAGGATTAATTGAAGTAGAATTTGAAGGAATTGAAGGAAGATACTGGCAAAATCCTGATGATCCTGATGAAATTTACAATGAAGATGGACAATTAATAGAATTTGTATCTTAAAATATAATGCTAGCAGCTTGAATTGCTGCTAGCATTTTTAATTAAGAAAATAAATTTATATTATTTATATGCTATAAACAAATAAAGGATTTACCATGGAAATTAAAATTTATAACATCGAAACAAAAGAAGATATTAAAAAATTTCAAAAAGAAAATGAAAATTATCCCAAAATATTAAAAAAAATATTTGATAATTATTATGATTTTTTTTATTTTATTGAAATTAACTAAATTTGGAAGCAAAAAATATGAAATTTAAAAAATTAATTGTAACAAAAAATAATTATGATGAAATAGTCAAAATTATTAAAAAATATTATTCTGACTTAACTTATATTGAAAAATT
>ERZ795060.5518-NODE-5518-length-10020-cov-4.914902_pt1 | contig 10020 bp, 9 predicted proteins | sample MGYA00375144_ERZ795060 | MGnify/ENA primary metagenome ERZ795060 (study PRJEB30189, sample SAMN05720157) | activated sludge metagenome | isolation source: anaerobic digester from wastewater treatment plant | place: Japan | collected 2015-05-15 ... | reverse complement strand
CGTGAGCACGATCCGCGGAATGCCGCCGGGTCGTACGCCGATCATCACGAAGGTCGTGCCGCCCAGCGCTTCGGCGGACGTCTACTCCTGGGTCCGCACACGCATCGACGCCGGAGAACAGGCGTACGTCGTCGTCCCCGCGATCGACACCGGCGCAAGCGCGGTCGCCTCCGGTGACAGGTCCGGCGACGCCGAACTCAACGACCTGCGCAGCGTGCAGCAGCGACTGGAGACGAACGAACTCAAGGGCAAGCGCATCGCGGCGCTGCACGGCCGGCTCTCGCCCGCGACCCGGGACACCGTCATGGGCCGCTTCCGCGCCGGGCTGATCGACTGCCTGGTCGCAACAACGGTGATCGAGGTCGGCGTCGATGTGCCCAACGCGACGGTCATGGTCGTCGAGCACGCCGACCAGTTCGGTCTTGCCCAGTTGCACCAGTTGCGCGGACGCATCGGGCGCGGGAGCAAACGCTCGGTGTGCGTCCTCTTCGCCGACCCGAACCCGGCGACGCCCGACGCCGCCGCCCGGATCGGCGTCATGGCCCGGACCTCCGACGGTTTCGAACTGGCGGAGAAGGACCTCGAGATCCGCGGTCCGGGCGAGGTCTTCGGGCTCCGCCAGGCGGGCGCTCCACCCCTGGTTGTGGCGGACCTCATGAACGACCGGGAACTGCTGGCGATGGCCCGGCGCGACGCCGCGGCCTGGATCGCCCGCTCACCCGAACTGCGGGGGTCGGGCGAGGAGCTCCTGAGGAAAAGACTGCTCAGGCTGCATGGGCAGTGGCTCGGACTGGGAGATGTTGCGTAAACGCGCGATCGTTGCGCGTGCTCCACAGGCCCGCGGACATAACCGCACAACGGTCCGGATTGTTAGATCACCACCGACCGGCGCGCAGTTGTGTAAACTGCAACTGTGGAACTCTCACCATTGCACGAGCGGATGCAGGCGCTGGTCGGGGCCAAAACGTACCGCGTGATCGCCGAGATGACGGGACAGAACGCGGAGACGGTGCGCCGGTACATGCTCGGGGCCGATCCCAGCGTCGAGTTCCTGGCCGCGCTGTGCTTGGCAACCGGCGCGAACGCCGAGTGGCTGCTCACCGGGCGCGGGCCGATGCGGCGCTCGGCGGCCCAGGCGCAGGTGCTGCAGGAGGCCAGCGCCGGCGAACTGCTGGGGGCCGTGGCGAAAACGCTCGAGCGACTGGCGGCGCGCGTCGAGCGCGTGGAGGTCTACGCGCAGACGCTCGAGACGCGAATTCGGGCGATGGCTTCCGCCGAGGTTGTCGTCGGGGGCGGGGGTTGGGCGCTCGGGCACGTGACCCCAGCCCCTGCGGCCGTTCATCACGCGGGCAGCAATCATGAGCAGGTCCAAGCGGACGTCGAAATCGCAGAGCCCAAGCCCACCGCCTTCACCGACCGGGACTCCGCCTTGGCCGCGCCGTCCGGCGCTCCTGACGGGCACCCCCGCGCCCGGTCCGTTGCCGATGCTCTTGCCCAACGATCACGTGCGGATGCTTCTTGAACTGCTCCGACCGGCCTCGCCCGAACTGGCACGGCGGTGGCTCGCGGCGTTGATGCTCGTTCCGCCCGGCGAGCGGGAAGAGGTTGTCGCGCTGGTTGAGTCGCGAATTGTGTCGGAGTACGCCGCGCGCGGGGAGACGCCGAAGGCGGAGATGCTGCACTTGCATTCCCTGCCTCTGCAGAGGGAGGGCTACACCGAGCGGGTCGTGCGGAGCTACGAACGCGTCGACGGCGCAGAGCCCGCACGGGCGGGCGGATCGACCCCGGCGGCCGGTGTGTGAAACGTTGGGTCGCTCGACGCCGCGGACGAGAACTAGAGGGTCAGCCAGACCACGATCGCGGCCAGCATCCCGATCATGAACGCGATCCCCCACCAGCCCCCGGTCTCACCGATGGTTCGTACCCACGACAGGTCGAGGATTCCCAAGCCGCCGATCCACCCCGGCACGCGCGTGCGCGACTTGGTCTCCTCGTTCCGGGCTTTGCGCCGGGTGTCCGATGCGAGCGCTTCCCCCAGCCGCCTCTGCGCCTCGTCGGGCGAGCGGCCGGTGACTTGCTCGTAGAGATTCGGATCGATGGCCATGGCGCAGTTCCCGCGTTCGAACGCCCTCGGACAATCACCATTCGGTGATCGGGGCTTCTGATTTCACGACAGAACGCCCGGCGGCCCTGGGCTTGGGGCGCCGGGCTCAGACTTGCTCGGATCCTCGGAATCTGTCAATCGGGCTTTACCGTCGTGACGTAGCGCGGCTTAGGCGGATCGCCCGCCATCTCCACCACGACCGCGGCCTTGGTCGCGTCGCGGTTCGAGTTGATCGTGATCTCGCCCGTCACGCCGGGGAACTTCTTGGTGTCGGCGATGGCGTTCCGAAGGTCGCGACCGTCGAGCGACTTGGCCCGCTTCATCGCGTCGAAGAGGATCTTCGCGGCGTCGTAGCCGAGCGCCGCGAGGCCGTCGGGCGTGGCGCCCTTGTACTCGGCCTGGTACTTCTTGATGAACTCCTGGACACGGGCGTCCTTCTGGTCGGGCGCGTAGTGATTGGTGTAGAAGCACCCCTCGATCGCGTCCTTGGCGATCTTGGCGAGTTCGGAAGAATCCCACCCGTCGCCCCCGAGCAGCGGGGCGGTGATGCCGAGTTTGCGGGCCTGCAGCGCGATGTTGCCTACGTCGGTGTAGTAACCAGGGATATAGATCACGTCCGGCTTGGCGGAGCGGATGGTCGTGAGTTGGGCGGTGAAGTCCTGGGCCCCGCCCGTGTACTTCTGCTCCGTCACGATCTTGCCGCCGAGTTTCGCGAAGTTGCTCTTGAACTCGTCGGCCAGACCGACGGCGTAGGCCTGGCCCTGGTCGATGAGCACCGCCGCGTTCTTGGCCTTGAGGTCCTCGATCGCGAACTTCGCGCCCGCGAAACCCTGGAAGGGATCGATGAAGCAGACTCGGAAGACCATGTCGCCGATCGCCGTGACGCTCGGGTTCGTGCTCGAAGGCGAGATCATCGGCACGCCGGCCTCCTGGCACACCGGGCCGCCCGCCAGCGACAGTTTGCTGGCGACCTCGCCCAGAACCGCCGCCACTTTGTCGCTCTTGACCAACCGTGTCACCGCGAGCGTCGCTTCGTTGGCATCGCCCTTGGTGTCGTATTCCTTGAGTTCGATCATCCGACCGCCGAGCCCGCCCGCGGCGTTGAACTCCTTGATCGCCAGACGGATGCCGTTCGAGGTCGATTGTCCAAACGTCGCCTCCGAGCCCGTCAGCGAGCCGTAGTGGCCGATGAGGATGGGGGCGGCGGTCGTGGGTGCCGCGGAGGCTTCAAACGTCCCGCCGCTCAACCATGTCCCGGCCAGCGCCAGGGCGGCGAGCGAAAGGGTCCGGAGGAAGCGGCGGCGAGCGGTCGTCTTTGGATTCATGGCGAGCGTTTTCCCGTACAAGTGGCTGGATGAACCTGTGAGCCGGGCGGCCTGAGCGGCCGCGATGAAGATACCAGCGGAGTGGACCGTGTCGACCTCGGGCCGTCAAGCCGTGGACGCGGACGCCGTTGCACCCCGGGCTTCGCCCGGCGGCGGCTCCACCCTGCCCCCGATCGCACGGGCGATCTTCGCCACGAGCGCAGTGGCCTCCCGCGAACCCGTGCGCCCCGATCGTTGTACCGCCGAACGAACGCTCAGCGGCACAAACGGGGCCGTCAGCGGCACGTACCACCACCAGGTCGGGATCGAATAGGACGTGAAATACGTCCGAATCATGGAGTCGGTCAGCACGACGCCCGGCCACACCGTGGCCGCCATCAACCCCAGGAAAATCCAGGCGCCGCGGGATTTCATGCGGGGCTCGAACGTGATCCGAACCGTTCCGGGCTCTCCCGGTTCGACGCGGGCGTTCCCGAAGAGGCGGGTCTCGAAGGGTTGGCCGAAATCGGAAACCTCGAACCGGCCCGTGCTCACACTCTGGAGCCCCGGAAGGTCGCCGCGACGCGCGGCCGCTTCTACGAGCGTGCCCACCTCCTCGACCGAGACCGGCGCCACGACCGACGGGAGTTGTGGGTAGGAAGGTTGCAGCACGCCCGAGCGATGATCCTGGGAAGGCCGCGCGGCATGGTCCGTTTATGACCCCTGCGCGACCTGAGAAGTATACGGAATGACTTGTCGGGCGCGAGGCGCGAGATACGCTGTGGGGATCGGTTCTCGAGCGCATCGCGTGCAACCGCGTGCATCGGACCGGATTCGGCGGGCGTGAGCGGGGGATCCATCGGAGCGGGCGAGAAACGGGGCGGGCGAGAGTGGGCTGTCGCGCCGGCTGGGACGCCGCCGCGGGTTGTTCGCACGGATGCGCCGACGCTGTCTTTTCGCCTGTGATCGGGCCCAGGGCCCGCGCGGGCAGAGTGGAAGTCGCCCTTGCGCCAGCGACCAGCAGACCCCGAACGCAACCGCCCCCTGCGGCTCGTCGGCTCCTTTGCCGGCGCGGAGCGCCCGCCGGCGGGCCATCCGCGTCGCGACACCGCGCCGCTGCACATGGTCGGTTCGGCTCCCGAGCCGGGCATTCGCCATGCCGTCGTGGCCCCGCGACCCGCACCGGCGATTCCGCGGGCCGACCCGGCGGCCGATGCACGCGACGGCGTCTGGCTCTCGGAAGCCGCCCGCGACGCGGCCCGTCGCGCCGCCGAGCGGCGCATCGCTCAGGCCAACCGCGAGTCGCGCGTGCAGATGCCCGCGGTGCGGCGCGTTTCAGCCGCGCCCCGTTCGGCAGCGCCAGCGGCCCTTCCGATCGCCGCGCACGATGCGCGCTGGCTCCTGGCGCAGTCGGCTTGGGCCAACCTCGATCCCGGATGTCGCGGTGTGCTCTCGCCGGAGAAACGCCAGCGCCTCATCACCCACGGCGTGCGCCTGGGGCTGCGTCCGTTCGACTCGAACATGGTGATCGCGATCGTGCAGGACCGCGCCCGGCGCGGCGAGTCCCTCGGGGCTGATGTCGCCGCGGCCCTGGGCATTGTGGAGGCGCCGAGCGCCCGCATCGGCTCACCGGAGGCGCGGGCCCGCGGGGCGGCGGAGGCGCTGCGGCTTCTGACTATCGCCGCCGGGCTGGGCATGGTGCTGTTCGCGGCTTACCTGTCCTGGCTCAACGCCGGCTGATCAGGGCAACGACGAGCAAATCCGGAACCGGTCACGATCACTTCTGTTTCGGCGCCGCCAGCGGCACGATCTTGCTGCGCATCGACTCATCGCCCCGGGCACGGTCCGCCACCGTCCCCGCGCCGGCCGGCGAGGGCGACTGCAAGGGCCGGAAGACCTGGATCGCGATGTCCTCCGCACGCTCCGAGTCTTCCGGACGGTCGTTGAGCACCGACGTCGAAGCGGCGTAGACCTCGGCGCGGAGCTTGTCCTCCTCGGTCATGAATGTCGCGTCGAGCGCGTGCTGGCGCGTCAGTTCGTAGAGCACGCCGACGATCTCCGAATATCCCAGCGCCAGGCCCGGGCGCGGGTCCTCGGGGGTGGTGAACCGCGCCAGGAACTCCACGAGCGGCGCGATCTCGCTGGGGATCTGCGTCTCCACCGTCCGTCCGCGCCGCTCGTCCTTGTAACGCACCTTGGGCTTCGAGCCCGCGTCGGCGTTGAAGAGCAGCCGGTCGTCCCACATCGAAACGATCAGCGGGGTCGAGAGCTGCACGGGGCCGCCGGTCAGGCCGGCGTTCGGATCGAGCTTCCAGCCGCCGAAGACCGCGATCCGCGGCTCGCCCTGCTGCGTGACGTAAATCATCGGCGTGCTGCTCGGCACTTCCTCGACCACGAACTGCGCCACGCGCGGATCGGGCCCGGCGATCGGCGTGCGCCGGATCGTCGGGTCGCGCAAACGGCTGAGCGCCTCGTACGCCGCGACGCGGATCTCCAGTTGCGGCGCGTTCACCAGGTCGCGCATCGCGAAGTTCACGTTCGGGTTGTTCCGCATCCTGCCGAGCAGGTCGATCGCCGCCAGGCGCATCCCCGTCTGCGGCGCGCTCCGGGCGATCTCGATCAACGGCGTGACGGTGCGCGGATCGCCCAGGCGCGCCCCCGCTTCCAGCGCCGCCATCCGCGGGGCCAGTTCGGGATAGTCGTACAGGTCGGCCAACTGCTTGCGCGCCACGTCGCCCAGCGCCACCAGGCACCACATGATCTCCCGCGAATACCCGGGCTGCTCCTTGAGGGCCCGCAGGTAGCGCTGCGCCGCCGCATCCGGGAACGCCGGGTCGATCCGCAGGTACCGGATCGTCTGGATGAACTCCTCGGGGTTCTCGGCGAAGGAACGGGGCATCTCGAGCGTGATGCTGTCGCCGGATCGTCCGCGCGCCGTCGGGTCGCGCTGCCCCGGCTCGGTCGGGAAACGCGAGTTGATCGCGTTGACCATCGACCGGGCGCGCGAGTGCGAGGGGTTGTCGAGCGAGATCGCCAGACGCAGCGGATCGGTGACCACGCCGCCGTCGAGCACGCGCCCGAACGTCCGGGTCACCGTGACCCTCGACGCGTCGACATCGGAGGCGCTCGCGCCGCCCAGCGTGTCGGAGAACGGATTGATGTACAGCGCTCCGTCGGCCTCGGCGATCTTGCGCGTCTTGCGCGCGCCGAAGACCGCCGCGGGGCCCAGGCGCAGGTCGGTCGTCCACAGGCGTCCGCCCTCCAGGCTCGTCACGCTCGAGCCCGGGAGCGTGCGGACGAAGACGTCGAACCGCGCGCCCTTGGGCGAACCGGGCGCGATCCGCGCCTCGACGATGACGACCGCGACGTTCTTGGAGCGGAGGAACTCGGCGGGCGACATGCCGCCCAGTTGGCCGTAGTCGCGCCCGCGCCCGACGCCGCGCAATCCCAGTTCGCGCTCCATCGTGCCCGAGATGTTCACGGGCAGCTCGCCGCCGCCGGTGCCGTTGAGACCGACCACGATCCCCAGTCCCGAGACGAGCACGGGCTCGGCGCCGACGAGAACGGTCTCGGCCCCGATCGTGCCGCGCAGGAAGTCCGGCACATCCCGCGCCGGCACGTCCACGGTCTTGACTTCCTTGGGCTTCGAAGCGCACGCGGGGAGCGCGCTCGCCACGCTCACCGCCGCGATCATCCCGAGGATCAGGCGGGTCAGGGCGCGGAAAACGCGGCATGGGCTTCGATCAGCGGCGGGGGCGCTCGTCATGCCCGTACGTTACGCGAAAGGGGCGCGACTGGTGGCAGAATCGCCCGATAGCCGTCGGCAGGCGCCGGGTGTGCGTGCCGCGCACACCACCGGCCCTCTCGAGCTCTTCGCGACCCGCGACGCGGCACGCTCCGCGAGCGCGGCTTGCCCGCCGCGCATGCAGCGGACGACTCCCGGCATCGCGAACCCGTTGGAACACGTTCCCTGTCGATTGCTGTGATCTGCGGTGGACTGCGGATGGGTGGTGGGAAAGCCCGGGGTTGGTGTCGGGGCATGTCGAATACACAAGATGTTGTGGTCTTTTGGCCGAGTCTGGGCGTTTTCCACAACAGGATGTAGGGGTCTGGAGGCTCATCGCGCGAAAAATTGTGCGAGCGCAACCCTCATGCTGACAACCATTTGGACGACTCTCGACAAGTTTTACCCAGCCTGTACACAGCCTTTTGTGGCTGGGCTCCGTTGAACGCACGATGGCTAGTGGTATGCTCTCCTCCCGGTCACGGTTGGCCGAGAGGGCGCCTGTGAAGACGACGAAATGGGCTCGGACGGGGTGGGGATATTGTCGTCAACTCGCAGCGATCGTGTCCGAAAGTGCAAGGAATCGCCTCGATCAAGACGTTGATGTCCCCGCTGCCGGCAGAGAGAGCACCCATGGGCGTGTTGTGCGACACCCAAATCCGCGAGTTGATCCCGATCAAGCCCTTCGCGACGGCGGAGAAGCGGCCTGGTCGGATATCGTTCGGTGTGTCGAGTTACGGCTACGACATCCGCGTGGGGAGCAAGTTCAAGATCTTCACGCCCACGCCGCGCACGGGCCAGATCACCGTCGTCGACCCCAAAGAGTTCAGCCCCGACTTGTTCGTGGAAGTTGACTGCGCAGGGCGCGGCGGCGAAGGGGGCGACCACGTCATCATCCCGCCCAACTCCTTCGCGCTCTGCGAGACCGTCGAGTGGGTCGAGATCCCGCGCGACGTGCTGGTCGTCTGCGTCGGCAAGAGCACCTACGCCCGCTGCGGCCTGATCGTGAACGTCACGCCGTTGGAGCCCGAATGGCGCGGCAAGATCACGCTCGAGATCAGCAACACGACGCCGCTGCCGGCGAAGGTCTACGCCAACGAGGGGATCGCGCAGTTGATCTTCCTGAAGGCGGATCGTGTGTGTGCGATGAGTTACGCGGACAAGAAAGGCAAGTACCAGGACCAAGTGGGGTTGACATTGCCGAAGGTGGACTAGAAGGAGTCGACGATCGGCATTCGGCAACCGGCATTCGGCATTCGTAGTCAAAGGCACGCACGCGGAGTCCCATGAGCAATGAGATTCGCTCGCACCGCGATCTCCGAGTGTGGCAAGAGGCGTTCCGTCTCACCACATTGGTCTATGTACTCACCGAAGCCTTTCCGAAGAGCGAGCAGTTCGCCTTGACGAGCCAACTGCGACGGAGTGCGGTTTCTGTGCCGAGCAATATTGCTGAGGGTTTCGGGCGAGGAAGCAGAAACGACTACATCCGCTTTCTCAAAGTTGCGCGGGGTTCGCTGTTTGAACTCGATACCCAGGTGCTCATCGCTCGCCATCGCAATTACGGAGACGAATCGAGTATCGCAGAAGTTGAAGGACAAGTTCAAGATTGCAGTCGAATGCTTGCCGGACTGATTCGAACGCTGGAGCGAAGACCAGAGTAGTTTTCACGAATGCCGGTTGCCGATTGCCGAATGCCGATTTGCACTGAGGCTCATCCGATATGAAGATCACCCGCCGCTTTACTTCCCCCGGTCAGGACCCCTTCGCCAGCGTTGCCTGGACGAAGCGCTCCAGCCGCATCACCAACCCCGACGGCTCGGTCGTGTTCGAGATGCACGACGCCGAGGTGCCCGAGACGTGGTCGCAGTTGGCGACCGACATCATGGTGAGCAAGTACTTCCGCAAGGCGGGCGTGCCGCAGGCTGACGGCACGACCGGCCCGGAGAAGTCGGCGCGCCAGGTGATCCACCGCCTGGCCGGGTGCTGGCGCTCGTGGGGCGAGAAGCACGGCTACTTCGACACGCCCAACGACGCGCAGGCGTTCTACGACGAACTCGCGTACATGATGACGCACCAGATGGCGGCCCCGAACTCGCCGCAGTGGTTCAACACCGGCCTGAACTGGGCCTACGGCATCAGCGGTCCCGCGCAGGGCCACTGGGTGCCGGACCCCAAGACGGGCAAAGTGTCGCTGGCCAAGGACGCGTACTCGCACCCCCAGCCGCACGCCTGCTTCATCCAGAGCGTGAGCGACGACCTCGTGAACGAGGGCGGGATCATGGACCTGTGGGTGCGCGAGGCGCGCCTCTTCAAGTACGGCTCGGGCACGGGCACGAACTTCAGCCACCTGCGCGGCGAGAACGAGCCGCTCAGCGGCGGCGGCAAGTCGTCGGGCCTCATGAGCTGGCTCAAGATCGGCGACCGGGCCGCGGGCGCGATCAAGAGCGGCGGCACCACACGCCGCGCCGCCAAGATGGTCTGCCTCGACATGGACCACCCGGATATCGAGAACTTCGTGAACTGGAAAGTCCGCGAGGAGATCAAAGTCCAGGCGATGGTGGAGGGGCTCAAGGCCATCGCGGGCCGCAAGGCCAGCCGCTCCGACAAGGAGACCATCGGCGAGACGGCCAAGCGCCTGGGCCTGAAACTCGACTACGACTTCAACGGCGAGGCGTACGCGACGGTCTCGGGCCAGAACAGCAACAACTCGGTCCGCATCCCCGACGCGTTCTTCGACGCGCTCGACAAGGGCGAGATGTGGCAGACGTTCCGGCGCACCGACGAGATCGGAAGAGCGTCGTGTAGGGAAAGAGTGTATTGAGCCGTGT
>ERZ795060.5514-NODE-5514-length-10027-cov-4.275371_pt1 | contig 10027 bp, 8 predicted proteins | sample MGYA00375144_ERZ795060 | MGnify/ENA primary metagenome ERZ795060 (study PRJEB30189, sample SAMN05720157) | activated sludge metagenome | isolation source: anaerobic digester from wastewater treatment plant | place: Japan | collected 2015-05-15 ... | reverse complement strand
TTCATCTGCTGAAATTTCATCGCCCGGTCATGCTGGGTATGAAAGATACTACAGCAACAGCACAGCCGGTTATCCCCGGTATATCTTCTCTTATCCTCAACACAGGTAACACCGATGAGTTTCATGATATCTTCAAGCCAGTCTTTCCAGATCTCACCTTCCTTTGCGGCATACCGGGTGGTGCACCCTCCCTGATAGGCGATCTTCATATTCAGGGGAGTAATCTTATCCGGATGCTCCCTCAGCCAGTTTCTGATATACTCAAGGATATGCACCGGCCTGAAGGGGACCTCGATCCGCTGCTGGAGAGCGATCGTGGTAAGCACGTTATAACAGGCATCATGGGTGAACACGATCTCTGATACCCCGTATTCTTTCGCAGCATCAGCAAGGTTTTTGACCAGCGAGGGGAGGAATTCATACGGTCGTGAACCGCGTCCGAGATGTGTCTCGGTAAAGCCACAGCAGTACTCCCCGCCACCGATGAGGGTCGCATCATCAAACATCATACCGGTCAGGAATTCCTGCTGGGGGACAACCTCATAAATGCCACAGAGTGATATGAGTGCTCCTCTAGGTTTTCCAGGACGCACCATCTTCGGTTTTACGAGCCAGTCTGATGCAGGTTTTGCATTCTTCGGGATACCCAGCACCTGGGTCTGCTCCTGTCGCCAGAGGATCAGGTCCCAGGGATTTGCCCCGAGCGGGCAGTATTCATTGCAGGCTGCACAGGTGATACATTCTTTGAGTATCGGAGCCATCTCACCCTTGATAAGGGCACGTATCTGTTTTTTTGCCTCTGTTTCATCATATGAGACATAGGGGCACCGGGTCAGACACTCCCCTTTACACCGGGAAAAATCACACTTGGATGCATCAAAACCCATACGTGTCAATTGTGCTGTGAGGATATGAATCTGTTCTGAATCAATCCGTCTACCCTGAGAAAAGGGGATATGTGTTATTCCAATCCAGAAGATGCAGGATGGGACAGGAGATCGTGTGTATCATGACATCCGTATGAGCCGATGGAATTTAATATCCCATTCTCCGAGTACTAACTCATGGAACCAGAAGTCCTTACCAAAGGCAGTCTGCTTGCCCGTGGTATCTTTGCGGTGATCATTGGAATTCTCTGTTTCACAATTCCCCTTGCAATGGAAGCGGTTATTGCCTATATCGTTGGTATTTTCCTTCTCATCATATCCCTGATGACCGGTGGGATGAGTCTTTCATCAAACCAGCCCAGCCGGTGGCCGATTCTCATTCTTGCTATCATCGGAGTAATCATCGCCATTCTGACGTTTATTTCACCATTCTCGATGATTGTTGCGATCACCATTCTTATTGCTGCATGGGCAATAATCACGGGTATTACTGAGTTATTCGTTGCTTTTTCATTCAAAGAGCTTCCATTCAGGGCACTCCTCGGGGTAAACGGGTTTATTGGTGTCCTCTTTGGTATCCTCATCGGCTTTGCTCCGATCCCGACAGCTGGATCACTAGTCCTTATCATTCTGCTTGGGATCTACTGTCTGGTATTTGGTATCATCAGCATTATCGCCGGTCTGATGATGAAGAAGGGTGAGATGATTATTGCCTGTTAATCTTACAACCTGTCCTTATTTTATGGATGTGCGGTACCAATCCGGTATGAAAAAAGAGTGGTTATAGGATTTATGAATTTTTTATCCACGAGGCGATCCAGTCACCAACGCCACTGGTACTTGCAGATCCACCCATATCCTTTGTCACAACCTGCTCCCTGATGGATGCTTCTATGCCCTGCAGGACTTTGGCTCCGGCTTCCTTCTCACCCAGGTGGTCAAGGAGCATGGAGCCTGCCCAGATGGTTGCAAGGGGATTAGCTACATTCTGACCCTTGTACTTTGGTGCAGATCCATGAATAGGTTCAAACATGCTGGTTCCTGCCGGATTGATGTTCCCGCCCGGAGCAAGACCAAGACCTCCCTGTATCATGGCGCCCAGGTCAGTGATGATGTCTCCGAACATATTCGGGGTAACAACCACGTCAAACCACTCCGGGTTTTTGACAAACCACATGGTGATGGCATCAACAAAGGTGAACTCATGAGTAGTCCCCGGATACTTCGCTGCAGTCTCGAGGAATACGTCCCGCCAGAGGCCGTATACGTCAGACAGGACATTTGCCTTATCAACCGAGGTGACCTTTTTCTTTCTGTTCTGTGCCAGGTCAAAGGCATAGGATATGACCCGGCTTGCACCTTCCCGGGTAATAACTCCGATCTGGTATGCCAGTTCATCTGAATCGGTCTCGACGTCAAGACCGAATTTCACCGAGTAGATATCCCGTTTCACTTCCAGGGTCTTCTTTTCATGGCCCTTTAGTCTGGAGCCGATCCCGACATAAAAGTCCTCGGTATTCTCCCTGACGACGACAAAGTTGATGTCTTCCGGTCTCTTGTTTGCAAGCGGTGTCTCCACCCCGGCAAGCATCCGGATCGGTCGCAGGTTGATATACTGATCAAAGTAAAACCGGAGATTCAGAAGGATTCCTTTCTCCAATATCCCCGGCTTTACCCGGTCATCTCCGATGGCCCCAAAGTAAATGGCCTTATATTTCTCCAGTTCCTTCAGGTCATCTTCGGTCAGGAGTTCGCCGGTTGCAAGATACCGGTCTGCTCCGATGTCAAACCCGGTCCATTCGATATCAAATCCGAACTTTTCTCCTGCTGCATCCAGAACGGTTTTTCCTGATTCGATGATCTCAGGTCCTATACCGTCTCCACCGATGACCGCTACTTTATGCACAGATCTTCACTCCGGATTGTTTTTGCGTAGGCAACAAGCCCTCCAGCATCGATGATTCGCCTGAGAAACTCTGGAACCGGCTCAGTGGGCAGTTTCTTGCCGGAGACCTCCAGGTATCCTTCATCAAGATGGGGCACGACCTGATCAGCCTCCGTGATCTCGGATGCCCGTGGGCAGATGACCGGGAGTAGTCCGACATTGATGCTGTTGCGATAAAAAATCCGGGCAAAGGATTCGGCAACAACCATCTGTATCCCGGCACCGGTCAGGGCCAGGGGTGCATGCTCCCGTGATGATCCACACCCGAAGTTTCTCCCGGCGACAATGATATCTCCTTTTTTTGCCTCCTTTGAGAACTCGTCCCTGATCCCCTCAAAGGCATGGGTTGCAAGTTCTTTTGGATCATTGATGGTCAGGAACCGTCCGGGGATGATGGCATCTGTATCGATATTGTCTCCGAATTTCCAGACCCGCATCATTGCACCTCCCGTGGATCGGTGATCTCTCCCCGAATGGCAGTTGCTGCGGCGGTTGCGGCAGATCCAAGGTAGACTTTTCCTTCTGCTGATCCCTGTCTGCCCCTGAAGTTCCGGTTTGAGGTGGAGAAAGAGACCTCACCGGAGGCGATAAGTCCAAATGACCCTCCCATACAGGGCCCACAGCAGGGTGCCTCGACCAGTGCTCCGGCCATTACAAACCGCTCGATGATGCCTGCCCGGAGTGCCTTGAGATATTCTTCTTTTGATGCCGGGATGACCAGCACCCTCACATCATCGGAGAATTTTTTATCCCCGAGGACCTCTGCAGCCTCCTGCAGATCTTCAAACCGTCCGTTTGTGCATGATCCAATAAAGACCTGATCGACATGCGTCCCGGCAATGTCAGTCACGTTCACAACCTGGTCAACATTATGCGGGACTGCGACCTGCGGGACAAGGTCTGAGACATCATAGTCCCGCCATGATGCATACACGGCATCAGGGTCGCTGCTTATATTCTCATCCCGCCAGCTGCCCCTGCCGGAAAGGTACGCCCTGGTTACCTGATCTGGAGGCACAATCCCTGCTTTTCCTCCCATCTCAATCGCCATATTGCAACAGGTCATCCGTCCTGCCATGTTCATCGAACTGATGGTCTCACCGGTGAACTCGACCGTCTTATAGGTCGCACCATCGACGGTGATATCCTTGATGATAGAGAGGATGAGGTCCTTTGCCCCGACCCTTTTCTGGAAACTGCCAGTAACATCAGCACGGATACTCTCCGGAACCCGGAAATACAGACATCCGTACCGGAGTGCAAACCCCATGTCAGTTGATCCGACCCCGGTTGCAAATGCCCCGACTGCACCATACATACAGGTGTGTGAATCGCTGCCGATGACGATATCACCCGGAGAGACCCGTCCCTTCTCGAGTGTTACCTGATGGCAGACGCCTTCCCTGATATCATAATTGTAAATCCCCTGCTGTTTTGCAAATATCCGCATGTTTTTCTGGTTCTCTGCCGCGTTCAGGGAGTCTGCGGGGACCTGGTGGTCAAAGAGCATGATGATCCGAGATGGATCAAAGACCTTCTCGCCACCCATTTCATAAAACTTCTCGATTGCAAGCGGTCCGGTGATATCATGGATCATGGCTGCGCTGATTGGTGCCATAACCACCTCGCCTGCTCTCACATCCCGGCCACATCGTGCGGAGAATATCTTTTCAGTGATTGTTCCTGCCATTCCGGTACACCATATTTATTGCGTTCATCATCGCCTCTGTGGACGCTAACACCACGTCATCACCTGATGCAGCGGCATCAAACAGTCTGCCTTTCTCATCTTCGACCACCAGGGTGACATGACCGATTGCGTCACTTCCTTCAGATATTGCAGATATGTTAAACTCCTTTAAGGTGGCTGGTTTTGGAATCGTGCCTATTAATGCCTTTATTGCAGCATCGACAGCACCATTTCCGGTTTTGCAGCAGACCTCCTCCACACCGTTCACCCGTGCCCGCACCGTTGCTGTCGGGATCATGTGATTCCCGGTCATAATGGCAATATCCACCAGCTCGATATATCGCCCACCGGTTGACATCCCGGTCACGGTCTCAGCGATCTCATACAGGTCATGCTCGGTGACTTTCTTTCCTCGTGAGGATATCTGCTTTATCCTGCTGACGATCTCATCCATCTGGGCATCGTCAGGGTGTATGTGGACCTGATGTAACATCTCGCGAACGGCGTGCCGGCCCACATGTTTGCCCAGTTTCAATCTCCGACGATGCCCGACCATCTCCGGTGTCATGATGCCGGGTTCAAACGTACTGGCGTTTTCAATGACTCCCTGTGAGTGGATGCCGCTTTCATGCGAGAAGGCATACTCCCCGGTAACCGGATATGTCGGCGGGACCATGATGCCGGAGAACCGTGAGATCATCCGCGAGGTCTCAACCAGTCGTTCAGTCTGAATTCCCGTATCATACCCGAAGATGGATTCGATCACCATGACGGTGCAAGCTAAGTCTGCATTTCCTGCCCGCTCGCCTATCCCGTTCACCGTCACCTGAACCTGATCTGCACCGGCCTCTACCGCTGATATGGTATTGGCGGTTGCCATACCAAAGTCATTATGACAATGCACATCGATGGTTACCGGAATCTTCGGGCGTAATGCACGAATCGTCTCCTGCATGGAGGTCGGGGTTGCAACACCCACGGTGTCAGGTACATTGATAGCCGTGGCACCTGCCTCCACTGCTGCAGTGTAGACCTCGATCAGTTCATGGATTCCGGTCCTTGTTGCATCCATTGCAGAAAACAGCACCTTGTCTGCATGATCACGGGCATACCTGACGATATCTCCCGTGATGGCAACCACTTCCTCATGGCTCTTTCTGATGGTATGGACCCGTTGAACCTCTGAGGTCGGGATAAAGACATGCACCATGTCAACACCGGCATCAATGCACCGGTCAACATCCGATTGCACGGAACGTGCCAGACCGCACACTATGGAATTCAGCCCTTCCGCTGCAATGGCTTTCACGGTCGAGAACTCATCAGCTGATGATGCCGGAAACCCTGCTTCGATGACGTGGACTCCGATATCTGATAACTGATGGGCAATCTCGATCTTATCTGAAGGCGTAAATGACACACCCGGCGTCTGTTCCCCGTCACGGAGTGTCGTGTCGAAAACAGTAATTCTTCGTCTGCTTTGCTTATCGCTGGAGAAAGCGACCTGCCGTACCAGATGATACGACGTTCCCTGTCCCGGTTACGTTTTGAGACATGATCATACTGGTGGTATGTTACCGGGTATTAATGTTTGCGTTGCTGGTGCAAAGGATCGGAGGGTCGGTGCACCAAAAACAGAGAGCCGGATGAGGTGCAGAGGGGTGTGGTGTTCATGAAACCGGGATGCTTGCACCAGATTACGGGAATGCCCGTGTTCTGATTAGGCGTATATGGTATTCCCAATTGAGATCTTGCAATACCCGGATATCGATCAACAAAATATCAAAAAATAAATGCTATCATAGACTTTTTCCCGCTTCTCTCCCCATCTCGAATGCCTTCAGGTTCAGATCAACGGTCTTTGGCGGAACAGTCTTTCGAATTGCTTCCTGCAGGGATGCTTTCTGTAACGGGAGCATGGGCGATGCAGCACCAAGCATCACGATATTCTGCGTCAGGATATTTCCTGCCTGCTCAGCTATTGCACGGGAATCGATTATGTGTGCATGCCGGCTGCCCAGCATCTCAGTGAGCATCTCCTCGGTCGGTGCCGGATAGTCCTGCATGAAGACCGATGTGGGTATGACGTATTCTTTGCTTGAGTAGAGGATTCCATCAGGTTTTAACCAGTGTGCTGCCCTGACCGCCTCCATGAGGTCAAAGGATAGAAGGAGATCGGCAGTTCCAGGCGCAATCAGCGGACCATACTCCTGACCGATCCGGATCTGACTCTCCACCGATCCTCCCCGTTGTGCCATTCCATGTGTCTCTGCTCCCCTGACCGGGATGCCCTCTATCACGCAGGCCCTCCCAAGAATGTTGGAAGTAAGGATGGTTCCCTGACCTCCGATTCCCACAATCATCACATCAAAACTCATTCCCTCACCTCTCTTCCGATAGCGCCGACCGGGCAGATCTGCGCACACACCCCACACCCGGAACAGAGATCGGTAATTGATGCAAGGCCTCCTTTGAGTTCTATCGCCGGGCATCCGAATTTTATGCATGCTTTACATCCGATACACAGATCCTGATGAACGGTATAACGGCCCCGCACAATTTTCGCACGCTTCTCTGATATTACGCAGGGTTGACGGGCGATAACGACTTTCACACCAGGACGGGCCTTTGCTGCCTTCAGGACATCAATGAAGGTTACCAGATCATTCGGACTGACCGTCTCGACAAAGGATACTCCACAGGCGCGGCATATTGCCTCAATCGAGACCGCAGGGGTTGCAACGCCGCATGCAGTCAGACCTGTTGTCGGGTTTGGCTGATGACCGGTCATAGCGGTGATCCGGTTATCCAGGATGACCACGGTGATGGTTGCGCCATTATATACGGCATTGATGAGCCCCTGAATTCCGGTGTGCAGGAATGTTGAATCACCGATCGTACAGACAATATCCCGCTTCTCCCCGGCAAGGGACATCCCCGATGCGATCGTGATCGAAGCACCCATACAGATGGTGGTGTCAACCGTTCCCAGTTGGATACCGAGTGTATAGCACCCGATATCACTGGGAAATATCGCGTCACGGAATACTTTCTTCATCGCATACATGGCGGTCCGGTGCATACACCCTGCACAGAGGATGGGAGGGCGGACTGGAAGAGCTGCAGGGGCCTGTGCCGGCTGATAGCTGATTGCGGTTTCAAACCCTGCGGCCTGAAGATACGAGGCTATCCGGTCAGGTGCCAGTTCTCCTTCGTACGGAACATGACCGGTCATCTTCCCAAACACCGGAACCGTCCCACTGACCTGTCGTGCGACCTCCTCAATCACGGGTGCCAGCTCTTCTATCACCATCACTTTCTCATGCCGGCTGATGAATGCGCCAAGCCACTCCTGGTCAACCGGGTATGCACCAATGATTGCGACAGAGACATCAGGACCAATTACTTCCCTGACATACGAGGCCCCGACTCCGCCACAGATGACTGCCGTCTTTCCTTTTATCTCGTACCGGTTGTACCCGAGCTCAACCAGCCGTTTTCTAAGTGCCGGCTGTTTCTGGTTTAACTTCTGGTGAAGAATGCGTGTATGCGCGGGAATAACGACATACTGTCTGGCATCCTTTTCAAACAATGCAGTCCTATCTGAAACAACAATCCCGCCGAGATTCACGTCACTTTTTGAGTGACAGATACGGGTGGTGGGACGAAACAGGACCGGCAGTCGGAACTCTTCAGAGAGGGCAAATGCATCCCGCACCATATCATGAGCCTCCTGCAGGGTGGAGGGATCAAGACAGGGGATTTTCGCAAACATGGCATAACATCTGCTGTCCTGTTCATTCTGTGACGAATGGGCGAAGGGGTCGTCCGCACTCATGATGACAAATCCGCCTTTTGTTCCGGTATATGCCGATGTCATGAGGGGATCTGCCGCCACGTTCAAACCTACATGCTTCATTGTGCATAATGCCCGAAGGCCACACCATGATGCCGCAAGCGCCTCTTCGAACGCAACCTTCTCATTTACTGACCATTCAACCTTACAGGCGCAATCAGTGTCCATTCGCAGGGTATCAATCACCTCTGAAGAGGGTGTACCCGGATATCCACAGACCACATCGACGGCTGCTTCAAGGCATCCGTGTGCAATCGCCTCATTTCCCAGGAGATAATGTACAACCATAGAGAAACCCGGATCAAATTCTCTATGTATGTTACCTGTCCTGGTATGTGTCATGTTCTGTTCAGTACGCTCCACCATCCCGATGGTCTTCACAAGTTTTATTAACGAGCGGGTTCCACCTGATAAGAGCCTCGGGCCCGTAGCATAGCCAGGTGGTGCGCCCGGCTGATAACCGGGAGGTCATGCGTTCGAATCGCATCGGGCCCATTTCTGTTTTATGTCATATTCAGCATTTATTTCAAAGCAGTATCACATTCTTCTAATCGCATCAACCGGCCTTGTCCTGACGGTCCTATTCTATCTCATACAACAGCAGATTCTGGCCGGCATTGGTATCATTATGACCGGGACCCTCCTGCTTGGTGCACTTATATCGGCTGATGCAAAAAAGAATGCACGACCGATCATCCTTGCCGATCTGGCTCCTAATCACCGGGAGATAATTCTTGAAAATACCGGAACAAAAGCCGCGGACAGACTTGAGATCACTGCTGCGGGTATTGATGAACCCTGGTATATTGACCGCCTTGAACCTGATACAACCACCCGGCTGAGCCTTCCAAAGATGGTTGAGTCACTGATCGTCGAGGTGACCTATCAGGTGGAGGACAGCCCCCGGAAAAGCAAGGCCTTTCGTCTCGGTATGGCGGAGCCTGAACAGGATCCGTTCAAACCTGTGTTTCCTTTATTCAGCTGGAAAGGAAAATAAGCCGATCTTATTATGATCGGATATAGTTTATCGTTTTTTCAAGAGCTGACAGGAGTTCTTCCTGATTTTGCATGTACTGCTGCATCGCTTTATAAAGCATAAACATGGCTTCATACCCGTACAGGTCAATGACCTGGCGTGGGGTAATCTCTGCAAGATATGAGTCGATGACAAGATCATCAGCACTATACATAATCTCGTAGAATTTTCCGTCCTCTCCAAGCAGGCAGAACTGATCCTGAACAGCCCGTGACATGTTATCCGGCCGGTAGGGAACAGGCTCTGCACTTTTGCCCAGGATGATCATCTTTGTCGGGTAATGCCGTGGGTCGTAAATCTCGCCCTGATTGTCTTTCTTTCCTTTTTCAAGGAGTTCTATTCCTACCTTTGCAATTATCGGCGAAATCTGTGCTCCCATCCTGCCGAGCAGGTTCGCATCAAGATTTCGTATCTCTTCTGCATAGGCATCTATTGATGAATCATGGAGGTTTATTACCTCAATCAGCCGGTTAAATCCCCGCTCAATGATATCTTCCATGGTGATCCGGTAATACAGGTCATCCGGACAGGCAAAGAATCGTCTGATCAGTCTCTGACCGGCTGACCGATCAGGTAGTGCGGAGTGCAGCCGGTAATCAGCACGGTGCAGGAA
>ERZ795060.5510-NODE-5510-length-10038-cov-6.267154_pt1 | contig 10038 bp, 9 predicted proteins | sample MGYA00375144_ERZ795060 | MGnify/ENA primary metagenome ERZ795060 (study PRJEB30189, sample SAMN05720157) | activated sludge metagenome | isolation source: anaerobic digester from wastewater treatment plant | place: Japan | collected 2015-05-15 ... | reverse complement strand
ATAATGAGTTGATTGAAAACACTTTACTCTTTCTTGATAATCCGAACTATGAGAAACCAGATCAGATGATAGAGAGTCAATTGCAAACTACTGATGAAGAATCTGAAGAGGATGAAACTAACGCTAGAGCCAAAAAAAAGAAAAAGAGAAAAAAAGAGAAAGAGCATTTAAAATTAGAAAACTTGAATGATGAAAATTACACATTACTGTTATCAGAATATCAGAAGTTTGAACTTGTAAATAAACTCTATAAAAGCTTAAGCCCTGATGGTAAATACTTATCTAAATTCTACGAAACTCTTTCCCTTCTTGATGCTGGATTCATGTCAGATCGGAAAGAAGAGGCTCAAAGGCTTTTTAGAGAGATAATGAATGCCAGTGTAGTTGATGTATCACGAAAAGAGGATTTCAAGAACAAAATTAAAGGTATATTAGAAAGTGATGACTTGAGTTATACAAGGTTTAAAAAAGATATTATAGCGGATTTTGTTATTCATATTCCATATTACATGATAGAACAATTAAAGATTGGAAGAGTTGTTGATTGGATAGAAGAAGTAGATTATAACTACAAACAGGTGCAATACGAAAAGCGAAAGAGAAAGATTAAAGACTGGTGCGATGCTTTATATGTTGTTGACTTACATCACAGTACTAAAGAGGATAAAACGACTAAAAGAACCAGAGGCGCGTTTTTATGATCTCAGGAACTTATATAAATTATTATTTTCATTGTCCAAGGCATCTCTGGCTTTTTTCTCGTAATATAACAATGGAGCACAATTCAGAAGATGTCTCCATCGGTAAGTATATATCTGAAAGTGCCTATGGGAGAGCTAATCACGAAATTCATATAAACAATAAGTTTAATGACGCAGCTGTATTGGATTTTTTTGAACGAAAATCTAAAGTAATACATGAGATAAAAAAATCAAAAAAGATGGAAGAGCTACATATATGGCAGGTTAAGTATTATATATATTTCTTAGAAAAGCTCGGTATAACTGAAGTGACTGGAGAAATAGATTATCCAAAGCTTAAAAGAATTGTGAGAGTTAATCTTGAAGATGAAGATAGAAAAAGGTTTGAGGAAATATTTATTGAGATAGAAAGTATTAACAATTCTTCTTGTCCTCCTCAACCTATAAATAAGCCCTATTGCAAAAAGTGCAGCTATTTTGAATTTTGCTATTGTTAAAAAATTTTAAGGAGGTAAATAATGAGTTTAAAAACACAAAATCAAGAAAGGGCAGAGTTCGCTTTGAAAGAAGTAAAAGGACAAGACAGAAAGTTTGCAACTTATGCAAAAAAACTACCTGCGCTGATAACAACAAATGGACTTATCCCCACACTTGCTTTTTTGAAATCAAAGGGGGAATCAAAACAGGTTTATGATGTTGTTGATGAATGGTTAAACAAAAAATTGTTGGTAAATAATAATCGGGATGCTTTGGAAGCTCTTATTCAAGCTGACTTTAATATACTCAGGCTTGCCACTATGGAGGCACTTGCATTGGCAAACTGGCTAAAGAGAATGGTGGAGATTGAAATTGAATAATGATGGAGTGAGTCTATGAATTATAATGTATTAATTAACTTGATTTATAACGCAGAAAAACCTGATTTTAGAAAAATTTCTAATATTAGCCTTGCTTTTTCCAAAATAATAAAAAATGATATTATAAACAGTTCCAAAAAGAAAGATTTTTTTAAAAGCGTTGAAAGTGTTGCAAAAGTTCATGTAAATCTAAAGCAAAGAATGGATTTAACAAAAGAGAGTCTTACAGGTTTCATAAAAATCTATGAAAAAGATATAGCTTTAAATTCTCCTCTTGTCTGTGGACTCGGGGCAACGCATGTTCTTGAAACATCTCTTACACTCCATCATATCTGGGGAATACCGTATATACCGGGAAGCAGTTTGAAAGGGGTATGCAGAAAGGTTGCCTTCTGGAAACTTGTGGAAGAAAAAAATTTACAAAATGAAAATGATATTAATGAATTACAAAAGAAATTTTATGGTGATCTTGCTTATAATGATACTAAAATACTCACCTATCAGCTTCTTTTCGGTGCTCAGGATTTTAAAGGTATTTTAACATTTCTTGATGTTTATCCAGACACCTCAACTAATGATGGTAAAATTTTTAGACTTGATATTATGAATCCGCATTACTCTTCATATTATTCAGATGATAGTGGAGAAACTCCTCCTGGTGATTGGGAGAATCCAATACCAATATTCTTTCTCACTGTGAAAGAGGGAGTAAAATTCAGATTTGTTGTTTTGTTTGATAATTATAGATGGAAGAAAATCAAGGAAAATGGTTTATATATAACCAACGAAGAAGGGAAGAAAGAAAAAGTTAATATTCCATCTAATGAAATAGAACAGCTAACCAAGGATAATAAATTTCTTGAGGGGATCTTAAAACAGGCACTTGAAACCTATGGCTTAGGTTCAAAAACGAGGTTAGGATATGGAAGTTTTAGAGTACAAAATTAATCATAGTGAAAAAATAATATTATTGGAGTTTGAACTTACAAAAAACCTTGAACCGCAGGACCTTGCTTCTATTAAGTTACCGGATCCTGTTAAGGAAAAGTTTGCTTCAAAATTGCTTATACTATCTGGAAGAGGTCCCATCTGGCTATATGGATTTATGATACATCATTTTCATCCATGTAAAGCTATTGCTATTTATGATCCAAGACTTGACTGTGCGGTTATAGTGGAAACTCATTCAATAGAACATAGAATAGGGGAGGTAGTAAAAATATGAAATTACTATTTGGAGTTTGGGGAAATTATAAAGGTTGGTCTAAAGTTACATATGTATATAATAATTGTAATAATGAAGCAAAAACTACTTTGCCATTACTTTTAAAAAGTATTTCCCCTGATAAGTGTTTTATAATAATTTCTGATACGCTTATTGAAAATGTAATTGGTAATTTGACAGATAATGATTATGAAAACTATATCAAAGAAATTAAAAATAGTACATATCAATTTATTGCTGAATCAGGTGTTAGTGATAAAGAAAAAAGTATATGTGAAATATCGATTTTACCTGGGATTGGAACCTTTAATAAAACAAAGTTTATAGGAAATCCATCAAACTTTTATTCTATTCTTTACTATGAGTTGGTAAATAGACTTATAGATATCATTTCAAATAATAATGAAGGTGATAATTTTGAGTTCTATTTAGACATAACTCATGGAATCAACTATATGACTATGTTAACATATAGAGCATTAAAAGAAATATCGCAGATATTAGCCTTTTTTTATAATGTTAAATTTATTGTTTTAAATAGCGATCCGAAAGTTGGAAGTGAAAGTAACAAACTTTATATAAATAATATAGAGGATATTAATGTTATCCCGCAATTAGCTACTTATAGCTACAATGATACCAACTTAGTAAGACCGTTAAAAAGCATTCCAGATGAGGCAAAGAAAGAAATAGGGGAAAAAGCCCCAAGAATAAGTAAAGAAATTTTTGATGATATTTATTCATTTTTAGGGGCTTTTCTGAATGCCTTACCAGTTTTTATGTATGTGTTTTTCCCGAAGATAGAGAAGATAGATAAGATAAATGAAGGAGCAAAAAAAGTTTATGAATATTTTTATAATAAGATTAATATTAAAAAAGAAGAAGGTAAGTTAATAATTACGCAAAATGTAGACTTAGCATCTTTGTATATTACGATTCTCCAGAGTCAATTATTAATATTCTTGTTAGAAAGAAAATATAATTTACAAAATACTAACACAATTTGTCTATCAGATATACATAATATTTATAATTTATTTAAATTTTCAAGAACTCTACAGATGAGATTGGAAAAAGAAGTAAAAAAAATAGAAGAGAACGAAGGTAGACTCTCAGATGAATTTAAAGATTATGGCCTCATTCTTTATGAAGATGATTATGACTTGTCTAAAAATACTGATATAGATGAAAGAAACTTTTTTGCTCACTGCGGGTTCGGTTATAATGTTATTCAAATAAAAAAGGAAGAGAATAAAATTATTCTTAAAATTAAAGAAAGTTTTATTAAGAAGATAAGAAGCTTGATTAAAAGAAATATGCCCCAAGGAGCTTGAAATGAATATAAATGATGAAAAAAATTATATTTCAAAACTTAAACTCAAAGCTCTGCTTCACGATCCTGTGCATAAAATATGGAGTTTTGGAAATGTAAAAAGAGAAGATATTCTTCATAAAGACGTTCTGGATACAAATGCAAAATGGCATGAAAAAGTTGCTCAGGATCTTTTTAATTTTTTAATTAGTGAGGATTTAAAAGATAATAATATCCAGATTGCCGATGCAATCGCTTCCTCTTTATCAAGAATTGTTGTTGCACCGAATGTTGAAGGAGACGAGAGAAAAGAATTTGATGAGGGAAGTAGTGTATTTTTAGAAAATGCAAAGTATATAGATCCATTTTCTGGTCAAATTGAAAATATAGGTTGTCCTAACAGTCATAAAGAAGTAAAAGAAATATTTGAGAAATTGGGTAAGTTAAATTTTGACAATCAGGAAGAGAGGGCAAAATTTTTCTTTCTCTTTTTGTGGAGATTTCTCCCGGATATTTTTCCCTGGATTGAAAAGCATCCTGCTGATTCAAGAACACCTAATCATTCTATATACGATCATCTTGTTCAGACATCAGCTATTGCAACATGTCTTCAGGAGAACGATAAACCAGCCTTTCTCATCTTTACAATTACGCCAGTACAATCTTTCATAGCTACAGCAAGAAAAACCTCTGACCTCTGGGCAGGGAGTTTTTTACTTTCTTATCTTACTTATAAAGCTATAGAAAAGATTATTGAGAAGCTGGGACCAGATCACATCATATTCCCTAATCTAAGATGCCAGCCACTTTTAGATGTGTGGTTGTGTGAGAATATTTTTAAAGATATCTCTATTGATGCTCAGGTGTTTAAAGATTGGAAAGACAGAATTTATTCAGATGGGAAATTTACAGAAGAATTTCTCAAAAAACTCACAATAGCAAATATTCCCAATAGATTTCTTGCAATATTACCATATAATAAGGCAAAAGATATCGCAAAAGAATGTCAGGAAACTATTGAGCAGACAATTGATAATCTATTGAGTAAAATAGCAGATGAAAAAATTGAAAAAGCAAAAACTGATATCAAAAATCACCTTCTTTCATACCTTAAGCCATACTGGGTGGTTTTGCCATTTTATAAAGATTCTTATAGAGACATTGACTCAATACTTGAGGAGTACAAAAATCTTGTTGGTGAAAATGATTTATATGAGACAATCCAAATAATAAAAAGTCATCAGTATTATAAGCCAGCAAATGTAGGGGCTGGCTATTCTCTCTTAGTTGAACTTGCAGAAAAATTTTTAGCATCAAGAAAGATGCTAAAAGATTTTGTGGTAATCAAACCTCAAACAGGGGAAAAATGTCATCTATGCGGTGAGTATGATGTTCTAAATCTTCACTGGAATAGTCTTTCTCCAAAGTATGTGAGTAAGAGTGAAAGACTCTGTGGTATCTGTCTTTTTAAGAGGCTTTTACCGGAAATAATAAAGAATATGTATAATCTCTCTGATGAAATTAAATACCCTTCTACATCTGAAATGGCAACAGTTCTTTATAAGAAAAGCCTTAATGAAAATTTTGTTAATAACTTTATAAATAAATTAAAAGAAATATTTGGTAACGAATTACCATCAGCTGTAAGTGTTCCAGCATTAAAAGAAAATAAATTATATCGGATAGATGGCCAATGGCTAATGGAGTCAAGCTATAGAAAAAGCTATTTAATAAATGAGTTTGGAGTTGATGTGGATGCAAAGCTCAACGAAATGAACGAAATGAGAGAATTTCTAAATAAGCATAAAATGAAACCACCAGTATACTATGCCATCCTTGCTATGGATGGGGATAATATGGGTAAGTGGCTCAAAGGAGAGTTTGCTCCTGCAATCAAGGATATGATTCATTCAAAGGTCAGTGAGACTTTAAGAAATTATAATGATGAAAACTTAAATCAGATTTTTGAAAAAAAGCATCCAATGTCTCCTTCAATTCACAATCAATTTTCAAGAAGGCTTTCTGAGTTTGCTCTGGACAGGGTACGGGAGATTGTGGAAGATAAATACCTTGGTAAACTCATATATGCTGGTGGAGATGATGTTCTTGCTTTTTTACCTGTTGAAACAGCTGTCGATTGTGCTTTTGATCTAAATAAAGCTTTCAGGGAAAAGATTGGTGAGAAAGCCACAATGAGTGGTGGTATTGTGATTGTCCATCATAAATATCCTCTCTCCCTGGCACTTGACGAAGTAAGAGAGGCTGAAAAGATAGCAAAAAATAGATATGTTAAGGATGCTTTCTGTATCAAATACCTAAGTGGCTCAGGACAGGAAAGATTTTCTGGCTTAAAATGGGGTGATAAAGAGAACTTTTTTGATAAAATAATCCAGAAGTACAGAAACAATGAATTATCCTCAAGATTTGCTTATGATTTTATGAATGTGGTGAGAGAGTTACTACCACAGGGAACAACTGGAGATGATAATATACGTGAACTTTTAAAAAATGAATTAAAGAGAATTTATAGACATAAGTTGACTAAAGAAAAATACGATAGCGAATTTGAAGAAATTTTACTTACAATGCTTAATAACAATTATGAAGATTTTGCTAACCTGCTCATCATTGCAAGAGCTATAGCAAAGATGGACTAAAGGAGCTTGCTATGAAAGAAATAACCTTGACACTTAAAATTATAACACCGCTTTTTATGGGAGGTGCAGATCAACAACCTGAATTGAGGACACAGTCGATAAATGGTGTAATCAGGTGGTGGTTTAGAACTATTGGTGGAAGTTTTGAAGATGAAAAAAAACTATTTGGTTGGGGTGGAGAAAATGCAAAGAAAGGAAATGTTAAGATCAGTATTATCAAAAGTGAAGAGCTTAAAGCTACAGAATTTTCCAAGATATTTAATAATAATGGATATCCAGAACAGATAGGATATAATTATTTTTCTTTTTCACTTGATCAGAGATTTAACAAAAGACAAACTGACAAAATTCAAAGAAAATATTTTAATGAAAATCGTAACTTTATATTGAAAACAACATTTACTCCTTTGCTGAATGATGAAGATATTAAAAAATTTCTTTGTGCATTATGGTGTAGTATATATCTTGGAAATTTTGGCAGCAGGGCAAGAAGGGGATTTGGGTCATTGATTGTAACGGATATAAAAGGGATAGAAGAAAATTTTTTAAGTTTTATTCCAAAAGATAACATATCTGGATGGTTGAAAAATAATATTGAAGTTATTAAACAAAAATTTAGTTTTTCTGAAATTAAGGTGTATACAATAAACAAGAATAATTTCAATAATAATATTCAAAATTGGGTCAATAAAGTTCAAGAAGGTAGAAATGGTAAATATCTTGCAAGTCGATATAACTCAAGTAATTTGAATCAGTTACAAAACTTGTTAAACTTTATGGGATTCACTTTAATGGCTTTTAGAAGCTACATGAAGCCTGATTATGATACAGCAAAGAACATAATTCAAGGATCCAAACCTCAAGAAAATAAAATAGAAAGGGCTATTTTTGGTTTACCAATAAATTTCTTTTTTTCTTCTATTAAAAGTAAAAGACATGATGGTAAATTAGGTGTTGGTGCAATATTAAATCCGGTAAAAACTGAAAATGGTAAAGAAACTAATCTAAGAAGAGCATCTCCCATAATATTTAAAGTAATTGCCAATAAGAACAATGATTTCGAAGGATTCATCATATTAGTGAAAAAAGAATTTTTACCTGAAAATATAAAATTAAAACTAAAAAATACAGAGATAAAGAAACCCAACTATACTCTTATAGATAAATATATAAATACACTAAAAAATATGCAATTGATTTCGGAGGTTTTCTAATGCTTAAGTTTACTATAACTCCTTATGATGTCCTCTTTTTTGGAAGTGGAAAGCCTTTTAATAGAGGAGGGACCGCGAAGTCAATTTTCCCGCCCGCTCCAAACTCAATAGCAAGTGCTATATTTGCAAAATTTTTCGCAGAGAAAGGGATTGCAATTAATGACAAACAGGGAATATATAAAACAGTTTATGGACCTTTTGTTGAGAAAGCTGGCAAAATATATTTCCCCGCTCCAATGGATATATTGAAGGAAAAAAAGAAAGAAGAGAAAAGTGATATTATAACCGCTGCTTTAAAAAAAGAAAATTTTAATCTAATTAATATAAAAGATACAGACCTTGACGAAAAAATTTCTGCTTTGCTCTGGACAAAAGGTAACAATATTCAGAAAGACTATGAACCTTTTAAGGGATATATAAGTCTTGAAGGCTTAAAAAATTGGTACAGTAATGTAGAAATAAAAAATGAGGAATTAATATTAAGTAAAGATATCTTTGACTACGAAAGTAGAGTTTCAATCCATATAGAGAATGATAAAAAAACAGTAAAAGAAGAAGACGGGCTTTATATGGTAAATTTTGTAAGACTAAAAACAGATGTAAAATTGGTATTCTGGATTGAAGCCAATTACGGAGAGAATTCTTTGCTTGCAAACAATAAGATTGAAAGCGATGATGATTTAATGAAGATATTTACTCAACCACCTTTTGTTTTAAAAATTGGAGGAGAAACAAGAAGTGCGGGTTATGAGGTAGAGAAAGATAATTTTTTTAATTTATTCAAAGACTTCAAAAGGAATCCTTCAAGTTCTTTCAATAAGGTTGTTTTTTTAACACCTGGGGTTTTTGAAGATTTAAATAGTGATAGAAATAGAATATTAGATTGTTTTGGGAATAAGGTAATAAATGGTGCTATTGGAGAATATACACTAATTGGTATTTCTTCAAAAAACTATAATCATTTGAGGGATAAAACAGTAAGAGCAATAAGACCGGGGAGTGTATTGTATTTTGAAAAAGAATCGGAAATTCATAAGGAAAAATCTGTTCCTATTGGATTTTTAAGTGAATCCAGAACATTTATAGGCTCAAATCTTGTTTTATATAAATAGAAATTATGGAGGTTTTTTGTATGTATCAACATAAGTTTTTAATTACTTATTATACCTTGACGCCACTTCATATGGGTGCTGGAAGCAGTGTTTCGTATATTGATCTGCCAATCCAGAGAGAAAGACACACCTCTTTCCCAATGATGGCTGGAAGTGGCATAAAAGGGGTATTTAGAAATCATGCTGGAAGAGTATGGAATAATAAAGAGGATGTAAATCGTATTTTTGGACCTGAAGATGGCAATGAGTCTTCTTCGTGCATTGCTTTTACCGATGCAAGAATCCTTTTCTATCCCGTAAGAAGTGTGAAAGGTATTTTTGCGTGGATTACTTGTCCTTTTGTGTTAAAAAGATTTAAAGAGGATTTAAAAAGCGTTGGAATGAGTGCTAACTTTGATGTTCCAGAACTAAATGAAGATACTAAAATTATTATTTCAAATGACTCTTTATTAAAAATAGATGACAACAATGTTGGATTAGAAGAGTTTGTCTTTGAAGTGGAAAATAAAGATGTAAATAATATAATAAATTCGATTAAAGAATACCGTCCAGGTATAGAGACTATTTCAGACTTTGAAAAAAAGCTGGCAGTAGTCTCTGATAATGTCTTTACAGACCTTGTCAACTATGCTGTGGAGGTAAGAACAAGGATAAAGATAGACCAGCTAACAGGAACAGCACAGGGGAAAGCACTTTTTACTGTTGAGATGGTTCCTTCAGAGGCTATATTTTATAGCCTTTTGTTTGTAAATGAAACGAAAGGTAATGGAAATTCATCACAACAGCACAATAGCAACAGTACCTCAAAAGATACAGATAATATAGAGAATAAAATAAATGAACTATTTAATGTAAGTAGTGGAGATAATGGAAATACTAAAGAAACAGTTTTGCAATTTGGTGGGGATGAGACAACTGGCAGTGGATTTGTGACTTTGAGAGTTTATTAGACTAAGAAAT
>ERZ795060.5503-NODE-5503-length-10046-cov-156.019217_pt1 | contig 10046 bp, 7 predicted proteins | sample MGYA00375144_ERZ795060 | MGnify/ENA primary metagenome ERZ795060 (study PRJEB30189, sample SAMN05720157) | activated sludge metagenome | isolation source: anaerobic digester from wastewater treatment plant | place: Japan | collected 2015-05-15 ... | reverse complement strand
CTTCTGCTTGGCTTCATAGTAATCCGGATTTATCCTCACCGCCTCTTTCAAGTAGCGATAGGCGCTCTGGATGTCTCCCTGACGGAGGTAGACCGTCGCCGCCAGGTAATTCCCCTCGGCGCTGTTTTCCCTCTCTAGGTATTTCAAGACCTTAACCCTTGCCTCCTCCACCCGATCGAACGTCATAAGGTATCTTATTTCGCTCAATATTTTATGTCTCTCTTTATCGCTCATGCGGGAAAGTTCACCCGCCTTCTCTTCTATTTCTTTCGAGGAGCGAACGGCAAAAAACTTCGAGATGGCCACCATGTAATAATCAAAGAAGAGCACCACCAATATAGACGCAAGAAAGACAAAAAATCCTATTAGTGAGCGCTTACGCCTTATCCATCGCGCCTTGCGGAAACCTTCGGGTGAGGGCAGGGTTTTCATCTCTCATTTACCTTTTGGATTGCGGTCAAAATAATACACTTTAGAGCCGAAAAAGCAAATTTAATCTTGACTCCGCCAAGATAATTACTGTATTTGAAGAGAAACACATCCAAGCGAAGGGGAATTCTTACATGTCCCATTTTCCCGGCGAGCGTGTGGTGAAGATTGCATTAATCTTTCTCGTCCTTTCCTTCCTTTGCGCCTGCATGATGGAATATTCCGGTATCCCGGTAAACGAGTATGACCAAACTTACGGCGCCAAGGAAAGAGAAGACCCTGCCAAAATAAAGGAAAACCGAGAAGCCGTCGCCCAGATGAGCCGGGTCAAGGAAAACTCCGTCTTCACGGAAAAGCGAGGGTTCCCCGAATACAAGGTAGGCCCCGGAGACATCCTCACGATTACCTTCTGGTCTACCGCCGTGGGAGGCGCTCAGACCTTTGAGGGTTTTCGTCAGATTAACTACGATTTGGAAGTAAGACCCGACGGGAAGATCTCTTACATGTACGGTACCGACATTCCCGTCTCCGGCCTTACGACGAGTGAAATCCACGAAATACTCATGTCGCAATTAAAAAAATACTTTCTCGAACCCCGGGTGGAGGTCAAGGTCAAGGAGTATAGAAGCAAATACGCCACCCTCTTCGGCCAGATCAACACCTTGCCGACGGGCAGCTCGGGCCCGGGTCGTTACGTTTTAACCAACAAAACCACGGTGCTGGACCTCATTTCTCGGGCCGGGGGACCGATTACAGGCCGCGCCCAGTATTCCTCCCCTCAGGTTTCGTATCTTTATGGTTCCCAGTTACCCGTGGAAAATGCAGACCTAACCAAGGTAGAACTCCTGAGAAAGGGGAAGACCTACACGATAAATCTCTTGAATGCCATGTTCTACGGTGATGAAACGCAAAATCCCATCGTGGAAGATGGAGACGTGATTACCGTGCCGCCCGAGCCCTACTTTGCCGACCGGGTGTACGTACTGGGTCAGGTAGCAGCTGTGGGGATCCTGCGTCTGAGGGATGCACCAGACCTCTTGGCCGCCATCGCCATGGCGGGTGGATTCACGACCACGGCGATCAGGAAGGACATAAAAATCATCCGGGAATTCAGAGAGCGGCAAGGAAAACCCATCATCATCTCGGCTAACTACGACAAAATCGTTTATCAGGGAGACCTGTCTCAGAACATAAAATTGAAAAGTGGAGACGTAATCTACGTACCACGCTCGACCATCGGCGACATAAATGAATTCATAATCAATACGACCCCTCTGCTCAACTACCTGCTCATCCCCGGTTCTTATCGAGATGCCTATTTCAGTCCCAATAATCTGCGGTATTAGAAAGGCAAATTGATACCATGCCGGCGCTAAAATACGACATAAATCTAAGGGAATACTGGAGAATCATAAAGAGAAGGAAACTCGTCATCATCTTCACCATCGTGGTCATGGCCGTCTTCAGTCTCATCTCCTCCATCTTAGGTAAACCGGTTCCTATCTACCAAACCAGCTCCACGGTAAAAGTGGAAAAAATGGCCTCCTCTACGGGCATTCAGCCCACATCTCAGGTCATAAGCGGTACCAATCCCATGGAGACTCAGACCTACCTCATCAAGAGCTATTACATCCTGGAACTGACGGCCAAAAAATTGGGCCTGATCCCCGCCGATCTTTCTCCGGAAGAGGTCAGGCAGAATTACCAGTACATCAACATCATCATCGACTTACAAAAGCGGGTGGAGACGGAGCAAAAGGGAAATAGCGATCTCATAGATATTTACGTCACGGCCAATGACCCAAAATTTGCCGCCAACTTCTGCAATACCCTGACGGAAATATACCAGACCCAGCATACCCTGGATCTGAATCGACGGACCATCGAGGGGAAAAAGTACGTAGAAAATCAATTTGCCCTCGCCAAGGAGAGGTTGGCCAAGGCGGAGGAGGAAATCAAGAAATTCCGTGAGCAGAATAAATGGACTACCCTGGATGCGGAAACGACCTTTCTTTCCTCTCAAATAAACCGCCTTCAGGCCCTTTACGATAACGACCTTGCCGTTCTTCAGAAGGTAACTTATGCCTCTCGCATGTTGGACGAGGCTTTGGTTTCACCTTTGGCTTCCAAACTCGCCTTTTACTTCGAGGAAGCGCCTCCCCCTTACAAAGCCATGAACGATCGCCTCGTCAACCTTCTCTTGGAGCGGGATACATTGCTTCTCACCTATACGGAAGAATTTCCCCAGATTAAGGCCCTCAAGAAACAAATCTCGGAAACCATCGCCAGCATGCAGAGCTACCTCAAGATTCAGGAAAAGAACCTGAGGGCAAATATCCAAACCTATCGGCGCCAGCTCGCAGAGTTGAACCAAAAACTAAAAGAGCTGCCGGCGAAAAATCTCGAACTGACGAGGTTGGAAAGGGATGCCGCCATCGCCCGGGAAGTTTACACCTTGTTGGAGAAGCGCTATCAGGAGGCGCTTATTGCGGAGGCGGAAAAATTAGAAGAAGTGAAAATAGTAAAACCCGCGATCGAACCGCTGCGTCCCGTCAACCCCCCCCGGGTGGGTACCAATACGTTGTTAGGTACGTTGCTGGGGGTGATCTTAGGTGTTGTCTTTGCCTTCCTGATAGAAACGTTCGACACCTCTATCGGTGCCATCGAAGAAGTGGAAGATTTTCTCGGGGTCCATGTCATGGGCGTGATCCCCTTCGTCAGCATGGAGGAGATAAAAGCGCTCTTGGAAGAGGACCCCTCCGTCGAGCTAACGGAAGAGAAGTTGAGAAGATACGCCAGGCTAGCCACGCACTTTGCCCCCGCCTCTACCCTGGCGGAAAGCTACAAGGCCCTGCGCACGAGTATCAACTTTCACTGCACGGAAAATAAGCTGAAGACGATCCTCTTCACCAGTTCCTCTCCGGGGGAAGGAAAAACGTCCATCGTGGTAAACTTGGCCATTGCTATGGCGCAAATCGGGCAGAAAGTTTTGCTCTTAGACGGGGACTTGAGAAGGCCCATCATCTCCCGCCTGTTCGGCATCGAGCAGGCCCCCGGTTTTACCGATGTCATCTTAGGGAACTACGAATGGCGACAGGTTGTGCGCACCGTCACCGACCTCATGATGGGCAAACTATCGATGGATGAAATCATGAAAACCCCCGGGCTCGACAATCTGCACATCATTACAAGCGGCACCCATGCCCCCAATCCCGCGGAAATCATCAATTCCAAGTCCACTGGTGAATTTTTAAATACCCTAAGAGGGGAGTACGACATCATCCTCATCGACGCCCCACCGGTCCTGGCGGCCACCGACGCGGCCCTCTGGAGTTCACAGGTGGACGGTACCGTCATTGTCTACCAGGTGGGGAAAATTGCCCGGGGTGCCCTGAGAAGGTCCAAGGTATCCCTCGAAAACTTGAGGGCCAATATCATCGGCGTCGTCCTAAACGGCCTCAAGGCAGAAATCAGCCCCGACTTTGGCTACCACGACTATTACTATTATTACTATTCCGACCGGATCAAACAACCAGCCCCCTTAAGTCAAAGGATAAAAGAGAAGGTGCTCACAGGACCCCAAAAATTGATAAAAGCCATCGGGAAGAAGGAAAAAAAGGCCCCTACCCCGAAAAGTCCATCGGCAGAGGCTCCCCCAGAAAAAAAGGCCAAGATAGAGAAGGAAAAAGTAAGATCGTGGATCAAGATCATCCTCACTTTGACTGCGATGGGGCTTCTTGCGGCCGGTATCATCTATGAGTATTATCCCTCGGCCTTTCACCCCCCTGCCAAAGGAGACTCGGCGGGCAAGGAGAAATCCGGCACCCTAAAATTTGTCCTGCCGCTGGGACCGTCACCAACAAAAAATCTATGAGTAAACGGGATGTATAACCAAAGTGAGCCGACAGCAAAGGTATTAAAGAAAAGGAAGAGAATAAAAACCTTAGAAGAAAGAAGGCGCATGCTGCGATGGATCTTAGCCATCGTGGTGGTGGCCTTTTTCGTTATCTTCATAATAAACATCATCCTTCCTCTCTTTAGCAGCATAGAAATCAAAGACACCTCCTATGCCCCTCGGGACATAGAGAGAAAGTACCACGAACTGGAAAAAAAGCGAGGCGGCAGGCCAGAATGACCAAGCGGGTTTAGGAATGGCAAATACGGAGACGAGAAGTCTCAACTTTGTTTTCGCCCTCATCATCCTCCTGGCCTTGGCAAGCGCCGTGATTACGGCCAAGATATCCATTGCCCTTTCCGCCGTGGTCGTAATCGGCCTTATAATTGCCGCCTTTGCCTTTGTCAGCCCCGAATTGGGCCTCTATATCCTCATCGTCTCCATGCTCCTCGGTCCCCAAATAGGGCTACCGGGGGTAGAGGGGGAAACGGTCCGGGGCCGGGGCCTAACCCTGCGGGTGGACGATTTTCTCTTGGTGATTATCGGCCTTACCTGGTTTTTTAAGACGGCCATTCAGAAAGAGTTGGGCCTTTTTCTCCGCACCCCCCTCAACATACCCATCGCCATCTACTTTATCGTCTGTGTGGCGGCGACCATTTTAGGCTACATGATGGGACGGGTGAAGGGAACGGCGGGCGTCTTCTTCCTCCTCAAGTACTTCGAATACTACATAGTTTACTTCATGGCCGTAAACCACTTAAGGGAAGAAAAACAGATAAAAAGGTTTCTCGCCACCATGATAGTGGTGTGCTTTCTCGTTTCCCTCTATGCCCTTACTTACATGTTTCAGGGGCAGAGGGCCTCGGCCCCCTTTGAAGGCCCCCAAGGAGAACCCAATACCTTGGGAGGCTATCTCATATTCATGATTGCCATCATGATCGGCCTTTTCATCCACTGGGGAAATACGAAACAGAAGATCTACCTTCTTGTGGCGCTTTTTTTTAGCTTCGTCGCCCTGGCCGCTACGCTTTCTCGTACCTCCTGGATTGCCCTGGGCCCCATGGCCCTGACCCTGATTTACTTTTCGGAAAGAGAGGTCCGCAAGTGGGTGATCTTAGGGATATGCGCCTTCTTTATCTCCCTGCCCTTCGTTACCCCCAAAAGCGTACAGGAAAGGCTACTTTTCACCATTACCCAGCCCAGAGAGCAGGGCCAGCTTGAAATCGCCGGCACCCGGGTAGATACGTCCACGTCGGCCCGCCTTATGTCCATGAAAATCGTCTTGACCCGCGATTTCTTGAAGCAACCCATCCTCGGATACGGGGTGACCGGCTACTCGTTTCTCGATGCCCAGTACGCGAGGGTGCTCGCGGAATCGGGTTTGCTTGGCTTTCTTGCCTTTGTCAATCTGTTGAGGAACATCTTTCGCAACGCCAAGGCGACCTTCAGGGAAACCCAAAACCCCTTTTTCAAAGGGCTCACCCTGGGCTACTTAATCGGATTCTTCGGGCTTCTTACCCATTCCATCGGGGCCAACACCTTCATCATCGTCCGGATCATGGAACCGTTCTGGTTCATTACGGCCATGGTCATTATGATTCCTCGAATCGAGGCGGGGGAATTTGCGCCCGATCGTAAAGCATCATGAGTACGCAAGATAACAAAGCGATGGACCGGATGGTCATGCGCGGAAGTATCTGGCTGTTTTCCCTGCGCATTTCAACCCGCCTCCTCGGCTTTGTCCGCTCCATTATTCTCGCCCGCCTCCTCACACCGGCCGATTTTGGCCTGGTGGGGATGGCCATGATCGTCATTGCCGTTCTCGACATCGTAACCCAAACGGGATTCGATGCCACCCTCATTCAGAAAAAAGACCCCCCGAGAAGGCTCATCGATACCGCCTGGACCCTGCAAGTCATGCGGGGCGCCCTGCTCTTTCTCATAGCCTTCTTCATCGCCCCGGGGGCAGCCCTCTTCTTTCAGATTTCTTCTTTGGAGCTCATTATCAGACTCATCGCCGTCTCCTTAATCGTGACGGGACTGCGCAACATCGGTACCGTTTTCTTCCAGAAGGAGCTCAAGTTCGATAAGACCTTTCAAATGGAAATCGTAAGCTCTCTGGTGGACCTTCTCGTCTCTGTGGGGCTTGCTTTCCTGTTGAAGAACGTTTGGGCCCTGGTCTGGGGGGGCCTCGCCGGCAATATTACAAGGCTATTCATGTCTTACCTCCTTCATCCCTATCGTCCCCACTTCTTTCTCGCCCCGGACTCCTTAAAGACCATCCTCCACTTTGGCAAGTGGATCATGACCGCGGGTATTGTCTATGCCATTCAGGTCCAGGTGGATACGTTTACCATTGGAAAGGTGCTCGGGGCGAGGGAAGTGGGGCTCTACCAGATGGCTATGACCCTGGCCACCATCGCTACGACGGAGATATCGTACCTGCTTCGGCAGGTAACGTTTCCCACCTATTCCAGGTGGCAACACGATATGGACCGTATCAAGAGCGCCTACCGGCAAGTCTTTGCCTTAGTGTCGGTGATATGTTTTCCCCTGGGGGTCATCCTCCTTACCCTGACGGAAGACTTGGTATTTGTGCTCTTCGGCCCCCAATGGATGGCCATCGTTTCCTGCCTTAGGGTCCTCGTCATCTCCGGGGTCCTTGCCACCTTGGGCCGCCTGGCCTATCCCCTGTTTCTTGGCCTGGGGCGTCCCAAGTATGAAACGATCTTCCAAGGCATCAACCTCATGATCATCATCATCCTCATTTTTCCCTTAACAAGGCTTTACGGAATAATCGGGGCGGCCGGCACCCTTGCGATGGGTAACCTCATTGTCCTTGGACTTTCCATCAATGCCATCTACAGGTGGGGGGGATTTCCGCCGCGGCTTCATCTAGAGATTCTCTTGCTCCCTCTCATTTCGGCTGTCATCATGGCGGCAGTCATTTTCCTTATTTTACCTTACACCGAAAAATGCCCTGCTTTGGCGCGCCTAATCGTCGGGACGGGAACGGGAATTATTGTCTACGCGGCGGTATTGTATTATTTAGAGAAAAAAACGGGAAGAGAAATGATAAAACCCATCGTGAACATAATGCGCCGCGCCTTTTAGGGGAGGTATATGTGGTTTCCATCGTCATCGTAAATTACAACACCCGCGATCTCCTCCGATCCTGTTTAAATACCATCCCCCTGGGAGTCAAAGACCTCTCCCATGAGGTCATCGTCGTCGATAACGGTTCTACCGACGGTTCAGCTGAGATGATAAAAACCCATTTCCCTCAGGTCAAGATGCTAAAAAATGAGGAAAACCTGGGTTTTTCCCGGGCCAGTAATCTCGGGGCCGCTACCTCGCGCGGCGATGCACTGCTCTTTCTAAACAGCGACACCCTCGTTCGGGAAAAGGCCATCTCCCTTCTCTATGACACATTAATGACGGCGGAAGACATCGGCATTGTAGGCCCCAAGATTGTAAACCCTAAAGGAGTCCCTACACGATCCTATATGCGATTCCTCACCCTACCCATGCTCTTTGCCGGCTCGGAAAAGCTCTCTCGCTTCATCAATGTGGAAAAATTCCGCTTGCACTTCGACCAATACGATTTTTCTCGCCTCCGCGAAGTGCCCTGGGTAAGCGGGGCCTGCCTCATGATTAAAAGCAAAATTTTTACGGAAATCGGGGGCTTCGACGAAGGGTACTTCTTTTACTGTGAAGACATGGATCTTTGCCTTCAGGCGCAGAGACGAGGCTACCGGGTAATCTTCAACCCCCAGGCCGAAATCGTCCATCTCTTTGGGGGAAGCTCCGGGGAAAAGAGGGCCTTTCTCAATCGGGAATACCAAAAAAGCGTCTTTCACTACTTCCGCAAGCATTATTCTCCCTTTCATGCCTGGACGGCAAAACTGATCATGCACATGAAAGGATACGGGCGGTGAAAATTCTCATCGTGGCCTACTGGCATGACCCCCGCTTTCGGGAAAAACCCGGGGGGCTAATCCGCATTTTCAGCCTGGCGGATAATCTCCTGACCTTAGGTTATGAAGTACGCCTCATCTTGCCCCAGATAGGATTTCCCCGAAGACAAACGCGGGCTCGCGTTGATGAGATCCCCTTTCTCGATTTCCCTTTCCTGCGACCTCTTACTTTTCATCTGCTTTGCACCTTCTGCGTGCTCTTTCGTTGCCTTACCGGGGCAAAGCAGGTCTACGTGCGCCAGATGAATTCCTTCCTTCCCCTCCTTATGGCGCGCCTCACAGGGGCGTTTACGTTCTTCGAGATCCCCAACGACCCCTTCATCGCCTATCAACTCGATCCGCCCGTAAAGAGGGTCCTCATCCGATTAATAGACTTTATCTCCTTTCGCCTCGCCCACCGTCTCGTCGTCCTTTCCAACTGGACGAAAAAGAGGCTCGAAACCTTGGGCCATGTGGCCGGACGAAAAATAATAGTCTTCCCGAGCGGTACCGATACGGAATTGTTCCGTCCCATCGAGAAAAAGGCGGCCTGTGCACGTCTTGCTCTTAACCCCCACCACCTCTACGTGGGCTTTATCGGTTCCTTCCTTCCTTACCAAGGGGTGGAGACCGTCATCGAGGCCGCACCACATATTATCGCCCAGGAAGAAAAGGCCCGTTTTCTCCTCGTGGGCGACGGCCCCATGAAAATAAAGTGGGAAAGAAAGGTACAAGAAAAGCACCTCCACGATTTCTTCATCTTTACCGGTCAGGTGCCGTATGAGGAGGTGCCCTTCTACCTGGGTGTCATGGACGTATGCGTGGCTCCCCACCGCGGGGAGACGAACCAGTCCTCCCCCGTGAAGATCTTCGATTACATGGCGGCAGGAAAACCCATCGTGGCAAGCGACATCGAGGCCGTGCGGGAAATCGTCGAGGAAAGCCATGCCGCCCTCCTCGCCCAGCCGGAGAAGGCCGCCGATTGGGCCTCAAAAATTATCTTCCTGCTGAAAAACGAAGAAAAAAGGCAACTCATGGGCCATACAGCCAGGGCGTACGCGTTCGCCCACTTCGACCGGAAGCTGCTTACGAGACGCCTATTTGCGGCATCTGAGAGCAATCCTACTTCGCCTTGAGAAATTCCTCGAATCTTCTTGCCGTCTCGTCCCATGTGAACTTCTTTACATGCTTTAACCCCGCCTCAGCCATCTTGAGGCGCCTTTCTTTATTTTGTAGGAGATCAACGAGTTTACTCGCGAGTCCCTCCACCTCTCCCGGCTCTAACACGAGGGCGGTTTGCCCTGGAATGGTGTAGTCGGGAACTCCCCCCACGTTAGTCAAAACGCAGGCCGTCCCACAGGCCATAGCCTCGAGTGGCGGATTGGCAAAACCCTCACCTTCCCGGCTCGATAGCAGGAAAACATCCAGGGAATTGTAAATCTCCCTCAATTTATCAATCGGGGGAAACACATGCACTTCCGTTCCTTCCGGTAGTGGAACATCAGGTTTCTCACCAAAAAGAACCAGTTGAATGGAACGAATAACTTGGGAAGCCAAGTGAAAGGCAGACAATCCATCCTCCAATCCTTTTAGATTGAGGCGGCTAAACATCATGCCCACCCGCAGAGTGTCCCCTTCTCTTTTAAAACCGTTTATTCTGTAAAATTGGTTGAAATTAACACCGTTGGGAATGATGGCTTGTGGTGCTACTCCTTCCTTTTCCTCTAAAACACGCTTCAGATAAGAAGAAGTGACCACAATCTGGA
>ERZ795060.5497-NODE-5497-length-10057-cov-8.063987_pt1 | contig 10057 bp, 8 predicted proteins | sample MGYA00375144_ERZ795060 | MGnify/ENA primary metagenome ERZ795060 (study PRJEB30189, sample SAMN05720157) | activated sludge metagenome | isolation source: anaerobic digester from wastewater treatment plant | place: Japan | collected 2015-05-15 ... | reverse complement strand
ATTTCTGAAAGATTTCTTATATCTCCAATATTATGATTTATTTTGTTTTCAAAATTTAATATATTAAACAGACTAGGATCAGTTTCAGGCTCTAAAGAAAATCCACATACTTTTGTACCCAACTTCAAAAGCCAAGTTGTTAACCAACTTCCCTTAAAACCAGTATGCCCCGTTATTAGCACTCTTTTGTCTTTATAGAAATCGTTAAACATTTTATTATTCTCCTTTGTTCAAATTGCTTATTTTAAAATTTAACTTCTTTTGATATTTTTTCAGCTACATGTTTTCCACTTAATAAAGCTTGGTCGCTCCAAAAATACTTCCATTCACCAAAACGTCCAACGTAATAAATATTCAAGCTGTCTAAGTAATCGTGAATTATGTCCCTGTTTTTATAGGTTTCATGATCGAAGATTATATTTGCATAGTTTTCTATACGAACATCTTTTACTAATATTTCTTCTTCTTTAAATAAGCCTATTTTTGCAAACTTCTCAATTTCCTGGTTCATTACTTCATTTATAGGTTTTTTTAATGGTTTAAACTTAGAAAAGTAAATTTCTGCTTGAAGTGAACTACATCCAACTGGACAATTATTTGGGGACTTTAAACTAGGAGAATAAACTCTTGAAGATAAAATTTCTTTATCGTATATGTAAAACCACAAATAATTTGGGATGTCTGGTTTATTAAATCCGAGAGATATTAAAAGCCCACTAGTCCATTTTAATTTTTTAGCTGCCTCAAAAACTTTTTCTGGAACATTATCAATAATCTTACATATTTCGGGTAAGGGAAGACTCAAAACCAACTTCTCGTACTTCGTTTTTTCACCATCTTTGAAAAAAATGCGTTTAGATTCTGTATCAATTTTTACAACTTCTTTGTTATAGTATATTTCTATATTTTCTGCCATCTTTTTTAAAAAAGATTTATATCCTCCTCTTACCGGATACTTCATTTCTTTTGCATAATAAGTATTAGGTGTTTCCTTTGTCATTGCTCCTTCAAGAACTTCTTCGATTTTGGGAATGTACATCCTACTGCCTACCCACTTTGTTTCTAATTTTTTAGCCGGAATAGTCCAATATTTTTCTGTATATACCATAGGAAAATTCTCTGCAAAATAATTACCGTATTGTACTTTTAGCCATTCTTCATAATTGTGAATGTTTTCAATATTTATATCTTTTCTTTCTATAAAATCTTTAATTATTGTTACCTTTTCTTTAACCTCTAAAGGGTACAAATTATTTTGAGCGGGATGTTTTAACCAGTAACCTTTATAATAGCACATTGGTTTAGGATAATGAATAAAAAAATCCGAACTATCATTAAATAATGTTTTTACATAATCGGAGCCGCTAAAAGAAAGATGAATAAATTTATCAAAAGTAAAACCATCAATTTCAAAATTATCACACAATCCACCATAAGTATGATTCTTTTCAAAAACAATTGAATCAATTCCTAATTGTTTTAAATGGTAGGCTGCGGATATTCCAGAAATTCCTGCTCCTAAAATAGTTATTTTATTAATACTATCTCTCCTTCCAATTGTATATTTTTTTGCTCCCTTTAGAAATTCCAAAACATACAATTTGATTTACTTTTAATACCTACTATTTGGAATGATTGCTTTCCTATATTATAATTTATTTGATACCACATATCTATTATTCCGTAAGGAAGGTAATCAAGTGCATCTCTTTTTTCTAACTCTTCTCAGCTCTATTTCCATTTTGTTTATGATTATTATCTAAGTTAACATCCTGAATTTAAATATCTTCTCAATTTAATCAATTAAATCGATTTAAAGGGTTAAAAGTAACTTCTCAATATTTCTTCAATAATAAAAGAGTTGGAATCCCTTCAAAAGCTTTATTGACTCAATTCAGAGAACCTCTTTCTCTTCCTTCTCATTATTTTTTATATTTTTGAAAAAACGTTTCCCTTTTAATTACTCATAACTCAATTCCAAGATAGATTGTGCAGTAAGAGGATCAGTATAAGGCTTTAACGAAAACTCACATATTTTTGCACCTTTTATTACCTTTTTATTTTACTATCTACACGTAACTTCAAAAGCCAAGTAGTTAGCCAACTTCCTTTGAATCCAGTATGTCCCGTTATCAATACTTTTTTGTTTTCATAGAAATCGTTCACCATAACAAATCACTCCTAAAAAGGACTTTCAAATCTATCAAAACTAACCAAATTTCTGTCTTTTTCTGATATAATAGGTTCTTTTATATTCCAATCATAACCGACACTGTCAAAATTTGTATTTAAATTAAAATTTTTGTATAAATCTAGGTTGTAAACTTTATTAAAAATTCCTCTTACATCTTTTATAAAATGAGTCTTTATTAAGTAAAGCCCTTTAAGTTCTGTTTCAATAATTTTGATTCTTATTATTCTCCATATAAAATTCTATAGTTTCTTTAAGTGCAGTTTCAAAATCATACTTTGGTACCCAATTAAGAATTCTTTTTGCTTTGGAATTATCTCCATGTAAATACATAATTTCATTCTCTCGATAAGGCATTGCTCCAAAAATAATTTTTGACTTTGAATTAGTTAGTTCAATAATTTTTATTACTATTTCTTTTAAAGAGACAGGTTTATTATTTGAAATATTTATAATTTCATGTCCTTTTATAGATGTTTCTAAAGCTAATTTATATGATTCAGCTATATCTTTTGAATATGTATAGTCCCATTTTTGTTCTCCAGCAGTTACTGCAATTTCTTGATTATATAGAGCGCTTTTAATAACATAAGGTAATAACCTTTCTTCTTTGTCATAAATTCCAAAAGCGGGAAATAAACGTAATGTTATAGCATTAAGTCCTCTTTTACAATAGAAATCAACTAAATTTTCTGCTAATATTTTAGTTTCAGCATATAAATTCCAAGGATCTAATTTGTCTGTTTCTCTAGATACTGTTTTCTTATTGCCATATTCAAAGCAACTTCCGGTATTAATAAATTTTTCAACTTGGTATTCACAGCATAATTCAAGAAGATTGTTAATTCCTTTAACATTTATATCTATCATTTTTGAGATGTCATTTTTCTGATGTTTTGTTTTTGAGTAAGTAGCTAAATGAATTACAGAATCTATATTTTCGGATTTAAATACTTTTTCTAATTCTTCTAAATTTGATATATCACATTTGTAATATTTAAAATCTGAAATCTTCTTTATTTCTTTTCTTCCAATTATGATAAGATTATAGGAATCTTTTATACAGTTAATTATATTTTGGCCAATAAATCCCATTCCACCAGTAATCAACACTGTTTTTACCATACCTTCCATGGTGCTTCTCCTTTACTCCATAGTTCTTCTAATTCTTTTTTATCTCTTAAAGTATCCATTGGTTTCCAAAAACCTTCATGTTTGTAAGCAAATAATTGATTGCCCTTTGCTAAATTTTCCAGGGGTTTTCTTTCCCAAATTGTAGTATCATCTTGTATATAATTTATCACATCTGGTTCTAAAACAAAAAAACCTCCATTTATCCATGCTCGATCACCTGCTGGTTTTTCTACAAAACTTTGAACTTTATTGGTTTCTATTATTTCTAATGCACCAAATCTTCCTGAGGGTTGTACAGCAGTCAATGTAGCTAATTTACCATGAGATTTATGAAAGTTTACTAATTCTTTTATGTTAATATCTCCAACACCATCTCCATATGTCATCATAAATGTTTCATTGTTTAAGTATTTTTTAATTCTTTTTATTCTTCCTCCTGTCATGGTATTTAATCCTGTATCAACCAAAGTTACTTTCCAATTTTCAGCGTGAGAATTATGCACTTCTATTTCACCATTAGCTAAATCAACAGAAATATCGCTCATGTGCATAAAATAGTTTATAAAGTATTCTTTTATTATATAACCTTTGTAACCTAAACAAATAATAAACTCATTATACCCATAATATGAGTATATTTTCATAATGTGCCAAAGTATTGGCTTTCCTCCTATTTCTACCATTGGTTTTGGTATATTTATAGTTTCTTCACTCAAACGGGTACCAAAACCGCCAGCTAAAATTACTACTTTCATATAATTAAACCCCCTAAAGATTATTTTATAGATAATTTAAGAATTCTTTTTATCTAAATTATCTATAGATAATATGATCCAAAAAATCTTTGCCTAATTTTATTAATTCTTCTCTATATTTTTCATTATCCTTGACTTTTTTCTCCATTTTTTTGGACATTTTCAAAAAAATGCGCGATTCTCTTTTTAGTTCTTTTTCAGAAAGCTTCTTTTCTGACTGAGAAACAAATCTTTTATATCCACTCAAGCTAGCATTAATAAATCTTTCAAAAAGAAAAGAGGATAGCATTCTTTTTTCTTTATAGTCTAAATTTAGATCTTCAAGCCAATCGAAAAAATAATTCATTTGATAGTATCTCGACGAAGGATGGGCATAGCTCGGAGTATTTACACCTTTTTCGTGAAAAATATGAGAAAAAAGAGGTGAAGTATTAACTATAGCATAGGACTCTTTAGTAAAAAAAGTTCTACTTTCTTCATTTATTAACAGCATTAATCTTACTTGAGGGTAAATGTCAGTTTCTTTAGACAATAATTTATTAATATCAATTAACTCTTTTTTTATAACCAAACCCGTTAAATATGTTCTAGAAAAAATTAATTTTATAGTTTCAATTTTGCTATAGATATTTTGAGAGTAATAATTATAGTATCCCTTCTTATAACGCACTTCTCCATATTTTACTAAATGATAAATAGGCCTTAAGATATCTTTTATGTAATTTTTTAAATTAAAATCTTTTTTAGTGGTAGATGCCTGATTATGAAGATCATCTTTTTTTAAAGAGCTTATTATTAACCCATAATTATTATTTTTCAAAAAATTAATTAAATGAAAAATTTTATCAGTTAATACTATATCTTCATCACTTAGCGTAAAACAATATTCCCCTGAAGATTTTTCTAATACTTTGAGGAAATTATAATTGAAACCAAAGTTCTTATCATTAGAATATACTTTTAGCCTCTTGTCATTTATTTTATTAAGTTCTTCTAAAGTATTGTCTATCGAACAATTATCCGAAACTACTACTTCTATATCATCTCCCTGATATTTCAATATGCTTTTAACTGCTTTATTAACAACATGTGCTCTATTGTAAGTTGGAATGCAAAAACTCAAAATAGGTTTATCTTTTTTTCTCATTTTCACCACTCCTTAACAGCATCCTTAATGCTACAATTACTATTATTCCACATAATATATACCTAACAAATATCAAATCTTTTAGAATTAAAAAAGCAAAAGTTGATCCTAAAGCCATTGCCAATGATACTAAATGAAATTTTAAACCATACATTGGTTTTTTCATTTTATATTTTGTAATTAGGAAATGAAAAACGAACAAAAAAAGATAAGATATATCTGTTGTAATGGCTGCAGCTACATAACCATAACGAGGAATAAAAATATAATTTAAGCTTACGTTTATTATAGCTGCCATCATCGTCCCTATAGATATATAATGAGTTTTTTTAAAATAATATTCTGTGTTGGTTTCGAATGTAAACATGAAATTGAAAAAATAGGCTAAAAATATATAAGGTACTATATAAAGTCCTTCCCAATAACTCTCTTCAGCCATTATCCGAACAATCTCAGGAGAAATAAAAAGTATCAACGTATATAGTACAGCAAATAAATTTCTATAATTTTTGGATATAAAAAGTATTTTCTCGTATTCTTTTTTTTCCATTTTTTCCATAAAATACGGATTATATGCCTGATAAAAAGACATAAACAAAACACTAACTATCGTTCCTAAATTATAAGCGAAAGAATATATACCTGTTGGAGAAGCTCCTAAGTACTGATTTATTATAATTCTATCAAATTGAGAATTTATGACCCCGGATATATTATGTAAAATAAAAGGTACGGATAAAACCAAAGCATACTTCCAATATTGAAAGTTTATTAATTCTTTACCTTTCACTAAAAAATAAAATATAAAAAAGATTGCAAATACACTTAAGGGTAAGAAATTTCCAAGAATTTTACCAAAATAAGGTTCTTTAATAAAAACATTCCTAATCAAATATATTGATAAGATTATTCCAACGATGGAACTAATAATTGTAATAAGCGAAACAGCTTTGTATTTATACTCAACTCTAAATTTCGCTAAGGAAAAACTTTGAACAAACATGAAAAAAGCTTCAAAAACCATTATAAAAAATAAAGTTGACGTAAGATTAGTAATCCTTAAAAAAAAGTTAGAAAAAATAATAAAAATAGTTAAAAAAATCAAAAATATTAATAAGGACAAAAATAGCACACTGGAAATATATTTGTTATAATTTTCTTTGAACTCAAATTTGCCTCTTTGAACAGACCATGCTAAATCTAAGCTTATAATAACTGAAAAAATACTGGCCCATGAACTAAAAAGTGAAACAGTTCCATAATCAGCAGTACTTAATAATCTTGTAAAAATTGGTAAAGTTAAAAAAGCTAGTCCTTTTGTAAAAAAATTCGTAAAAGTATACCAACTTCCCGCTTTGACAACTTTATGATTTAAAATTTTTGCAAGCCTATTGTTTTTTAGGTTCAATTTATTCGAAGTCTCCATAATTTATTATTTCATCCTCTTTTATAAACCTTCTTGCCTTTCTTCCAATTAACTCGTCATAGTAAAGAGCCGGAATACCCAAAGCAGGTCTTTTTGTAGTAAGATTTTCGTTATCGAAAAGCTCTCCTTCTTTGATATCTTTTTTTGCAACAATACTTCTTCTTGCGTTTTTTCGCGCTATGTTCTCAGTTTCAATATAACTTTTTTTATCCTTTCCATAAATTTCTAAAATATCGTTTATTTTTTGAGAGACTTTTTGTAAGTCAACGCTATCCATAGAATGGTAATGATCATTACCAGGCAGAGATTTATCAAAAGTAAAATGTTTTTCAATTATTTGAGCTCCTAAAAGCCAAGAAGTAATAATTATATCCACTATTCTGTTAGGCAAGGTATGATCCGAGTAACCAATTATGTAGTCGCCATACTTTTCCTTCATGTCTTTAATCATTCCCAAATTAGCGTTATTATATTCTGTTGGATAATTTAAAACACAATGCAACAAAGCAATTTGGTTATTACCTGCCTTTTCCAATATTTCTATTGCATTCCATATTTCTGAAACCTTGCTGGCACCAGTAGACAAGATAATGGGCTTCTTTTTGCTCGCAACATATCTCAAAAAGGGTACATTAGTTATATCTGCTGATGCAATTTTGAATGCTGGAACTAATGGTTCTAAAAAGTCAACGGCTTCTTCATCAAAAGGTGTCGATAAAAAGTCTATTCCAACTCTTTCTGAATAGTGTGCTAATTCAATAAATTCTTTCTCACCAAATTTATCATGTTTTTTGAATAATTCATATTGAGAGTTCGTAGATTCTTTATTTAAATCCCAATAAGCTGGAGAATTTTTAGAAGCTAATTTTTCTGCTTTATATGATTGGAACTTAACAGCATCAGCCCCAGCTTTTTTTGCTTCTTCAATCATAAATTTAGCTTTTTCCATACTGCCTTCATGATTTACCCCAATTTCAGCAATAATATAAGGTTTTTCAAACTTATCTTTAGTAATTGTTTTACTTCCTATCGTTATCTCTATCATCCTTCCACCTCCAAAAAGAGTTAATAATTTCATTCTTAACAGTTTTAACACCCTTTCTTAAGTTTATCTCGGACAAACTCTTATACATTTTATACCTTTTATCTCTATTTTCTATTAATTCTTTTATTGCGAGACATAATTGTTCATCACTTACATTGCAACTAATACCAAGATAAGAAACGCCCCTTGAATACCTTGAAAATAAATGCATTGTTTCTCTATCATTTTGAGAAATGCTTATTGTAGGTATATTCATAGAAGCTAGTTCATAGACAGTTCTTCCATTTGAAGTAATAGCAAGATCAACATTTTCCATTTCCTTTCCCATATCTTTTACTTTGGCTAGTAAGGTATAGTCCAAAGTTGAAGTTTCGAGAAATTTATCTAATTCTGTTTTATATCTATATCCAGGACCAACAATAATTTTTACCTTGATATCATTAAAGTTTTCCAAGACTTTTAATGATTTTAACGTTAAATTATTTTGATCGACTCCTCCAAATGTGACTAGTACTTCTTTGACTTGTTCATTAAAGTTATTTGGCGTCTTGATTAATATTTTATCATCTAAAACAACATAGCGCCAACCAAATCTACGATTTTCTTTTTGATATGAAGATTCGTATAATGCATTGAATACAAGATTTGCCTTATCAGCACCTTCTCCGAGATCTTCGAAATTAATAACAAATTTATCTTTTAGAATGTTCATATAATCTACAGAAGTATCTAAAAAATCATTAATTATTATTTCGTATTCATCTAAATATTGCTCAATACGATTGACATCTTCAAGTTCGATATACGAATAATTGTTTTCCTCGAGCAACTTCTTGCCTTCCTCAAAAGTATTAAAAATAATGAAGTCTCTCTCATGTCCTATAAAATGATTCGCAAGTGAAATGCATCTGTACATATGTCCTGTCCCTATTTTATCATTAGCTGAAGTAACAAATAAAAATTTTAATCTTTGAGCCATTTTTTCTGCAATATACCAATCAATTTCACTATCAATATCTATAGCTTCAACTTTAGGAATTTTGTAAACACCAATTTTTGGTCCTATTCTACCATTCTCATTTATTATACTTCTTCTACATATTAAAAAAGCTCCTGTTTCTTTGTATCTTTTTGGAAGCCATTGTCTATTCAATCTTTTCTCATAATCTTTAACTAGATTCCCATTTTCCTCTTTCCACCCAAGATAAACATCTTCTTCTACAGAAATTAATGTGTCTAAATCACTTTTTTCAAATTCACTTATAGCTTTATTTAATGTTTCTACTGTTAATAAAGGTGAAGTTGGCTGAAGTGTTATTACGTTATCCACCCTGTAATGTTCATCTTCAAACCATACTAAAGCGTCATAAATGACAGGATCTAAAGTAACATCATCTCGACCTAGATGATCAGGCCTTTTTCTTATCTTCACACTAAATTTATTACAATATTTTATTATTTCATCGCTATCTGTTGTTACTACTACATCTTCAATTTTTTCACTTTTTAAGGCATTTTGAATTGCATAATAAATAAGAGGACGGTCATTAAAAAACCTTAGATTTTTTCGTATTATGCCCTTAGATCCTCCACGTGCAGGGATAATTGCAATAGTCTTCACAGATCTTCTACTCCTTTACTATTGATTTAACAAATGGTTTCATATTATTGTAGTATGTTTCTTCAATTTTTTCATATATTCTATTAAATTTTTCAAACTTTCCACTCAATAATAACTGTAATTCATCAGTTACAAAAGGAATCACATCTTTCTCCCATCCAAATCTAATTTTTTTTGTTTTAGAAAACTTATTAAAAACTCTATTTACAAAATATTTTAATCGGGTAGGATATTTGTACCCTAAAATCCCAACTCCTCCAAGAGTCTCAACTACCCCTTTACCTCTAGAATCTTCTATAATTAGAATACTCGGTTTACGATGACTCAAGAAATAAATATTAGAATGTACTCTATAACCAATATGTAAATCCATCTCATCATATATTTTAGAATTTGAAGTATTTCCAGACATGTCGTGAATAACAACAGATAAGTTTTTTATTTTGTTGTACAATCTCTTGTATTTTTCTATAGTTATTCCATGGTTGAAGGAAACATTAATTTCAAAGCGATTTAAATTCTTAAGGTATATTAAAAGACTGATAAACTGATCAAAAAAAAGCTCAGATCCAGGAACTGATATTAGAATTTTATTTATTTTTAGATTGTTTTGAATTCTTTTTGTAAAATAATCAAAATTATACCATGCAGGACAGCCATTCATTGTAGATTCTATATAATTATCTTTTAATAAGGCTACTGTATAATCATCTCTAGAACCAACTTTCGAAAAATTGT
>ERZ795060.5489-NODE-5489-length-10067-cov-3.923192_pt1 | contig 10067 bp, 9 predicted proteins | sample MGYA00375144_ERZ795060 | MGnify/ENA primary metagenome ERZ795060 (study PRJEB30189, sample SAMN05720157) | activated sludge metagenome | isolation source: anaerobic digester from wastewater treatment plant | place: Japan | collected 2015-05-15 ... | reverse complement strand
CCGCGATCCAGCCCGCGGCGCGCCCGATGCCGCCCGCGAACCGGGCCGCGGCCTCCACCGGCGACGACAGCGCCGCGCTCCCCCCGCGGACCGACGCCGGGGCGGAGAGCGTCAGCAGCGTCATGTACAGCCCGCACGCCGCCGCCGCCGCTCCCGACATCATCACCGCGCGGATGAGCGCGCGCCGCCGCCGCCCGGCGGGGTCCGGAGCCGCCTCATCCGCCGGCGCCGCGAAGGCCAGCAGCCCCGTCGCGCACGCCGCCGCCGCCTGCTGCTCGTAAAAACAAGCCATCGCGAAGACGTACGCGCACCAGACCGGGGGCATGAGCCACGTGCGCGGCACCGCGTGCCGCCCCTGCGCAATGTCCAGCGCCCGCGTCCACAGCGCCAGCAGCATCGCGCACGCGACGAGCGTCGACAGCGTGCTGGGCCACAAGACCGCCTCGTAGATCACCGGGTGGCACAGAAGCACAAGCGTCGCCAGTACCCGCACGACCTGGGGCACTTCCAGCCGCTTCAAAAACCGATAGAACAGGATCGCCACCACGCCGTGACACGCCGCGCTCAGCAGGTGGCGCGCCCAGTCCTGCCCGGGCGCCGCCGTCGCCACCGCGTGGATGGTGAGCAGGTGCAGCGGACGCCAGAAGTAGTCCCAGCGCGAGAAGGGCGAATCGGGGAAGTGGTACGCGCCGTCGACCGGGTTGCGCAGGTTGAGCGACCAGTCGTCGGAGAACCGCCCCAGGTCCCCCAGGAGCGCGAAACTCCCCGCGAACCACGCCAGCACGAGCAGCGCGACCGCCCAGCGCGATGCCGCGCGCCGGGCCGCCCGGACATCCCGCGGCGCACCGGGGCGCTCGCCGGGTTCTTGAAGGGTTGGGATGAACGGACGGGGACGCACGCGCGCCAGTGTACGGTGGCCCGGGCCTGCTGCGCCGCGTCACCTCAGCCACGGACCCGTGTATCATCCGCGCTCGCCGCAACCCCGGGGAGTTTCGCCGCCGCCCTGAGCATGCCCACCGCGCCTACACCCACACCCACACCCACAACCGAACCAGCGCCCGAGGCGCACACCGCCCCCGGACCGCTGCCCACGGCGCCGCGCGCGGGCGCTGCCAACCTCGCGCACGGGCGCTGGTGGCTCGTCGGCGCGATCCTCTTCCCGCTGGCCGTCTGGGCCGCGTGCACGCTCTACCTCGGCGGCAACGTCGGCAAGATCAGCGACGACTGGTCGCTGTCGCTGCGCGACGTCGTCACCGGCGAGGCCGAGCGACCCTTCAACCCGTGGAAGCAGTACCCGTACTACTGGCGCCCCCTCCATATCGCGATGATCTTCACCGTCGGCACGTTCGCCTTCGACGACGTGCGCCCGGTGGGCGTCTTCGTCGCGTGCATGCACCTGTGGGCGGGCGTGTCGCTGTACCGCCTGGCGCGCCTGGGCACGCGCACCTGGGCCGCGCCCGCGATGGCCTCCACGCTCTGGCTCGCGCACCCGATGCACTACGAGGTGTCGCTGTGGTTCAGTTCCACCTGCACCGCGATCGCCAGCGCGATCGCCTTCACGCTCATGCGCTGGCAGGTGCGGGCGGTGCTCGACGAGCCGGCCTCGCCCGGGCGCGCCCGCGATTTACGCCTCGGTCTGGCCGCGTTCATCCTGGGCCTGTGCGTCTCGGGCTTTTATGAGCAGCCCGCCGCCGGCCTGGCGGTTATGCCCTTCATCCTCGCCGGCGTCTGGCTCTCCCGTCCCGGCGCGCGGCGCCCGGCGCGGCGTGAACTCCGCCGCGCCGCGATCGTTGTCGGCGGCGCATGGGCCTCCAACATCGCCTACGGCGTGCTGCTCGTGCTCACCGCGCCCCAGGGCGCCCGCGGCGGAGAGAAGTCCTTTGTCTCCTCAGACGCCCTCGCCCAGCGCCTGGCAAGCGTCGCCCACAGCGTCTGGTGGCACGCCGGCGGCAACCGGCTCCGCGAACTCACGCTGGGCTCCTTCAAGGCCGGCCTGCGCGAACTCGACAACGCCTCGGGCGTCGCGATCATCGCCGGCCTGGTCGCTCTCGCCGCGTCGTGGGCGTTGCTCATGATCCTGGTCCCCGGCCAGCCCCCCGCGCCCCGCACGCAGCAACCGCACGCCCCTTCCTCGGTCCCGGCCTCGGCCCCACTCCCGACCTCGCCGCGCTCCGCCGCGGGTGCTCGCGTCCTCTGGACCCTGACCGGGATCGGCATGATCATCGCCGGGATGCTCCCCGTGGCGATGCTGGCGCGGCAGAATGTCGAGCCGCGCACCATGTACTTCCCCCTTGCCGGCGCCGCGATCGTTCTGTCGCAGTTGTTCGATCTGCTCATGTCCGCCGGCCCGAGCACGGTGCGCTGTCGCTCCGCGCCCCGCGCCCGTGCGCGCTCACCGCTCGCCCTCGTCGCGATCGGCGCTCGCTGCCTGATCGCGCCCGCCGGCGCCGCCGTGTGCGTGCTCGCCTGCATCTGCGCCGTCGGCATTCAGACGGCGGTCCACGCCCGTTCCGCGGGCGATGCGCGGCTCTTCCGCACGCTCTCGCGACTGGTGCCGTCGCCGCCCAAGGACGCCGTCTTCGTCCCCGTCGAGGTCCGAAGGCCCCTGGACGCCACCGGCTACCTGGCCTTCGACGAGATCCGGCCCTCGGCCCTTTCCGCCGTCTGGGCCGGGCGCGAGATGCTCCAGCGCACCTACCGAAGGCGCGACATCGACCTGGTCCCTTCCAGCCCCTGGGTGCCGCCGTTCATCACCCGCGCCGATGCGCACGGCCTGTATGCCGACCGGTTGACCGACCGTTTCCGCGACGGTTTCATCGCCCGCGAGCGGATCGTTCCTTTCGTCGTCAACCGGCGGGGCGACATCGTGCTCGTCTCGCGCATCAAGGTCGAAACACCCGACGGCGCCCTCACGGTCGTCGAAGCGCCCGCCGTCGAGGCGCTGCGCCCCGGCCTGCACAAGGACAAGGTCACCAACGCCCGGATCAAGGCGGGCCGGCGCTAGCCCTACCGCCACGCGCTCAGGGGAATCGTCTACACTCCGGGCTCTGTCGGCCCGCGCCGCGCGCCGGCCGTCTCCAGACCTTCGCGTGAGGCGTCATGTCCAGTCGCTTGTCGAAGAACAACGTGCTCGCGGGCCTCTTCCTGCTCGTCTCCCTCGTGCTGTTCGTCACGGTGGTCATCATCCTCAGCTCCCTCGGCGAGTCGCTGTCGGAGAAGAAGGCCTACATCGTCGCGTTCTCGCTCGAGGACGGCGCCGAAGGGCTGGAGAAGGGCGCGCCCGTCAAACTCGGCGGCAAGCTCGTCGGTCGCGTCACCAGCAGCTCCCTCGCCGTCAACCCCTCCGGCGACCCGACCAGCGTTGACGTCGCCATCGCCATCCGCGCCGACGTGCGCCTGCACAAGGACGCGATCATCCTCCTGGCCAAGCCCCTCCTGGGGTCCAACTCGTCGCTGAACATCGTCGCCGTCAGTGGCCTGGGCGCCGAGGACCCCACCTACACCGGCCCCACCGGCCCCGCCGCCGAGGGCGACCGCCTCGTCGGCCGCCTGGGCGCGCCCGGGTTCCTGTCGCGCTCCGACTACCAGAAGATCCGCAGCGTCATCTCGCGGGTCGACAAGATGACCGCGGACATCGAGCCCCAGGTCAAGCCGATCGTCGACGACGCCCGCGCAACGGTCTCGAACGTGCGGACCATCACCGACGACGCCGTCAAGCGCTGGCCGCAGTGGGGGGACAAGGTCGACAAAACCTTCGCCGACTTCGAGCCGATCGTCAAGAGCGTACGCGAGTTCGTCGACAAGGCGCAGGGCGTCATCGACCGCAACACCAAGCCCTTCGAGGAGATCGTCGAGAACGTGCGCGAGCTCACCGCCAAGGCCAAGGGCGAGGGGTACGAGGAAGTGATGAGCGCCGTCCGGCGCGGGCGCGAGGGGCTCGATTCCTTCGCCGCCGCCGCCAAGCGCGTCGACGAACTCATCACCACCAAGGCCCCCGAACTCGAGGACCTCGTGACCAACGGCGCCCTCGCCGCCCAGCAACTCAAACTCACGACCATGGAGATCCGCGCCTCGCCCTGGCGGCTCCTTTATCAGCCAACCAAGAAGGAACTCGAGAACGAACTCCTCTACAACTCCGTCCGCAGTTACTCCATGGCCATCGCCGAGCTCCACCAGGCGTCGCAGTCGCTCGACGCTGTCTCGGCCCGAATCGAGGCCGCCAGGGCCTCCGGCGGCGCCGTCCCCGAGGTCGATCAGCGGACGATCGACGAGCTCTCGAAACGCCTCCGGGCGTCGTTCGAGCACTACCAGCAGCAGGAACGCGAGTTCCTCGACCGCTGGATCAAGAAGTGACGAACGCGGCCGTTCCGGCCGTTCCGGCCGAGCCAGATCCCCGGGCCTTGGCCCGTCTCCCGCGACTCTGGTAGGCTGGCCGCATGGCCCAGCGCCGCCATCATTACGAGCGCGCGTTCGAGGAGTTCCTGCGTACCCGGAGGATTCCCTACGTCGCCGTCGACGAAGCCCGCAAGGCGCTGCTCCCCGAGGGCGCTCCCCTGCGGGTCCAGTTTCCTCCGAGCGACGAGGCCGCTCCGCGGCCCGATCAGCCCGCCCCCGCACGCGCGCTCAAGTCCTTCGACTTCGTCATCTACGCTTCGCCGCGCAACCTCCTGCTCGACGTCAAGGGTCGCAAGGTCGCGCCCCGCGTCCGGCGCGCTTCGCTCGGCGGCCTCTCCGGCAGGCTCGAAAACTGGGTCACGCGCGACGACATCGACTCCCTCGCCTGCTGGGAGCGCCTCTTCGGCCCCGAGTTCCAGGCCGGTTTCCTCTTCATCTACTGGTGCGACGCACAGCCCCCCGACTGTCTCTTCCAGGAGATCATCGAGTACCGCGGCTGGTGGTACGCCCTCCGCGCCGTCACCCTCGCCGATTACGTCCGGCACATGAAGGTCCGCTCCCCGCGATGGGGAACTGTCGACCTCTCGACCGATGCCTTCGAGCGCATCTCCCAGCCCTTCACCTCCGGTGTCATCGCCGCCGACACGCCCGCTGCCGACCACCTGGCGCCCCGTGATGGCGGCGAGCCGCCCGACGCCGCCGATCCCGGCCCGTCCCCCGCACGGCGTTGTGACGATTGGACCCCCGCCGGCACACTCCACCTCGTCGCCGACCCGCCCGGGATGTAGCCTCCTCGCGGGCCGCCGCGGCAACTGCCCGGCGCGTTACGCGTATATCCTTGCTCCCGGAGGGCGTCCGCGCCCCGCCCTTTCGCCCGCCCCCCCGTCCGCGATGGTCAGCCACCCCCGCCCGGAGACCCGCCGATGAAGACCACGACCCGTTCCGCCGCCCCTGCTCCCCGCGGCCTCTCCGCGCTGTTCATCGCGAGCCTCCTGGCGACGGCCTTCCTCTGGACCACCGGAACCCACGACGCCCTCGCGCAGTCCAACAAGGACAAGAAAAAGCAGGAAGAACTCAAGCCGCCCACACCGCCCGATACCAACATCCCCGGCACGCACTACTGGGGCATCGGCGCGGTCATCCTCGGCACCGGGATCATCGTCGGCGTGAACCTCATCCCCTCCAAGCGCGGCCACCAGGACTAACCCCCCCCCCCCCCCCCCCCCCCCCCCCCCCCCCCCCCATCTCCCTTTCCTCTCCTCTCGATCCCGCTTCGCACCGCGCCGGTCCATCCAATCCCCCTTGCACGCAAGGACGCTCACCATGGCCACCGATGTCCGCACACGCCGGCTCATCGCACTCAATGTCCTTCTCCTCGCCGGTCTGGCGGTCGCCACGCTCGCCGGTCACGTGAGCGCCCAGCCCCGCGCCGGCACGCCCCTCTCCGGCACCGCCGCCCGCTCACGCGGCGACTACGCCGTTGTTCCCGGGCGCACCCAGTCCGGCAACGCCGACGCCGTCTATGTCCTCGACGCCACCAACCAGGACATCCTCGCCCTCTCCTGGGACCGCAACAAAGACCGCTTCAGCATCATCGGCTACCGCTCCCTCGCCAACGACGCGCGCGTGCAGCAGCAGACACGTTGAGCGTTCGTCCGCGGTGAGCAGTGAACAGTGAGCAGTGGGGGAGTGGGTGGGGGTGGGGGGGGGAAGGATGAATCGCATGAGCACAACGAATCACGAGCCCGTGCCCGAATCGCCGCAGCAGGATTCGTCGGTGCTTCGCCGCTCGCCCCGCGCGTGGCTCTGGGCCAGCGCGTTCGTTCTCGCGGCCCTGCTGCTGATGCAGATCAACAGCCTGACCTCCGCCGGCGGTCGCCCAGACCTCGGGCAACGTGCCGGCGCGTCCGCCGCGGGGTTCACGTTCGATCCGACCTTCGCCTCCGCCGCGCTCGCGGGCGATGTCGCGCGCGTCGGCGACCAGACGATGCTGACGTTCAACGCCGGCGACGACGACGTGCTCGCGGTGGTCGATTCCCGCGCCGAGCAGATGCTCGTCTACCGCATCCGCAACCGCACGTCCTTCGAGCTCCTCGGCGTGTACTCGCTCCCCGAACTGTTCGTCACCGGCCAGCGCGTGGGTTCGGGCGTCGGGCGAGGCCGCTGAGCCATCCGCCCCTCAACCCCCCAATCCCCCGGCAACAGACCCATGGTGATCCGGCGTATCCAGCGATGGCTCGATGGCGGTGAGTCTGCGCCGGCGGCGCCCTCGAGCAACCGTCCAGGCACGCCCGAGAAACCCGCCGCCCACTCCCCACACCAATCCGCCCCGACCAAGCCGCGGCTGATGCCGCTGCTGCAACTCCCCGGCGCTCCCGGTGAGCCGGCATCCATCGGGCGCCCCCGTGACCACGCGGGCGCAACACCGTGGGTGCAGATCGACGCATCGCTTCTGCCCGCGCCGATCGAAGCGCTCGCCGAGCGCGACACCGCCGAACTCCCGAGCGTCGCCGACCGCGAGGGTTATTTCGCCGAGCGTCACTTTGACTATTGGCTCAGCGGCCTGCGCGATTGGTCGCACATCTGCCGCTGGGCGCAGCACGCCGGCGCTCCGGTCAGCGCCGCCACGCGCCTCCTCGACCTCGGCAGTTCCAGCGGGCGCGTGCTGCGGCACTTTGTCGCCCAGTCGGGCGTGCAGCGCCCGTGGGCGGCCGACATCAACCGGCGCAACGCCGCGTGGCTGCGCAAGTACATGCCCCCGCACGTGCGCGTCCTGCCCAGCACGGCCCTGCCGCACCTGCCCATCGAGGACCGGTCGCTCGATCTCGTCTACGCGCTGAGCGTCATCAACCACATCGACCACCTCGAACTCATGTGGCTCGCCGAGATCCGGCGAATGCTCCGCCCCGGCGGCGTCTGCGTGCTCTCGGTCGCGACCGAGACCGCCTGGTCGCTCATGGGGCCCGACGTGCCCCTCTTCGCCGACCTTCTCCGGCGCAAGGACGATGTCGCCGAGCGGCCGATCTCGCTCGACCTCTTCCGTGCTCCGATGCCCGAAGAGCGCGTCGTCTTCACCTACCGCGGGCGCGAGTTGTACCAATGCAACATCTTCCACGCCGAGTCCTACATCCGGCGCGAGTGGAGCCGGTTGCTCGGCGTGGTCGAGATCATCCCGCGCGGGTTTGACACGCAGGACGCGGTGGTCCTGCGCCGCGACGATTGAAGTACTCTCACCCCCGCCAACCGCCGCGGCTTTTCCGCAGCCTCAGAGCGATCGTCAGGCCCGCCGCCACCACCACCGGCACCACCTGGTGCCACACCAGCCCGCTCGGCTCGTGGTTCAGCCATCGAGGCAGCGCCACCCACCCCGCCACGCCCCACACGACCGTCACCGCCAGCGCCGCCCCCAGCCACCGGTCGAATGCCCCTCCCGTCGGCCGCCGCGACCTCTGCGGGCGCAGCACACCCGTGCGCCGCGCTCGCGGCGTCACGCCCCGGCGACTTGCCAACGCCGGCCAGGCCATCCCGTCTCTCCTGCTGCACCCGTTGGAGCAGGCCCGACTGAGTTCGCCGCCCGGGGCCCGTGCCCACGCCCCGGCGGCACACCTTGGCCCCGCCCCCGAACTCCCCACGCGCACAGTCTGCCCCCGGCCTGCGCCGCCCGCAAGCCGAAATGAAAAAGACCGCCCGATCGGGCGGCCCTTGAAGATCAACCCACGGCTTTGCCCCGGGGCTTATTCCTCGAGTTTCCGCAGCGTCAGGCCGTACTCGGCCAGTTTGTCCTTCACTTCCTGCAGCGAGGTCGCGCCGAAGTTCTTTACGCCCATGAGTTCCGCCTCGGTGTGGCTCATCAGGTCGCCCAGCGTCTGGATGTTCAGCAACTGCAGCGCCTTGCGGGCACGCACCGACAGGTTCATCTCGCTCACGGCCTTGTCCAGCACCGCCTCCTTGCCCGAGCCGCGCAGCGAGTCGAGCACCTTGCGACGGGCCGCGCGATGCGCGTCCTCCACGCCCTGGCCCAGGCGCAGCCCCTTGCTCGCGAGCATCTGCTTGATCTCGACCAGGCTGCTCTCGCCGAAGTTCTTGTACGCGAGCAGTTCCGCCTCGGTCGTCCGCAGGAGGTCGCCCAGCGTGCGGATGCTCATCTTCTTCAGGCACGTGCGCGCCCGCACCGAGAGTTCAAAGTCGCTCACCGGCACGTCGAGCAGCGCGTTGCGCTTCACGCGCTCCTTCGTCTCGTCCTCGTTGATGACCATGCTGCGCGACGCCTGCACGTCCTTCATGAACAGCCGCGCCCGCCCGTGGTTCGGGTTCGTCTCCAGCACCTGGCGCAGGCAGCGCTCCGCCGCCGCCAGGTCGCCCCGGTCCTCGTGCAGCACCGCGAGGTTCATCAGCGCGTTCAGCGGCGCCGGCGGGTTCTCGCAGGCGCGTTCGTACATCTGGATCGCCTCGTCCTCCTCGCCCGCCAGGTCGAGTTGATACGCCAGCGTGAAGAGCACGTGCGAATCGCTCGGGTCCGCCGCGACCGCCTTGCGCAGTTCCGCGATCGCCGTCTCGCGATCCCCCGCGCTCAAGGCCTTGCGCCCCGCCTCGGCGTGCTGCGCCGCCAGTTTCGCGTTCCGCTGCGTCTCCCCCATCCCGATGACCATGTCCAGCGCGTTGTTCGACATGCTGAGGCGTTTCCTTTCCAGTTTTCCACCGCGGCCGGCGCTTGCTCTTCGCGCTCCCCGCGCTTCCGCCACGTCCCGCTCGCCGAACCCCGGTTTTCCGGTGACTTTCGGCGCGCGCGGCGCGGCCACAAGTCTAGGCCGCACCCTTCCCCTTCGCTTCATCATGTTCGCGGCGTGTTAGGATCGCCCGCTTCGCCACGGTTCACTCTTCACTGCTCACGATTCACTCCTCGCCGCTCACCACACCCGCCGCGGCTTGCCCCAGCAGGTCCATCGTCCGCCACTTCCCGCTCAGCCACCGCGCCAGCATCGCCAGCGCCAGCGCGATGATGTAACTCGACGCCGCGATCCACGGCCCCAGCGATTCGAGCCCCGGCGCAAAACGCACCAGGAGCAGCCCGCCGCCCACGATCAGCGACCAACTCAGGATGAGCGTCGCCACGCCCGGCCACACCGTGTCGCCCGCGCCGCGCAGCGCGCCCGAGAGCGTCATCGCGCACGCGTCGAACAACTGGAACGCCGCCGTCGCGTACAGGAACTTCACCCCCAGCCCCACGAGCACGGCGCGCTCCTCCGGCGAGGTGTTGCGCTCGAGGAACACCTCGATCATCGGACGCCCCAGCACCACGAAGCACACGCCGCACGCGCCCATGTACACCAGCGCCAGCCCCAGGCCCGTCCACGCCCGGTGCGCCGCCAGGTCCGGGCGCTTGGCCCCCAGGCTCTTGCCCACCGTCGCCGTCACCGCGATCGACAGCCCCACCGCCGGCATGAAGCTCAGCGTCATCCACTGGTGCGCAATCCAACCCGCCGTCGAGTGGTTCGGCCCGAACCTCCCCACCAGGAACACCATGAAGAACGCCCAGCAGATCATCTCGTTGCCGAACATCAGGCCCTGCGGCCATCCGGTCCTGAGCAGGTCGCGCACGTGCGCCCACGACGGGCGCCACGCGCTCCGCGTCCGGTACCGCCGGTTCCACTTGGGCGAGATGAACAGCAGCA
>ERZ795060.5487-NODE-5487-length-10069-cov-5.322748_pt1 | contig 10069 bp, 8 predicted proteins | sample MGYA00375144_ERZ795060 | MGnify/ENA primary metagenome ERZ795060 (study PRJEB30189, sample SAMN05720157) | activated sludge metagenome | isolation source: anaerobic digester from wastewater treatment plant | place: Japan | collected 2015-05-15 ... | reverse complement strand
GCGCGCTTGAATGGGGTTCAAGAGGTCGCAGGTTCAAATCCTGTCAGCCCGACCACTGTGACTTCGTCTATTTCACTTCCTAATACTTCGTTGACTTTAAGCATAGTTTCTTATCATTGCATTTGGGCCTGGGGCGTCAGTGGAGTCGCGTTGTGCGGAATCGGCTCCTTGGTGCATAGATTCACGGGTATTGTCATACTAGTTCAGCAATTGTATTATAATGACAGAATAGCCTAGGGTGATTATTTGTATAGGTGATCTGTTGGACGGTTGTCGGGACGTAAATCCAATAGAGAGCTTCCACTCAGAGCCCGAGACCTAGTCCAAGCAGGTATCATTGTGTGGAGGGGATCGCGCACGAAACTGTGCCGGCGAGATTATAACCATAAGATACTTTTTAGCGCCGGGCATGTTGTGGAGATGGAGGTTTCTTTGGCTATTTGAGGGGGTGAGACCCTGTAACCAGCACTTCTTAGAATAAGCATAGCACTCTTCTGGGCATTAAGGCGTTTTAGGAAATGCAGCCCAAAGAGATTGTTGTTTGTTTGATGGTCACAGAGGGAATTTGTTGCGAATATCAAAATTGTTTGAAAGGGGCGTGTATGTAGATGAAGAGAATTCTGTCGGTTGTTCTTGTAGTTGTATTTGGCCTTGTGCTTTTTGCTGGCTGTGGTCCCAAAGAACCTGAAGCGCCGCAAGAGCCGGTTATTACAAAGATAGGGCTTGGCCATAAGACGACGATTGCCAAGTCAACTGAGATGACCGTCAAGGATGACCAGATAGTACCCCCGGTTGCCCAAGTGGACACTGTTTTTGCGGCGGTAGCTTTTGATAAGGATGGCAAAGTAGTTAAAGTCCAGATCGATACTGCGCAGACCAAAGTGGCCTTCGACTCAAAACTTCAGGTGACTTCGGATCTATCTGCTCCAGGCAAGACCAAGAAAGAATTACGCGAAGAGTACGGGATGAAGAAGCTTTCGGAGATCGGGAAAGAATGGTATGAACAGATTGAAGAACTCGAAAAATGGATGATTGGCAAGACTGTAGAAGAGATCAAATCCATGAAGACCAAGGAACGCGACGAGAATCACAAGGCCGTTCCAGATGTGCCTGAATTGACTTCGCTGGTAACCATCACTGTGGAGGATTACCTCGCGGTGGTTGAGGAAGCATACCAAAAGGCTGTCGAGGTTCCCGAAGGGGTCACAAAACTGGGGCTCGGTCACGTCATATCGACTGCTAAGTCGGTAGGTTACTCGGTGATAGAAGGCAAGGAGACTTTGCCAGCGGCACAAGTAAATCTTACCATGGCGGCTACAGGCTTTGATGAGAACGACAAGGTAGTATCTACTATTATTGACGTGTCGCAAGCAAAGGTGAACTATGACAAAGATGGAAAGCTGATTAGCGATATCACTGCGGAATTAAAGACCAAGAAAGAACTTGGCGACGAGTATGGGATGAAGAAAGTATCCGAAATCGGTAAAGAATGGTATGAACAAATCGCCGAACTAGAGAAATGGATGGTCGGCAAGACTGTTGAAGAGATCAAAGGGCTGAAAGTTAAAGAGCGCGATGAGGAACATAAAGCGGTTCCCGATGTGCCTGAACTAACCTCTTTGGTGACCATGACAGTGGAAGACTACCTTGCAGCTGTGGCGAAGGCGTATGATAATGCAAAGTAGAGTCGGATGACTAATCAGGTGAGTGAAGTACTGGCCTAGCACAGGGCCAAGATTGTATAGAACTCTCCCACCGTGCGGTGGGAGAGTTCTATGTAGCGCCCTTGAATCGTGATTGCGGAGGAAACCTTATTATGGGTAAGAGCGAATCTATTTTGAGGCACTTGTCATTACTTGTAATCGTTTCGCTGGTTGGTGTAGTAATTAGCGGATGCCAGCTGTCAAACGGCGATAGCCTTGAAGAACACAGAGTACGTTACAGCGACAGTTTTTTTGATACGTTTGACACAGTTGTAACTGTTGTAGGGTACACGAAGACTGAGAGCGAATTTGAAGGTTATTACGAGGAGATACATAAGAGGTTTGTTGAACTTCATCGCATGTACGATATCTACAACAATTACGACGGGATTAACAACATAAAGACGATAAACGATAATGCCGGCAAAGAGCCGGTCAAAGTTAGCCAAGAGATCATCGACCTGATACTTTCTGCTAAAGAGTGGCATGGACTGACGGGAGGTAAAGTCAATATCGCTATGGGTTCTGTTCTTAAGTTATGGCATGAGTACAGGCAAGAAGGGTGGGACGATCCGGAAAACGCCAAACTACCTCCGACAGACGACCTAATTGAAGCTGCCAAACATACTGACATTGAAAAAGTGATCGTTGATAAAGAGGAAAGTACAGTCTACCTGTCAGACAGCAAAATGAGTTTAGACGTGGGTGCAGTGGCAAAAGGCTATGCTACTGAATTAGTTGCTCGGGAGATTGCAGAGAAAGGGTTTGACTCTGGAATGATAAGCTCTGGTGGTAATATAAGAGCGATCGGCAAACCTCTTGATGGCGTACGCGAGAGATGGGGTGTAGGCATACAGGATCCAAGCAAATCTATTGTTTCTGAGGATAACCTTCTCGACGTAATTTACATAACTGATTCAGCGGTGGCAAGCAGCGGAGATTACCAGAGATATTACGTAGTAGATGGCATCAAGTACCATCATATCATAGACCCTGAAACTCTTATGCCAGCAGACTATTATCGCGCTGTCACCGTAATGGCCGAAGATGCGGGAATTGCCGATCTCATGTCGACTGCGTTATTCTTGCTTCCCTATGAAGATAGTTTGGCCTTGGCGAAAAGCGTACATGTGGAAGCAATCTGGGTGTTTCCAGATGGGGAGGTCAAAGCAACCGAGGGCATGAAATCCATAATGCTTAGCAACGGTGCAACAGGGGCTAAACCCAAGTAAACACCTGTTTTGCGATACTCTGTGCTTTTTTGCGGCTGATACTACAGCGCAATCTCCCAGATGCCAACGCTACCCTCTGTCTCTTGGGTTAATTGTTCCAAAGTGAAACCTTTGCGCAGCAAGAAGTCTCTGGTTTTGTTCGAGAAATATGCACATCTCGATTTCGGCAGTGTCACCTTGGTGCATGTGAGCGATGTGAGGATTTTTATCACCATTTGCTAGCGATATCGCCTTTTCGAAGAGATATCTCACAATCCGTTCTACTCCTTCTTCTTCCCCAAAGGCTGCTCCTATAAAGACCTCAATTTCTACTTTCTCTGAGGTTTCTTTGTGGATGTGAATTTCCGGCGTGCCCACAAATGAAACCGCTAAGAAAGGTCCCGCTTCTAAGTTCGGTGTCTTTTGTGAGTCTATGTTTTTAACTCCGACCAAGATCATTTCACCGTCGATGGGAAGGGCGATAGTATCCTTAGCAAATGGCCTCCACGTGAAATTGGAACCTATGAATCTAACTTTATTCTTTCCCATGGCATAAATCCTGTCAATGTCTTCAGAGGTAGCCTTACGGATACCAGCGTGAACCCCGTCAGTGAAGTAGAGCGTTATGTTATTCTTATCATAGCCGCACAGGTCTCTGTGTGGATGTACTAGAGTCCTAAAGTTCGGACCTCTTGTTTCGGTTGCCAGGTATGCCTTCATGTCCATTGCTTGTGTCTTAGACAGTTCAATGAGGATATTTGCGAGCCTAAAACCCATGCTCTTGGCGAGTGACTGTGAAGCTAAGTTGTCCATGTCGATGGCGGCATACGCAGTTAGAGCACCTCTTTCTTTTGCCCCACGAATGGAGGCTTCAGTAAGAAGTCTCCCTATTCCGTGTTTCCTGTAGTTTGGATGCACCCTAATGCCTTCAAACCATGCAATATCCCTTGACAGGTACCGAACGTGGGTTACTCCTACGGCTCTTCCGTCTACGTCTGCCACCCATAGGTCTCCATCGCCCTCGATCCAATCTTTTAAGGCTTCATAGACGTAATCTCCCCACGAAAAGGTGCTGCGGGTAAACTCTTGTATCACAGGAATATCCTCACGGACCGCTCTTCTTACAGTAATGTCGTGCAATTGGATGACCTCCCACAACTATATTTGCAGTTACATTATATTTCTTTCTTCAGAAATATCGCACCGATCCTTGCGGACTTTGTCAACTAGTTGTTACAAAGAGATCGGCCGTTTGTCAACAATTGTCGAACGTATCTGCTCAAAAAAAGCAAGGATAACCTGGAGCCATAAGAAGGATTTTGGAGGAGGGCGTCGAATGGTAGTAGAGGATCCCACAATGTTCTTCTGGGATCGCGGACAGCAAACACATCAGTTACATCAGAAAGGTAGGTGAGAAAACATGACTATTGCTGAAGGACAGGTTTTTTCGTTGATTTGCCTTATCATCTATTGTGCGGCTGTTATGGTGATGATCTCTAGATCCAGAAAAGGAATGAAAGTTCCCGAATTGTACCAGGTTCCTGGGCTCGAAGCTCTCGATGAAGCCATAGGACGTTGCACCGAGATGGGTAGACCGGTTCACTTCTCTCCAGGAATCGGAGGCGTGGACAATGCCCAGACATTGGCGGCTCTTTCCATTCTGAGTTACGTCGCTCGTCAGTGCGCTAGGTATGATACCGACCTAATCGTAACCAACCGCATCACCGTCGTTTACCCAATTACAGAGGCAGTTGTGAAGCAAGCCTTCATTGAAGAGGGTAAGGCGGACCGCTTTAAGCCTGAGAATGTCCGGTTCATATCTGAGGACCAGTTCGCATATGCGAGCGGTGTCACAGGCATTATGTATCGCGAAAATCCCGCAGCCAACCTTCTGCTTGGCGCTTTCTGGGCTGAATCTCTGATATTTGCCGAGGTAGGCGCCATAGCAGGTGCGATCCAGATCGCAGGAACCGCAAATACACACCAGATCCCCTTCTTCGTAGCAGCCTGCGATTATTGCTTGATCGGTGAAGAACTCTATGCTGCAAGCGCCTATCTTACAGGGGAACCCATCCTTGTAGGTAGCCTTATTGCCCAAGACTGGGGCAAAATGTTTGCAGCTGTGGTTATGGTAATAGGCACTATATTAGCTACTTTCAATGTTACCTGGCTCAAAGATATCATGGGAAAATGACCTTTGGGCAAGTAGATGCTTTTTTAGAACATGTCCGTTACATTCGTTACTGCTAATTGTAAAAGAGAGGGGGGACTACTGTTGAAACAAGAAGTACCCGTAATCCTTGGATTGGTATTTGGCTTGTTTGTCATCGTGGCGATGTTTGTTTCGGGCGTACCGCTTTTTGAGCAAGGCAAGCCCATAGTTGATGACTGGTTCTTAATCGTTCAGGCGTGGGCTGTGGCGGTAGGCGTCGTTAACCTGACTCAAGTCCATCTTAGAAACGTTCAGCACAAACGCGAGGGATATGCCTTTAGCATCTGGCTTATGGTCTGCATGTACGGCATGGCTATATTCGGAATTTTCATAGCAAAAAGTGCTGATCATGCAGGTTGGAAGTTTATGTATAATCAACTAATCGCACCTATGAACGCTACTGTCTATTCTACACTGGTGTTTTATATTGGTTCATCAGCTTATAGGGCTTTCAGGGTGAGAAACGTTGAGGCAAGCATACTTTTGGTAGCTGCTGTCGTTATGATGCTCGGTAGAGTACCTTTGGGTACGGTACTGCTAGGTGACTGGATCGGGGATGCCGCTACTTGGATTCTCGAAGTTCCAAATTCAGCGGGTATGCGTGGCATCCAGATTGGGGCTACTCTCGGCGGTATTGCAACTGCTTTAAGGATAATGCTCGGAATTGAACGCAGCCACCTCGGTGGTGTTGGTGAATAAAGTGTGAAACCTAGCAACAAGGAGGTGAACAAATCAAGATGTGGCAAAAGATAGCTAATATTGACAGAAGGATCATTTATGTCCTCATGGTCGGTGTCATTGCCCTTGCGCTGATTCAGCCTGTCGGGTTGGCCATAGTGCCCTCCGAAGAGACGAAACGAGCTTATGATTTCATAGAATCCTTGCCAGCTGGTAGCGTAGTGTACCTTGGCATGGACTTCTCAGCAGGAGGCATACCCGAACTTATGCCTGCAATCCAGTCGCTCATAAGACAGGGTTTCAGAAAGGATCTCAAGTTCATAGCGGGCGGCATGTGGGTTATGGCAGGTGACATGGCCGACACAGGGTTTTCTATCGTTGAAGAAGAATTCCCAGACAAGAAATATGGTGTTGACTGGGTTAACCTGGGCTACAAGCCTGGAAACGAAGTTCTCTTGCAGAAAATGCTTGCAAGTTTCTATGATGCTTGTGTTGGTATTGATCACTATGGAAATGACCTTGCCCAATTGCCTCTCATGTCAGAAGTCCCGACCATTAAGGATGTGGATGCTATATTCATATTTGTGACGGGCACGCCTGGCGAAAGGGAGTATATTAGGCACGTTACATCCCCACACAATATACCGTTCCTTGTTTCCTGTGTATCAGTTAGCGTTCCTGAGATGATGCCTTTGATACAGTCAGGCCAGATAGTGGCCGGAGTATTGGGTATGAAGGGTGCGGCCGAGTATGAAGTTCTCGTAGGTCATCCGGGTACCGCGACTGCGGGCATGGATGCCCAGTCATTTTCTCACGCACTCATCATCATATTCATAATTCTCGGGAACCTAGGATATATCTTTACTCGCGAAAAATAGCGACGCTTTGAGCGTGGCGATTGATGGGAGGTGAAACAAGTGGAATCAATTGGTATTCATCTGCAGGCGATATTCACAATACTGCTGCTCACGGTCGTGTTCAAGGATAACGTAGGCTATAGATTTGCGGAGTCTACTTACGTAGGGCTATATGCCGGTTATGCCGTAGCGGTACAGTGGTTCAACTATATTAGGCCGAGCTTTCAAAAACAGATCCTGGCAGAAGGAAAATGGTATTACATTATCCCCATTATCCTCGGCCTTTTGATATATACCAGATACATCAAGCAGATTGCTTGGCTTAGCAGGTATCACATCTGTTTCCTCTTGGGAATAGGTTCAGGGTACGTACTTGCTACTACATTCAAACCGTTGTTCATCGATCAGATCCGTGCTACCTTCCTTCCACTTTGGGGAACCGGTGATTGGTGGACGAGCGTATCCAATATCATCTATGTCGTCGGCACTGTTACAACCCTTGTGTACTTCCTCTTCACGCTTGAGAAGAAGGGTGTTCAGGGCACAGTGTCCAAAGTGGGTCGATATACTATGATGATAGCGTTTGGAGCTGCGTTTGGAAATACTGTTATGGCTCGTGTTTCTTTGTTCCTAGGCAGGATGCAGTTTCTGCTGGGAGAGTGGCTCAAAATAATATAACTGTGAGCAACTAATGTTGTTTTGAACCTTGGTAAGGCGGTGGGTGTGGCAGCTCACCGCCTTTAATATACCGAAATAGCTTTTTTTGTGAATTAATGATCGACTATCTCTTCAATTGCGAGAGCGAGTTTCATGTAATCTTCAATAGAATTGTGGGCATGTGCAGAAATCCGGACCATTCTTTTAGGAAAATCTTCAAAGGTTATGACCGGTACTTCTATTTGGTATTTATGAAAGAGGAGATCTTGGATTGGATCGAAATGCTTTGTCTCCTTTGCCCTGTATGAAGAATCGAGTGAAGCAAATGGAATGCAAGCCATAGAGCCAATCATGTCTGCTGGAGCTAAAAGGTGAGTCTCAAATCTCTCGCACAAAACGCTCCCGGCTTCTAGAACCAACTCATGATTTCTCTGTGCCAAATCGCGCCAGCCGCCCGGTAGAATAGAGTCGAGGAAATCGATGCATTTCGGGATGAGTATATATGGAGTGTAGTCATCTGTTCCGGTCCAGTCGAATTCGAGGTGAAGGAAGCTCTTGTCAACCCTTGTTGAGTTTGCCCCATGACTGGTTACGAGTGGCCTAATGAGGTTCCTGCGGTCCTTGCGGATGTAGAGAAATCCTGACCCTTTCGGGCAGCAAAGCCACTTGTGGCAGTTCCCAGTGTAGTAGGCGACTGGCAGACTTTTTAGATTTAGTGGAATCATGCCAGGCGCATGTGCCCCATCAACTAGAACGTCAACGCCTCTTTCAGCAAGTGTAGATGCGAGTTCTTCAATAGGGAAGATTATCGCGGTCGGACTCGTTATATGGTCTATGAGAACGAGTTTTGTCCTGTCTGTTACTGCGCTCAATATGCTCTGAATCACTGATTCCTTGGACCGTATCGGTATGGGTATCACGACTGTCCTTACGATCACACTGTACTTTTCGGCGAGGAGGTGGACGGCGTTTCTGCATGCGTTATAAATGTGATTTGTTATGACTATCTCATCGCCTTGGGAAAAACTCAAGGATTTCAAGACTGTGTTCACTCCTGTAGTAGCATTGGATACAAAGACAAGCCCTTCAGGGTCCGCATTGAGAAACGAAGACAAGCGTGCTCGTGCCTGGTCGAGCATAGGTTCGATTTCTCTACTGAAAAAGCGGACAGGTTGGCTCTCTATGTAGTAATGCAACTCGTTCTGAGCCTCAATGATCGCTTTGGGTACTGCCCCATACGAGCCGTGATTTAGAAAAGTAAATGAAGGGTCTAGAGGCCACAAATGGCGAAAGTCATTTGTTTCAACAGTCAATTCTGAGGTACCTCCTTTTGGTTATATTGATCGAAAATCGCACACATAGTCAACCTAAGTATAATTCGACAAGAAGATATAGTGTCCTTCCAATTGCCTACAGGTGCTTGTACCTTGATGTATGGTAGTGTCATAACAGGTAGCGCATGTTGTAACTGACTCCTTGATAGGTTAAAATGTATCTAATCAAAGAATTGAGCATTTGGAAGGTGATGATTAGTGGACGACCCCGGAGGTAGTACGTATTTTATATCTATGGTTTGTCTTTTGTTGTCCGCGTTTTTTTCTGGTTCTGAAACTGCGATTTTCTCGTCAGATGAAGTTCGACTTAAGAGCACATACCCTGGTAATCATAGAGCGACGAAAGTGCTCGAACTCAAAAGCGATCCAGAACACTTTCTATCGGCGGTGCTCTTCGGTAACACCCTGGTAAATGTCGTGTTTTCTTCAACCATTGCGCTACTTGCCTATTCATGGTTTCCGAGCTCCAAAGGGTTTGCGGAGTTTGTAAGTACGGTATTGGGCACTGTTTTGCTTCTACTTTTCGCCGAGATAACGCCTAAGTTTATAGCTGGGTCCAATCCTGAGCGAGTTTCAGTTGTGGTAGCGCCTGCTCTTACTTGGCTCAAAACGATCATGAGCCCTTTTTCTGCTGCATTTGTGTATTTTGTTGAGATCTTTTCTAGGTTTGTGCCTGAGGCTGAGGAGAATTCAGTGGATTTGACCGAGGCTCGCATCATGGCGGCTTTGGAGTATGGAAGGGCTACTGGTGCCATAGGCAGCGCAGAGAAAGAAATAATCATAAAACTTATCGAGACTAGGGAATTGGTAGCTTCCGAGGTTATGGTTCCAAGGCCAAAGGTTGTGGCCATAGAGGAGCAGAGGAGTGCTCTAGAGGCTCTGAATGTTATGCTTGAACATGGGTTTTCCCGAATTCCTGTCTACTCGGACTCGAAGGACAACATAACAGGCATAGTCAACATAAAAGACCTGACAGTATATATTGGCGAACATCCCCATGACTGGGCAGAAGCGTTATCAGGGATTCCTGCGCGTGATTTTGCAGTTCCGCCGTATTTCATTCCTGAAAGCAAAAAGGCAACGGATTTGCTGTACGAGATGAGGGAAACCGGGATACACATGGTTATAGTAGTCGATGAGTTTGACGGTGTATCTGGTCTCATCACCCTTGAGGATCTCATTGAAGAGTTCGTAGGGGAAATAGAGGATGAGTACGATGTCTCCAAAACAGAGTTCGAGCGAATTGACGAAAGAACATGGTGCGTACCTGGAAGCATGAGTCTTACCGATTTCAAGGATCTAACTGGCATTGAAATCGCGACCGAAGAATGCGATTCCATATCAGGCCTTGTGATGATGTGCCTTGACCGCGTACCGGTTCTAGGCGACGCTTTTTGTCTTTTAAAACCGAAGGTGT
>ERZ795060.5482-NODE-5482-length-10072-cov-30.327543_pt1 | contig 10072 bp, 8 predicted proteins | sample MGYA00375144_ERZ795060 | MGnify/ENA primary metagenome ERZ795060 (study PRJEB30189, sample SAMN05720157) | activated sludge metagenome | isolation source: anaerobic digester from wastewater treatment plant | place: Japan | collected 2015-05-15 ... | reverse complement strand
ATAACACTAATTGGGATATAAATAATATAGGTAATTATTCATTTGCTTGTGGATTGAATACAAAAGCCAGTGGTAATTTTTCACACGCAGAAGGAAATAATACAACAGCCAGTGGTAGTTATTCACACGCAGAAGGAGATAATACAAAAGCCAATGGTAATTGTTCACACGCAGAAGGAAATAAGACAACAGCCAATGTTCCTTATTCACACGCAGAAGGATATCATACAACAGCCAGTGGTTCAGGTTCACACGCAGAAGGATATTATACAACAGCCAATGGTAATTATTCACACGCAGAAGGAGGGTATACAACAACCAATGGTAATTATTCACACGCAGAAGGAAATTATACAACAGCCAGTGGTGTAGGTTCACACGCAGAAGGGGTTCGTTCAATGGCATATTTATACGCACAACATGCTTCTGCTTCTGGTTGTTTTTCTTGGTCAGGAGATGCTCAATATTCAAGATTGGTTGTTTATGCATCAACTTCTGATGCTACACCAAAAACTTTAAGATTGGGTGATAGTTATTATGTTACAATTCCACAAAATACCTCTTGGGGATTTACTGCTTATGTAGTAGCAAGGAGTTCAACAGGAAGTTCAGCATATTGGGAGTTAAAAGGATTGATTAAAAGAGGAACAGGTAGTCCTTCTATTGTAGGGACTGTTAGTAAAACAAAAATAGCAGGAGATAGTGATACATCAAGTTGGGATGTAGATGTACAAGCAGATACAACAAATAATTCTTTAAATATAGTAGCAACAGGAGTAAGTGGAGTAAGTATCCATTGGGTAGCAACAATTAATTTAACAGAAGTAGGATATTAACAAGGAGGTAAAATATGCCACTTAAAAAAGGAAAATCTAAAAAGGTTATTAGTGAAAATATAAAAGAGTTAATACATAGTTATGAAGAGAAAGGGAAAATAGGAAATGTTAAGCCGAAGAGTAAAAAACAGGCACAGAAAATAGCAGTAGCAATAGCATTACAACAGGCAAGAAAATCAGGAGCAAAAATACCTAAAAAATTAAGAAGAAAAAAGTTCTAAAAGGGGGAAGTATGCCGAGAAAAAAATCTGTTATTAAAATCCCTAAAATTAGCACTAAAAAAAGAAGAAAAAAGTTAAATATAGCAGGGAAAGGAATACCACTATCTGTTTTAGGGGTTAAGTTTTAAAAAATGAGATACACAATATTAACAGAATATTTGTATTTAAGGTTTTTAGAAGCATACAGGCAGTTTTATTTTGAAGTTTATAAAAAATTACCAAGTGAGGAGTATTGGAAGAATTTTATTATGTTTGTTAGTCAAAATATGCATAATGATAATTATTTATTTCTTCTTGCAGTAGAGGGAAAGAAAGTAAGAGGGTTTTGTATAGTAGCACCAGTTATAAATTTTGAAGAAATACCGACAGCAATAGTTGAGCCGTTATATGTATTTCCGAAATGGAGAAATCAAGGAATAGGTAAAAATTTGATAGCAATAATTAAAGGTTGGTTGAAGAAAAAAGGGTATAAGAAAGTTATTACAACAGAAGAATTTAATAAAAATACATTTAAGAGAAAGCAAAAACTTTTAGGTTTAAAACCTGTAAGAGTTATTTTAGAAAAAGAACTGGAATAATATATTTTTAAAAGGGGAAAATTATGGGAGCAGCACTACCGATTATAGGGGGAGTAATAGGAGGAGGGTTAGCATATGCAGGAGCAAGAGAACAAGCAAAAACAATAAAACATGTAGCAGGACAGGTTTATCAGCTAAAATACTTAACAGATATAGACAAGTTAGTAAGTGATTTAATAAAACAACAAACATTACAACAGCCAGAATGGAGTAAATACCAGCAGATTGTTAATCAGATTTTAGGGACTTTTACACCTGAACAATATCAGCAATATTTAAATAAATATCTTAAATCATCATTTCAACCAACAAGTAGTGATTTATATAAGTATTATTTAGACCAACTATTACAGGATGTTAGAAGTGGATTAACAGCAAGAGGATTAAATTTATCACCAATAGGAGCAGGGATTGAAAGTAAAGTAATAACTGATTATGCTATGCAGAATTTACTTTATGATTGGCAGAGACAAAGTCAAGCATTACAGAATTATTTAGCAGGGATGAGTGGATTAAGTAATTTAGGTAAAGGAGCATTACAAACTGCTTTAGCGTTAGAGCAATTAAAATCAGGATGGTATGAGCCAGCAATTCAATACGGACTTCAATATATGGGATTAGGTATTCCAGCAACACAGGCAAGAGCAAGTATTTTAGCGAATTTAATACCACAAGCAGGACAAGAATGGGCACAATTAGGACAAGTATTTAATTCTGTTTTTCCTTATTTAACACAGGGGACATCTACAACACCAAGTTATAATGTAGGTTATTCTTCAGGAGTTCCTGTAGGCGGACAATATATTCAAGGAACATTAAATTATCCTACTTTTGGTATATTGAGTGGATTTGGATATTGGCCTGGTATAGGTTATGTTATTTCATAGTTTTAAAAGGAGATAGATATGCCGAACCCAATTGCTTATATTTTAACAGGATTATTAGAGGGATATGGAAGAATGAAAGAACAGCAGGTATTACAAGATATTTTAAAAACTAGTTATTCTCAACCACAGCCATCTTTACCAGCACCGACAACAGAAGGAGAGAAAAAAACAAGTATAGAAGATATAATACAGCAACAAATACAAGCACAACAGCAACCACAGATGATTTTTCAAAAACTTTTATCTAATCCTTCTTTTTGGAACTTACCAGTGGATAAACAGCAGATGTTATTAAATATAGCAGGATTACAAGCACAATTAACACCACAGGTAGATGTAGCAAAGATGATGGAAGCGTATAGAAAAATGATAACACCAATTGAAATAGAAGCAGGGAAAGGACTTTATAATCCTATAACAGGACAGTGGATAAGTAAACCTATTTTACAGACAGAGCCAGAGAAAGAGTTGATAGATATATCTACGGGAGAAAAAATAAAAAGTGGAGTTATAAAAGTAGGAGATACTTTAATTGACCCAGAAAAAAGAGAAATTATATATCAAAAACCAAATATAAAAGTTGATGTAGATTTTAAAACTAATAGATATGTTAAACAAGATTTAAATACAGGAGAAATAGAAGAAGGATTTATAACACCTCAAACTTTTGGAATTATTACGACTTATGCTCAATCTATAGGGAAAGACCCAGCAAAACTATCAACAGATGAAATAGAAAATATAATCAATACAGCAATAAGGATGGGGGATTTACCACCTTATTATGAATTGATTAAAAGCGATTATGGAATAATTACAATAGATAAAGCGACAGGAAAACCATTAGATTTTTTTGAGGACCCATTAGCGAAAGAAAAACTTGAACAAGAAAAAGAAAAGTTTGAGTTAGATAAACAAAAAGTATTAGCAGAAATAGATAAAATAAAAACTTTAACACCTCTGGAAGCAGAAAGAGTAAAATCCGTAATAGCGTCTCATTATACTTATGCTGATTATTTAAAGGATAAAATAATGATAGAGAAGACAAAACAACAGACAACTACTAAAACTACTACACCTACCACAAAACCATTAGCGAAAGCAAGTGTGAAAGAAAGAGAAGCGTTTAATAAATGGTTTGCAAAAATAAAAAAGGCGTATGATAAGAAAGACCCTTATACAAGAGATAAAGCAATTGAGTTAGCACTTACATCTGGAATTAACCCTGAATTATATGATGAAGCAATAAAAGTTTTAGATACATATACCAAATCCTGGGATCAAGCGTATTTCCAAAAACAATCAACAATTACACCACCACAGGAAAAAATTATTAAACAAGGTAAAATTGGTAATATCACTTATCAAATCAAAGAAAAATAAACTATGTATGAAACAGAAATTAAAATCGGTAATAAAACTTATACTATTGAAACTGATAATATACCAACAGATGAACAAATTGAACTTATTTTAAGACAGGCAGGACTTTATGCTCCTGAAAAAATTTCTACTTTTCAGGCGTTTAAAGAAGAAGTAAAAAAACCTATCCAGAAAATATCCTCTACAATTACTCAAAAAATAGCAGAATTACCTGTTGAAAAAATACAGGAAAGAAGTGCTGTTTTTGCTGAAAGTTTTGCTCCTATTTTAACTTTATTCTTGAAGCCAGAAGAAAGAAAATATTTACAACAACTTGAAAAACAACATCCTGTATCAAGAATAGTAGGAGAAATAACAGGTGGTATAGCAGAATTAACAGCAATTTCTCCTTTAACAAGACCAATAACAAGAATTTTACCTAAAACTTTATCTTATTCTCCGAGATTATACAGGTTTTTAGCAAGCGGTTTAAGAAGTGGGACTACATTAGCAGGACAGAATTTGTTTAGAGAGAGTATAAAGCAATTACAACAAGGGAAATTTGATGTAAAGGAAGTGGGGAAAGAAGCAGGGTTAGGTATGCTATTTGGACTTGGACTTGGGACAGGAGAACAGATTATAAATATTCCTTTAAGAACTGCTGTATCTTCTGTTTATGCAGGAGTATTTACTTCTCTGGAAGATTACATAAAACAGAAAAAGATTGACCCGAAAGATGTTTTAATAAATATGGCAATAGTAGGTGGATTTACTGCTTTAACTGGAAAACAAGTATCAAAACAAATAGAACAGGAAGTTTATAATAATTTTTATAACTCTATTAAGACAAGAATTTTAGAAAAAAATCCAAAAATAAATCCAGATATAGTAGATAAAATAACAAGAAATTTTGTTAATGCGTATTTTAATGAAGTTTATAAAAGAGGTGGTAGATTTCCAACACTGACTGAAATTGAGGATTTTGTAGAATGGTTTAATAAGAGTTTATGGAAAATATATATAGAACAGCCGACAAAAATTCCTTCACCAGTTGATAAAACGATTGTAAGAGAGGTTGGAAAAGCGATTATCCCTATAAAAGATGTTAAAGGAGAAATAGTTCCAGTAAGACCAGAGGAAGTGGTAAAGGTTAAACCTGCTCCACCAAAACCACCAATACCAATAGAAGGGAAAGTTTTACCACAAGAACCTATTAAAGTTAAAGGAGAAGTTAAGCCAAAAATAACAGAACCAGAAATTACACCTTCTCAACAGGAAGATATTAAACTTTTTACCAGAGAATTGATAGAAAGACATAATATACCTCCTGATGAAGCAGAAAAAAATGCCAGAGAATATATTTTATTACCAGAGGAGAAATGGTCAGAAGAAACAAAAAAGATAGCGAAAATAAGGGATAGAATGATAATAGAAGAAATAAATAAAATGGGGAAAAAGCAGTATAAAATACCAGTAAGAGAGGAAGAAGAGGTTGAGTATTTTAAAGCAGGGAAAAAGTATACTTCACCACCAGAAAAACCACCAGAACAATCATCTACTCCACCACCTCCACCACAAGGTAGAGGGATTACCGATAGTAGAATAGCAGTATTATTTGCTTCTGAATTTATTAAGAAATATCCACAAGTATCTACAAGATTAAAAACAAGTTTAGGTATATATGTTCCAAAAGAGCAAAGAATTTCTGTAAGTAGTGATATTTTTTCTAATCAGCCAGAAGTTGTTAAAGTTTTACTTCACGAAGCAGGACACGCAGTAGACAGAATGTTAGGAGCAAAAAGAAATACTTTACTTGGAAAACTTAACAGAATTAAAGATTATCTTAAAAAAGAGTTTGAAGGGGTTAAAGAAAAAGAGGTTAAAGAAGAAGTAATAAAAGTAAGTAAAGAATTTTTTGTAGAAAGTAGGTATGAAGTGTTAGAAAAACAGAAATTTCCTGCGGGTGAGTTATATGCTGACCTTTTTGCCTCTATTTTACACAATCCTGCCAGAGTAGCAGAAATAGCACCGAAAGCAAGTAAGATGTTCTGGAATGGAATAAATAAAAATGATGAACTTGCTAAACTAATCCGTAGTTTTATAGATTTGAATTCAACAGAGATTGATGAACTTGTTAATGAAGTAGCGAAAAAAGGAGCATCAGAGTGGATTAAAAATGAAGATTTAATACATCTTGCCAGAAATAAAGTTTTAGGAGAGCAGATTGATTTAAATGAGTGGTTTAAAAATACAGTACTAAAAAATAAAGAAGAAGCAGAGAAGATAGAAAAACAATTAAAAAAAGAGTTAGGGGGAATGGGTAGAGTATTACAAGAAGAATTGATTGATAAGTTTACTCTTTTACAGAAAAAAGCAAAAAAACTATATCAAGCAGGAGTGATAACAAAAGATGACTATAATGCAATTCTTAATATTTTAACACAATATCATTTTACTCCTTATGTATTATCTAAATACAAACTTCAAGAGTTATTTAATGAAATAAGCGATTTAATTCAGAAAAACAATATCAAAATAGAGGATATAAATTTAGTTTTGTTGGAAAAGAGAATTTTAAATCAGGAAGATATAGCAAATCCACTTGGAATAAGACCAGAACATATACCATCTATGTTGGAAACTTTTAAAAAGCAAGTTGGAGAAGAGTATTACAATAAACTTAATGAGGTAGTAGATAAAGTTAAGCGGTGGCACGATAAAATTTTAATAGAAGCAAAGCAATTGGGATTAAATATAGAAAATCTGGAAGAGTATTTAAAAGAAGAACATTTTTATGCACCATTTATTGTAGAAAAACATATTGAAGAACGAGTATCTCCATTTTTCAAAAAAAGAGCAGGGACACTTGACACTGTTAAAGAGCCATTTTATAACTTAATAGAGAAAACTGTTGTGTTAAGAGAGTATGCTGAAAGAAATGCGTATAAAAGGAAATTGTTTGACACAGTTATAAAAACATTCCCAGGCGTAGAGAAAATCCCAGGTTCTCCAAAAAACCCTGTTAAACTTCCAGAAGGATACGAAATATTTTCTTTCCAGAGAGATGGAGTATGGGAAAGGTATAAAGTTCCAAAAGAAATTCTTAAAGAATTTGAGACAGGACAATATGATTTAGGGACAGCAAAAATACTTGATAAAACGAATAATTTCATTAAAGCGTATTTTACAAGGTGGAATTTAGGATTTATTTGCACTACTAACTTTTTAAGAGATTTAACTGCGGCTATTCTTTTTAGAGGTAGAGTTCATATATGGGATTTATTAAAACAATATCCAGAAGCAAAAAGATTAATTTCTGAATATTTAAGAGGAAAAACTTCACCTGAAATAGAAGAATTGGTTAAAAGAGGAATAATTGATGAAAGTTTTTTTGGTTCTTTAACAGATAGAGAGGCGTTTAGAAAGTTTTTATCAGAACAGGATAAAAAATTGTTAGAGTTAATTTCTGATGAAAAAACTAAAAATAAACTTATAGGAGCGATTGAAAATGTTATAGATAAAATTGAAGATTTAGGAGTAATAGGAGAAAAAATGCATAAAATATCATATTGGAAAGCGTTGAAAAAAAATCAAAAGAAATTAGGTTTATCAGATGAGGAAATAGGTTGGCTTACAAAAAATTTAGGCGGTTCACCTAACTTTTATCAAGTGGCAAAAGGGAAACATACCATTGAATTACCTTTCTTATTTTATAATGCGACAAAACAAGGGATGAGAAGGTTATATTTAGGAGCGACAACACCAGGCATAAGAGGAACTTTTTGGACAGGTGTTTTAACTATTACAGGACTTGCTATGTTAAAAATACTTGCTGAAAAAGGGTTTTTTGGAAAAGATTTAGAAGAGAAATATGAAGAAGCGTCAAATTATTTAAAGGCGTATTTTCCTGTTAGTTTTCCTGTTGGAGAAACAAGAGATGGTAGTTTAATTTGGTTAAGATTACCTGTTGCAGAAGAAGCAGTGTTATTTCACGCACTTGTTTATAATGTAGCAAAGTTAGAAATAGAACAAACAGAACAACAGGTTGATTTAAAAGAGTTATATCAGGCGTATAAATCTACAATAGGAAGACAATTACCTGGTATTAATCCTGCTGTTGAGTTAGGTTTTGAAATTATAAGAACTTTAACAGGAGATATACCTCTTGAATACTATATGGCTTCTAAAAAAGGAAAAGATAGGTTAGTAGGAGCGATAGTTGGAGATAAGTTTAATCTTAATGCTTTTGAGAAGATATGGGAAGATATTGAGGAGGGGAGAGAATTAAAAATAACAATTCCAGCAAGAAGTCCACTGGTCAACAGAGTTTTGAGAGTTATACCTTTTGAAGAGAGATTAAAGAATTTTAGAGGAGAATAAAATGAAGATATTGTTTTTATCACCTGCATTAGATAGTATAGGGATACAAATTAAATTAAGCAAAAAACATAAGATTTTAACTATTTTTTGTGATAAAAAAGAAGAGCATACAGGAGATAATTTAATAGATAGAATTTTAATTCCAAAAAATGAGATTTCTTTTGAAAAAGTATATGAAGTTGTTAAAAAGTTTAAACCTGATTTTATTATTGTTGATTTCACAGGATTAAAGAGTATTCCAGACCAGTTAAGAGAAGCAGGATATAGGGTATGGGGTGGAGGAAGTTTTTGTGATGTTATTGAATATGACAGATATTATGTTGTAAATTTACTTCATACTTTTGGAGTAAATATTCCAGAAACTTATGAATTTGATAATTTAAGAGAGGCAGTTGATTTTTTAGTTGAAAGAGGGGGAAGATGGGTATATAAACCAGAAGGGAGCAAAGAAGCAAGTCATACTTATGTATCACAGTTAGAAAATTCAGAAGATTTAATTTTCTATTTGAAAAGTTTAACTCAACAAGATAAAGGAAAATTTGTATTACAAAAATATATTGAAGGGATTGAAATATCTTCTGAAATTTATTTTAATGGGAAAGATTTTTATTTTTTAAATTGGACGATGGAAGATAAAAAGTTTATGAATGATAATTTAGGTGTTAATACAGGATGTAGTCAAGATGTATTGAAATTTTTTACTCCTGACAAAAAATTATTTAAAGAAGGGTTAGGAAAGATTGTTGGGTTTTTAAGGCAGATAAATTTTATAGGACAAATAGATTTTAACTCAATTATTTCTGATGATAAATATTATTTTTTAGAGATAACTCCGCGATTTGGGTATAATTCTATTTTTACCACAATAGAACTTTTAGGATTAGATTATTATATTGAGAGTATATATCTTCTTGCTGGTGGAGAAAAAATACAAGAGAAAAGACCAAGCGAATATGGTTGTAGTGTAAGAATTTCTATACCTAATTATCCTTTTCAAGAGACCTCACTTTTTGGAACTCCTATTCTGTTTGATGAGAAAGACGAGGAGCATATTTGGTTAGGTGGTGTTTTTTATCAAGATGGTTATTATCTTACTTCTGGTGGTTATGGTTGTGTAGCATATATAACAGAAAAACATAATATATTATTAAAAGGGGTGGAAAGAGTGTATAAAATAGTGGAAAAGGTTAAGACAATAGATATTCAATATAGAACAGATTTAGGTAAAAGACAATCAAAACAGATACCAGAACTTGTTAAATCAGGGTGGATTTAACAAAGGAGGGAATTATGAAACCTGCAAGTATTTTAACAAAAGAGGTTGATATTAACACAACAACACCTGCTGTTATTGAAGATATGTATGTTCAAGGAGTAAATATCTTTTCTGCTGTTGCTTATAAAATCTCTTTTGATGGGACAAATTACATAACTCTTCCTTCTGAAACAGCAGTAAATTTTGAAAATCTTGATATAACGAATTTTAAACTTTACATAAAAGCAGTTGATACATCAGGAAAAGCAGAAGTTGTTTTATTGAAATAAGGAGGTAAGTATGGGGATTTATCCGAAAGGGAGTGGTGGAAGCGGAGGAAGTAGCACAGATGAGAAAGTAAAAGTAGATAGTTCAGATATACAAGCAGGGTATTTAGAGGATAAGTTAATGGCAGGAGATAATATAACAATAACAGAAGAACAAACAGAAGGAAATAAGAGATTAAGAATTTCAGCAGAAGGTGGAGGTGGAAGTTCTGATGAGAAAGTAAAAGTAGATAGTTCAGATATACAAGCAGGGTATTTAGAGGATA
>ERZ795060.5480-NODE-5480-length-10077-cov-3.547795_pt1 | contig 10077 bp, 8 predicted proteins | sample MGYA00375144_ERZ795060 | MGnify/ENA primary metagenome ERZ795060 (study PRJEB30189, sample SAMN05720157) | activated sludge metagenome | isolation source: anaerobic digester from wastewater treatment plant | place: Japan | collected 2015-05-15 ... | reverse complement strand
GGACAGTGAAGAGGCCAGAATTGCTGGCCGCAAAGGTGGCGAGGCTAGCCATGGCGGAGGCCGAAGAAGAAAGGCCGAGCGCTAACTCAGCCAGCCAGCACTAATACCGCGCACATAAAAGCGTAACGGCAGGAGTCTTTACAAAAACTCCTGCCGGATTTATTCTACATCCTTCTCTCTGTTGTGTTACAGATCTATATCCGCAACACCAATCACCGAAGTACCTGGAACCCTTCTCAGATTCCCAACAATATTCTCTGTATCGATAGGCACAAGGGCTCTCAACCTTACTCTGCTGCCCAATTGGCCTTCAAGCTGGGCTACTGCGTTTACCCTGGCTACCTGCTGAGATGATCCTGCAACAATGGCCGCACCAATACGCAAGCCACTGCCTACGCTGATAATAGGAACTACTTTCTGGGCTGTTCTAGGATACAAAGCCTGTCCATCCGACCCAGCGCCTAATGGAGGAGTCGGTGAACCTGTTTGTTGTGATATGGCAGTTCGTAGTTGATTTCTCCACTGAATAGCAAGCCCGTAAGTGCTGGTGCGGTTAGCATCAGCATGCATCGGATCAGCAGTAGCAATCAACTGCCCTCTCGCAAGCACTGCCCAGTAAGGCCCGACTCGTCCAACAGTTATGTCTGCCGGTTGAAGGTTGTCTATCTGAGAAAGCCGGTTTGCCATAACCTCTGCACGCTCACCTGGTCCCAGTCCACCCGCTGAATAGCGAATACGAATCGGAACCTGATCGCCCAATACAACTTCACCCACACTTATACCATCCACAGTGCGGACGCGAGATGTAAAATCAAGCGCATAGACTCCTGCAGCCAACGTTACGAATACAATCACAACTGCCAATGGCATATAACGTTTCATGCTAACGCCTCCTTATAGCCTGAAATCGACCAGAGCAGATAGTCCAACACCGTCAACTCGGTTGATTCCCCTCAAGACGTTGATATCACTGACTGGAATCAGGTAGCTGGCCCTAAGGTCACCTATACTGGTTTGACCTTGCGCCACAGCCCGAACCTGGTTAACCAGACTTGGCGGACCAGCAACCTGGGCTGCACCTATATAAGCACCTGAACCAACAGATAAAATCGGCACGACTTTGGTCGTACCTTCAAACTGTAGCCCCTGCTGGGCAAGTAATGTATTCAGCCCGCTGTTGATCTGATCACCAAACACCCTGACAGCGTATCCTATGCCGAAAGCTAACAATGCATCTTCCAGACTGATTGCAGACGCTGGCGTATAAGATGCCAGTAACAGAACCACAACTAAGGCAACTGCTAACAGAGCCGACTTCGGCTGCATATAACCACCTCCTGATGGTTTTTATTCTGTTTTGAATTACCCTGCTGGTAGACGGGGAAAACAAAAGATTGGGAAAGCAGATAGATGGCAGGACAGAACAGGAATGGTGAGGTAAAAAGTTAGCACAGTAAGGAAAAACAACATAAACTGATGGTCAGCTATGGAGTATCGTTAATCTCGGAGGTTTTAACACGCAAGCGCACTATAACTGATAGTTTGGGAATCAAGCCAAGGCTTTAGCTGTCAGTGGGTCACTTGTCATTAAGAATAGCCATTTGGATTAAGTATCACGTCATTTTGAACTTGCTTTAGGGGATGCCGAATCAAGTTCGGCATGACGCGTCTTGTTCGGCATGATGTGTCTTGTTCTACATGACGCACAGCCGTCACCCTGAGCTTGTCTCAGGGTCTCGTAGACGCTGAACCAAGTTCGGCATGACGTGTATTGTTCAGTATGACGGATTAAGCCCGTAGTATGACAAATGACCCACTAGTTTCTATTTATTCCTATATTGACTTAGGACACAAGCTGAAATTGTTCCATAGCCTGGCATAATGCCTCGATATTTGCCAGAGGAACATTTGGCTGGCACTCGCCAAAAATCATTAGACCACCTGAAGGAGAACCAAACTTCTCTACAACTTCTCGAACGTGGTCTCTCACTTCCTGAGGTGACCCAAACGGAAGTATGTTTTGACGATCCAGGTCCAGGTTCACGCAAACCCGTCCCTTGCACATTTTGACAAGGTTATCCAATCCATTCGCACCTACTTGCGGATTAAGGATAGTTACACCAGCATCGATTAAATCATCTATGATTTCCAGAATGTTTCCATCGCAATGGAAGTAACAGTGTGCACCAGAATCTCGCACAATCTTGAACAGTTTCTGGTATCCCGGCAATAGATACTTGCGCCACATCGCAGGACTTACCATCAATGCCGACTGAGTGCCAAGATCATCACCCATCCAGATAACGTCAGGCTTAAGGCTTGCCCATTTCTCCAGCAGAGTAGTATTATGCTGGATCACCATATCGATGAGCCGAGACAGATGCGGATCATCCATTGCAAAGTCGATCATCAGGTTCTCGTAACCTCGGAGAAAATGCAGCCGTTCAAAAAACCTTTCTCCTCCAGCCCAGAATATTCTGCCATGCTGCTTTGCTGAATGAATTCTCTGTGCTGTTGATTCCCAATCGGGGCGATCAGCCCTTTCGGCCTTGACTAGCGGATCTGGAGGCGTGAATGTATCTAATTTATCCCAATCAGCCAATGGATGACCAACAGGAATACCTTCAATTCCTCCATGAGCGTTTTCCCACAAGACTCCCCAATTATCAGTAAACTTTTCTCCTTTACCATATGTAGGCGGCATGGCATCAAAATCGATGGAGCCTTTACGTATATCGCCGAAAATCAATGGATGGCGTATGGCCACTGCTTCAAGGTCTTCACGATACTTCTGCCACGTACCAGGGGATAGCCCGACAGTGCATGTAATCCATCTTGGACCACGAAACTCCACTGTCCTCAAAAAGTTCTCACGATCTGTCATCATAAACCACTAACCTCTAGCCCAAGCGCTAATTTAGAGCCAGTAAAAGAGCCTGGGGTATTCATAGTCGACCCTTGGAGTCGCTCCGGTACATATGTTAAGCAACGATGATTAGTCTTCCTGCATAACAACTGCTATATTGCAAAAAATATTAACAAGAAATCTCAAACAAAAAGGAGAACAACCGCTAAAAACGCAGATGTTCTCCTTTAAATGATAATGTATAATCCAGTTGGGCTAGAAACCGGGCATTCCCATGCCAGGAGGAAGTCCCAATCCGCCAGTCAGTTCCTGCATTTTCTCTTTGCGGTGTTCGTTCGACTGATCAATAACCTCTCTAACTGCACTGATAATAAGATCCTGCAGCATTTCTACATCTTCAGGGTCAACCACTTCAGGGCTGATCTTGATATCGACAAGCTCGCCACAGCCATTGGCAACTGCAGTCACCATACCGCCGCCTGAGCTAGCCTCGATTCTTTCCTCTGCAAGCTCATCTTCCAGTTTAGCCATATCTTCCTGAAGCTTCTGAGCCTGCTTCATGATTGCATTGATGTTTAAACCACCTGGGAACTTAGGCATTTAAGTCTCCTTCCACGGATCGTAGTTCTCGTCGTCTATATCCTCTAATATTCTTCCGCCAAACATCTGAAGCACATCCTGCACCATATCACCGGTTGGTTCAGGCATTGGCGGTTCCTGTATTTCTTCAGCCATAGGAAGCTGCGGTTCCACTCCTTGAGACACTACCACCTTGACCCGCATCTTTTTACCCATAATGGCTTCAAGCGCCTGACTGACTGTCTCCAAGTTAGCAGATTGCTGAATATTCGCAATATGGAAACCAAACCGCTTATCGATGCTCAGGTATACAGTAGTATCATCTACCGAACTGACTTCAGCTTCACGCAGCATACCAGACAACGGTGCTTTTCGTTGAACCTCTTTAATGTGTTTGAGTACCCGAGGCCACATCTGCCTTGTTCGGATCAGCGAAACATCGCTTGTCGGAGCAGAAGAGGCCTGATCTGTAATTGCAGGCTCTATTGGCGCATCAGTCGGTCTAGCTGACGGCTTAACCGGAGTTTCCTGCAATCTTGGCTCTGTCCTAGGTTTAGGCGGAGCAGAATAAGTAGCAGGTGCAGTCTTCGGCTGAACCGGGCGTACAGGCTGTGCAGCAGGTGCTATAGTTCCAGAATCAACTGGTGCAGAATTGAAAATAGCTTTCATAAACGCGAGTTCCAACACAAGCCGATGCTGGTCATTCCAACGAAGATCCTTCTCTGCTGATGAGAATATTTCTACCAGCTCAACCAGTCGTTCTTTGGTGAAAAGTCTCGCACGTTCCGAAATTTTAACGCTAACATCTTGACCAGCGCCGACTGAAGCGACAACAAGATCACGGAAATGGCCGGCAATCGCTTTTATCAACTCGCGAACATCCTTGCCTTCGTGCACTAGCTTTCCGGCAAGGTCGAATGCTGCCGATGCATCACCCTGGGCCACTACATCCGACACCGCAAACAGTATGTCCTCATCAACCGTCCCAAGCACGGTATTTACGTGATCCACAGTGACGTGCTGGTCTGTAAACGACAATACTTGCTCAAGCAGGCTGAGTGAATCCCGCCATGAACCTCGCGCATTCCTGGCCAGTACATCTACAGCAGAGTCATCAGCAGTCCTGTTCTCGCGTTCAAGAACATACCTGATTCTTCCGGCAATATCGCTTACGCTTCCCCGCCTGAAATCGAACTGCTGGCACCTTGAGCGAATGGTCAAAGGAATCTCATGCGCCTCTGTAGTTGCCAGAACGAAGATAGCATGAGCAGGAGGTTCCTCGAGCGTCTTGAGGAATGCATCTTTTGCAGCATCCGAAAGCTGGTGGGCTTCGTCAATCACAAACACCTTGTAGCGAAGATGCATCGGAGGGTATTTAACGTTATCCCGGATCTCCTTGATGTCATCGATACCTCTGTTGGAAGCTGCATCCAGTTCAATAACATCAACCGCAGATCCATCTGATATACTCAAACACGCTGCACATTGGTTGCAAGGGGTTGGAGTTGGTCCCTGTTCACAGTTTACTGCTTTTGCCAGTAGCCTTGCGACTGTTGTTTTGCCCGTGCCTCTCGACCCGCAAAACAGGTAGGCATGGCCTATCCTGCCTGCACTGATTGCGTTTTGCAGAGTCCGGGTTACGTGATCCTGCCCAACGACATCTTCAAAGCTCTGAGACCGATATTTGCGGTAAAGAGAAACGTAGGACATAGTCGTTAGTGTAAAGTGAAAAGAGTAAAGTGTAAAGTGGTTGAACTATCCTACTTACACTACTTACCGTATTAGCCCTCATTAGGTGATCGTGCACCTGCTGTCGATACGCTTGTCCGAGTGTTACCTTACTCAGGTAACTCCGATCAGGACACCTGGCGGCACATGGGCGAACCTGTTTACCGCTGCTTCCTCCCGGACCTGACGGGATTCGCAGGCCGGCCATTGCGCCGGGCCCGACCATCATCATCCCTTAAGCAAGTGCGCCTCACGCAAACGCACCTCGAGCAGGGATTCGACCCCGCTATAGCGGATTGCGGGTGCAGGGCACCGCTGGCTCCCCGTCTAGCACGACCACCTAATAAGGGCTAATAAAAGACGAAAATCCGTCCGTCTTAACCTTACTATTATACTATATCGGCATGGTTTTTCCCAGTAAATGATAAACTTTCAATTGCTTTATTACTGCATAACGGGCAAAAAAATAGCGGCCGAGGTTTATTCCGGCCGCTGTATTCAACTTATTTGACTACAGAATATCGCTTTTCTTCAGTACGAACTCTGCTCGGAGCATTTTGACTCCCGGACGGGTCTTAGTATCGAGATACTTTGCATCCGTAAGCCCTTCTCCATTCCAGCCAATTCGGTCCTGGATATGATCTGGTGCATCCTGAGGATTAAACCACACAACCAACTTGTATTTATCTTTGGAGAACGAGTACATGTCCGGATCTTTGCTCATATCAAGCTTGATACTAAACTTACCGTTATAGATTGCAACTTCGTCCATGAGCACAGTCTGAGTCTTATCGATCTCCCAGTCGAACCTGTCTTGATCGCTCAATTTGGAATAATCGTAGTCATAGTCAGCCAGTAGAATTCGAAGTTTACAACCGGTCCGCCACTTCTCCTGCCTTTCTGGTGGCAACTGCTGGTTCTCCTGATACCACAAGGTATAAGGTTCCGATACCAGATTCTTGTAATACTCTGAAGGGAGCAGGTTGGCAGTTCCTTCAACTAATATTACTTTTGACTTGATCTTCTTCCATTTTATTTCCAGCTTGGCATCAACTGGAGGATCAATATCGCGAGGCATCTTGCCGATTGCTTTCCATTTAACCAGTTCTGCTTTTGCAGCCTTGGTAGCCTGTTCTTGTCTTGGATCAGGGTTGCCTAGAGTTTCCAAAACTTTAATCCCGCGTTCGTATGCAGCGATATCGCCATAACGCCAAGCCTTGCGCAAGCACATAAGCCCCAGATTCTTCTTACACACATCAACTTCTGTATAGAAGCTGTTTTCCCGTTTTTCTCTGAGGTTTTTCTCCATCTCCGCCAATGCAAGCTCCCACTGTCTCTCTGCCTCATCCAGATTGCCGCTTTTCTCACATGCATGGGCGTACATTCTTCGGACAAAACCAGGTCGAGACATAGTCTTGCCTGTCATTATGTCTTTGGCATCGCGTTTGGTTGCTTCTCCGATCCAGTAGGCTGCGTTATCGTAGTCCTTGATCTTCTGCAAATAGTGCATCCAACCCAAGTCGAAATACATATCGTAAATCTCTGGGTTGTTTCTAATACCTTCTCTCATCAGAGCAATGGCTGGAGGTATATAACGCCGGTCCGACCTTTCCTCTGAATCAGTAAAGTTATAGTCGAGATGCCATGCGCCGGTGCTGTAAACATCCAACTGATGAGGATCAAGCCAGGTGACTATTCTAACTAAAGGCAGAATGGCCTCATATTCGCCGCTATGGAAGAATTCGTCTGCTCTGACCCACAGCAGGCTGGCTACAGCCTCACGCATTCCTATTGCAGCCGCACCAATGAACTGCAAAGACAGATCAAACAGAAGGCTTGTCTCTTTTTTATCCTTGTCTATGATATTTGCTGGTTGAAGGCCTGACTTGGAAGCCGGATCGTAACGCAGGAAGTCGAGCGGCTCCTGAATTATGCCAACGGTAACCAGGAGTACCAGAGCCAATGCAACCAGACTCAGCCGCTTTGAACGACTCACCGCTTACACCTCCCTGCTGTCAAATACTATAGATGCAATAATCAACAATAGACATACGTACACCAGTGCGTAAGCAATACTCTCAGACACAAAAAGCGGCAGGCTTCTGACCTCATGATGCGGGTGTATTAGTCTGTTTGAGATGTTAAAGTAGTCGAAGTTCGGGATAATGGTATGTATGACCTTATAAAAACCGCGAACCAATAAACCAGTCTTTTCTTTATCCGCAGCTAAAGATGCCCATATCGGTGCAGCACTTCCTACCAGATATACAGCGAAGCTTGCGAAGAAGTTGACAGTAGGAGTCATGAAGACCGAGAAGCACATAACCACTGCAGAAAGAAGGAAGAACTGGAAGTAGATCATCAAAATACCCAACAGCATGGATGGGTCGAAAATCTGGACTTTGTAAGTTTCTGGCCGGACATCACCAACGAATCCTGCTGGACCGGTTGAAACCTCACCTATTAACGCTGCCTTGATCGCCAGCATGACAATAAATACAATGCCCATCAACCAAATATTGACCGACAGCGTCAAAAGACCGCCAAGGAACTTACCTATAACAAATTCATAGCGTTTGACGGGCTTTGAGAGAATAGTGTAGATAGTCCGTCTATCGACCTCGTTGGGGATAAGAGTTATACCGATAGTCAAACTTATAATCAGTCCGGATACCAGAATAATAGTGAGACCCAGACTCTTGACAATGGTCATGTCCCGCTGGAAACCAAACTGAGTGAAGCTGAGTGCAAGCACGATCATCGCAAGTGCAACAATAAGGAAGACTTGCAGGATCTTCTTTCTCATAGCTTCGCGGTAAGTGGTTTTTGCTATTGTCCAAATAACCATTAACGCCCTCCTCTGACTGTATCAACAAATAGCTTCTCCAGAGTTCGCCGCCTTGGATTAACAGAAACCAGCGAGGCATTGTTCTTAAGGAGCATTTCAATGACATTTTTCTGGACTGCGGCATCCTGAATATAAGCAGTCAACCTGCCTGCATGAAGTTCAGATTCATCCGAAATCTCAGCGATTTTGCCAGCTACTTCATCGTTTACGCCGTCAGCAATTATCTCCACCTGTTTGGTGGTCAATAATTCCTTGACCTCTCCCATCATTGCCAGTTTTCCACTTACGAGGATGGCTACACGGTTGGCGATCATTTCGATGTCACCGAGTTGATGGGAACTCACAAAGACTGTCTTTCCCTGTGCTCTGAGGTCCAGAATCAAGTTGCAGATATCTGCGTGAGCGATTGGGTCAAGTCCGGAAGTCGGTTCGTCAAGGAAGACCAGGTCGGGATTGTTAAGCAGAGCCTGCGCGACACCGGCTCTCTGAAGCATACCTTTTGAGTAATGCCTCAGCGGCTTGTCTGCAGCTTCTGCCAAACCTACACGTTCAAGAAGACTGTCAACGCGTGTTTTGCGTTCTTCTCGACCGATTCTAAACAGGTCTGCATAGAAGTTGAGCAGTTCACGGGCGCTCATATACTCGTAAAAATACGGGCTTTCCGGCAGATAACTAATGCGTTTTTTAGTATTATTATCTCCCGCAGGCTTTCCGAGCACCATAGCCTTACCTGATGTTGGACTGATGAGACCGAGCAGGATTTTGATTGTAGTAGTCTTGCCTGCTCCATTTGGCCCCAGGAAGCCGAAGATTTCACCTTCCTGAACATTGAGATCCAGATTATCGACGGCGTTTAATGTGCCGCCAAATGGACTTTTGAACCTCTTAGTTAGGCCCTGGATTTCTATGGCTGTTGCCAAGTTTATAACCTCCAGTGACTGTTAAATTTTACAGAAAATGGGACAATCTCAACTATAAGTCCCGTGAATGAGTATACCTGTGCCATTATTGTGTGTCAACAAACCGGCAGGTAAAAGAGACCAGCAAAACAGTCATCATAATATTACGTATGATATTGCTCGCCTGGTTCCCGAGAGGATAGATATTAAATAACGAACAATGGATGATGAGTCATGTTCTGAACATCAGGGATTAATTCATATTTTTACACAGGAATTCCGCACTCCAAAATTCCATATTCTACACTCAACTCAGTGTCTTTCTTCTCTGTTTCGCCTCTGAGGTTGAGGTATTGCTGGGCGCTCATAAGGAATGGGGAAATATTCCACACTTGGCCGACGCGCTCCGAGCTGAGGATATAATTTCATCAGGCTGTACACTTCATTAGGCATATCTACAGTAACATGAAGTTTCAGCATTTCCGCTTCATCTACGCTAATCGGGTAATCATGGGTCCAACGGCCTTCTGTGAGCAATTTTGCGACTTCATCAGCCTGTTCATCAGGCATTTTGCCGTCCAGTATTTTTCTGACAAGGTGTGATACCTGCCGTTGAGCTTTTACAGCCATATCAGCCAGGATAAGTGTGCGGTCGTCAATCTCGTTTACAGATTTTCTCTCGACAACCTGCAGAACAGAGGCTGCTGGATATTCGCCAAGCTGCGGATCTATCGGGCCGAGCACTGCGTTACGGTCCATGACGATCTCATCGGCAGCAAGAGCAATCAAAGTGCCTCCTGACAATGCGTAATGGGGTACAAATACCGTTACTTTGGCTTTGTGGGATTTGATGGCAAGCGCAATTTGCTCGCTGGCCAGCACTAGTCCGCCTGGAGTGTGCAGTATGATATCAATCGGCATATCGGGAGGTGTAAGCCGGATTGCCCGCAGGACTTCCTCGCTATCCTCGATATTTATATAGCGAAGAAGTGGAAATCCAAGCAGTGCCATTTGTTCCTGCCTGTGAATCAATGCGATAACTCTTGAGTTTCGTTTTTTCTCAAGCGTATGTATCAGCCTGATGCGAGCATTCACAAGCGCACGCTGTCTGAGAAGGGGTACGATGAAAGCTATGATAAAGATTAGCCAAAAAACTT
>ERZ795060.5476-NODE-5476-length-10082-cov-25.789468_pt1 | contig 10082 bp, 8 predicted proteins | sample MGYA00375144_ERZ795060 | MGnify/ENA primary metagenome ERZ795060 (study PRJEB30189, sample SAMN05720157) | activated sludge metagenome | isolation source: anaerobic digester from wastewater treatment plant | place: Japan | collected 2015-05-15 ... | reverse complement strand
CCGGAGCAGACACGATCAGCTCGTCCCAATCAGGATTCTCAGCCGTATTTGCAAGCTTATTAATGTATTCGACATCTTTGCTCGTCAGAAGAGTCGGCTTATAGTAAGGATCGTAAGCCGGATAGAATCCGCCAGGATTGGAATATGCCGGATCCATCAGATAGGCATGCTTAGCCATGTCTTCATATTTATCGATACCCAGATCAGAACGCAGATTACGATACTGCTGTACCAATTGCTTATACTTCTCGTCAAACCTGGCGGCATACTCCACCAGTTCTGCACATTTAATTATCGCAGAATACGGAGCTTTCTTAGGGTCGTATATAGGATAATCAATATAATCACTAGCCCTTGGAAGCACATCTTCGATCATCGTGAATACTGCATAAGCTTTGTGATTAGCTACTTTAATGTTTTCTTTTACACATTCCGGGAGAATACGAGCTTCCCGAAAGGCCCGTTTGACTTCCTCAATCGCAGCCACTAAGTCTCCCTGAATCCTGCTCCATTCATCTTCCGCCAGCTTAATTGCAGACTCATACTCTCGCAGCCTTTTCGCTATCTTAACTTCAGCCTCTTTTGCCATCCGTTCCAGAAGACTGGGATCTTCTTCTGGAACATAGTTATCTAGAGGATTTGGAACACCCTGATATTCTGGGATCGAGTCATACCCATACCAAACACTGTTCTCGTCTGAGATACTGGCCTTCTTTGTTTCGCTCCTGGATTTCTTGCGAAGAGAATCAAAAACTTCAATGTTAACAAGGTCAAGATCGGAAAGCCGATCATCGATGGAACTTGATTTCTCGAAAAGCCTGCGAACAACGGCTGTATTCCAGCCGCGCACAAGAAGATGCCCCTGCTCACCACTGAGACCATATTCATCCGCAGCCTTAACTAGCGCCTCAGCCGTAGGAACTCCGTTAAGAACAAGCTCTTCTGCATAATCACTGGCTTTCGCCAGCTTCTCAGCAGTTTGTTTACTCAAGCGAGGTACGCTCATCTCTATATTCTCATCTTTTTATGAACGCTGATTGAACACTTCATTCGTCAGAGCTACATCAACAACATCACTGTCAGTAAGCGCCGCCAAATCCATACGGGCCTTCATCTCGAATTTTAAAGCTTCGTAAAGATTCGCCATCAGGTAGTCCACTTCACGACCCCTAGCATCTTTGTTATCCTGCAAGTAATCTTTAACAGACTTCAGGAATGCAGCAAACTCAGTTGGAGACTCGATCGACTCAAGTATCATGTGCGTCTTCCATCTGATGAAGTCGGCTTGTACATTTTCCCCGTTCGGCTCAACCTTCTGCTTTGTGTACGTGTATTGCATCAGACTGGAACGCTGCCTTGTGAAATAGAAAGCGTCAAGTCCGTTAAAGTAACACGTAAACAACGCCCTAACTTCTGGATCCGTAAAATTATATTTTTCCGACTTAAAGAAAATAGCATAGTGCAGAATATAAGAAGGGTTATTCAGATTCTTATCAACATCGAAGAAGCATTTCTTAAAAATGGTGAGCTGCCGGTTGGTCCAGTTAAACTTCTGGCAGATGCTCTCGTTGCTAGCTCTCCCAAGAATATGGCACTTAACATCAAGTACAATATTGTGACCATCTGTATTATGCAGTAGAGAAAAAATGAATGCCCAGTCTTTGAACCTCCTTGATAAGTCAAGGCCGATCTCTGGAATAGATACGGGCTGATCGGAACGAAGCCTGGAATCTATATACTCATAAAATGATACAAGAGAAGAGACATACTTATCGTCACAGATGCTCTGACGGGACTCGGCTGGTAACCCTTTGAGTAGTCTCGCCACTCGATCTCGCCAATCAACAGGTCGATACCCGGAGTCAACCAAATAGCTGGTTACTTCCAGGATCTTTTTTTCGTTAGGTGATAACTGAACAGAATCAAGTGGCATAACACTGCTGAAGCTCAGGTCTCAGGCGTCGCCCATGTAATAGAAGCATCGAAGTACAGATCGCTGGCGGGCGCTGCTGTAACAGAAATAACAAGATATACTTCTGCAAGATTAAGCTTATTCCGGAACGGATAGCCCATTTCTGAATTAACAAAACACGTCTCACCACTCGTCACGGTCTGCTCCGCAATAATCCTCGATATATCTGTACCAAAAGTATCGGCTCTGGTAATATCGTCATCGTAAAGATTGACTTTGAACGCTGTGCTAGGACCAGATGCTTGCCTTACGATGAGACGATGAATCCTACCGTGCTTGGTCGTAGGAACTACCGTTACTACAACAGTCTGTCCGGCCTTGAGTACTATTGCACTTCCACCACCACTAACATACTTATAGTTTGACTGCGAATAACTGTGCATTGCTGTGACATCCCTCCGCAATTATAAAGACATAAGGAGAGCCGCCGGAACTCCAGTTAATTCATTCCGGTTGCAAACGGCTTCCAATTGTGTATCTTCTGTGTCAGGTTGCAGGAATCGGGGTACGGGAATTTTGATTCGGTCTGAAAATGTTCAAAAATTTTATGTACTTTTCGTGTATGTGCTTCGTATCAGGTTCAGGTGTTAATGGTATCGGTTTCGACTTCAAGGGAGTTGATATAGGGATCGATCTTTTGTTGTGAGAGGTCAACAATCAAATCGCCAACAGTTTCAATACAGCTTTTGAGGCTTTCGATGATTTTCTTGTAATCTTCTTTACCGTAGCGTTCTTCTATTTGATCTCGATGTTTATAGCTAACAAAAAGTATTCGGCACATTGAATCGAGGCCACGAATGATCTGAGGAATGTAATCATCGATATTAGTTGTATAGAGTAAGCTGTTAATTAAACCGAGGTCAAAGGCTTCACCATCATTTGCATCAGCTAATTGTTTGATCTTTTGAATAACTTTAAGCGGAGGTGGTTCGAGGATATTCAGAATCGGTTGAGGTCTTCGTAATCCAGGTACCCAGATTTCAACTTCTAGATTTGTTTCATGAGGATATCCAGGTGCCCATTCACCGCGAGGAGCTTCAACAAAGTAAGGAGATGGTTTGTCTTCATTTCTGATATAACTGGAATCGGCAGCTTTAACCCAGTATTTAGTCGTTTCTTTTAATTCAGCGTCTCGAATGATTTCAGAAGCAGTCTTTTCTCTGAGGTTGTAATCTTTAATCAGACAACAGAGTGCATCGAATTTGGAGAAAGCTCGGTTACCAATAAAGTATCTATTGTTATGACGGTCAAAGGAAACTTTAATAGTGGTAAGCGCAGGATTTGGATGATCTAAAAGGAATGGAGAAAGGAAAGTATATGAAGGCTTGTTGTTAGGTGTTTCTACATAAATGTTTTCCTTCATTCTGTAACATGTTTTAGGGAGTACAATAATTCTGTGCAGGGACCTATCGTGTCTATGTTTACGTGTGTTTATCGGAAATACGGTTACTGTGATCTTTTTGGCATTAGGGCTAACTAAAACTTCATCAGAATCGCGTCGAATATTAACACCACGACCAGTATAATCGAAAACTACCTTATCACCACGACCAAGTTTATTAGAATCAATTTCTTCGAGAATCTCGGAATCGGGAAAATCAGATACTTTTCTTATAGCATAAACGGTACTCTGGATAGGAACGTAATCGTAAAGAGCTTTATCTTTAGATAGAGTAATTTCAGTGTTATTTGAATCATGAATGGTTACGGTGAGTGTGCCATCAACAAAGTAAGCTGTAGCTTTGTGGATATTAAAATCGGAATCAACAACTTCATAGACACCAGGAGAATCAATGGCAAAGAAAGCATCACGACGGAAAACACGAAATGCTTTGGAAACGGATGAATCGTCTCTAGCGTCTTTAATGAAATAACCGCGTTTAAATAACTGTTCCCGCTCCTCAATTGTCAGATCAGAGTAAACAACTGGATCCTGGAATTCATGATAGATACGCAATTTTGCAGATTTTTCAATAGATGGGATGTCACGAATGTGCCGAGGAGCGGGAACTTCTCTACGTGCTGATTCTTTAACGAGTTCGAGAATCTCTATACCGTAAAAATGGGCAAGCTTTTCAATAAGCCAGGGAGCTTTATCTATGAAAGCGTATAATCGTTTACCAACTGTAGCATATTTGCGTAAATACTCAGGAAGAAGCTTGGAATTGGAAGCAGCAGTTTTGTAAATTAACGGACGACGAAGCGAAAGCAAATTCGGAAACAGTTTCTGGTAATGATCTTTAAGGGATTCGTCGGGAAGTCCTAACGGTTCTTTAGAACGGGAAGTCAGATATACACACCAGGCTTCAGTGGCTGGGAAAAACAGATTGAGTTTGGGAACATAGATAACTTCATAGCCGGAAATAGTACCATTGTTGTAGAAAAAAGGTATAAATGCCAGGGAACGGAGCCGCAATGCCCGTACCCCGAAAGCTTTAGTATTATCCGCAGACTTCTCTATTAATTGAAAGCCGAGATCATACTTTTTGAGCCTTGGGAAGTGCTCGTCCATAATAGAATCGACGAGTACACTGAAATTGTTCTCGAAAGTCTTTTTAGCATCAGGTGCAGCCTTTTTAAGATGATGAGTGAGCTTAAAAGACTGCAAATCCCTCAAAAGCTCTTGCTGTTTAAGAGTAAGCTCGTGCATTGAGTACTAACCTCTATGACTGATCTGCTGAAGCGCTTCCCTGGGCCAACGTCTTCCAAATTCAATACCCTCCACTAATGATGGGACAAAGCTCAATGTCCTGTATTTATTACTGACCCCTCCGTATGCTGCGGCTTCCTGTAAAGAACGTTTCTGATAACTACCAAAGAGCTTCGTCAACCAGTCCGCATCATAACCTAAAGCTTCAACTGCCTGTACAGGTAAAGCATGAAAGGGCAATGGCTTATCATTAACAAGGACGCTCTTTATATTATATTCTTTCAGTTCTCTTATTACAGAAGGTGTTATTCTTGTGCCTATCGTATAGTGCAAAACAGGTTCCTCTAAATAATAACCTTTACAGTAAGCCGGATCCCTGCGCTGAGCATCAGGTCTCGGCTTCCAGTTATGCTCTAATACATTATACTCTGTAATATCTCCTGGATAATAGTTACCATATTTCTCGTCAAACTGAACATGATTGATCAGAGCACGTGAGATAAGCTCAGTATTACGACGATGCACAGCAAAACCAAAAGAACGAAGCAAATCAGTAAAGAGCTTTGTAAAATAGCGTCTGCCTTCTCCTATACCTTTATACTGCACTATCTTTGCAGGATTGGGAAAACCCGTTGAAAGAATGTCGCCTGCCTCTACCTTGTCACCTACCTTGACAGTTGGTTCGGCGTTAGAAGAGATGTGGTGCTTAATATTATTTATATAAATATCGTAACCACCTAACGGGGATTTCACTATGGCAGATACAGACCCGTCAGTCTCAGCGTGCGCTGCAGAATTCTTGAACTCTCTGGGAGGATTGAGAAACTTATTTATAACGTCTGTTGCAGAACTGATGCCGCCTACCACGGCACCCTGATGCTTCTTACCCACGGAAGACTGAGAAATGCGCTCACCAATCGCCTGAGCAGCCTCCAGACCAACCAGAGCACCAGGATCGGGTAAAGAACCACCACGAGCACCCACATCCTTGGCATATACCCCTTCAGGAGGGCCACCAGCTATCGGAGAACGAACGAGAATCTTCTTAACTTTCCTATCCCTTAAAACGTCCAAAACCTTTCTAGTAATCAGTGTGCCAGCCGGATAACCACCAGCCGGAGCAGCTAAATAAGCACCAATGTTATCGTTATCGTCAACATCCACAGGAAAACCACGAAGCTGACCAACAGACTTGCCGTCAGGTTTGACCACCATCAACCTGTGAGCCGCCTGAGCTAACTGCTTGTAAAGAAAACCAGCATCCCCAGGAGCCAGCTTGGTGGTAACTATACCCTTCTTGGATCCATACGCCGCTGCCCAATACTCGTGCGGAGCTAAACCCTCAGAAAAATTCCTCATAACAGGCCAGGGTATGGGACGATCCCAAGAATCACCATAAACACCCTCTGAAAATAAGAAGCGCTTCACAACCGTAGGATTGCCACGAATACCAGTGGCATAAATCTTGTAAATGGGATTGCCGGATTGCTCCAATTTTTTAGTTATCTTGTTAAAATAATTATTTGTAATGTCGTATAATTTTTCTCCAAGATCGGTGTCCTGCATGTCCATGCTGCCCTTACGAGTGGCGTAGTCGCGGATGATCTGCTTGACTTCCTGACGATAGGCATTCAACTCCTCCGGCGGTATGAGATCAGATAGAGAAAAGTTATACCCGCCAGAATACGTGGCACCCAGCCTGCCTAAAGTCAAAAGCTCGTTTGCAACATCTTTATACTTCTGAGGATGCTCAAGCGCTATCGTAGTCATAAGCTCACGCATGGTAGAAACATCCCATACGCGAGCAGGATCACGTAGATCCGGAGGAAGCGCTGTCTCAAGCAAAACCTTACCAGCAGGACCTTCCATCGTCATGATTAATTCTGCAGTCTATCTACTGAAGATGTAATTGTGGCAGATATCTCTCCACAGAGAAAGCACTTGATCATTAAATTATAACAATGCAAATCGTAAATAAAACCATGAAAAAAAGAATACCATTCTCTCTAAAATAACTAAAGAAAACCCACCGGGGCCTGTCGGCGACAAGGCCCCGGGGGCGGCCTTTTGTCCCGACCCTCCATGCGGAGGGGCGGGATGAAGGCCCTTTACTTCCCCCTCCCCCAATCCGGGGGGACGGGGATCACACAATCACCCTGTACGCGCGAAAGCGCGTACAGGGCCTTGAGAACCCTCAGCAGCCTGAGGATAAACTTAAACATCTTCCTCTCCTTCATTTAATTAAATTTCCGCCCCACCCGTTAGCCGAACCGTTCGGCTAACGGGTGGGGCAAACGTTCACCAAGTCTTAATGCCAGGAATTTACTGGCATTTTTAAATCAATATTCTCTGGGAGGGCTCCCGGAAAAGTAGAACACACCTTGATGGGCATCAAGATGCCCCCTGATGTATTCCATTCGTTCTTCCATGTCGTGGAGTTCCGTATTTTCCAACTCTAACAGTCTATCTTTTAGGAACTCCACCTGCCTCTTAGTTTTGTGGTATGTCCTCAGAACCATTACCCCAAGCGCAATGGCTAAAACAATAGCCATTATTTTCCAAATAACGACTCCCATCGTCTCCTCCTCCAATCTGTTTGTTTTGCGCCCGACACCTAAAAAAAACTAAGAAATTAGGCCCGAGAGCTGTGGCCCTCAGCTCTCGGGCCTAGAACCTACTCTATATAAAAGCCCGGAGGGTACGAAAGCTCCGGGCTTGCATTCTGCTTAGTGCGCTATCATTTTCGCTAAAGCCGATACGCCCTCCTCGGCTGTGCCACAGCCGAGGGCGTACCGGACTTTTTGTTCCAGCCCGGTCCACTCTTTAAGTGCATCCATGCACCAACTATCTTTGAGCGCGTATTTTGGTGGGAATTTAACCACCTTCGCGCTCATTCTTGAGCAGCTCCAGACGTCCAGCCAGTAGATTCGCCGAATACTCGGCTCTCTGGCTAAACGGCTGTACAACCAGGATCCATCCCAGTCGGCTGCCAGAATTATGGCCTGGACATTGTACTTCCTGATGATGTCCAGGTACCAGTCTATAGTACTCGCCTGCTTGTTGTCGAGAAGCGAGTACCCATTCCCGCCAGTCAGGTCCACCGGAGGCTGTGCGTTCCGGCACATCTGCTCCGGGTACCCGTTGCTGTGCGAGACTACAATAACGTCAGCGCCTGGCACACCAAGATGGCCCACGGCTTTCGCCAGTGTGACCACCTCAGTGGCAAACGCGGACATGCTGCCGGACACGTCCGGCAAAACTAATATGGCAGGACGTCCTGATTCCTGCCGTCGATCTCCGGGCGTCAATGGCCGTAGATAACCGGCGACCTTAACCGCCACCTTAGAGGACGACCAGCGTCCCCCGGGGCGGTTATGCCCACCAATCATCTGGGCCATCACCCTGCGCAAGCGCCTAACCAGGTCGCTAGCAGGGTGCGCGGATTCCAAATCCGCGAAGCGCCCTCCATGACTATCTATAGAACGGCGAGAAGACGTCCTGTCCTCCCGTCGTTTTTTGCTAGAAAAACGGAACCAATTTCCGTTCGGTGCTGGCACCGGTTCCGTAGAGGTGCCATCGGCGGACGGCAGGGGGTAATCCCCTGGGTCCGCTGCATCCTCCGAACACAGCCGAGGATTGCATTCCCCGGGGTCGGAAGATTCAGCGGGACCGGGGCCGCCGATCCCTTCCCCGCCCGACTCCTGGGAATCGAACGGGGCCTCTTCTAGCAGGGATTCATCCGGCACACTACGCGGCCTGTGGCCCAGGCAGGCCGCTCCTGCATTATCTTTGCAGGATTCGCTACCCGGATGTGAGGATGGGTCGTCATCCTCAGAGTCTACTCCGGCATCGCCGGAAGATTCTGGCGGACGACTCCCCTTCTGGGCATCCTCCTGCCCTTGCTTCCCACCTGCACTGGTCGAATTTGGCACCTCCGCCGAGGAGGAATCCCCCCCGTGGATGATGTCACGAGACCCAGGAATAGCATCTTCCATGACCTCCTGGGTACCCTTCGGAGCGTACCGTCCTTCGCCCCGGATACGACTAATTTCTGTAAGCGCCCGCTGTACTAAACTAGGGGGCGCTTCTGTGTCGAGCTTCCAGTTATTATCCGAATCCGTTCGGATAATAACTATATCCTCATCAAATCCGTCCAGCCTTAGCAGGAGGACGGATTTATGGAACACAGCTAAACCAGATGACAGTCTTATGACGGCCTTCTCTGGCCATACTGCCATCTGGCCTCTCATGAGAGCCCTCCCTTCAATCCAGAGGAGGGCCTTGTTCTCCTTACTTCACCCCAGAGCACCGCCCCGGGGCTTTTGTATACACGCTGCAAAGCCTCCCAATCCTCAGGAGTCTTGCAGACTAATCCTCTAATTACTAGCTCCGCCTCAGTCGCGGAGCTTATCAACCTAAGAGCATCGCATGCCCTAATCCCTTCTTGCAGGGATGGGCACGACGTGCCCTTGGCTCTGACGGTGGAAATCATCCCTACCACCGTTTTAACGACATTGATGGCTGATCCAGTTGTTCGCCGGATCAGCTCAACTTCAGTATGAGGTGGTAATGGCGCCATCTCATACCGATACGTTCGTCGGAGCAATGGCTCCGACAACGCCCTATACCCGTTGTTCGTAACAATAACGACAACGGGCTTTTCCCTGATATAAATCTTTCCGAAAGGATCGATGACCCTTCCGGAAACAAGGAAATCCAACAGGAGCACATCCGTATGCTCCTGAGCTTTATCCAACTCATCCAATATAACCACGGCAGGGCCGTGGTTTATCGCCCTTAGGAGTACCCCAGGCTCGTACACGGCCTGGGTGACGACACCCCCAAGGGTATCCGTAATGCCGCCCGCCATGGCGGCAACTTTTCCAACGTTTAGACGGAAGAAGAGGTCCTCTTCCGTCGTCCAGTTGTGGCACAGGTAGTATTCGCTGTGCCACCCCAGTACACGGGCCAGCGTTTCGGCAAGGTGGGTCTTGCCGACGCCCGGCGCACCGGTGATTACACCGGCAGCCAGACCCGTCCGAAGGGCCTGGTCTACCAGCACTTTACAAAACAGTACATCCCCCTCGCGGGGGATATATCCGTACTGTTTTAGGCGTGCCTCGTAGTCCATCCACTCCTCCATGGCTTGGCTAAGCTTTAAAACAAAAGGGTGCCCGGCTCGAAGCTTAGCCTAATAACGAGCCGGGCACCCTAAACATTTCTACATCAATTTTTAATGCCTGTATTTTAACTGTTTTTAAACTGGATCACCCGGCCCGATTAAATCAAATATGTAAAAAAAAGCCCCGCCCCGGTTGCGACCTCCGGGTAACGCAATTGCGGGGGTATGATCACTCTATGACGCTAAGTACCTCCTTATAGAAGTACCTAACCTGGTCCCCAACGAGATCGTAATGCCACACAAGGAGCTCGGCTCCTTGCAGAAGAGCAGGGATCTTC
>ERZ795060.5473-NODE-5473-length-10093-cov-4.581391_pt1 | contig 10093 bp, 9 predicted proteins | sample MGYA00375144_ERZ795060 | MGnify/ENA primary metagenome ERZ795060 (study PRJEB30189, sample SAMN05720157) | activated sludge metagenome | isolation source: anaerobic digester from wastewater treatment plant | place: Japan | collected 2015-05-15 ... | reverse complement strand
AAAAGCATCTTTATTTCCGACATTTTTGTGTTTGCCCGGCATGGGCAACAACTTGGTGGTGAAAGTCCACTACGGGCTTGGTAGTAGGAACCGTTAGCCAAGAGCAAGGGTGTCCATGGTGACGTGGAATCTGAAGGAAGCTAGAGGCAAAATTCTGAACCGACGAACAGAAATCACATCAGGCTGAAGTAGAGTGGATGAGTTTGCTTAACAAAACAAAGTCCAATACTACCCGAACTCTACACAGTAAATGTGGCGGTTACATGGAAGGAAGGTTGTTGTTCTTACCTGGGGAGATCTCATGGACATGGAGAAACAAAGTATGAACCATGGTTGAAACAAGATTTGTCATGAGAAGTCAGCAGAGGCCATAGTACTATGAAAAACTAGATATCATAGGAAGGGCTGAATCATAGGAGATGAAGTCAATGAAAATTACCGAGAACACGCTAATATGCAGAAAACAGAATAAAGACACCATCGTCAACTGTGAGAATAGTGTGGAACATGAAAGACACAGAAATGGGCAAAGTGATTTGAGGATGATTGAAAAGGACAACATCAACACAAACGAACCAACAGAAGGAATGCTAGAAAGAATCCTATCCAGAGATAATATGAATGAAGCCTATCTAAAGGTAAAAAGGAACAAAGGAGCAGGTGGAGTCGATAAGATGGAAATAGACGAACTTCTAGAACACTTAAAAACACACCAGGAGGAAATTCTAACAACCCTACTGAAAGGAAGCTACAAACCACAACCAGTAAAACGTGTAGAAATACCAAAAGAATATGGTAAAACACGCAAGTTGGGTATACCAACACTAACAGACAGAGTAATCCAACAGGCAACTCTACAGGTACTAACTCCAATATATGAAAAGCAATTTTCACAGACAAGTTATGGATTCAGACCAAATAAAGGATGCCATGATGCATTAAAGAAATGCCAGGAATACGCAAATCAAGGGTATTGGTATGTTATTGATATGGATTTAGAAAAATTTTTCGACACGGTAAACCAATCTATGCTAATAGAAGTTCTATCAAGAACAATAAAAGATAATAGGGTTGTATCATTAATCCAGAAGTTTCTAAATGCGGGAATCATGGATAAAGGAATGTTCATAAAAAGTGAAATAGGAGTTCCTCAAGGAGGACCAATTAGTCCACTTTTAGCAAATATTATGCTAAATGAACTAGACCAAAATCTCGACAAATGGGGATATCGATTTGTAAGATATGCCGATGACCTTATGATATTCACAAAGAGTAAAAGAGCAGGGCAAAGGCAATACCAAAAAGTCAGCAAATTCATAGAAGGTAAATTGAAGTTAAAGATAAATAAAGAGAAAACAACAATAACAAATCTAAACCAGGTCAAGTATTTAGGATATGCCTTTTATAGAATAAAAGATAAGTGGAGATTCAAAGCTCATCCAAAAAGCATAAATAAATTAAAAGATAAATTAAGAGTGGTAACAAGTAGAAGTAATGGAATGAGCATAGAAGAAAGGAAAACAAAACTTAATCAAACAATCAGAGGATGGGTACAATACTTTAAATTAGCAGACATGAAATCTATTATGCAAACCGTAGACAAGTGGTTAAGAAGAAGAATCCGTATGATAACGTGGAAAAGATGGAAGAAGGTTAAAACAAAATATGAAAATCTTCAGAAGTTAGGAATAGCCAAAGGGAAAGCATGGGAATGGGCAAATACAAGAAAAAGTTACTGGCATACATCAAAGAGCTGGATTCTTACAACAACCCTAACCAATGCTAGGTTTGAAAAACAAGGGTATTTAAGTATGTTTAAATATTACCTTGAAGTTAGAGTGTAAACTATGAAACCGCCGTATACCGGACGGTACGTACGGCGGTGTGGGAGGTCGATAAATAAATTAATTATTTATCTCCTACCCGATTAATTTGAGAATTAATATAAAAGTAAAGTACACTTTACATTTTTGGAGAAACTGTTATAATATATGTAAAGCATGCTTTACTTTTTAGGAGGTAATATGAAAAATAAATTAGAAGAGCTTAGAAAGAAAAAAGGAATTACACAAGAAGAATTGGCATCAGCTCTTGAAGTATCTAGGCAAACAATTGGAGCGCTAGAAAATGGGAGGTACAATCCATCGATTATTTTAGCATTTAAGATTTCTAGATACTTTGGGCTGCCAATTGAAGAAATTTTTATTTACCAGGAGGACGAAAATGAAGAACAATAAAATATGGTATTTAGGATACTTAATTTCATTAGTTTTGTTAGTGGGTATTTTTACTCTAGATTTAAATAGAACAACACAAATTGCTCTGACCATTTTATTTTCTATGGTATCGGCAATAACACATGTAAAAGTCGTTCATGACAAGATGATTGCAAATGATAAAGAATATAATGTACTCTCAAAAGATGAGAGGAACAAGATGATTAGAGATAAAGTAAATGCTGTGAACTCAGTTGTTTTAATTTCATTTATTGGCATTGTCACAGTTATATTTATAGCATATGAATGGTTTTTGCCTGCCGTCATAACAGGCAGCATGATAATAATAGATCCTATTATCATGATTTTTATCAGCCGTTATTATGAGAAAAGATATTGATGCAAAAATCAAATTAGATATTTAGAGTATACCTATATTTTTTATGATACTTCAGTTAATATATCTATTGTAATGGAAATTAACCATAGGTTAATATACTACTTATATTGCATCCATAACATTGGAATAATTACAAATATGAAATAATTGACAAATTTAACCACTCCGCTGTATAATCATTACTCAAAGATAATTTCTTTGAAATACGGAAAGGAGTGATTTAGTGAGAGCTTTGATGGAGTCCATTTTTGATATAATTTATTTAGTTTTTGTGATTTCTATGGGATTTTATTTAATTGTTAAAAACAATAAAAATACAAATTCTCGATTGTTTGGAATAATGGCAGTTGTATTGGGGTTTGGAGATGCTTTTCACCTTGTGCCTAGGATTTTAGCTTTAAATACGGCAAATGGGTTTGAAGTTTATAAAAACTCATTAGGAGTTGGGAAAGCTGTAACATCAGTCACCATGACAATTTTTTACCTTTTACTTTATTATATATTTAAAAACAGGTATAACATAAAGAATAGGGTACTTGATTTTGTGATTTGGCTATTAGCAATAGTTAGGGTAGTTTTGACAGCATTGCCTCAAAACCAATGGACAAGCGAAGTGCAGCCCCTAGATTGGGGTATTTATAGAAACATCCCATTTGTGATAATGGGGATTATCATGATAGTCTTAGCCTATAAGTATGCACATGAGTATAAAGACAAGAGCTTTAAGAACATGTATCTAGCGATAACTTTATCTTTTCTTTTTTATATGCCAGTCGTACTTTGGGGAGATGTCTATCCTCTAATTGGTATGCTAATGATTCCAAAAACCTTGATGTATGTATGGATAGTCACAATGGGTTATAAAGACTACAAAGCCAATAGATGATTTTAATCGTAAAAAATCTATGTTAAGTGATAAAAGAATTGTAGATGGTTTCATAGAAAAGATAGGGAAAAATAAAATATCACCTTTTTGGTGATATTTTATTTTTTTGATATACTTAATTTATAAAATAAAAAGTGAGGTTTTTTTATGCCGGAGAAAGATATATCTTCATATGAGGTAGCAAATGCTTTTGAATCTGGAATTATTATTCTAGATAAGATGTTTAAGGTTGTATATACTAATAAAAGGGCTAAAAGACTGCTTAAGAAAGATACTAATGAGTTTGAATACGATTTGTTGCTGAAAGAGATAATTTCAGAGATAAAGATAATTGATTACACAAATGAAACTGCTATTAGAAAGAAAATAAAATATCTTGATTTGGAATACATGTTCCATATATCAAGAGTTGAAATCAAAAAAGAAGTGTATGTGTTAGTAAATTTTAATGAACTGGATTTGTGCAAGAGTGTAATAGGCACTATAAATACTGAAATGGAAGCTTCTTCTCTTTTAAAAACCATAATGGAGGCTACAAACGATTGTATTGTATATGTCAATAAAGAAGGGTACATTGAGATGCTTAGCAATGCCTATGCAGAGTTTTTAAATGTGGATAGAGACGACTCAATAGGCAAGCATGTCACAGAAGTTATTGAAAATACTAGGATGCATGAAGTTGCTAAATTGGGTGTCGAAGAGGTAGCACAGGTTCAGGAAATAAATGGCAGAAAAATGATTGCAACTCGTATTCCGGTTTATGTCAATGGAAGGATTGTTGGTGCAGTTGGCAAAGTGTTATTTAGAGATTTAGATGAATTAGAGCAGCTTTACACAAAAGTTTACAAGATAGAAAAAGAATTGAACATGTATAAAAATGAATTTAAAAAGATAAATTCAGCGAAATACGAGTTAGATAGCATAATCGGAGAATCAAGAGAAATTAAAGAATTAAAAGAACTTACTAAAAGAATAGCAAATACTAATTCAAATGTCTTAATATTAGGAGAAACTGGTACGGGTAAAGAACTATTTGCTAATGCAATTCATTCTTTGAGCAAGCGTAAAGATGGGCCTTTTATCAAAGTTAACTGTGGTTCAATACCCAGTGAACTTCTAGAATCAGAATTATTTGGATATGAAGAGGGTGCATTTACTGGTGCTAAAAAAGGTGGAAAGATAGGGAAATTTAAAGCTGCAGACGGCGGGAGCATATTTTTAGACGAAATCGCTGATCTACCGATGAACATGCAAGTAAAGTTATTGAGGGTGCTGCAAGAAAAAGAAATAGAAAAAATAGGGTCAAATACACCTGAGAAAATAGATGTAAGGATAATATCAGCTACCAATAAGGACTTGGAAGAAATGATAAAGAAAGGTGAATTTAGACTTGATTTATACTACAGGCTAAATGTCGTAAGCATGGTAATACCTCCATTGAGGAAAAGAAAAGAAGACATAGCGGTGCTTTCAAATAAACTAATTGAGGAAATATCAAAAGAAGAGAAAATCAAAGTCGACGGAATAAGCAAGGGAGCATTGGATTTATTGAAAAAATACGATTGGCCCGGAAATGTAAGAGAACTAGAAAATGTTTTGGAAAGGGCGATTAATTATTTAGATGGAGAGACTATCATAAAGATCAAGCATTTACCTATGAAAATATCAGGTTTGAAAGAAGACAGGGAGCTAAAGAGCTTAAAAGAAGAAATGGAGGAACATGAAAAGGAGATAGTATCAAACGCATTGCTAGCATCTAATGGGAATAAGACAAAAGCTGCGGAGATTTTAAAAATCAGCAGAACTGCTTTGTATGAAAAAATCGAAAAATATAGTTTACAATAATGTTATATATTTATCAAAGTTAGAAAATTAAAGCATTATTTACAATACCTAAAAAATGGCACCATAGTTGTTAACTTTAGTTGACATTTTATCATAATAAATCGATATACTGTAAACAAAGCATGACATTTTTTCGGTATTCATATATTTTGAAATATAAAAATTTTATAAAAACTATTGTTTCACTTTAGACTACTAAAATACTTTGTTAATAAGGTTTAGTAGTCTTTTATTTTTCGCAGTGAAATATGAGTTTTTACTCTTATTTTTATGAAAACGTTGGCACAAATCTTGCAATTTAATATTTACAAAAAGGAGGTTGTAATTATGTTAGAAAATAAAGTTTGTATTGTCACAGGAGCAGCAAGTGGAATTGGTCTTGCTATAGCTAAAAAATTTGCTGAAGATGGGGCAAAAGTAGTTATGGCAGATATAAATGAAGCAAAATTAATGGAGGAAGCTTCAAAATTAAATGCAAAATTCATAAAGACAGATCTTAGCAAGAGAGAAGATTGCAAAAAATTAGTAGATTTTGCAGTTGAGAACTTTGATGGTGTTGATGTGTTAGTAAATGTAGCGGGTATTCAAACTGTCTCACCTATCGAATCATTTCCAGAAGATAAATGGGATTTTATGATGAATTTGATGCTCACAGCTCCATTTTTATTGACTAAATACTCATGGCCATACATGAAAAAGAAAGGTTGGGGCAGGATCATAAATCTAAATTCTATACATGGATTAGTTGCTTCTGAATTTAAAGCTGCTTATGTTTCCGCAAAACATGGATTAGGAGGACTTACTAAAACTGCAGCATTGGAAGGTGGACCTTTTGGAATAACAGTAAATTCTATTTGCCCATCATATGTGAGAACACCTTTAGTTGACAATCAAATAGCCGACCAAGCAATAACACATGGCATAAGTACTGATGAAGTTATAGGAAATATTATGCTTTCAAAATGTGCTGTTAAAAAATTAATTGAGCCAGAAACAATTGCAGATGTTGCAATGTTCTTGTGTTCGAGTGCAGGAGATCATATTACCGGTTCAATGCTCACTATCGATGGTGGTTGGACTGCAAATTAAAAATACAAATTGAGGAGGTAAATGTATGCTAGGTATATTTATAGGTCTTGTTCTTCTTATGTTTTTAGCTTATAAGGGTTATTCAATTATTTGGGTAGCACCTCTTACAGCTTTGGTAGTGGCGATCTTTGGGGGAATTCCTTTGTTGGATTCTTATACAAATGTCTACATGACAGGTTTTGTAGGATTTACTAAGTCTTGGTTTCCAGCATTTATGTTGGGAGCAGTATTTGGCCATTTGATGGACTATACAGGTGCTGCAAGGTCAATAGCACATTGGCTTACAAAAATAATAGGTGCTAAAAGAGCTATTTTAGGTGTTGTTTTAGGATGTGCAGTGCTTACTTATGGAGGAATAAGTTTATTCGTTGTTGTATTCGCAATGTATCCTTTAGCATTGGCACTTTTTAGAGAAGCAAATATTTCAAGAAAATTGATTCCTGGCTGCATCGCTTTGGGTTCATTTACATTTACAATGACAGCTATCCCAGGAACACCACAAATTCAAAACCTAATTCCCATGGAGTATTTTCACACAACTCCAACTGCTGCTCCTATAATGGGTCTAGTGGCTACAATATTTATGTTTGGCCTCGGTTATTTATATTTGACATGGAGAGAAAAAAAGCTCAGAGCTAATGGAGAGGTTTTCACTGAACCAAAAGTAAAAAATGAAGAGATGATTATCTCAGATGATGAACTTCCAAATCCATTTTTATCTATTCTGCCACTTATAAGCGTAATAGTAACATTAAATGTATTTGATTGGGATATAATCGTTGCACTACTTTCAGGAATAGTTTTAACTATGGTATTAAATTATAAAAAGTATAAAGGATTTACAAAGAGCATCAACAACGGAGCAAGTGGATCAATAATTGCTATTATAAATACTTCTGCAGCAGTAGGCTTTGGATCTGTAGTTAAAGCGGTTCCAGGATTTCAGACTCTCACAGATGCTGTATTGAATATTAAGGGTTCCCCTCTTATTTCTGAAGCAGTAGCAGTTAACTTATTAGCTGGAGCAACGGGATCTGCATCAGGGGGTATGGGAATAGCTTTAGCAGCACTAGGAGAAAAATATTATCAAATTGCTTTAGAAAGAGGAATTAGTCCTGAAGCTTTTCATAGAATCGCCTCACTCGCATCAGGTGGACTTGATACTTTACCACATAATGGAGCAGTATTGACGCTTTTAGCAGTTACTGGTATGACACATAAAGAATCATATATAGATATATGCGTAACATCTTTGATATTACCTATATTATCATCTATTCCTGCGATAATATTGGCTAGTTTTGGAATTTATTAAAAGATATACAATTAATTCACATGCTATGATATACTATAAAATGGGGATGGATAAATATTTTAGAATTATGGTATTAAGGGAGGAGAAATTTTATGAAACAAGCAGTAATCGTGAGTGCTGTTAGAACTCCAATCGGAGCATACGGCGGAGCTTTTAAAGATGTAAGTGCCGTAGATTTGGGGGTAGCAGTAGTAAAAGAAGCTCTTAAAAGGGCAAACGTAAACCCAGAGATGGTAGATGAAGTAATTTTTGGAAATGTACTACAAGCTGGTCTTGGACAAAATGTCGCTAGACAAGTATCTATAGGAGCAGGCATACCTGAGTATGTAACTAGTTTCTCTGTAAATAAAGTATGCGGATCTGGCTTAAAGACTGTTGCACTAGCAGCTCAAGCTATAAAAGCAGGAGATGCTGATATAATTGTTGCTGGTGGTACTGAAAACATGTCACAAGCTCCATATCTGTTGAAAAACCATAGATGGGGACAAAGAATGGGAAATGGAGAAGTTGTCGACTACATGGTAGAAGATGGATTGACAGATATATTCAATCACTATCATATGGGTATCACAGCAGAAAATGTTGCTGCACAATATAACATAACTAGAGAAGATCAAGACCAATTTGCACTTACTAGCCAATTAAGAGCAGAACAAGCTATAAAGAGCGGAAGATTTAAAGATGAAATTGTTCCAATCGTAATACCACAAAGAAAAGGAGATCCCAAAGTAGTAGATACTGATGAGTTTCCTAGATTTGGCACCACAATTGAAGCATTGGCAAAATTAAAACCAGCATTTAAAAAAGATGGAACAGTTACAGCTGGAAATGCTTCAGGAATAAATGACGGTGCTGCTGCGTTGATTATAATGAGCAAAGAAAAAGCTGATGAATTAGGATTAACTCCTATTGCAGAGATAGTAAGCTATGCATCAGCTGGTGTTGACCCATCGATAATGGGTACTGGCCCAATTCCTGCAAGTAAAAAAGCATTAGAAAAAGCAAATCTTAAGATAGATGACATTGAACTAGTTGAAGCAAACGAAGCGTTTGCAGCTCAAGCCATCGCTGTTGCAAAAGATTTGAACTTGAATATGGATATAACAAATGTAAATGGAGGAGCTATTGCTCTGGGCCATCCAATAGGAGCATCAGGAGCTAGAATCCTCGTATCATTGTTACATGAAATGCAAAAAAGAGACAACAAACTTGGACTTGCAACTCTTTGCATAGGCGGCGGTCAAGGTATTTCAATGATCGTTAAAAGATAACTGAAAGGTGGGAATTAGATGAATAAGTTAGTAAGCATTGATGAAGCCGTTGACATGATTAAAGATGGCATGACTATAATGGTAGGCGGTTTTCTAGGATGTGGAAACCCACATAAAATAATCGATAAACTAGTTGAAAAAAATGTAAAGGATTTGACTTTGATTTGCAACGATTCAAGTTTTCCTGATTATGGAGTAGGAAAATTAGTTGTTAATCATCAAATAAAAAAACTTATAGCATCACATGTCGGCACAAACCCTGAGACTGGTAGACAGATGAATGCTGGTGAGATGGAAGTTGTTTTAGTTCCTCAAGGCACATTGGCTGAACAAGTAAGAGCTGGTGGAGCGGGACTTGGTGGGATATTGACACCAACAGGTGTTGGAACTGTGATTGAAGAAGGTAAAGAAAAAATAACTGTAGATGGTGTTGAGTATTTACTTGAAAAACCTCTTAAAGCTGATGTAGCTTTGATTGCAGGGCAAAAGGTAGATAAATTTGGGAATATCGTTTATTTTGGAGCTACAAGAAACTTCAATACTATAATGGCAACTGCTGCAGAAACAGTAATTGTAGAAGCTAGTGAAATTGTAGAAGTTGGAGATTTAGATCCAAACGATGTTGTAACACCTGGTATATTTGTCGACTACATCGTTGATGGAGGTGCAAATTAATGGATAAAAATGAATTAAAGGCATTTATTGCTAAAAGAGTTGCTAAAGAATTAAAAGACGGAGATGTTGTAAACCTCGGGATCGGGCTTCCAACAATGGTTGCAAATTATATACCTGAAGGTATGAACATATTTCTTCAATCTGAAAATGGTTTTATTGGATTAGGACCTGCACCTGAACCAGGAAAAGAAGATATGAGGATTGTAAATGCTGGTGGACAACCTGTAACTATACTTCCAGGAGGAGCATTTTTCGATTCAGCTACATCTTTCACTATCATAAGAGGTGGACATGTAGATATAACAGTGCTTGGAGCGCTGCAAGTTGACGAAAAGGGAAATCTTGCCAACTGGATGATACCAGGCAAGATGGTTCCTGGAATGGGCGGAGCTATGG
>ERZ795060.5472-NODE-5472-length-10097-cov-33.447620_pt1 | contig 10097 bp, 13 predicted proteins | sample MGYA00375144_ERZ795060 | MGnify/ENA primary metagenome ERZ795060 (study PRJEB30189, sample SAMN05720157) | activated sludge metagenome | isolation source: anaerobic digester from wastewater treatment plant | place: Japan | collected 2015-05-15 ... | reverse complement strand
GTTGAAGGGATACAGTACACTCGTCAGGTCGCTGATCGTGTCTGCTCCACGTCGGCATGTATCCACATGCTCGCGGGGTTCTATGGGGTGGCACTCAAGCCTGACGAGATCTACGAGGGATTCTGGAAGCTCATGATGAGTGGTGAGTTTAACAACCTCATGCTGTTCTCGCACGACGCCATCTCTACCGATAGTGTGACACTCTACTGCGCTGCGAGGTACATGAGCGATGTACTAAGAGTCAACGCCGAGGTCTTCTCGATTGAGACATCAAAGATTTACCTCACCTATATCAAGCGAAGGATTCCAGTCATCGTGTCAGGGCGCTTTCCAGTTATCGGTGGGAAAGTACAGAACACAGTTCTGATCAAGGGCTATGTCGGGCAGTTTGCTATCGTAAATGACCCAAAAGGGAATGCTATCACCCATTATACAGAGCGTATGGGAGAAAACGTGCTCTATAACACGAGCGTTCTCGAGCAATGGGTTGGAAAGACCACCGATGTTGTCAGAGTTATTACCTAACCAAGTGCGCTGATAACCTCAGTTATCCTTGTTGCAATAGCATTCTCATACACGTTAAACTGTGTCTTCTTCAATGGCATGAGAACAAATGTCCGAGCCAAGGGTATCAGCTCCCCGAGTTCCATGTCAACGGTAACACGGATGCCTTTCTGAACCGGCATCCCACTTGCTGATTCAAGGGCCCCGTACAAGTTTTTCTTGTCAGTTTTCGAGTCAGCAACGATTGTCACAGCAGCGTTTTTAGCAACCGCTTCCACGTTCTTACCAACAGTAGCATCTACAACGACCATGTACCCTTTCCTGACTGCTAGATCGAGCGCCTGTGCATGGGAGGTAACAACACCCTTATCAACAGCGGCTCCTTCGAGTACGAGACCGTGAACAGGTAGCGAGTCTATGAGGGATTGTACTGCCTGTGTAATCACATCGTGTGCTCCGAGTGAGAGGAAGAAACTTATCCCACGCGAGATGACACTCTGTGACGCACTGACAAGCAACTCGGGGCGAGAGCAGGAAACAACGATACCAAGTTTACACCGCACGCTCAGGTCAGAGATGTTCCGTGCCACTGTGTCAAGCTTTTCTAAAGGGTTGTCAGACTGAGTGATGTCAAAGGGAATCAAGACAAGTGCGTCGTTCTTCCCTGACGGAGCAACCTGGTCGACGGTCATCAACTTCTCAGGGGTAATGTTCTTAATAGTATCAGCGTTGATACCAGCACATGATGCGTGCAGGGTGTCGAGAAGACCGGTCACCCGCAACCTTCCTACTGTTACCTCTTCCTTGTATGACCGTACTCCCGAAACCTTATGGACTGTAAATCCTTGTGGTGGAATTTCATTGACAAGCTCTGCAAAGAACGCAGCGTCAGGAAAAGCATTATTGATGTATATGCTGAGTGGTGTTGCCGAACCAAGTCGTATGTAGAGAGCTACGTTTGATCTGTTATGAACAACTACCATATCAGTAACGAGAGGTTCGCCAGCTACCAGATCGATAGAGAGATTGCTTCCACTGGAACCTGATAAGACTGAAGCGACAAGGCTGCCGCCATTGGTTTGAATCAGGAATGATCCATAAGCCAAATGGCTAGCAGAAGCTGCGATACGGTACCATCCACTCTCTGCAGGAATATTGACAAGCTTCTGATTGAGTGCTTTCTCATATTGGGTGAGCCACTGCCCACCACGCAAGATGTTAGCCATATAATTCCTCCACGTAGTGATAGATATTGTGAGCTACCAGAACGTTTATGACTTCTTCAGGAGTGGTAGCGTGATCAATCTCGTTTGTTATCACAGCTTGCCCCCACTGGATAAATGTTTCGTTGCGCGCAAGAATCAGGGAGAGGAGCTCATGAGCACTTGTGCTGTTCAGGCTAACCGAACCGTACTCGGTCTCGAGTGTCCATGGTGTCTTACTCTCACCGATAGCCACAATGTTTCGAAGACGTTCAAGCAGGTTATCAGTAACTGGTATGGTGACATTCCTATACGTGATTGGCTCATATACCTCCTTGGCAACGTGCGCACGGACAGCTAAACGCGCCAGGAGCTTACTCCCATGTAGTGAAGTTTTCATGACCTTGTCTACCGAATCATAAAATGTTGTACTGTCAGGGACCTCATCGTACTCGCTAGTAACCTGCTCTATCAATGAACCATTGATGTAGTACTTTCCATCTCTTTGTTCACGCACTGCCCACCCGTCGTCGTTCAGAATGACGACCTTACCTGAAACGTCTCCAGCATCAGGAATGTGTAGATAGAGAATGTCAGACAGTGTAAGTGGCATACCGCTTTTGCTAAATGAACGGACGTCATCGCCAACCTTGACGTCTGTGGCGTTCGGAAACTCGAGTACACTATCAACATCGACGCCTCGCTCCCTGAGCAATGCAAGTGTTTCTTTACCGCTACGTGCAGCCCAGATGACACCAACAATGAAGTTATCTTTCACGAGTACATGCTTCATAGGACCTCCAGTGTCACCTCATAGATATCCTTCAAGCTGGAAGCTTTATCGATCAGGCTGAAAGCAGTTGCTAATGCGCGCATGAGGTTAGCTCTTCGTTCCCGTATCTCTTCCAGGAGGATGCCAATGTCATACTTGGTTAGCATGAGGACATTCCCTTTGGCAGTCATTACCTCGATCAGGGAGTTCTCATCTGCTAGTGTGTACGCTGTAGTGAGGTAGAAAAGGAAGTCGTCAGTGTCGTAAAAGTAGCGTTTCAGTGATGGAGAGTAGAACAGTGCCTGCCCGATATCAGTAAAGTGTTCTCGATACAGGGTGTAGAGATGCTGCTTGTACCGTGCTCTGACATCATCGATCCCGATGTCGACAAGAATCTGTTGTGGTAGAGGTTCTGTAGCATTGATGCAGGTTTGGTCACCGTAAAGCTTCCTGAGAGCCATATAATCCCCCGAATGCTGATATTAGTAGCATTATATCACACTGCGTGAAATCGGGATGGTCTACAGAGCAAAGTGGTGTAGAATAAGCATGTCTATAGACTGGCGGAGGTGCCTATGTTCAACACCGCTACTATTCTCTTCCCCACCAAGAGATCGTCTGCGAAAACTCTGAGCTCATTCCCAGACCTTCCGTTTGGAGTTTACCTGATTATCGGTCCCCGTTTACAGAAGAGTCCTGTGTCTATCCTGGTCTCCTCAGAGTCGTTCCTCGAGGATCTTACGACTTTCGAGCTACTTACTTTCAAGACACTGTTGAGGTATGTGTACGGTGATGTTGCCGCGGAGCATTCTCTTTCTCGTGGTTGCATAGTCGGTTCAGACAACGATGGAACGCTCGCTCTTCTTCCCCACGATAGGCTCTACCAGGGCTCGAGATGGTGGCTTGTTACAGACAACCGAGAAAGGGTAGGATTTCTACTGACACTGGTAGCGTCAATTCTTCTTGGCGAATATGGATTCTGGGTCCCTTCCCGGAGGCCGGATGTCGCCGACTATCTGCCAAAGCTTCTCTACATATGTGAACTTGCCAATTCTAAGTTCAAGGGAACTGTAGCAACTCCAACTGATATCGCCAAACGAGCAGAAATGCTTGACCTTACCTATGGTATCCTGTAATCTGGAACTTTCGATAAATCCTGACCACGCTGCATTACCACAGAGAGGAGGAACTGTGATATGAAAGTGAGAAAACGCCCGCCAAAGTCAGTAAAGGGGCCAGACGGAGAGACACTCGTATGGTGTAGCGGGCATAAAAAGTACTTTCCAGAAGACGCGTTCTACAAGGTGTCTGGAAGACGTTACGATACGTACTGCTCTGAGTGTCGCAAGGCAAAAGAGAAGTCATTCTACTATCGTTTCAAACACAACAACAAGGACTACGTTCCCCACATTCGGCGGATCGATAATGCTCACTACTTCGACGCGTTACATGAGGAGCTCAGAAGAAGAAAAGCAACTCAGGAGAGAGAACGAAAGGCCACAGAGAGAAGCAAAGAAGTAACGCATGATGTGTCAGGAAGACAACTACTCATCAAGCGTCAAATCGGATGAGCCATAGACTAGATATATCAACTAAGCAGGAGGTGTTTCATGAGATTGAAAGCTGACGAAATAGCCCTTTGGCACGTATACGCATGGTGGTCGTTCTGGTTAGTACTACTTGCGCACAAGATCATTGGCTCATGGGAAGTTATCTTCCTTGGTCTTGCTGTTGGAGCAGTAGTTGAAACCTGGGAAGTGATTGCCAAAGATGAGTGTCTGTGGCTGTTAGACCGCGCGCTGAATGTGTCATCATGCATTGTTGGTGGGGTTCTTGCCCTGCTCTTGTGAAAAGGAGGACATTATGGGGAGATCGATGTGTAACATGTGCCACGTCGTTGACGGGGAGATGTACTGTGACTACTACGATTATATGACAACACCATGCCATACCGTCACAAAGTGCCCCGAGAGACTCGACGAGGATGACGACTTCGACGAGATTGATGATGATCTCGACGGAGATGACGAGTGTTGCACCGACGACTTCTGATACACTATGAGTGCAGTTTGGGTTGCTACACCGTTAACCGACCAGACTCAACCAATCTAAATGACACCGCGTTCTGTTACTGAATAGGTGTGTTCGAGAGCTTGGAAGAATTCCACCGTGAACGCTACCGCGTCTTCTACTGAATATGGTTTGCAACTATGGATATCAATGAACGCGGTATGATCCACGTCAACAAAGTGCCCGGCAATAAGGCTAGTCTCAATGAGCTGGACGAGCGAGTAGCCTGCCACGCGTTCTTCCTCACCGAAGTGGACGATGATCGGGTCACCGTATCGTCGCATATCGATAAGGTCACAAAGCCGAATCACATACTCTTCGATTGCCTCGCGGCTTGTTATCAGCTCGACGTTACAGCCAAAAAGATCAATCAACGTATGATAGCTCCAGGGTGTTTGCATCAGTACCTCCGCACATACTGTATGATGGGTTCCTCGCTACCGTAGTAGGCAGCTATAAGATCAACAAGCTTCATAGCCTTCGCGTCATTTGCTGTGCTGTAATTACACACATAGACACATACATTGACTTTCCCAAGCGACGGCCATGTATGAATTGCACAATGTGACTCCTGAAGGAGTATAACAACTGAGTAGCCATCATTCCCGTACTCATTGTAGAACTGATGATGGCATGAGTCTAGCGAAGTCAGTCCAACTGACTCGATCATCTTAGTTATCATCTCAAGCTGCTCTTCGTTGAACGTACGCAAATCCTTGGAGCACTTAAAAAGATCCGCTGCAATAAGCATTCCTGTACCATCCATACTCCTACCATCGCTTGTCGTGTAGTATAGCATACCATACTTCTCCGAAGAATTCACACTGTTCACAGTACCAGCGGAGAGATCTTCCTGTACGTTAGATCGTACGTGAGAACAAGACCATCAGTAAGCGATGTTCTTGGTTCCCACCCTAGCATTCGGGCTCTCGTTATGTCAGGCATACGGAATCGGGGGCCAATAAGCTCGTTCTTCTCTACATGCCTTACAACAAGGTCGCAAGAGAATGTCTTTTCTGCTAGCCTGACAAGTTCATTAATAGTATACCGCTCGTCTGGGTTACCGATGTTAACTGGCACACTTATCCCGGAGTCGCTCACTACCTGCAACGCCTCGACAATATCGTCGACGTAGCAGAATGAACGAACCTGATCCCCGTTTCCGTATATGGTGAACGGCTCTCCTGTGTGCACGGACCGTAGAAGCATGGGTATGACCCTGGTATCGTTTGGGTGGGAAGGACCATAGGTGTTGAATATCCTGACGACTGTTGCGCGCAGACCGTGCTCTTTTCGCGCGCTATCGATTATGACCTCGCTCATTCGCTTGAGCTCCTTGTAGCATGCGCGGCGGTCGTAGAGGTTGATTGACCCGGTCACTTCCTCAGTCATAAATGTGATATCTTCCCCATACACCTCGCTCGATGAGGTATAGGTTAGTGGGGTATCCAGTGCAACACATAGTCTGATACACTTGCTAAGTAGCACCAGCGAGCGTTCAATGGTAGTGTATGGAGACGAAAGGTAGTGTGTTGATACAGGATACCCAGCCAGAAAGAACACTCTCTTCACGTCCCAGAACTTCTCGTCTGGGGCCTCTTCAATAGAAGAGTAGTGTGTATAGTTTGAAAACCATTCGCTTTGCTGGATAGTGTCGATGCCGAGAACATAGTTACCTTCCCTTGTTAGTTTCCTGACAAGGGCTCTCCCGATCATCCCTGAACTCCCAATAACTATATACATGGCGCGCTACTCCTTCGCTTTCTCACTGTAGCGTGTTTGCATCAATGATACCCAACACGCCTCGGCACCATACCACCTGCAGTGTCCACGGCAGTATACGTGTGGTAGAAAGTAGCGATGCTCGTTGCAATCGCATTCCGAACCGCGTTCTGTGTTGGAATATATTCGTCGGTCCCTGGCAAGAGAGAGGTGTCGGTTGATAGGTGTGCTCCATCGAGCATGTCAGCATGTAGCGCAACATTGAGGATCCCGTTGCTGATAGGTATAGAACAACTCTCGTTACGCGCGTGATAGTTATCGAGGAGGTCAGCATTCAGGGAAACATTCCTAGCACTGTTAGACAGAGGTACGTTACCTGCATCATTACCAACAGTGTAGCCGGACATCTGAAGGGTTACAGTCGTGAGTTCGTCCCCATAGAAATAGCGAACGGTTATGGCATCTCCAGGGTAAAGATGCTCGCCCTCATCGAGGACTATGGTCAGGAGACCAGTTTCGCTGACAGTGTACACGTTCGGTTGCTGCAACATGCCGTTTATCGCGACGAACACGAAGTTCTCGTTCTCTGGCGCAAACCTGAGTTGAAACTCGTTCTCATCAAGCTCTGTTACCACAAAGGTCTCGAGCTCAATATATGTACCTAGTCGATACTGGCCAAACATTAGCACAGCCTTATTGCTGGTTACCGCTATGTATATTGGCTTAGCACTATGTGGCTTTATTGTCGTTACCTTCCCTGGGAGGGTAGGGCTTAAGTAGTATATGCTCCCGGGCGAAGAGAAGATATCGCCCTCGAACTCAACGATTCCAGTCGTGGCAACAAGATAGACAGAGCTTGATAGTTTCTTTACAACGACTACGAGCGGGGCGTTATCAAGGTCAGTGGAAACGGCTCCACCGTACCCTTCAGTAGCCCTATATGTCAGTACATCTCCGACATCAAACTCACTGCTTCCAGGAGGTAAGGTGATAACAAACCTGGAGCCACCAGTCTCTGATATCGGCTTCCAGTACCCTATATCAGAATAGAAGCTCGAGGAAGTATGCTCACTGATACATTGATAGATGATTCCTTCATATTGGACGAGCATACCTTCTGGGTACAGTGTTGAAACCGACCATGGAAGGATAATTCCGTTTGCTGTGGTCTTACCTGTAATCGACAACACGTACCCGTTTGTTGTACCCGATATCGACAAAGACCCATTGATAGTTCCCCCGCTGACTCCTATCTTTCCTTCATAAAGTGTTCTGATGGCGAATACCAGCTCGTTGATTGCTTCTCCTGTCGTCTGTGGCGTTGTCGATGGGGTAAGTGGTACCCCACCATATACCCCGAGGTCAGTACCAAACACTGTCGCGTAGTCTACATCACCAAGAGTGTCAATAATGAGAGACATAACACGCTCATACTCGTTAAAGATGTACGGCGACACTATGTTCTCCATAGAGGAGGAAGAAACGTGGTTCTGTCCAACGCCTGGAAGAGCCTCACCAGTAAAGGGAGAGAAGTTAAACTTTTGCTGTATCTTTGCCATTTGTCAACCCCTGCTTTCTGACACTCTCGCGGCTATCTACTGTATCTTATAGTCTATCATACTGTAAGGTATATGACCTACTCTATCATTATCCCAACTCTTACTGCTGTGTCCTTCTTGTTATACTCTATCATTGACTCACCATATCCGTGAAACACTTGTATGTAGAGGTATGGCTGGAAGACAGAGGTAATGAGCCTTACCCTGAACCCACCTTCGAGCCACCCTTTCTCGGTCTTATAATTGCCACCGCCTCGTATATAGAGCCGCTCTTTCTGCAAAAGGGGGACAGTAGCGCTTTTGAGCTGAATGAAAGCCTCGCCTTCATAGTATCCGAGGTAGTCAGGGAGATCCCGGTTCCGCCGGGATATGTTATAGTATCCAAACGCCTTGAGGACAACACCGGTACACACGACCTCACCAATGCTGAGTTGTACCTCACCATAGTAAGTGTTCATCCCCCGTGACTCAAGCCCATCACGGCCGTTGCTCCGGTGAAATATCGGAGATAGCTGGATGTAGTCTATAGGCCCAAGGTAGGGAAGGTTCTTGCCGGCTTCACCACGCCAGAAGAACTCGGGCTCGTAATTAGTTTCCCTAAACGGGGATGACTTGTCGTATAATGCCCAGAACGAGCGCTGGGTATAGGCTATCCAGAACCCGAGGTCTGAAGGGTAAATGAGATTGTACTTAGCCGAGATCTGGAACTTTACCTGATCTTCTGGCCCACCCGCGATAAAGTAATTTGGCTTATACAATTGCATGGGTGCGTCATACTCAGCCGCAAAAAGCAGCGTACTTATCAGCACACACATAAGAGTAATTACTAATCGTTTCATCGTTCCTCCTATAGGTTATTGAAGTCTATACTGATAGCATCAAGCTCGCTTTGCGATTGCGCATTGGCAATCGCGTCTTCCAGTTGCCATTTTCTATTATATAATTGCAACCCATATTGAATCATTTCAAGTTTTAATTGTTGTAGTTGTTCTAATGTTACATTATATGCGCATTGTGTTTCATTTGTTTCAGGATTTGTATATCCTCTATATACATCTATTGTTTGTGTATTTGTAGAAGTTAAAAATGTAATTAAATTCTCAACGTTCTGTAAATCGTTTTTAGTATCCGACCGTCTACAATCAACATCTATTTGTAGTGTTTGACTAAAAAAATGTCCTTCTGTTAATATATTATTAAACATTTTTGATAATAAATCTAATTTATGTGTTTTATATCTATTAAAATCTTTTACCCATTGATTTAAATTATCATCAAAAATGTAATATTCTCTTAATTCAGGTGGTATAATTGGTGTATAATTTTCTGGTGCTTCAAAATCTAAACATCTTATTTGATCAAGACAATTTGTTTTACTATAAACCGTTTTGTTATTACAATTTAATACATATATCCATTCTTGCCCATTCCATTTCGGAATATAACCTTCTTGATTTTTAGGTTCTATTTCTACATAATTATTTGGATATAAAATTTCTCCTGTTTCTGGACATATCTGACATATATGTTCATATAAAAAATATCCTTTTTCATCAATAATATATACTTTTTCCATGTCTCGCTACCTCACTCATTTATAGCGAATATAAAAACGAACACTTAACGAATTATCTCTGGTATAGTCACCAGTACGGGCAACACGTGATGCGTCAAAGGCTATACCATCCAAAGATACTAAACCAGCTTCCTTTGTCAATCTATCAATATCTCCATATGAATACATGGCGCCATAGGTAGCTATAGTACCCAGATTATCTGCGCGAAACCCACCAGTAACATTTTGAATTCTATCCTCTAATAGTGCACCAAGGGTACTGCCATCTTTTGTTCTTCCATTAATTGCTTGTTGCCCCATTCCTCGTGGAACAACCCCTTTTAGGTTTGGTATATTAAATGTAGTACTTCCATTACCTGCACCAAAAGTTGTTCCTATAACATTGAATAAATTAGAATAAGTTGTTCTACTAATAGCTGAACCATCACAATATAAAAAATTATTAAGTGTTGGTGCTGGGTCAGTTTTTGAACCACCAGCATACATAATAATTCCACCAATCGGTACTATGTCCGTTGAATGATAGCCATCAACCATGTCTGCGTTAAGATTAATGTTGGTTACACCATTGTTTACTGGGATATTTCCACTTGCATTACCAGCATGATAACCATCCACTTGATCAGCATTCAAGTTCACATTTAACGTACCATTACTTACTGGTATGTTACCAGAAGCATTACCGGCATGAT
>ERZ795060.5470-NODE-5470-length-10100-cov-2.851568_pt1 | contig 10100 bp, 9 predicted proteins | sample MGYA00375144_ERZ795060 | MGnify/ENA primary metagenome ERZ795060 (study PRJEB30189, sample SAMN05720157) | activated sludge metagenome | isolation source: anaerobic digester from wastewater treatment plant | place: Japan | collected 2015-05-15 ... | reverse complement strand
CAATCTTTTCGGCAGTATCTATAGAACGTGCTTTAGGTTTAGTTACTATTCTATTATTATTAGATGCATTACTAAGAGATTTAACATTATCTGTACCTTCAATTTTCTTACCTTCTTCATCGAAAGCAATCTTAAACTGTAGATATTTAGGTAATAAGTCTCTTTGCTTCTTCAACCTATCAAGGTTAGCATCAGCATCTTCTTGTGACTTATTAATAAACATGAATTCAGAGTTATTTGTACCAAATAAGAATGTCCAAAGTAATATTGCAATTGTTGACTGAGTCTTTCCTACCTGTCTTGGTATTACTAAGTAATGGTCGAAACCATTAAGAAAACACCAAGCAGCAGCCAGATTAGCTCTATTCAATTGATATGGTATTCCTGTACCACCCTGATCAGGAATTCTCACTATTTCTCTTAAGAAATACCAAGGATTTATCATACATTCATTGATTATTCTAAATATTTGGTCTTCGGTTAGAAAAGGGGAGTATGGATCTACTCCCCTCAGTGAAACATCATAAAGCTTAAGAAAGAATAAACAATTTTTGATACCTAAGGTCTTTAAATCCTTGGCTGTTTGTAAGAAAGAGATATTTTTTGTAGTTACATCATATATACATGGTCGTCCGGGTTTAGCCAAAGGATATCACCTCTTTTTTATCCCTCATATCCCTTAGGATATTTTATAAATACCCCATATTGCTTATCTTTAATCTGCATATTGATAACCCTATCTCTCATCTTATCCAGCTGTGATTTGAAATTCATAAGAGTCTGTTTAGATTGAGCAACTTTATCAGTCTTTCCTTTTTCAATATAAGAAAGGGCTGTATTGATTAGATCATACTTATCATAGATAAGATCAAGTACATATATTCTATCATCATTATTTTCAATCTTATCTACTTCAATACCGATATAATCAATATCACTCTGACTTACTTTCTTAACCTTTCCTATACTATCAAACCAATCAAGAACTGATTCCTGAACGATTTTTCTATATTCTTCCATAAGATATTGCTCAGCAACCATTTCTTTATAACCTTCAGATTCATTTCCACCGAAGAATGAATCTTTAATATTTTTAACAATTGACTTGATAAAATTACTTGGATTCTTAAGAAGCTCTGTCTGAATTGTAGTCTTAAGCTTCTTCTTCCTAAACTCAAGCTCAGCGATATTTTCTATAGACCAGTTAACAACTGCTCTTATATCAGTATCGATCTCAGCATTGGTTCTATTGACAAGTTTATTACCCTGAGAAGCGATCAGTTTGCTGATGAATTGATTCAATTCATCACCATATCCCATCTTGACCACAAACTGGTCGGCTATTCTTTCTTTATTCTTATTTATATAATTAAAGTTCTTCGTGCTACAGGCTTCTGCTATTACCAGACCGAATATTTTTCTTATTTTCCAGTTCTCAGCAAGTTTCTTAACTGTATAATTTGCCTGCATCATCTGATAACGAACTATCTTATTGACCCTCTGAGGTACACTGTTTGAATATACTACATGACCTATCTCATGCAACATGACAGCTACGATCTCAGCTGGGTTTGCATTAAGAGACCTATCATAAAGCAGAATGGAGTCAATTTCGAGGTACCATCTTGTATTCCTCTGCCATAGTTCAACAATATAATTTGCACGGGGTTTATCACTCAACATTGATGCAATCATACTGTCTATAGTACTCTGTGAAGGATAAATTGACATACCGAAGAACTGGTGAGTATCATTATCAACTATAGAGATTTCAAAGGTAAGATCAAAAGATCTCTTGAGAATAGTAGAAATTCGTGCAAGATTTTCATCTACATGATCTTTGGATTTGATGGATGTAAAACACTTTTCGAGTAAAATAAAATCCTGAGACTTTTCCATTTATTATCACTCCTTATAATAATTTTTTTATTTCAAAAGAAGAAATAAAATTCGGGAACTCTCCTTATAGAAGAGTTCCCGATTTTGTTTTGTATTTTTTATCAGTTCGATATTATCAGGTTGTCTGACGACCGAAAGTATTGTTTGTGAGCTTGAACTCGCCCTGAACAGGCAGTACTTCTGTAGTGAGGTATCTGCTTGTGCCCATAACGTTCGGAATCAAAGGTGTGATCGGATTCCTGTATATGTTTTCGATGTTCATGCTGTATTTGTAGTGCTTGAAGGTTATAACCTCTTTGCTCAGCGGATATGCAACGATCCTTATACCCTTCTCCCTTGCGACCTTCATAGAGCTGATCACATGGATACGGTTCTTGTTGGCTGTCATGACGCCGAAGCTATAATCGAGCTGGATACCACCGACCTTTGTATCTTCGTCTATAATCCACTTAACATCATCCTGAATTAGGCTGATGTGGTTAGGATGACCATAAACAACGAACATAATGTCCGGAGTCTTGAGCTTGGTCTTCAGTTCATCGATCTGCCTGTTGAGGTTGTACTTCAATTCAGTGCTGATGTAAGTTGAAGTGGTGACGAATACGTTTGACGGAGGTGTGCAGCTGAATTCGAATGATTCAACGAAACCTTCACTGTATCCGAAGGGGAGATCCTTCTTACCCTTCCACTTGTTGAGGCTAGTGTCAAGGAAGTCAAGAATCGAGCTGTCCTCAAACTGAGTCAGAACTGTACTCATGTCAGCTATGATTTCAGTTGTTATATCGAGATCGAACAGTGCCTTGTAGTCCTTGATCTTTTCAACTGTCAGACCAGTGTTGATTCTCTGACCATCCGGAATCTTCCACTCTCTGACTTCTCTTTCCCTGTCGAGCTCAACTGTTTCGTAGTTGTTCTCGTTGGAGAGGTGTCCACCGAACTGGACCTTCTTTATCTTTGATCCTGTGCAGGAAACAGATACTGTACCTGCATATGTGTCAACAACACCAGTTATGATGTCATATACGCCGTCAGCAATTTTGATCTTTGCTGAGAATGCACGGTTTGAACCGTAATCAGGCTGAATATTCAGGCCGCCAATTTCAACCAACTCAGTAGTTGTGCCGCCTTCTCCACCTTTAACTTCAACTTCAGCCTTTACAGCTGCAACGCAGAAGTCATATGCGAGACTATCTCTCATTTCGAGAGATCCACCGGACAGAGTCATGATCGGAATATCCTGAGCCGGTATATCAAACCATGTATCGACGATCTTCTTACCTTTTGTGCTGTCAACGACGTTCTTGTATTCGTCATTGTAGAATATTTCAGGAATATAGTACTTCTTACCGGCCTTGTCCTTGAGGAACTTTCTTTCGAAAGCGATCTTTACGATAGGCTTAGTCGGAACTTCAGTCATGACTATATCCTTCGAATGTCCTTCGATGTAGTTCTTCTTCAGGATAGGCAGTGAAATACCAACGATCGGAGCGAGCTGGCCTATTGCGGACTCTTTTACGAGTTCGAGGCAGGTGTTCTCAAAAAGCTGTTCCAGCTTCTGTGGGAACATTGCATAGTACGGATCATCGAAGCTCTCTGCAAGGACATCACCTATGAGTCTCTCTTTGTAATCTTCCTTCAGGGAGTCCACTTTGAGGACCTTTACGAGGTCATCAATAGCATCGATCGAATATGAACCCTTAAAGCTTTCAAAAAGTGCTTTAACGCCGTGTTTGAAATCGGCCTGCTTGTCAGTAACAAATGAACCTACGGTTCTAATCTGGTTCTCGTTATCCAAGTATTCGTACATTTGTCTGCACATCCTTTCACTAGTTTTTTTATATATTTGTTTTATGATTTGATGGTGAAAACACTTATTTTTTTTAGCATTTCAACATTAATCTTAAATGCTTCAAGAAAATAATTATATTGATACAAATTATTGACATATTTATTCTTGAGAAATCTAAAAACAAGAAAATCTGCCAGTTGCTTCTGGAGAGTATTAAAATTAGTTATTACTTGTGATACTATCTTGTTGATAAAAATATCCGTTTTATCAATGTTGGACAATTTCTTTATTGAATTTTTAGTTAAGTAGTATAAATTGATAAAATCATTAATAATCACCTTATTTTTTTCTTGGTCAGATATTTCTTCCTCAGATTCTTCGGATCGATCCTCTCCAAACATAGGTTCTTCATTTAATTCATCTGAATCACCTGATGTATAATCAGAGGGTTCACCCTCAGCATCTTCTCCTGTTTCATTATCCTGATTATCATCTTCTAAATCAGAATCTTCTGTATAGTCATTAGATTCTTCCTCTTCAGGATCATCATCAGAAGGTTCTATTTCATCCTCAGTAGATGTATAATCTATATAGTCTTCTTCATCAGGTTCCTCTTCATCTTCTGATGTATAACCTGTTAATTCATCCTCTTCTTCACCCTCATCTGAGGTATAATCAGTCACATCAGAATCTTCATCATCTTCTAGTTGATCTATTCTTATTCTAGTGATTCTAGGAGGTGATCTTTTTTGACCTTTAGCCTCAAGCACTATATCTAAGAAATTATCTTCCATTTATATACCTCCTAATCCAGTCTATATTTAATTTTAGCTATGCTATCTTCAAGTTTATTCTTAAGACGCATAAGCTCATATTTCTTTTGCTTGTTGGAATCTCCACGTGCATCTTCAATTTTTTCATTACAGATTGCAAGTTCCTGTTCAAGCTCATGAATAAGCTCTCTTCTTATTTTATTATCAATATGTGTACTAATACCAACAGATGTAACAAGACCAACAGCTGCTAATGCAGGACTAATCTTAAATGCAACACCGGCCAATATAGCATTTCTTATTATCTTAAATAATTTAACTCTGAATCCACCTTCGATGATCTCTTTTCTTCTTTGTTCTTTAGACATTTGCTTCAGTTTATTCAAAGTATTATTAACAAGATTATCCATACTATCCGGTATTCTAGCAACAACAACACCTGCATGTTTTAATTCACTTCCAGCTTTCCGTATAGCCTTGGTAGTACCCTGAACAGTTTTCTCTCCAGCTCTTGCTATCTTTCTTGCTGCTTTACCGATTGTACCTTCTGTAAGAGCTGAGTAATTATAAGCTATTTTTACAAGCTCATCAAATCCTTCTGTTGTTATTTCTTCATCGGGGTCCATAAATAGATCCACAAATTGGATTGCGAATTCATTTTCTAAATTATATAGTTCTTCTTCAATTTCATCATTGTCATCATCACAATCATAGTCTTCGCATTCATCATCATCCTCGTCATCATATTCTAAATCTTCATAGTCATCATCACAACCATATCCATATACAGTTTCATAACCTACAACAGGGCACATTTCCCCTATACCTTCTTCAACATCAGTTGATGATTCAGTTGTAGATTTTTTACCTGTATTGTTTTTATATTCAACAAGTTCAGTTTTTGCAGTTTTAAGAGAATTCAAATACTCATTTAAGAGTTTCTTTTTATCAGCATTCTTCTCTTCTCTAATGGCTGCTTCAACATCTCTGATCTGTTTATCAATAACAGCAATATATGATTTTATTTTTGATTTGTCAATTGAATTTTGTATTAATTTAGAAACAAGAAGGACAGGTACTGAAATTAGCAAAGTTGTGAAAGCCGTTGCAAAAGAAATTGTTACTCCTATAATCAAAGATGTATTTTTAATAAGCATTGGGATAAAATTAATGATAGCCATAGTTGCATCCCACTGCTTTATACTTTCAACAAGCTTTTCATATTTCTCTGCCATTTCAGGTTTGTAATTAATATTTTGAATGATCTCATCCATATCATACTGGATAGATGACTCAAAAATAGGTCTGATATTTGAAATATGCAGATTATAAATAGTATCTTCTTTTATATACTCATATGAACTCTTTCTCATGATTTCTTTATCAAGAAATTCTACACATTCTCTGAGACTCTGTATATGAGCTTCATTATCATATCCTTTAGTTGTACAGTTTTTCAGATAGTGATCAATACTATCCCTTTGTTTTTTAAGTACTTCAACAGGAAGATCATTTGTTTTCATAACCGACAGTAAGAAATCAGCACCAGAACGAGGTTCAACATAAATAAATGTAGAATTCTCCAAAATCGTTTCAGGTGTTTGTGATCTTACAAAATCCATATATTTTATTGATTCCTGAAGAGAATACTTACCCATCAAAGATTTAAATCTCTCAGGGATTGTATCTTGTCTTATTTCAAAAAGTTCTGAATACCTTATATCCATCATATCACATCCCATCTATGTTAATATTATTAAATATTTGTTTCTTATAAAAAAATAAAGCTGTACATTTCTACAAAAAAAAATAGAGGCAATCAGCCTCTATTCTATTTTTTCATTCATATTTTATTCACCCTATTTCTAATAATATAAATTTTAACAGAGTCGATATCTTTATCAGCTCCAATCTCATTAATATCATCATTATTTATATAACAAGTATCTCCTTTATCGGAGAATCCTGTTACAGTCAAAGTCATTGTTATATCACTTTTATTTTCAAAAGTGAACTGTACATCTATCTGATGTCCCGGTTTAATTTTGTCTATCAGGTTTTATGGAATAAATATTTCACCTTTTTCACATACATCTGATGGTGATACGAAAAAGCTTATTTCATGAAGTTCCATATTATCACTCCTTTTCTTATTATTTATTCATATAATATATATTTATTCTAAGCTTAATAATATTAACATTATCATAATATATTTATGTAAGGGAGTGACATAACAATGGAAAAGAATGAGGTTGTTGCATATTTAATAATGGAAGCAACTTCAGAACCTACTAAGCCTAGTAATCTGAAAGTTATAGATAAAAATAATCTTTTCTTTCTCCGGTTTGAAACAATCCTTCAGGAATTCAATGTTCAGAATAGAAATAAAAGGATTTATATGAGTGGCCCAATGATGGAATCATTGAAGGCTCCTCATTTAATGGAATTGATGATGAAGAAGTCTTGGAAAGGTGAAGCTGGTCATCCTATGACAGATGATGTTAAAAGAATCTTGACCATTGATCCCAAGCTTACTTCTCATAAGATCAATAATATTTCTTTTTCTGGTAACTTCCTTAAAGGAGAAGTTGAAACCCTTGATGACAATGCTCATGGTACTCAGATGACCAAAAACATTCTTCAGGGAATGGAGCCGGCATTTAGTCTTAGAGCTCTTGCTCAGCTTATGAAAAGAGGAGATGGAAGTCAGTTAATGAATTCCAGAGCTCATATAGTAACATATGATTGGGTTATTCTTCCTAGTCATCAGACAGCTTATAGGGATCAATCCAAACCTATTCAAAAAGTAATTAAGAATATTGAGGTTGCAGGTAATAGTGTTCAGGAATGTGCATTGTTCCCTGTACAGGAATCTCAGATCATTGATTTTATCAAGACTGAATCAAAGAATGTTAAAGTTGTTTCAAGTGTTTATGAAGTGGCTACAGAATCAATGGAGTTGTCTTCCGATCTTAAACATGTTATCCTTAGGGAAAATGGATCAACATTCTTTGTTAAGATTGAAGATAAGATCAAGCATGATATTTCAAATTATATGAGAAATCTATAAAAAAATTAGGGATATGCTTTTATGCATATCCCCATTATTTTTTTACCTTATCAATGAAGCTAAGAATTCATTGGTTAAAAGCTTCTGACTATCAAGAGGATAACCTGCAGCTTTTGGATGTCCACCTCCACCCCTTGCCTTTGCAAACTTAGCAACATTGAAATCAGAATTATTTACGACTCTAAGAGAAACAGAGTCATTGAATATGAATGCCAGTACATCTATATCAGTGAGATGTTCTGGTGTATTATTCCTGAAATACTCAGCTATATCTGAGGCATAACGGCCGGTGTATAATGCATAACCGAAAACTACACCATAATTCAGGTCGACTTTCTTTATATTATTAATAAATATTTTTGCATCATCTACGATCTTTTTCTTTTCAATGTCAATAATGAATGAATATTTATCAGAGATTGAACCATTATCATCAATGATTTTCTCATCATTAAGGATGAGATCAAACATTCTATGGAATCCCAATATCTTATAAAGATAATTCAGCTCATCCGATACAGGATATTTTCTTAAGAAAAGATCCCGATCATTGACGTACATAATATATCTCTGATATTCTTCAAATAAGTGATCGGATATTCTGAGATAGGTAAAACAGTTGTAAGCGGCACAGTAATTGGTATCTATTATAACCTCATCATATAGTGTATCTAATAATTTTTTCTGTGATAATGCTGATTGATGATGATCAATGTAATACATGTATGTTGGTTGAATAAACTCATGTATATATTCATGAGTTTCATCCTGAAGTCCAATATCAGTTACATATAGTCTCTGTACATTGATACCGGCTTTAAATATTTTATTAATACATTCCTTTAACCATTCATCATCAGCATTGTCTATTGCAATGATGATTATATTTCTGGTAAACTCTCTTTTGTTAACTAGCAGGGCTGAAAATAGACCATCAAGATCAGCTAAGTGAGTAATGCAGAGTATAAAAGTTAAAGTTTCCATATCTTCAGTAATCTCAGTTATAAAATTTTTGAACTTTTCCTCAGGTTGATTTTTTGTTAAGATAACTCTACGTACCATAATTGACATCCTCCTAAATTATAATATTGATTTCTTTCTTATATGAGAATAATATATATTTATATTTCTCTGTTTTATAGGAACATAGAAAATCTCTCATTTTTCAATTGATAATATATAAATATAATAAAAAAAATAAGAAGACATATATCACAATATGTCTTCTTATTTAAATTTAAAAAGTTTTATTCTACAACTTAAATATCTTTCATCTAAATATAAATCCCAATCTTTATTCTGCGTCATATCTCTTATAAATAAACAGGTCATTAAACCCCTTTTATATACTGTACCAAAGTAATAATTGGCATCAATAAGAGCAATTAAAATATTACCTTGCTCCATTTTTTTAGCTTCAGTTAAGGATATTTGACAAATTTTATATTTTCCAGTTTTATTTGCTAATTGTATTCTCAATATGTGTCACTCCTTAAAAAAGTACAAAGATAAATATAGACTATTTATCTTTGTACCATTTAAATTTCAAATGTCAGCATAAATCTGGTTTTAATATCAATATGGAAATTAGCTAGAGTAACAACTCAATCCTGTAATAAACTTATGAGGATTAAACAGGATATCTTTGATGCTAATAAAGGAGTTATTAGCACTATCCAATATGATATCAGCTGCTTCCTCCTCTAAATATTTAGATATCCTATTATCATTCTGCTTTATATATTTCGGATACTCATATACATAGTATACGGGAATAATCTTATTTAAGATAAGTGTCTGTATACTTACTAAGACATTAGCAAGTTGTTTAAGGATAAATATAACTTTTAAAGAAGGAAGTTTGCCAGTTGCTAATCTTGTTTTGCATTTTGGACAATTTAAGTCCGTATTTTCTTGGTTTAAATGCTCACTTAATTGCATACTTCCTGACAACTCCTTTCGGTTTTTATTTAGTAATTTGTTTAACAAATAAAAGTACATATTAATAATAATTGGAATATGGAAGGTGACAAAATTATGATGAATTTAAGCGAACTTTTAACTGCTATAAAGATGGATTTAGGTATCTATGGTTTAGCTTTACCTTTCAAAGATCCTGATAAAACTTTATATGATGTTATAAAACTAAGAACAATCAAGACTTTCAGTCCATTTATGCCCAATGTAATAAAACTCCCTATTAATCTTAGTGATTTGAATTGTTTACAGAGTATGTATACAGAATCAATTTATGAGATTCCGGATGTATTTGGGGGTAGAACTCTTTTATATATAAGAAAAGTCAATGCTAAAAATAAATTATTGGGGGCAGGATACTTGTCACCAATACTCGATACTGATATTAACTTATATAATCAGTTAGCTATGGTTCAGGCTAGTGCCAATCTTGTATCGACTGTAACTCCTCCACTTACATTTAAATTTACACCACCAAATTTATTACATTTATTTAATTTTGCGACAGCATATGGTGAAGTTGATATTGAATTTGCTTTAGAACATGCAGCTAATTTGTCAACTATAACTCCTACTATGTGGGAGAGCT
>ERZ795060.5467-NODE-5467-length-10101-cov-4.255226_pt1 | contig 10101 bp, 8 predicted proteins | sample MGYA00375144_ERZ795060 | MGnify/ENA primary metagenome ERZ795060 (study PRJEB30189, sample SAMN05720157) | activated sludge metagenome | isolation source: anaerobic digester from wastewater treatment plant | place: Japan | collected 2015-05-15 ... | reverse complement strand
GGCAAAATTGTCTATGCCGTCCTTTTTCTTTTCAAAACCGCCTGCCACAGCCGCTGGGCTTCCAGGGAGAGGCGGGCCACCTCGTTTAACCTGTCCATGTCCATTTTTTTACCGCAGACCTTTTCGAGAAAAGCGATGTACTCCCACATCTGGTCGATCACATACTGCCTGGCCGCTGCGGTCATCTCCCCGTGGATAAAGGGGGTGTCCAGAATAAAAAGGGGCACGTTAAAATAACGGGCCTGCACTTCGTACCACTTTAACACGGTGCCGCAGATATTGTTGCAGCACACCAGAAAGTCGGGGGCCGGAAGGCCGCCGATGGGGCCGCCGTTCACCGTGGCCGCGGCGATATCGGACCGGGCGTAAGAGCACAGATCCCTGGAGTAGCCCATATCTTCGGCCCTGCTGCAAAGGTCAACCCCCATCTTGGTGGCGCCGATCATGGCGCCGTGGTTTTCGGGGTAAACCGGGATCACGTCCATGGCGATAAGGGGCTCCACGGGCCCGCCGCTGGTAATCCAGCATACTTTTTTATCGTTGTAGGCAGCATTCTTGGCGCCGATGTAATACTCGGTCATGATCTCTTTCATCAAGGCGACACTTTTAATTTTCCGCTGATCCTTAGCCGCGTCGCTGCTTTTGCTCTCAGACATGCTCTTCCCTCCCAGTTGGCATTAACTTTTGATCATCTCCACAAAGGTTTCGATCCTGGTGTGCAGGGCACCCAGGGCCCGGGAGGGGTCTTCCACTTCGATGAGCAGCGAAGGGATCCCGGCCCCGTCCAGGGTTTCCTTGAGATACGGGTAATCAAAGGCATGGGGGTCGCAGAATTTCAACTGCAGGATGATTGCGCCCGCGGCCTTCTTCTCTTTGGCCAGGGCGGCGAGGCTGTGGGCCCGGGAGTCCAGGGCGCGGTGCTTGGCCGGGCATTCCAGGCGCTCAAAATAGCGGGCGGCGATGGCCTCCAGGGGCGGGGCTGCTTCATCGATCGGCCCGGCAAAGGAGCGGGCGCCGGCACAGAGGTCGTCCCAGCAGACATAGGCCCCGGCGTTTTCAATGATGCCGTAAATGTCGGGGTGGTCGCACACCCCGCCGGCCAGGATCAGGCCGGGCTTTTGCGGGTCGGCGGGATTTTCCTTTTCCCGCTTCAGTTCATCCAGGAAGCCGGCCATCAGCCCGGCAAAAGCGCTTCGCTCCATGGTCATGGAGGCGCGCAGGGCGGCATAAACATCGGCGCCGCTGACCAGGTCCGGTCTCTTTTCCCTGATTTGATAAAGTTCCAGCAGTTGCCGCCGCAGGCGGTTATGCAGCCTGATCGAAGCGGCCAGGGCTTCACCGGATATCTCCCGGCCCAGGGCTTCGCTTAGCTGTTTTTGGAAGAGCTGCAGGATCTCCAGCATATACCGGCGGGCTCCGGCGGTGTTCAGCTTGACCGGGTGGACCACGTCAAAATGGAATTTCAGGCCGGCATTGAGGCGCCAGATATCGGAGAGGCGCTGGATGGAGTCGCAGGTGTGGGGAAAAAGAGCCCCGTCCAGAAAATCGAGGTCACCGGCCAGCACTTCGCCCAGGGCGCTGCGGACCAGGGAGCAGGCGTAGGCCTGGAGGTGGTTGTCGGCCCTTTCACTGCGGGCGCCCGTCCCGAAAACCCGGTATGGCAGGGCGCCGGCGGCATGAACGATTTCTTCGGGGGCGTAGGTGCAGAGGTAGCCAATCACCGCCCCCCCTTCTTTCTTTTTCCACTTTTGCGCCTCTTCTGCCGGTTTAAAATTTTTAAACGGATTATGTGGATGCATCACTATTCTCCCCGCTTAGGTAAGAATACCTTTAATAAAAATATCTTTGCCTCAATCATACCAAATCGCTGAATTCTGTGTCAATTAATGCGCAACGGGGGGACTGCAAAAGCACCCGGCTCCTTTTACCAGGAAATAGCTATGCTGCCGGAGGCGCATGCTTTAAGGTGCTTTAGAATGGTGATGGAAGGGGTATCCATATCGCTGCGGTTAAGAACATGGATATGGATCTGGTAAACTGCAGAAGCATGATTTAAGAATTCCAGGAAGGCATTAACGATGCGTACTGCCGGGACTTCCCCGACGTCCCTGTGTTCCCGGGAGACTATCTTTTCATAGGAAAGCAGCAGCTCGTTTTGGATATAACTCAGATCCAGGATGTAATGGGGATCAAGCTCCAAAAGGTATTTTTGATCAGCTTTCCGCAACAGCGCTCCTACTACATCCGCTGCCCAGAAGTAATCCACATCTTTCATACAGCGGCTCTCGATGGTCAACTTTTTCTTCTCTGTTTTACTGCGGCAAACAGGTTCTTCTCTCGCGCCGCCAGGGTCCTCCGCCAGGGTCCGGCAGAGAAGTTTCAGCTCGTTATTCGGAGCAATGTTCAGATCCCGGCGCAGCTTCCCTTCAAATTTTTTATAGTAATTGATGGCAGCCGCACGGTTGCCGGTATTTTTGTAAATATTTAAGATCCGGTAAGCAAAGTTTTCATTATAGGGCTCCAGGGCCATCATCTCATGGAGAACCTGCAGCTCTTCTTCGTAGCGATGCGCTTCTTCATAGAGGTTGATCAGCTTTTTCATAATTTCGATCTGCCTGGTCTGGCAGACCACACGCTCGAACAGGATTATTTCATTGAACTCGTCGCAGTTTTTCAGGTAAAAACCCTCAAGAAATTCTCCTTTAAACAGCTCTTTGAGCTGGATGAGCTCCTCCACCGCGCTCTTTCCCTGGACGTCAAACTCATCAATGCGCAGCTTGTCACATTGAAACCGGTACCGTTTATTGATGCGGCAGCTATCTTTAGTGATCAAAACAAAGCTCTGCCCGTTGGTATCAAGGGGAATTACCTTTTTGAGCACCCACAGGTTATAACGCAGGTTGTACCTGGCGGATTCTTCGTCGCTATCCGGCCACAAGTAGGCGGTGATCTTCTCCCGGCTCATCTCCCGGTGGGCATTCAAAACGAGAAGACAGATCAGGGCCATGAGCTTTTTACTGAGCTTAGCGGCGATACTTGCTCCATTGTAGCTGATGCTCATTTGTCCAAACATATTAATCGATAACATGAAGCTGCCCCGTTTCTCACGTTATCTTATTGTGGAGAATCCGCCCGCTTTTGATTGTGGCCATTACTTTGATATCTTTGATTTTTTCTTTAGCCGTGGCCAGGATATCGCTGTCCAGAATAACAATATCGGCCAGCTTGCCCACCTCCAGGGTGCCTTTTTTATCCTCTTCGAAGATGCCGTAGGCCCCGTTACAGGTGAACATCTTCAGCGCTTCATACACCGGTACCCGATGGGCTTCTACCGGGTGATTCACGGCGGCATGAATGCCTAATAGCGGATCGGCCGGAGTGACATCGCAATCAGAGCCGCCGCAGATAACGACTCCCTCCCCGATGATCTGATCAAAGGGATTTGTCCTTTTATAATTTTCACCCAAACGTTCATGGTATAATTTGCCTGGACCGCCCCAGATATATTCGTAGGTGGGGGACATGGAAAAGACCAAACCCAATTTCTTGGCCCGCCGGATCTGATCCAGGGTAGGGAGCTCTACATGCTCCAGCCGGTGCCGCAGGCCCGTATTACCTGTCTTATCTAAAGCATACTCATGGGCAACCAGGGCCTGCTCAATGGCCCGATCGCCAATGGTATAGAGGGCTAGCTGCAACTTTTTAACATAACACTCCAAAACAAATTGATTCAGTTCTTCCTGGGTAAAATTCAACCCGCCCATGTTTCCCGTACAGTCGTTATACTCAAAAGACAGCGCAGCGGTGCGGGCGCCGAAGGTTCCGTCCACATAGAGGCAGCCCCCGATGCGCTTAAGCTGCATCTCCTTAACCTTGTTAATATCCATGGTCGAGTAGAAAAGGGTCACATCGATGGCCAGCTTATCTGTGGCCTCGTAGACAAACTCCGCATCCTTATCGCAGTAAAGGCGCCCGCCCTCCATGGCGTTAACTGTAGTAATACCTTTTTTGACAACAGACTCCAAAAACTCGTTGACCGCCTCCATTCTGACCGCATTGGGAATAGAGCGCAATACGTTCTCCCGCAGAAGAACGTTGGCATAATGGGTAATGATCCCGGTGGGAACCTGGTTTTCATCAAATTCAATGCCATCTAAGGTAAAAGGTATTTTGTAGTATAGCAGGGCATAAGTATTCAGAACGCTTGTTTGATACTCCACGCTATTGATAAAAACCGGCACATCCTTGCAGTATTGATCAATCACGGTCCGGTCCGGAAACCGGCCTTCCTTCAAATTTTGGGCATCCAGGCCGATGCCGCGAATGTTCTTCTTGGGTGAGGCTTTTGCCGCCGCAGAAACGAGTGTGCCAATGTCGCGGAAAGACCTGGCTTTACTCAGATCAAGGCTTCTCGAATTTAGCGCGGCCTGCACCAGGTGAAAATGGCTGTCAATAAAACCGGGGAGAACGGTTCCTCCTCTGGCATCGATGACTGCACCGGCCTGTTTGAGATATTTTTTATAGCCGTCTCCCTGTCCCATAGCGCTGATATTTTGATCGCGGATGGCAAGCCAATGGTAAATCGTATCATCCGCCATGGAAAGGCACCGGGCATTGATGATTAAGAGGTTTCTTTTCATAACTACCTCGTTTAAATTATTTAATTGAGAATAAAATGATTTTTTAACATTGTATCTCTCTTTACTCCAGATGGCAAACAGGGTTTAAAAGCGGCCCAACTCACCGGCCTGTCCAAATCTATGCTTGGGCAGGCCGCTGGCAAGATCTCCGGAGATTTCGCTCGCCCGGAATTACTGCATTGGAATACGGTTGGCTGGAACATTGCGGAAAGGCCGGATCACCATGGAACCGGCCTTTCGCCTGAAAACCCTTTAACCTAATTCTTTCCGCAAGAAATCATAGACAACCTCTGCCGTCTTCACCATAGAAGAGATGATAGCATACTCGTCGCGGCTGTGGAAGTTCTCTCCCTCAGCGCCAAACAGGACCACCGGCGCATTCAACCGGGTACCCAGGTAGTTAAAGTCCCCGATGCTTTGAAAATACGCCCTGGCCGGCGCTGCGCCGCACGCGCTCATCACAGAATCGATAAAGGAGGCCACAAAAGGATCCTCCTCCTTTACCGTGTAAGGCATGAAACCCCTGGATCCTTCGCTGGGTGCCTCGCGGAAGCTAATCTTGTAGCGGCACTGGATACCGGCCCGATGGATGGCTTTTTCGATCTCCTTGACGATGGTCTCCTCGCTCTCACCGACCACGATGTGCCAAAAGAGCTTGATCCGGGCATAATCGGGGACACTGCAGGCCCCGCCATCACTTTCCAGGGCCACGACGCAGGCGGCTCCCGTTCCCAGGTGCTCGTCAGCGATATAGCTTACGTTCTCCAGCTCGCAGACGACTTTGGCCGCATCCAACGCGGCGCTCTTTCCCCTTTGCGGCAAGGCTGCATGGGCCGATTTTCCAAAAAACTCTATCTCCAGGCCGTATCCCCCCCTTGCACCGAGGCAGACGGTTGGAAAAGGATTGCCGACAAAACCGGCCGAAGGCTCCGTGACAATCGAAAAATCGATATCTTTTAAGTATCCTTCTTCGATCAGCGCATTCGTCCCCAGCCCGTAAGGGCCTTCCTCGACAGAAACATAAGTGGCGATAATCTTACCCTTGAAACGGGGATGATTTTCCGTAAAGGCCTTTAACGCCAGCATCGTGGCCGCGCAGCCCGACTTCATGTCCAGGGCCCCCACGCCGTAGATCCTGTCGCCATCCACATAACCGGCATAGGGATCCACCGTCCATCCGCTGCACAGCTTCACTGTATCCAGGTGGCCGTTGATACAGATACTGGGACCGGGCGCGCCGCCTTTTAGTTCCAGGATTACATTTTTACCTTTAAAACCGGTCACTTTAGCTTCATGGTACTCATGGATACGGGCATTCATGCCGTTTGCGTGAAACCAGTCCTCCACAAATGCCATGATCCGATCTTCTTCAAAATAAGGGCTTTTGATGGAGATAAGTTTTTTCGCCAGCTCTACTACTTCTCTTTGCTTAATCATAACCAGTTCTCCATTTTCTACCTGCTACAGTCCGATGGCACCCCTGTTTTCTGCTTCACGCTGTGCGTCGATTTCCGCCTGCATCTCCGGAGTATTGGACCAGACGAATAAGCCTGTGAGCGCATAGATGATCGCAATGACCGGGACCAGTAGCGCCAGGAAAGTGTAGGGCAAATATTGCAAAGTGGCCACGCCTAATGTACCGGTAAAAAATACACCGCAGAGACCCCAGGGAACCAGGGGTGAAGTGACAGTAGCGGCATCCTCACAGGTTCTCGAGGCGACCATTCTTTTAATTCCAAGCTTGTCATAGGCAGGCAGGTACATTCTGCCGGGGATAATAATGGCCACATACTGGCTGGCTGAAATCATGTTGACCAGGATGGCGGAAAACACGTGGGTCACGACAAGATTTCTGGCTTTCCGCGTCGCTGCCGCCATTTTATTCAACAGCGCCTCCATGCATCCTGTTTTCTCCAGAATGCCGCCGAAGCTCAGTCCCAGGTAACCTAAAGAAACAGTCCACATCATCGATTGCAGCCCGCCCCTGTTCAGAAGCCTGTTTACTTCGGCGATGCCCGTATCAATGGAGAAACCATAGTTCATAAAGCCCATCATTTCATATAAACCATAGCCGTTAATGATCATGGCCAGCGCCATACCGACCAGGGAAGCGATGACCATGACGGCCAGCGCGCTTACTTTCTTGTACGCCAGCACCACTACCACAACCAGCGGGATCATGGAAATGAGGGCATAACCGGGAGTAATGTTAAAGCTGCTGGATAATCCGGTCAATATCGCTTCGACTGCTGTTGTGTCGATTGAGTCTGCTGAATATCTCATGCCGAGAACAAGGTAGAGAACGCAAGAAATTATAAAAGCAGGAACCGTGGTATAAAGCATACTCTTGATATGGTCAAACAGGGGGGTTTCTGTTACACCGGCGGCCAGGTTGGTGGAATCGGAAAGGGGCGAGAGTTTATCCCCGATAATGGCTCCGGAGATGATCGCTCCGGCAGCCATGGCCGGAGGGATGCCGAGCCCCATACTGATCCCCATGAAGGCGACACCAAAGGTGGCGCCTGTAGTATAGCTGCTTCCTGTGGCGATGGAGGCAACCGAACAGATAAAGGCCGCCGTAAATAGAAACATGGAGGGGGAGATTAATTTCAGTCCATAATACATGAGGGCAGGAATGGTTCCCGAGGCAATCCAGGAAGGGATCAGCACCCCAATGAACATCAGGATCAACATGGGGATGGTGGCAATTTTGCATCCATGCATAATCCCTTCTTCGATCCTTTCCCACTTCATGCCCTGCGCCATTAGAACGATGGCGGCAAAAGCGCAGGCGAAGAACAGGGTCAAGTGGATGTCAGGAGAACCGGTCTGAATAACCTGGATGGTCAACAGCGCAAAAAGGAAAATTACAATTGCCAATGCTGTGCCGAAAGATGCATGAGTCAACTCCTTCCTACTGCTTCCCAATGCAAAAACCTCCTTTTTTTCTTTTATATTATTATTGGAAGGTTTTATCTACTGTGGATTATTCATTTGTTTTTTAAAAGAGATAAAATTTTTTTAAGATTTAATAAACGTTTTCTAAACATATTCCCCAAATCGACGCGAAAGAGCAACGCCAACAGGGCGATAAATAACACCTACTCCAGGTAGGCCTGATGTGCTATATTAAAGATAAAAACCGGCAGAATCGATGCTGCCATAATGTAGTCGTGGTGTGCCGTGATGGGCGCTACACCTATAACGCCGGAGGCGCGATCACAGGCCGGCAGATCAGTAAATACAGCACATTGCTGCATAGGAAGGCAGGGGAATACAAGATGACACCCTATGATACTATAGGGAACCGCACCGTTGATGCGCTGAAAAAAAATAGATTTAAAGCAACCTATTGCCAGACAGTAGAGGATGCTCTGGCCCAACTGGAAAAGCTAATACCGCCTGAAGCAACTGTGGGAATAGGGGGCTCCGTGACGCTTCAACAACTAAATGTACTGACAACCCTTGAAGCACGGGGCAAAACTGTTTATAACCACTCTAAGCCCGGGTTGACTCCGGAAGAGATCATGGAGATTAGGCGCAAACAGCTGACCTGTGACGTCTTCTTAACCGGCACAAACGCCATTACCCAAAATGGCGAGCTTGTGAATACTGATGGAACCGGCAACCGGGTCGCGGCCATGATTTTTGGTCCCCAAAAGGTCATTATTGTGGCCGGCGTAAACAAAATTGTCAAAGACCTTACTGAAGCGGATGAGCGAATCAAAACGATTGCCGCCCCTTTAAACAACAAAAGGTTGAAACGGCCCAACCCCTGCGTTGAGACCGGGCGCTGCATGGATTGCCAGGGGTCAACACGAATCTGTAATGTCACGACGATACTATCTAAATGCCCAAATGCAACAAATATTGAAATTTTTAATCGTTGGGGCTGAGTTAGGCTATTAAATACATGCAGAGACCAATTATTGGAAAATATTATTGACATTACAAGGATCTTGCACGGCGCAGCAAATCAAATTAAAGGCATATCAAGAGAAAGAACTCTTTTTACGTTATGAGCAAACAAAGTATATCCGTTTACTTCGACAAACGTCCCCGGCAGGCAGTTTTCGTGGAGCGCCCCAACCGTTTCCTGGTCAGGTGCCGCCTGCTCCCAGGTGAGGCCCATGCCGGCCGATCCGGCCCCGCCAAAAAACTGGAGGGGCCCCTGGTGGAAGCGCACCTGCCCGATCCGGGCCGGCTCAGGGAGCTTCTTATTCCCGGGCGGAGCCTGTGGCTTGCCCCCGCCCTCACCCCGGCCAGAAAGACAAAGTGGTCGGTCGTGCTCTGCGAAACGCCGGGCGGAGGCGGCCTCGTTTCCCTCAATTCCGCCCTGCCCAACCGCTTGATTGAAAAGGCCCTCGTCGAGGGCGGCATGGAGGAGTTCGGGGGGTGGCGGCTGCGGCGAAAGGAATACCGCATGGGCCGCACCCGCTGGGATTTTCTTTTAGAACAGCAGGAAGAAACAGGCAGAAGGCAGATGGCCCTGGAAGTAAAAAGCGTGACCCTGGTTGAAAATGGCGTGGCCCTCTTCCCGGACGCAGTGACCGAGCGGGGCGCCAGGCATGTACGGGAGCTGGCGGAACTGGCGCAAACCGGCTGGGCCGCGGCCGTGCTGTTCGTGGTGCAGCGGGAAGACGCCTCGGCCTTTCGCCCTGCCGCCCACCTGGACCCCGCTTTTGCCGCCGCTTTCAATGAGGCCGTTCAGGCCGGGGTTAAGGTTTACTGCCGCAAATGCCGGGTCACGCCGGAGGCCATCACCCTGTCGGGGAAGCTGCCGGTGCTCTCAGCCGAGCAGGCCGGCCAGGCCTGAGTCGCGCTCCATCTTAAGCTGCACCCCTGCTTCCAGCACCTCTGCCGGGCCCACAAAGGTAACCGATTTCCTGGCCCGGGTCACGGCGGTGTATAGCAGCTCCCGGGTCAGGGGCCGCACATAGGTCCCGGGCAACAAAACAGCCACATGGTCATACTCCGAACCCTGCGCTTTGTGCACGGTGATGGCCCAGGCCAGTTCCAGCCTGCCGCGCAGCGCTTCCAGGGGGAAGGCCAGGAAACCGTCTCCCCTGGGGAAGACAGCCATCGCTTCGGCGGCCCGCTGCCGCGTTTCTGCGGCCGGCTTCACCTTTAACACCAGGCCCGCATCACCGTTAAAGAGGCGCAGGTTGTAATCATTCCGCGTGATCAGCACCGGTTCGCCCACCTGGAAAGAAGAATCTCCCGCCGGCCCGCCCGCGCCTTTAAGCTCTGCGCACCACTGGCGGTGGAACCAGGCGTTGGCAGCCTCCGATCCGGTTCCCCCGGCGGTAACCCGGGTCACACAGAGGAGGCGGCAGCGCTCGTAGTGGGCCAGGAGGAGGCGCAGGGCGCCGGCCGTCTCTGCATCGAACCCGGCCGGATCCAGCACATACTCCCGCGCCAGCCTTAACTTAAGATCCGGGAGGCCGCTGAGTATTAGTTC
>ERZ795060.5466-NODE-5466-length-10105-cov-4.906468_pt1 | contig 10105 bp, 12 predicted proteins | sample MGYA00375144_ERZ795060 | MGnify/ENA primary metagenome ERZ795060 (study PRJEB30189, sample SAMN05720157) | activated sludge metagenome | isolation source: anaerobic digester from wastewater treatment plant | place: Japan | collected 2015-05-15 ... | reverse complement strand
CAGTGGAGAATTTAAGATTAGCCACTTCTTATATTATTGTCAATCAATTATTATTTTATCAAATTTTATCAAAAAAGAAAAATTTGCCTGAAATAGATTCATCAAAATTAAGATCATCGAGTGAATTGCAGGAATATTTTAATAGAGTTTTAGAAATCAATTATAGATTTATTTATTCTTATGATGTAGTCTCCAAGGTTCCTGATTTGTTTTTAGGTGATTTAAAAAAGATTATTAGCGCAATTCAGGGCCTCAACCCAGAAAAAGTTGGAGGGGATTTACTTGGAACCATTTTTCATGATTTAATCCCATTTGAGGTAAGAAAAATTGTTGCTGCATTTTATACAAATCCCTTGGCGGCAGATATGTTAGCCTCTCTTGCAATTGAATCTCCATATGTGTCAGTTGTTGATTTTGCAGCGGGTAGTGGGGGATTACTTGTAAGTGCATACCATTCAAAAAAACGATTAATAGAAGATTTTTCCGAGGAAGATCATAGAAAATTTTTAGAGAGTGAAATATATGGGGTTGATATTATGCCTTTTGCGGCCAATGTCGCTGCCAGTCATTTAGCATTACAAAGTCCAGAGTATTTCACAAATAAAGTTAATATTGCAATCTGGGATTCTACCGAATTAAAAGAAGGAGATGTTATTCCCACCTTAGCAGGAATTGACTATGTTTTAAGGGGGCAAACTTCTCTAAATATGTTTGGAGGGGATTCAAAAATAGATGCCAAAGGGGTTGTAAAACTTGGTATTTCAACTCCGGATGACATAAGATTACCTAAATTTGATGTTATAATAATGAATCCCCCCTTTACTAGACAGGAAAAAATCCCCAAAAATTATAAAGACGTATTGGATAGTCGATTTGAGGATTACAAAACAATAATATCTGGTCAAATGGGGTATCATGGCTACTTTATTTTATTGGCTGATAGATTTGCTAAACAGGATGGTGTAATTGCTCTTGTTCTTCCGGCAACAATATTGAGAATAAAATCATTTGAGGGTATTAGGGATCTGATAAAAGAACAGTATTCAGTAAAATATTTAATTACTTCAATATTTAGATCAGCATTTTCAGAAAGTACTAGATTAAGAGAAATATTATTGATTGCAGTCAAAAAGAAAACAAATTCCTCCTATATGACAAAAATTGTTACTTTAAAGAAATTACCTGAAAATCATGATGATGCTTTGATCTTAGCAGATAAAATAAAAAATTATTCTGAATTGAATGATGAAAGCATGATTATTGAAAAAATTGATTATTCTTCCTTTATTTCTACAAAAAATTGGTTCAAATTTATCGTTTTAAATAATAAAGACTTGTATTCTTTTTATCAACAGTTTGAACAACACCCAAAGCTTATTAGGATTTCTGAATCTAATTTTAAAATTAAACGTGGTTTTGAATTAGAAAAGGGCCTCTTATCATCCCTAATAATCCTTTCTAATAGAGATAATGCTTCAAGACAGAATGATATATGGATTTTAAATAAGCAAACTAAAAACTCATACCATGCCTTGCATAAATCTGGTACTGTTGAATTTAAAATTCCAAAAAATTGTGTCCAATTTGCATTACGAAGAGCATCAGGGTTAAATAAAATAATTGTTGATGATACTTTAGATTATATTATCACTACATCTTGGAGTAAGGGAGATTTCAGAAAATTTCAGGAATCTTTGGGTAAACAATTTCAATCTAAATTATTAGACAAGATTAAAAGAAATGTTGATAATCGGCTTGGGAATTTATATATTGTTCGGAGATTTAATATTTCAGCTCCAAATACATTTGCTTTAGCATATTACTCTTCAATTCTTGCAGCGCCTACTAAATTGTTATATTCAGTTAATTTACCTGATTCAGACGCAATTATTCTAACCTCATATTTTAATAGTGTATTTAATTTATTACAAGTCCTGATTGAAAGGGTAGAAACAGAAGGTGCGTTTTTAGAATTATCAGAATATGTATTGGATGATTTTATGATTCCGAATCTATCAGAATTATCTGAATCGGAAAAAATTCTAATTATTGAAAATTTCAAAAATATAGGAAATAAACCGCTGGAAAGTATCTATGAACAATTAAAACATGGAAGAGAATACAGAATACAATTAGATGAGATTTGGAAAACAATTTTGGGGATTGATGTAGATTTAAACTCGTTATATCGTTGTATTATAAAAGAGATAAATCTTCTAAAAAATATAATGAAAAATTAATTATCATAGATTTTTTTTAGAATTTATCAGAGCATTGAGACAAAGCAACCATCTGACTTCTCACTGTCACATCAAAATCAAATGAACATTTCCGACAAACACCAATGATATCAATCATATTTGTTGCGTTATTAATGTTAACAGTTACCGGAATATGAACATCACAAAAAAGACACCGGATATACATCCGGTTACCGTATTTATAAACCCTGATCTTCCGATTATACATAAAAATCAGAATTTAAAAGAGTTCCCAGAACTGATCCAACGTGGCCTGATAATCATTGCTCTCCATCTATAACACCCATGTTAATTAATTTGAATTATATACATTCAGAGCTCCTACAAACAGGATAATAAAGAGAACCATAAACGGTGAATATAACTGCACAAATTCAAGGTTCAACTTCAAATAAGCATTAAGTATGAACATAAGGAACTGCATATACACAATTCCCATGATCATAATCACATGATTATCCATGTTAAACTGAACCTTTATTCCCCGTTTTTTCCCTCTTCATTCTTTTCTTTCTGCTTAATAATGTCCTTGCGAATATCATCCAGATGAACAATTATATCTCTGATATCTTCTGAAGACATACTGGATATAATATCCCTGAACTTGTAAAATGACAGTTCGAAATCCTTCTGTTCTTCCTGAGAAAGACTCTCGAAATCAACAGCATTCATCACCATGAGATTGCACATTGAAAAGATACCAAGAAACTCCTTCTCAGTAACCTCCATACAATACTTTACTTCATTCCCATTTGCTTTATCTTCAGTCATTGTCATACTCCATCATCCAACTGCAAATAATACGCGGTAATCAGAATGATCATATCACGTATAATTAATTTTTTCTCTATCAGAGACTCAGTACAATCATACTGTGATAACTTTATTTGTAACACATTGAATAAATCTATTTCGGTTTCATATGCAAGTTTCTCTACATCAACACCTGCAATAATCTTATCTAACACAGATTTATTACATGTACATGTGTGTGTATAAGTATAACCATCGCACATATATTTATTCATTCAAATTACCATGTATTTATACTTTTTTGTTAGTCAGATTCCTTCTTTCCGGACACGGATTTATTATACAACCCGGACTCTTCAATTGAGCATTTACAACTGCAAATTGCCATTTTTGATTCAGAACATGTTGGTATAACCTCACCCCCATTTCTGACATCCTGACACTTCTGAATCAGTTTCAGAATTGTTGATTCATAACTCGGTTTTAACAACTCAATCTGCCGAACCCTTGGATTAATTACCATTCCCATAACTATCTGATAATCAGCGTAATCGGGAACTGTTGATAACAGATACTTATAAAATCCGATTTCTTTCTGTAAACTTGGTTTATAAACCGACTTTCCTGTTTTATACTCAACTATACAGTAACCAGAACCAAACCGATCCAATCTATCGATTGTTCCACCGATACCAAGTTCCTCATTTATAACCGTTTTTTCACAAAATACAGGTTTCCACAAGTCCAAATCACAATCTAACGCTATCAGCCTCCGTCTCTCCATATCAATAAACCATGAGATCATATCACGTTCAGAATCCGTGAAATCAGGATGAATAAAATTTTCCCAGTCAGCAGGCCGGTATTCATGAGCAATCTGCATAAATGTGTCTGCAAATTCATGAAACCGGGTACCTGTCACCATTGCATAGTTTTCATCCTGCACAACAGACTTATCAACATAGATTTTTTTATACTGTAACGGACAGAATGTGTAAGAAGTAAGATGTGACTTACTTATTACACGATCCCTGTAATTATCGGTCATGATTTACAAGAATTTAACACCCGATTTCTTCGTCAGGTATTCCCTGACATCATCAAATGTCGGATTAATCAAATCATCATATTTATCACCGAATCTCCCACCATGAAAGACAAACCGGTGATCTTCAAATTCACGCTTAACCTCGATATTCAGATCCAGCCAGTAAAATGTATTTTTCTGCCAGTCAGGATCGAAAATACCCGTTGCTTTCACACCATCATATTTCTGTTTTGATTTAAACGTAAGTATAACGTTCCAGTCTGAAGCCTGAAGTAATCTCATTAATTGGGTCCAGCGTTTATTCGCCCTTCCCCATTCGGTTCCCATAATGGCATCACCGAATTTCTTGGACTCATCAACGTTGTCAGCAAGCCATATCTTCAGATATTCCCATATATCAGACATGGAATCAATTGCAATCGTTCCAATTGTCTCTGACTCTGACACTGCATCAACCAGTTGCCCGATGATTTCAAAAGCAGCTTCCATAGACTTAGTAACATCCATATGCTGGCCTTTCTTTTCAGCATAATCAACAAGATCAACCACGAAGATCTCTTTCTGAACATCCTCCGGTAACTGCTTTACCAATAATGGCAATGATTTTTCAGTATCCAGAATATATAATGGTCGCTTTGCAGTTAACACCCAGTGTGTCTTTCCAGCCTTTGGTGCTCCATAGATACCACAACGGAGACACTTTACTGCCGGTATCTCAATAGCCGGTTTGAACATTGATAACACATTTGTAAAGTCCTTTTTCGGGACTTTCTTATGAGATGATGCCTGATTAACAGCAGGATCACCTGCAGTATCAGAACTCTCTTCTATATCCCATTTCGCCATAACAAAATGCTCTCCTGAATAATCAATTACTAATTTAATGGAGGTGATAACGTGGTTTACAAAGAAATGTAATTTATTTCCCTATAAACTACTTTATGATGATATTTTAAATTACCTGATAACACTACAAAATTCACTGTTTATCACGGGGAGACGTTACTTTGGATTTTGACTGATATTCCCCACAATAAAACTGACTCGGATGACCATCAACAAATCTGGTTCCCTGTATATGAAGCGGGTACCGACGACACCCAAACCGCCGGTTATCCTGCGGGTAATACAGGAACTTACAGGTTTCACATGTTTCTTCAGGCATAATTCCTCACAGAAAAGTTTAAAAATTAGATTAAACCTGCAGCTGCAAGTTTCTTCCGCATCTCATCCTCTGCGCCACCAGTGTCTCTGACAGCACCCCATAACTGATAATAATCAATCATGTTCCCATCATCACCCTTGAAATTCATCTTCTTTCCAACAACAATGACTTCATCACCGCTCTGGAAATCAAGAATCTGTTTCCCAATAACGCTGGATCTGGTACTTAATTTGATACCATCGGGAACATCGATCGATGTGATCCGCAAGACATATTTTCCTTCGTTTTCCTGCACACGTGATACATTCCCACGGGTAAAGAACAGGGTATATGGCGCAACCTTCGGAGAAGCAACCTCACCCAATTCCTTCCAACACTCCGATTTCGGAAGCACACGTTCCGCAACAGACCATGCCATATCATACGGTCCGTAATCCTCGTATGCATCCTTGTATACACTGATCGTTTTACCATATTTGTTACCGTACACAACCGATTTACAACCAATCTTCGGATGGTTTTTACAATCCTTATCCCAGCGGATAGTTCCAAACTCCAATGATTCAACTTCTGAATCACCAATTGACGAAACATACATTACAAGACGTTTCTGTCCATCATATGGAATATCCTGACCATACTTCGGATTCGGGATCTCGTTCCCGTCTTTGTCCTTGACAAACTTCTTACTGTATAACGGAATCGGATACTTCTTCCCATCCTCCGTTACACCAATCCGAACAAGCCCTGATTTAATGGACTGATCAGTTCCGTTTTTAAGGTCTTCGTAATACATATTACGAGCCTGACGCTTCTCATAATCATTCCGATCCTCAGTCGGGCTTACACCAAACACAATACAGCTGATTTCCTTTAAATTCCCTTTCTCTGCCTCTTTCTTTGCATATAAAAGTGGCGAAAGAACGAATATCTTTGATATATTTGAAACAGTCAGTTCATCAATCTTCTTTTGTAATGATTCCGCATCACTAAAGAACTCTTTTATTTCTGACTTAAGCTTTGCCTGATACTCTTCAACTTTTGTTTTGACTTCGTTTTCCGACAAAGAATACATCTCTGCATACTTTTTATAATCTATCATAGACTGTTCTCCCGATTACTCATCGGCCATACTAGATTGGTTATGCAAACATATAAACACTTCTAAAAAACATTTAAATATTAGAAACAACCAGTAGGTATGTGCAACACCAAAAAACAACAAGGAAGAAAATCTCCCCCTTCTTTGTTGAGAGGGTTTACCAGTGTTGTATTGTTTTGACAAACCGGAAATCAGTTCATTTCTATCTTTATTCCAATATACCGGTATTCATTTATTTCCTTGACATTCTGCGGAGTGCGTTTGAAATAATATGCCTTGTTATAAAATTTGACACGGAACAGCATACGTTCTTTTCTCGTAAATATATCGTAGAGATAGTGCCGTGACAGATGCCGTGTTATATTGAATTTATCGACAAAATCGGTGGTCATATAAACATTCCGCTCATCCCACTCTTCCTCGATAAACTTTCTGAACTGATAATAAAGACTTGGCTCAAAATATCTGCAATCAGAAGCAGAGACTTCATCCAGATTTTTTCTTCTCTTTCTGCATAATTTCTCATCTTTCTGAAATTTACATTCGATACATTGCATATTTAAATAATGGGTTCATTTACTATATATAAATTTCCAGTAATATTTAAATATTATGAATTAGATATATAAAGTTAATGGAATCCAAATATGATATATATAAATTTTTTGCAGAAGAAGAAGCACGGATGAACAGAAATCCTGATCATAAAAGTGAAAAAATAAGAGAATTTATTCGTAAATTTGGAAAAGACAATGATTTTGAAGAAGTTGTCGAATATGCACTTTATGAAAAATTCAAGTCAGAGTATCCGGATGTTGATGTTTCAAAGAATTATTTTCATACTATTGCAAGCAAAGCATGGAATATCCGAATTGATGACAAAAACAACAAATGGATACAGTTAAACAAACAAAAACCGATGAAACGAAAAAATCGCAGGTAACTAATGATAATTTATGAATGAATAACCATGAATTTTTGCAGGTAACCTGGATTTTTGCAGGTAACTTATATTACAACAGTGCCTGACACACCATACCGGAAAACCTCTCTGAAACAAAAGGAAAGAAGGAGTTTTTTCCTTCCCAATCCTGATGTTTCTCTTGTGTGTGTGGGCATACAATACAGGGGTTTTATTGTGCGCCATGCGATTAAAACGTAACCCACTGTATTACATCTATGATGTTATAAATAACCATTATTTAAAAATGATCAAATTTTCCGGATTTCATTTTGGTTTCGTGAAAAGATATGGATCGTGATATGCTACAAACCTTAAGTTCATTGAGGGAAATTGATCCTCATTTCTTAAAAACGGAGAGAATATGTGCAATGACCAGTCTTCGTCTCTGCCGCATTACAAAAAGATTTATGGTAACAATGGAGACGTGGATCCGGAATATTGGATTATTTATGACACGGTATGGATCAATTCTTGCAGATATCCGAGAAAAAACCCCTCTCATTCACCATATAACGAACTATGTCACGGTGAATGACTGTGCAAATATCACCCTTTGCATTGGCGCTTCACCGGTTATGGCTCATGCAGAAGGGGAGGTCGAAGAGATGGTTGCCATTGCATCAGCCCTCGTCCTCAACATCGGGACTCTTGATTCACAGCAGATTCATCGGATGTTCATCGCCGCAAAAGCCGCAGAAAAACGCGGAATTCCGATCATACTCGATCCGGTGGGAGCAGGGGCTACAACATTTCGGACAAAGACGGCACAGAGGATGATTCAGGAGTTGTCCATCTCGATCCTCAAAGGGAATGCCGGAGAGATTGGGACTCTTGCCGGGAAAGAGGCCCATGTAAGAGGAGTAGATTCAGGGGGAGTTGCAGGGGATCCAATTGATATTACCTCTGGACTTGCTGCCCGTCTTGGGTGCACCGTTGTCATGAGCGGTGCAACTGATATCATCAGTGATGGATCCCGGATCTTTCTCTGTGAGAATGGTCATCCATACCTGGGACAGATATCCGGGACAGGTTGCATGGCTGCATCGGTTATTGGTTCTTGTGCAGCGGTCACCTCTGATTTTCTTTGTGCATCCGTTGTAGGTGCTGCAGCATTTGGTATAGCTGGAGAGCGGGCAGCGATCGATGCTCCCGGGCCAGGTTCATGTAAGTATCGGCTCTTTGACTGCATGGCAGCACTCACCCCTGACGATATTGATCAGGATGCCCGTGTTCGGCAGATGGAATTCGTATAGTGTGGTGCACAACGTCTTGGAAAATAAAGGATTTGTGATGAGATTCTCTCTCCGGAGATATCCATACTGTATGCCAGAGCATCTGGAACTGTGGCGGACTCATTCAAATGAGTTCATATGAAAATTATCGAATATGATCTCGGATTTATTGCAAAATCGTCTGATGTAATCGATGATTTTATTTTGCATGATCGATTATATGTAACAAATGGATCGAAAAATCCAGGCGGTTCTTGATAGACAAAATCCATGGTGGTTTGGACGTCCCTATAACACGGGGCAGAACCGGCTTGGTTCATTCCTTCATGTATTTGGAACACCAGTCCGATGATGTAACACGTGGAAATCCGTTTAAAAACGGTGGAAGGTACCTGCATACACCGAATGAATGATATTTACAGGTTGAGCAGGATGCGGAATCACGGATATTATCAAGAATTCCGGTCATGTCCAGAATATTACCACTTTTTTTACATGTATTTGAACGGATGGTAAAATCGGAATTATATGATGATGATTCAGATTCGGTAATTGAGTTAAACTTTGTATTCTGAATATAAATCTTTTTATCATGTCTGTTATGATGAATTGTATGAGTATACACGTATTTTGAGATTTGATCCGGTTCGATCCGGGTCCATAACTTCAGATTTTCCGGACCACGATCACTGATAAACACAGTCTGTAATGTATTAAATGATTTGTAATATTTTACCAGTTTTCCCGGATATTTATGATAGATCCGGTAATCAACAACAACAGGCATAACATTTAATTTTAGTTTTCATATATTTTAAATGTTATGGACTGAAATTAAACTGGATTGGATTGAGTTAACTCGGAGATTTAAAAAAAACAGATTTGGAGGTTAATCCGGTTGTTAATACGTCAACAATTGTTTCAGGATTTCAGAGACGATTGCAGGTATTGATTTGTTATCGGTATTGATATCTATTAATTTAATTGGTGGCATGATATACCGGTCTTTAATGTACTCGTAATTACACTTGATTGCATACATGGTTTTTTCTGACGGTGGGATCTCCCCACGTTTTTTGATCCGTTCGATTGACGTGCCGATATCTGCATCAAGGTACACCACGTGGGTTGGAAGTATAAGATTCCGGGGCTGCATCAGAAAGATATTATGGATCTGGATTCCTTCTGCCGCCTGATATGCCATGTTACAGTAAAATCCGCGGTCACTGATCACATGATACTGTTGCAGCCATTCTGATACCAGATCCATATGATACATCCGGTCATACAAAAACGTGATTAATTTATCATGTGGATCTAACCGTGGATCTACACGGTACTTATATGGTTCCTTTGTTAACTTGGACATTGGAATCTGTTTTAATAATTCCTTACACACTGTGGATTTTCCCGTCCCGTCTATCCCGATTACCATTATATACATAACTTATTATTCAGTTTGTCAGTATTTAATGATGTTTAGTGAGGGTGTTGCACAACTCAGAACCCTCCACAATATTTTATACCAAGGTCAATCAAAAGTACTTTACCTTAGTACGTCCAACATATACTCGATGTAT
>ERZ795060.5459-NODE-5459-length-10118-cov-52.861870_pt1 | contig 10118 bp, 5 predicted proteins | sample MGYA00375144_ERZ795060 | MGnify/ENA primary metagenome ERZ795060 (study PRJEB30189, sample SAMN05720157) | activated sludge metagenome | isolation source: anaerobic digester from wastewater treatment plant | place: Japan | collected 2015-05-15 ... | reverse complement strand
CCGTTAGTAACCACATATTGAATTATATGGTCTCCCGGACCTGCTAAAGCGGGATTGAAAGTATTACCGACAACGCCATTTCCTGACCAAGTACCACCGGGAGTGGCAGCGTTCAAAGCAACAGCAGCATCAGTCTGACAGAAAGGACCAACGGGAGTAATTGTTGCATTTACTTGAGAGTCAACATGTATAGTTTCCGTGTCCGTATCAGAGCAAGCCCCGTTAGTAACCACATATTGTATTATATGGTCTCCCGGACCTGCTAAAGCAGGATCGAAAGTATTATCGACAACACCTGTTCCTGCCCAAGTACCACCCGGAGTAGCAGCATTCAAAGTAACAGCAGCATCAGTCTGACAGAAAGGACCAACGGGAGTAATTGTTGCATTTACTTGAGAGTCAACATGTATAGTTTCCGTGTCCGTATCAGAGCAAGCCCCGTTAGTAACCACATATTGAATTATATGGTCTCCCGGACCTGCTAAAGCGGGATCGAAAGTATTACCGACAACACCTGTTCCTGCCCAAGTACCACCCGGAGTAGCAGCGTTCAAAGCAACAGCAGCATCAGTCTGACAGAAAGGACCAACGGGAGTAATTGTTGCATCCACTTGAGAGTCAACATGTATAGTTTCCGTGTCCGTATCAGAGCAAGCCCCGTTAGTAACCACATATTGAATTATATGGTCTCCCGGACCTGCTAAAGCGGGATCGAAAGTATTACCGACAACACCTGTTCCTGCCCAAGTACCACCGGGAGTGGCAGCGTTCAAAGCAACAGCAGCATCAGTCTGACAGAAAGGACCAACGGGAGTAATTGTTGCATCCACTTGAGAGTCAACATGTATAGTTTCCGTGTCCGTATCAGAGCAAGCCCCGTTAGTAACCACATATTGGATTATATGGTCTCCCGGACCTGCTAAAGCGGGATCGAAAGTATTACCGACAACGCCATTACCTGACCAAGTACCATCGGGAGTGGCAGCATTCAAAGTAACAGCAGCATCAGTCTGACAGAAAGGACCAACGGGAGTAATTGTTGCATCCACTTGAGAGTCCACATGTATAGTTTCCGTGTCAGTATCGGAGCAAGCCCCGTTAGTAACCACATATTGAATTATATGGTCTCCCGGACCTGCTAAATCGGGATCGAAAGTATTACCGACAACACCTGTTCCTGACCAAGTACCACCGGGAGTGGCAGCGTTCAAAGCAACAGCAGCATCAGTCTGACAGAAAGGACCAACGGGAGTAATTGTTGCATCCACTTGAGAGTCCACATGTATAGTTTCCGTGTCAGTATCGGAGCAAGCCCCGTTAGTAACCACATATTGAATTATATGGTCTCCCGGACCTGCTAAAGCGGGATCGAAAGTATTACCGACAACACCTGTTCCTGCCCAAGTACCACCGGGAGTGGCAGCGTTCAAAGCAACAGCAGCATCAGTCTGACAGAAAGGACCAACGGGAGTAATTGTTGCATTTACTTGAGAGTCAACATGTATAGTTTCCGTGTCCGTATCAGAGCAAGCCCCGTTAGTAACCACATATTGAATTATATGGTCTCCCGGACCTGCTAAAGCAGGATTGAAAGTATTACCGACAACACCTGTTCCTGCCCAAGTACCACCGGGAGTAGCAGCTACAAGAAATGTTAAAACTCCGTTTTCGCAGAAAGGACCAACAGGAGTAATTGTTGCATCCACTTGAGAGTCCACATGTATAGTTTCCGTGTCATTATCAGAGCAAGCCCCGTTAGTAACCACATATTGAATTATATGGTCTCCCGGACCTGCTAAAGCGGGATCGAAAGTATTACCGACAACACCTGTTCCTGCCCAAGTACCACCCGGAGTAGCAGCGTTCAAAGCAACAGCAGCATCAGTCTGACAGAAAGGACCAACGGGAGTAATTGTTGCATTTACTTGAGAGTCAACATGTATAGTTTCCGTGTCCGTATCAGAGCAAGCCCCGTTAGTAACCACATATTGAATTATATGGTCTCCCGGACCTGCTAAATCGGGATCGAAAGTATTACCGACAACGCCATTACCTGACCAAGTACCATCGGGAGTGGCAGCATTCAAAGTAACAGCAGCATCAGTCTGACAGAAAGGACCAACGGGAGTAATTGTTGCATCCACTTGAGAGTCCACATGTATAGTTTCCGTGTCAGTATCGGAGCAAGCCCCGTTAGTAACCACATATTGTATTATATGGTCTCCCGGACCTGCTAAAGCAGGATCGAAAGTATTACCGACAACACCTGTTCCTGCCCAAGTACCACCGGGAGTGGCAGCGTTCAAAGCAACAGCAGCATCAGTCTGACAGAAAGGACCAACGGGAGTAATTGTTGCATTTACTTGAGAGTCAACATGTACAGTTTCCGTGTCCGTATCGGAGCAAGCCCCATTAGTAACCACATATTGAATTATATGGTCTCCCGGACCTGCTAAAGCAGGATTGAAAGTATTACCGACAACACCTGTTCCTGCCCAAGTACCACCGGGAGTAGCAGCTACAAGAAATGTTAAAACTCCGTTTTCGCAGAAAGGACCAACAGGAGTAATTGTTGCATCCACTTGAGAGTCCACATGTATAGTTTCCGTGTCATTATCAGAGCAAGCCCCGTTAGTAACCACATATTGAATTATATGGTCTCCCGAGCCTGCTAAGGCAGGATCGAAAGAATTACCGACAACACCTGTTCCTGCCCAAGTACCACCCGGAGTAGCAGCGTTCAGTATAATTGCTGCATCAGTTTGGCAGAAAGGCCCAGCGGGAGTAATTGTAGCATCAACCTGAGAGTCAACATGTATAGTTTCGGTGTCAGTATCGGAGCAAGCACCGTTAGTAACAACGTATTGGATTAGATGATCTCCCGGCCCTGCTAAAGCAGGATTGAAAGTATTACCGACAATACCTGTTCCTGACCAAGTACCACCCGGAGTAGCAGCGTTCAGTATAATTGCTGCATCAGTTTGGCAGAAAGGGCCAGCGGGAGTAATTGTAGCATCAACCTGAGAGTCAACATGTATATTTTCGGTGTCAGTATCGGAACAAGCACCGTTAGTAACAACGTATTGGATTAAATGATCCCCGGGACCTGCTAAAGCGGGGTCGAAAGAATTACCGATAATACCATTACCTGACCAAGTACCACCAGGAGTAGCAGCTACAAGAAATGTTAAAACTCCGGTTTCGCAAAAAGGTCCAATAGGTGTAATTGTAGCATCAACCTGAGAGTCAACATGTATAGTTTCGGTGTCAGTATCGGAGCAAGCACCGTTAGTAACAACGTATTGGATTAGATGATCTCCCGGCCCTGCTAAAGCAGGATTGAAAGTATTACCGACAACACCTGTTCCTGCCCAAGTACCACCGGGAGTGGCAGCGTTCAAAGCAACAGCAGCATCAGTCTGACAGAAAGGACCAACGGGAGTAATTGTTGCATCAGGCATTGCATCTACCGAAATGTTTATTGTTGTGTCAACCTGGCAAAAACCATCGTTATAGCTATAATTTACAGAATGGACACCCGGACCTGCAAGTGAGGGACTAAAAGTTCCATTATTTGGATCTAAAATTCCTGTTCCTGACCAGGTTCCTCCTGAGGGGTCAGCAATAATATTTGTATTTGGATCGTTAACACAGAATGCTCCGGTATTACTGAATGAAATAACAGGAGGTACATGAACATTTACAGTTACAATATCAGTAGACGAACAAAGCGGTGCAAAATAAATATCATCAATAGCGAAATCATTTCCGTTAGCTATGGTATTTTGATTTACGATGCAAATTGTTATTGAAGTGTTAGATCCACTATTCCAGACTTCGTAGAATTCGTTCCATTGGCAAACTGTTGAGGTAGCGGAAAAAGGACTGCCTAATAGAACCCCATTAATTGAGAATTGTAAAACAGCCGGATTTGCGGGATGTACACTTGTTATCCAAGTTGCGAAAATATAGTCTGTATTTGGAATTACATGTATGTCCTGGCACCAAACAGGCTGATTTGCAGTTCTATTCCCATTAACTATCATAAAATTACCAGATCCAGTTGTATGGTCTCCGCAAGTAGCAAAATTTGGATGGTAATCATGCGGATTTGTTCCAATGTAATAATTTCCTTCTGGGATTAAATTTGGTGAATAATTGTATGCTGTATAAAATCCTGTGTTTCCTTGGGAAAAATCTCCGTTTACAATAACATTGCAAGAAACATCAAAACCTGTAACCACATATTGTGTAGTTGCATTTGGGCTTGCTATAGGATTAGGAATATTTGGATCATTTAATCCTTCTGTAGGTGACCAGGAATAAAACATTGCTCCTGATGCAAACAATTGAAGACTTTGACCAATACAAATATCTCCACCGCCGGAAGCCGTTATTGCTGGAGCATCGCAAACTTCAACAAAAATGTTTGCAGTATTTGTACAACCATGGATATCTGTGCCGGTAACGGTATAGGTTGTTGATACATTAGGATTTGCTGAAACTGTTGCCCCTGTTGTGGATGATAATCCGTCAGGAGGGCTCCAATTATAGGTTAATGCTCCGGATGCAGTTATTTCTACAGAGCTTTCTCTACAAATATAAGGGCTATTAGGTGTAAAACTAATTAGTGGATTTGGATAGGCATTAACAATAACATCAACGGTTTTATTTCCACATTGGTAAGAAATTGAATCATTAACAACCAAACTATAAGTTCCTGGGCTTGAGACATATAAGTTCTCGGCTGTACTTAGTAAAACACCTGTACCATTAGGGCCGCTATACCATTCATAAGTATATGGAGGAACTCCATTAGAAACATTTGATGTTAATAATAAGCCTCCATCACTAAGGCAATAAAATGCCGGATTAGGATTAACACTTACACTCAAAGTATCATAAAAATAAACCCTGACAGTATCGCACCATGTTATTCCGGATAAACAAGCAGAGCCCGTTGGTGTTCCGCAAATTTCATAATCAGCGTAAATAGGAAAACTTCCAAATGGTGTTACAATAGGATTCAAACAATCTGTGCAGCTTAAATATGCTAAATTAGCACCACCTCCTGAAATGTCAGTGATAGAGACTGTTCCAGGCAATATCCCTGTAATATTAATAGTAGCAGGACAAGTTTCAGTGGCAAAGTTAGGATCTGAAACAGATGGCTTTGGAATTGATGTAATTGCATAGGAATTAGCATTATTCCCCGGTTTACAAAATGTAAGAGTATATGTTACACCGCCTGTTAAACAAATTGGTTGACCAACAGGAACTGGAGGTCCGCAGTTGATTTGATAATACATCGAACCGGGAGGAACAGCTCCACTGGCAATTTCAAAATTCAAAGCAATTGCATCAGGATGCAAAGTAATACTAAATTCTATACATCTATCTGGATTACTGCTGCTACAACAAAGTTGATTTCTTACAACAGGAGGAGATATATAAGTCATGTCAGGATTTGTGGACAGGTCAACATTAAAAAAGGGAACTCCGGGATTACATACCCCCGACTGAGCCTTAGTTTTGTTTATAACAATAAATTGGAAACTTAAAGTTAAAAAAACTATTGCAATTATTTTCAGAGTAGTTTCTGTTTTAATCAATAATTTTAGAAACTCTCTATTTCCTTGATGTGATATATTGGTTTCCATATTGGTAAAATTTTATTGTCAATGCTTTTTTATTAATTTTGACGAAAAATTTTTAAAAAAGTTTGTTTTTTTGCATTTAAATTGACTTTGCTAATGAATTTAAAATGTATCTAAATAACTGATAAAATTATGTCAATAAAAATAAATAATGTAACTAAAATTTACGGCAAACAGAAAGCACTGGATAATGTAAGTTTTCAAGTTAATAGTGGAGAAATTGTTGGTTTTTTAGGACCCAACGGTGCAGGAAAGTCAACTTTAATGAAAATTATAACTTCATTTATTCCTCCTACAGAAGGAGATGTATATGTAAATGGGCTTAATGTCCTCGAACATCAAAAAGAAGTTAAAAAGTTGATAGGATATTTACCTGAACAAAATCCACTATATAATGAAATGTATATTGTAGAATTTTTGAATTTTGTTGCCGGTCTTTATAATATTAAAAACAGAGTTGAACGCATTGATAAAATAATCCAATTAACTGGATTGGAGCCGGAAATAGAAAAAAAAATAGGAGCTCTATCAAAAGGATTTAAACAAAGAGTTGGATTAGCTCAGGCAATAATTCACGATCCTAAAATATTAATTCTTGATGAACCAACATCCGGTCTTGATCCAAACCAAATTATTGAAATTAGAAATTTAATAAAAGAGTTAGGAAAAGAAAAAACAGTTTTGTTATCTACGCATATAATGCAAGAAGTAGATGCTATATGTGATAAAATAATAATAATAAGTAATGGGAAAATTATTGCAGACGACACAACTGAAAATATTCATAAAAATTTTAATAAAAATTCAATTGAATTGAAAGTTGAATTTTCTGAAAAAATTTCAATTGAAGAATTAAAGAAAATTCAAGGAATTCTGGAAATTGAGTTTTTGGGACTCAATACTTATCTTGTTCGAACAGATATTTCAAAAGACTTAAGAAAAGAAATTTTTGATTTTGCTGTAAAAAATAACAATCCTGTATTATCAATACAAGTTCAGGAAACTTCTTTAGAAAAAGTTTTCAATGAATTAACACGAAAATAAATTTTATGTATGATTATGATAAAATATTTAATCTTCTAATATTAAATGGCTATGAGTTTAAAACAGAGCAATACTTGCGTGATGGTTTTAATATTTTCAGAAAGAATATAGGAGGTTTTGTATTATTTTTTTCAATATATTTTGTATTAAATGTCTTTTTTCGACTTATTCCAAGTAATTATAGTATTCTATTAGGCAATTTTTTATATCCAATATTTTTTGCCGGTACAATATTGGTTGCTAATGAAATTCTAAAAGGCAATACTACTAAATTTATTGATTTTTTTAATGGGATTAAATATTATTTAACTTTGTTAATTCTGAATTTTTTTTCCGGAATAATTGTCGTGTTAGGATTAATATTTTTAATTATTCCGGGAATTTATCTTTGGGTTTCCTTTTATTTTGCTCCATATTTTGTGGTTTTCTTAGGATATGATTTTTGGCCGGCAATGATATTAAGCCAAAAAATTTTTTCAAAATATTGGTGGCAAGTCTTTGGGTTTTTAATAATAGTGAATTTAATAAATTTTTCCGGATTACTTTTATTTGGGTTTGGAATAATTTTTACAATTCCTTTATCATTGTGCATTACATTTGTCGCATTTGAAGATATTGTTGGAAGTGCAATAAGGAAGTATTCAGGTAATTTTGAAAATAATATCAATGAAAATTGAGCATAAATGTTTTAAGATTTTTATTATATTTTGCTTAACATTTATTTTGTTGGGCAATATTGAGATTCATAGTCAAATTTTCAAAAAAGATATTCACAAACTTGAAATTCCGAGAACTCTCAAAAATGAAGAAATAATTTGTCATACTTATTTCTGTTTTGTTTTTGATGATGATTATAAACAGTCAAAATGGGTAGCATATGTTTTAAAAAAGGAGATGACAGAAAGCAAATATTCGAGAAATGATAAATTTATGGAGGATCCAAAAGTAAAAAATGGAACAGCAACGAACAAAGATTATGAAAAATCCGGATATGATAGAGGACATTTGGTTCCGGCAGCAGATATGAGTTTTGATGAAATTTCTCTACATGAAAGTTTTTATTTTAGCAATGTCAGTCCTCAAATACCTCAATTTAACAGAGGAATATGGAAACAATTAGAAGCAGAGGTTAGAAATTACACAAAAACTTTAAACAAAATTTATGTTGTTACAGGTCCTATATTAAAAGATTTGAATAAAAGTGAATATAAGGTAATTGGAGAAAATAATATTGTAGTTCCGAATTATTTTTATAAAGCTATTTTATATGTTTCAGATACAACCATTCAAGCAATAGGATTTGTTTTACCAAATCAAAAAGCCGAAAAAAAATCGCTTTACTCTTATTCTTGTTCCATTGATGAATTGGAAATACTTTCAGGAATAGATTTTTTCTTTAAATTGCCCGATAAAATCGAAAAAAAGGTTGAACAAACTTTTGATACTCTGTTCTGGAAAAATTTAATTTATAAAACTTTCTAAAATATGAATGACCATGTTTTCATTGCTTTGCTAATAACTACAATAGCCGGATTGTCAACAGGTATTGGCGGGTTATTATCATTTTTTACAAAAAAAACCAATAAAAAATTTTTATCATTTTCGCTTGGCTTATCAGCCGGAGTTATGATATATATTTCATTTATGGAATTAATTCCAAACGCTAAAACATTTCTTGTCGAAAGTGAAGTTCCAAATTATGAATGGATTGTTGTTTTAGCTTTTTTTTGCGGAGTTTTATTGTCTTTATTTATTGATATGCTTGTTCCTGAGGCAGAGAATCCACATGAAATAAAGATGATAGAAAGTTTAAATGTAGATATTCAAAATTTTAAGCTGAAACGAATAGGTGTAATTACAGCAATTTCTATAACAATACACAATTTTCCTGAAGGTATAGCAACATTTATGTCAGCATATTCAGATATAAATATTGGATTATCGGTAGGTTTTGCAGTTGCAATACATAATATTCCGGAAGGAATAGCTGTTGCCATTCCTGTGTTTTTTGCAACTGCATCAAGAAAAAAATCTTTATTATGGTCTATTCTTTCGGGATTTGCAGAGCCAATAGGAGCAATGGCTGCATATTTGATACTTTTACCTTTTATTAGTAATTTAGTTTTGGGTGTTGTTTTTGCCGTAGTTGCCGGGATAATGATATTTATCTCGCTTGATGAATTAATACCGGGGCTCAAAAATATGGAAATAATCATTTACCGACTTACGGGGTATTGTCAGGTATGATTATAATGGCTTTTAGCTTATTATTACTAAATTAGGTTATGATATATATAAGGTTAAAATATCTGATAAATATATTTTTATTTACATTTTTTTTTATTCTTTTTAATTCTTGTGAAAATGATAGACGAGAACAAGTAAGTTTAAATATTGAAAAAATTAAGTTAGATAGTGATTTTAGAATAAACAAGATTATTTTTATCAATAATGAACTGGGTTTTTTATGCGGAGGTCATAAAAATAATAGTGGTTATATTTATAAAACAACTGATGGGGGAAAAACCTGGCAATTAAAATACAATTGCGATTCTCTGTCCATTCGTAATCTTTATTATGTTAGTGATAGTTTAGTTTTAGCTTGTGGGGACAGTATGTTACTAGTAAATTCCTTTAATGCAGGAGAGTCTTGGCAAGTTTACAAATTTGCAAATTTTCCTTTCGAAGCATATAGAGTTCCTTATAATGATGTTTATGTAAAAGATACTAAAAAAATTATACTTGCCGGAGGAGAGCACTTTGAGAAAGGCCTTCTATCAAAAACAGAAACCGGAAATTATCCATGGATACATGATTCTTACGATAATCAGTTTAATTCAATGCACTTTATTAACGAGTATGTGGGAATTATTTGCGGTTATGGTATTGCTTTAATAACAGAAGATGGTGGAAATACTTACAGGTATGTTGATTTGGGGTCCGACGATTTTGTTGATGTTGAGTTTGTAAATGGGAAAATTTATATACTTGGAAATTCTGGGATAATATATAAAAGTTCTGATTTAGGAAATAATTGGATTAAAGAAATTAATTTAAGTTCAAAAGGATATACCGACCATAGCATTGGTAATGAATTCAAAATTGCTGTAGGATTAGGAGGAAAAGCGTTTTTAAGTTATAATTATGATTTGAATTGGATGGAAATATCAAATATGCCAAAACAAGATTTCTATACTTGTTTTATAAGAAAAGATAATATAGTTTTTATTGGTAGCGACAAAGGAGAAATAGTTGTTTTGAATAGGATAAGGGAAAGATAAAATTTTTAATTTTATCTTAAATATCAAAATTGTGTGAAAAATATTTTACCTTTGCAAAAAACTTTGATATTAAAAATGGAGAATGCAAAAAAATACAAACGCAATGCTTGGAGTCCTAGAGTAATTTCCTTATATA
>ERZ795060.5438-NODE-5438-length-10149-cov-68.012285_pt1 | contig 10149 bp, 9 predicted proteins | sample MGYA00375144_ERZ795060 | MGnify/ENA primary metagenome ERZ795060 (study PRJEB30189, sample SAMN05720157) | activated sludge metagenome | isolation source: anaerobic digester from wastewater treatment plant | place: Japan | collected 2015-05-15 ... | reverse complement strand
AAAGGTAGCCGATTTGTTTTACAATGGCGATTACAATAAGGCAGCACGTGAAATTGGAAGGTTTAGCGCCGATATAGCCCTCAAAGGCATATATAAAATATTTGTTAGGATAAGTTCACCACAGTTTGTATTAAGTAGAGCATCAAGTATATTTTCCACTTACTACCAACCTGCCGACATTAAAGTGGTGGAAAGTTCCGATAAAAAAGCAGTACTTCAGCTTGAAAAATTCCATGTCGACGAAAAACTCATAATGGAGCGAATTGCAGGCTGGATTGAGCATACCCTTGAAATCACACTTAAATCACCCTTGAAGGTCGATGTGGAACAAATTGTAAACGGGAAGAACCTTACCGCTCGGATAACTGCCATGTGGCAATAGCTACAATAGTTATTGAATGAAACCTGATAATTGCTATATTTACAAAAAAAATAGCAATTATGCTGGGATTGGCAGCTAAAAGTTTGGTTCCGGTTCGCAAGGAACCCAATGAAACCACTGAGATGGTTAACCAACTACTTTTTGGCGAAAAGGTTACAATTCTTGAGAATTATAAGCAATGGTATAGAATTGAAAGCACCCTTGACAGCTACCCGGGATGGGTGGACTCCAGGCTAATTGATATTGTAGCAGACACTAGCAGCGAAAAGGAACTTACCAACTTTTCGGTTCTCTCATCACTGGCCGAGGCCATAAAGGTAGATGATAACTCAAGGTATTTACTTAGTCCAGGATCGATTCTTTACGGATATTCTGGAAAAAAATTCCACTTAAACGGCTCAAATTTTGAACTTACTGCCAATATTCCCTCTCTGCCCACTAATCCTTTGGATCATATAATCAAAACCGCCCAAGCATTTATAAACACCCCGTACCTATGGGGCGGCAAATCGATTTTCGGCATCGATTGTTCTGGCCTGGTTCAGGTTTGCTTCAGAACTGCCGGGGTATTCCTCCCACGCGATGCGTGGCAACAGGTTCAAAACGGCCAAACTGTTGAGTTTGTTGACCATGCCCAACCCGGCGATATTGCTTTCTTCGATAACGAAGAGGGACGTATAATCCATGTTGGTATTCTAATCAATCCCAATGAAATAGTACATAGCTCCGGTTACGTTCGAATTGATAAATTTGACCATCAAGGAATTTACAACCCGCAACTGGGCATATACACCCACAAGCTTAGGATTATTAAGCGGGTACTATAAGCCATAATGGAACGGAAGACAATGGCTTGGTGGGCCAAACGAAAGAAATCTAAAAGAATGTAATCCAATTGATTCCAATGCATTCTCTATGCAAGTCTGCATAATTATAGTTTTGCTTGACATTAAAACATATTTTTGGTATCTTTCAAAATCCGTTCTAAACTCAACCGTATGCTAAAACACCAACTTTTGATAGCCATTGCCATTATTGCATTTGCAATTTGGGTTGCTCTTAGAAAACGCGATCAAAAAAAATCGGACAACGAAGAGGACCCTGATAATGAATAGTTTAGCATGTATACCTACGAGTACCCCCGAATGCTTGTCACGGTCGATGCCGTAATTTTCAAGGTCGATATAAACTATAAGCCAACCCACCTTCTACTCATTGAACGTGGCAACGAACCCTACAAGGGACATTTCGCTTTACCTGGAGGCTTCCCAGATATTAAGGAACTACTAGCTGATGCCGCAGCTCGTGAGCTATTTGAGGAAACCGGGATTGCTGGGGTTGAGCTAAAACAGATTGGTGCATTCGATGATATTGATAGAGACCCACGCGATAGAAACATTGCCATTGCCTTTTGGGGAGTGGTAAGCGATGATAAAATTAGTCCGACTGCTGGCGATGACGCTGCAAAAGCCCAATGGTTTCCGCTTGATAATCTTCCCCCGCTGGCATTCGACCATTCAAAAATAGTTAAGGCAGCTCTTGGCTGCCTTAAGAGAGGTTTTCCAGAACAGTAAACTGCCTAAACTATCATTCCGGCACCTACTGTTACATTAGTGGCTTCATCAATAAGTATCAAACTTCCTGTAACACGGTTCTGGCGGTACGAGTCGTAAAACAATGGTTTGGTTGTGCGAATGGTAATGCAAGCAATATCATTCATCCCTACCGATTTGTCGTTGTAATCCTTTTCCAGGGTGTTGATGTTTATCTTGTACTTCACCTCCTTGACCATGCAGCGCAAATCGTTAGTGGTGTGCTTCAGGGCATACTTACCACCGGGAACCATGGGTTTATCGCCTAACCAACATATCATTAGCTCAATGTCCTGCCCCTGCTTAATGCCATTCTCCTCAGGAATAATCATACACCCTCTGGATACGTCCAAATCGTCCTCCAAAATAATTGTTCCGGATTGCGGAGCGGTAATTGAATCAAGGTGATCAGTCCAAAAATCGATACCCTTGATGGTAGTGGTAAAGCCCGAGGGTAAAACTTTAACCCTATCACCAACCCTAAATGTACCACTTGCCATCCGTCCGGCATAACCCCTGTAATCGTGGAACTCAATGGACTGTGGACGAATAACATACTGAACAGGGAATCGAGCATCGAGCTGATTATAATCATTTGAAATATACAGGTTCTCAAGCAGGTACATCAGTGTAGGGCCTTGATACCAATCCATATTCTTGGAACGGTCAACCACATTATCGCCTAGAAGAGCGCTAATGGGAATGAATCGGACATCGTGCAAATCGAGATGCGTTGCAAATTCATGGAACTTCTGCTGAATACTATCAAAAACATCCTGCTTAAAATCAACTAAATCCATTTTATTCACGCATACTATCACGTGAGGAATACGGAGAAGCGAGGCAATGTAAGCATGACGGATGGTTTGTTCAATCACGCCATGGCGGGCATCAACCAGGATAACGGCTGCATTTGCAGTTGAGGCACCGGTTACCATGTTGCGGGTATACTGTACGTGACCTGGAGTATCGGCAATAATGAACTTGCGCTTGGGGGTATGGAAATAACGGTATGCCACATCAATGGTTATACCCTGCTCGCGCTCGGCGCGCAGACCATCGGTTAGTAAGGCAAGATTGATATACTCTTCGCCTTTCTTTATACTTGCCCGTTCAATTGCTTCCAGCTGATCCTGAAAGATTGCCTTTGAATCGTATAGTAGTCGTCCAATCAGAGTGCTTTTGCCATCGTCAACACTGCCAGCAGTAGTAAACCGCAAAAGCTCCATATCTAGGTATGAACGTTCAATTACTTTATCTTCCATTGGAAAATGATTTAAAACTAAAAATAACCTTCAATTTTACGATCCTCCATGGCTGCCTCGGAGCGTTTATCGTCAGCACGACCGCCACGTTCAGTTACTCGCGTTGCAGCCACCTCACGAATAATATCCTCAACGCTACTTGCAACCGACTCAATAGCACCTGTGCAAGTGGCATCGCCAATGGTACGGAAACGAACAATCCGTTTTTCGGCTTTTTCGGTATCCTTCATCTTTAAGAAGGGAGTTTTGGCATAAAGCACACCATCGCGATCAAAAACCTCACGTTCGTGCGAGAAGTATAGCGAGGGTATAGCAATATTTTCCATAAGTATATATTGCCATACATCCATCTCGGTCCAGTTGCTAATTGGGAATACCCTAAAATGCTCACCCATATTCTTGCGACCATTAAAAAGGTTCCAGAGTTCAGGGCGTTGGTTTTTGGGATCCCACTGGCCAAACTCATCGCGATGCGAGAAGAAACGCTCCTTTGCCCTTGCCTTTTCCTCATCGCGACGCCCACCTCCCATGGCACAATCTATTTTTAATTCCTCAATGGCATCGAGCAGGGTAACGGTTTGCAACTTGTTTCGGCTGGCATTGTAACCGGTTTCCTCCACTACCCTACCCTTATCAATTGAGTCCTGCACGTATCTTACAATTAGCTGCACTCCGGTTTCCTGCACCAACCAATCCCGAAAATCTAGTGTTTCCTGAAAGTTATGGCCGGTATCGATGTGCATTAGGGGGAAGGGAACCTTTGCGGGATAAAAAGCCTTGCGGGCTAGATGAAACATCACTATGGAATCCTTTCCACCGCTGAAAAGCATCACAGGGTTTTCAAACTGTGAAACCACCTCGCGAATAACAAACACTCCTTCCGATTCAAGTTCGCGTAAGTGGTTAATTGGCACTTTATTACTCATATCAAAATCCTTTTAATTACTTCAATTTTAGCAACTTGAGAGATTACATCAGGTAACCCTTAACATGCTTGCCTACTTGGTGTTTTTCCCTAAACAATATTCCTATAGCTTTTCATTTGCCTCTATCGCTTTCAACACCCTATAAGCATGGCAAAGATACACCATAGGGTAGTATGAAATGATTGTTATTTATCAACCCATCGCAGGAAATGGTCGTAGAGAATGTCAGCAGCTTCACCCTCACTTAATTCGGCAGTATTTAAGCGCAAGCTGGGATTCATAGGTGCCTCGTAGCTGTCGGATATCCCGGTGAAGTTTGGAAGCGAACCGTTAATTGCTTTGCTGTAGTTTCCCTTGATATCACGCGACTGACAAACCTCTACTGGGGCATCGGTAAATACCTCAAAGAAGTTTTTTGAGCCAACAATTGACCTTGCCATTTCGCGCATTGATATCAGTGGTGAAACGAAACAACAGATGGTTACAACTCCCTGTGAATTAAGTAATGCTGCCATATTGGCCACCCTACGTATGTTCTCCGTTCTATCGGCTGGGCTGAATCCCAAATCGCTACATAAACCCTTTCGAACCTCATCGCCATCGAGCAGCACCACAGGAATTTTAAGCTGATTAATACGGCCTTGTAGTGCTTTCCCTAGTGTTGTTTTTCCTGAAGCGGGTAACCCTGTTATCCAGACTGTGATAGGATGCTTATAACTCATGAAAACTACCTCATATCAATAACTTCAACCCCTTTGTGCTTTTCCACATCAAATTTGAACCGATCGTCACGTAAAGGAACGTTTGATTTGAAGTTTTTAATTTGAATGATGTAGTTATTGCCATCCTTACCCTGGTAACGAATAAGGTATGGTTCAAGGGTGTTTGCATCGAACTGCAACTTAACCGATGAGTAAGGTAAATTCAGGTCGCGTGGGAAAAAATCAACCTCATGCAAAACCCTGTTCTTTGATTTCTGCTGCCCGATATACTTATACTTGAAGTTCTTGTCGTAATCCTTAAAAAGCTTCATTGGATCGTCCAAAAAGCTATTCTCCTTAATATTCATCTTTGAAATGGTAACCTCTTTTGCCTCCTTAATGTATTGCCATTTGGTTTGACCATCGGAAAATACTTCCATGCCCATTAGGTCGAGGTAAAACATTTTACCCTTAGCCAGTATCTTACCCTGATGGGTATCGGTAATGCGTTCCTGGAGGTTTTCAAGTGTAAAGCTAAATGTTGCGGAAAGCGATTTAATTTCCTGCATTTTGTTACTAAAACTCCTAACAATTCCATCGGGGTTTACCTCTTGACTAAAGAGAGTAAGCGACGATGAAATAAACAGCAAACTCAGAATTTGTTTCATTGATAAAAGAATTTATTCGTGCAAAAATACAAAATTAGAAACTAATCTACGGATAAAGTGTTCAAAATACGTTCCAAAGACACCTCGTCAACAATTAAAACCTGTCGGGGTTTGCCACCGTCGGCAGGGCCAACAATTCCTGCAGCTTCCAGCTGATCCATAATGCGTCCGGCACGGTTATACCCAATGGAAAATTTGCGTTGGATAAGGGATGTTGAACCCGACTGGGTTTGCACCACAAGGCGAGCGGCATCCTCAAACAGTTCATCACGTTTCCGCAGGTCTACATCAACTGGGCCATCCTGACCCTCAGGAACATACTCGGGTAGCTCATAGGCATGAGGATATCCGGGCTGGTTACCTATAAAGTCGGTAATCCTCTCAATTTCAGGGATATCAACAAAGGCACATTGCACCCTAACCAAATCGCTTCCGGCAGACACTAACATATCGCCGCGGCCTATTAGGTTATTTGCACCTGGCGTATCGAGAATGGTTCGTGAATCGACCATTGACGACACCCTGAAAGCAATACGTGCCGGGAAGTTTGCCTTAATAACACCCGTAATGATGTTGGTTGATGGACGTTGCGTAGCAATGATTAGGTGAATACCAATGGCGCGTGCTTTTTGGGCAAGGCGCCCAAGGGGCATCTCAATTTCACGCCCCGCTGTCATAATTAAATCGGCAAACTCATCAATAATAACCACTATGTAAGGCAAATACCTATGGCCGTTGTTAGGATTGAGCCTGCGAGCCACAAACTTCTGATTATACTCCTTTATTGTTCGAACCTTAGCCAGGTTTAGAAGCTTATACCGATCCTCCATCTCAACGCTTAGCGAGTTCAGGGTGTAGATAACCTTTTGGGTATCGGTAATAATGGCCTCAGGAGAATCGGGTAACTTGGCTAGGAAATGGCGTTCGAGCTTGTTGTACAGGGTTAGCTCTACCATCTTGGGGTCAACAAGAACGAACTTTATTTCAGCTGGATGCTTCTTGTAAAGTAACGACGTGATAATTGCGTTAAGCCCTACCGATTTACCCTGCCCGGTTGCACCTGCAACAAGCAGGTGGGGTAACTTGGTAAGATCCAGCATAAAAATCTCGTTCGAAATGGTTTTACCCAATGCTATAGCCAAATCGTATTTACACTCCTGGAACTTTTGCGACTTGATAATTGAGTGCATTGACACCACCTCGGGGTTTTGGTTGGGCACCTCAATGCCAATTGTTCCCTTTCCGGGAATTGGGGCAATTATTCGTATTCCCAGTGCCGAAAGGCTAAGCGCAATATCATCCTCTAAACTCTTAATCTTGCTGATCCTAACACCTGGGGCAGGAACAATCTCGTAAAGAGTAACAGTTGGGCCAATGGTAGCCTTAATCTTATCTATCTGAATTTTATAGTGCGAAAGGGTTTCTACAATCTTGTTCTTGTTTTCAACCAGCATTTCATTGGTTACTGGCGATTCAGTATTCTTGTAATCCTCCAGTAGTTCAATTAATGGTTTTTGATAGCTTGAAAGTTCAAGCGTGGGATCGTAAAGTTCCTGTTCGTTAATATCGGATATGGCTAGCTCTTTCTCCTCGTTTCGCTCAATGGTAAAGTTATCCTCAATGGTTGATTCTGTTACAGTTTTAGTCTCCCTACCATCGTATTCATCCTGTACGTCCAGGTCAAGTTCATCATCTAAGTCGTCAATCTCATCAGTATCATCAAATTCATCAACCTTTTCTTTTATCCTTTCATTTGAGATATCAACAGGAGCAACTTCAACTATTGCCTGCTTAAAATCTTCTTCGCCATGCTTTTCGGATTGAGATTCTTTTTGCTTGCCCTTAACCACAAAATTTCTCAAAGAACCGAAAAGAAAGAATGTGCCACTCTGAAAGTGATAAAGCGATTTAGGCATTACGTATATAATATAGGCAATAAGTGCTATTAGAACCAGAAAGGCCGCACCAACCTTACCTATGACTGTCGATAACCATTCCGAGACAAATAAACCATGCGCCCCGCCGAGTCCACTTCCTAGGTATCCGCCTAATTCCTTGAATAAAAAACCTAAAGTAAGCGAGCCAACCAGTATCCCCAGCAAAACCTTAAAAATAAATTTTGTAACACGTCCCCTAATGAACTTAAGCAGCTTAAGGCCCAAAACCATGAAAATTAAAGGGAATGCCAAGGCTGTTATGCCAAACCAATGATTTATAAACTGGTTTGAAAGTGAAGCGCCAAGTTTTCCACCCCAGTTGCCAATCTTTTGTTCAGTTGATGAGAATATTGAAACCCACTCAATGCTTTGATCAACCTTCCAGGTGAACAGAAATGATAAGAACGAAAGGAAAATATAAACGCCCAAAAGGATTAGGAAAAGACCTACGGTAAACCTAATCCTTTCATCCTTGAAAAGCGAATCGTTGCTAACATCCTTACTGTCCGAGTCTTCAACATCGGTACCCTTATCCTTCCTAGCCATAATGCATAATCAATATAAAACGATGTAAAATTAACCTGTATTTGTAAAAAATAGAAACCTTACTGCTGAAGTAAATAGATTAAATCCGTCATGGTTTGAAAATCAACCTTTTTGTAATCCTTTGGGATTTTAAACGCATCATTATTGATATTTTCCTTGGCTACATTACGTGCCCTGAGCCTCATTTCAAGATTATTGAACCTCAAGTTAAAACCAAGCATAACCCCATCAATGTTTTCGAAAGGAGTATTCAGGTTTGGATTGTCAATTGCAATTTGTTTGGTGTAAATAATCTCAAACCTATTATCAGGGTTGTCGGCAAAGTATCCCATTACGCTCTTGCATTTATAGCCAATATAATCGCAATCTCTAACCAAAGTATCAATATTAACCTTTGGAATTCGAGCATAAAGCGCGGGGTAATGCCCGTTGGTGTATGGTTCACTGTGGTAAAGTTTCTTGTTAAAAACCTTTAGCAAAGTAGTAAACTCCTTTTTTGATGGTTGGCTAATAATTGAAATTGTTATAGCCCCTGAGAGCCCATCGATGGTGTTAATGGTGTTGTTATTGCAAAAACGAACAACCAGTGAGCTGGGCAATATTTTTTTGTCGATTCTACTGAGAGTTAATGTATCGTATTCAATGTCGTATTCAATTCGTCCTTCACTTATTTCCTTTGGGCTTTTTGATATACAGCTGCTTAATGAGAATAAAATCACAGCCACGCCAACAAGTTGGTATACACTTCTGTTCATCAACACCTTAGTTCAAATTATTAAATCATAAAAATAGAAAATGTTTTTGTGGTATGCAAAAGTTTGAGGGGCGTAATAGTTATGGTAAAACCCTGATCAGCCATCAAACATGTTATTAAACATACATATAAACCATTGAGTGATAGTTTTACATCACGTGTATTTTTATTAGGATTGCAAAAAATAGTTAGTTTTGTAACTTCAAAGTAAAAAATTTAATTTACTGTTTATGAGCAAATTAGCAGTTGTAGCATTAGGCGGAAACGCCCTCTTGCGTGGAAATCAGGTGGGTACCATCGATGAGCAAGAACAGAATACCACCGATACCCTTGAGAATCTAGTTTACTTAATAAAGGAAGGGTATAACCTTGTAATCAGCCATGGGAACGGTCCACAGGTTGGAAATATCCTCATGCGAAACGATGCTGGCGAGCAGCTCTATGGCATTCCTCAAATGCCTCTTGATATTTGCGTTGCCGATTCGCAGGGGGGAATTGGTTACATGATTGAGCGCATGCTTAGGAATGTATTGCGCAAACATGGTATTGACCGTGAAGTATGTTGCCTGGTAACGCCGGTAATCGTTGATCACGACGACCCTGCCTTTACCAACCCCACAAAACGTGTAGGTCGTATTTACGACAAGGCTCAAGCCGACGCTCTGGCTGCTGAAAAGGGTTGGATATTTAAGGAAGAGGTTAAGGATACAGGAAGCGGTTGGCGCAGGGTAGTTCCCTCGCCTAAGCCCAAAGGGATTCTAAACATCAAGGTAATCGATCAACTTGTTCGTCAGGGTATTATTGTTATTGCCTCAGGCGGAGGCGGTGTACCGGTTTATATTGACGAGGAGAAGAATGTTAGACCAGCCGAAGCGGTAATTGATAAGGATCTGGCATCGGCGCTTATGGCAGCCGAAATTAAAGCCGATGAATTTTACATCCTAACCGATGTTCCATTCGTGTATCTTAACTACAAAAAGCCGAACGAGCAGAAACTTGAGTTCCTCAACTATGCCGATACCATGAAATACCTTGAACAGGGAATGTTTGGTGAGGGTAACATGGCTCCAAAAATTAAAGCATGTTTGGACTTTATAAAGCGCGGTGGCAAAATGAGCGTGATTACCGAAGCCACCAAGCTTGAGGATATGTCATATGGTACCAAAATTACAATGGAGTACGAAGATTAATCAATAAACCATAAAAAACTAAAAGCTATGTCGTTCAACTTACGTAACCGCAGCTTTTTAAAGCTGCTCGATTTCACACCAAAGGAAATCCAATTCTTGCTCGACCTTTCAGCTGATCTAAAAAAGGCAAAGTATGCCGGAACCGAGCAGCAAAGGCTCAAGGGTAAAAACATCGTTATCCTTTTTGA
>ERZ795060.5436-NODE-5436-length-10160-cov-4.414844_pt1 | contig 10160 bp, 3 predicted proteins | sample MGYA00375144_ERZ795060 | MGnify/ENA primary metagenome ERZ795060 (study PRJEB30189, sample SAMN05720157) | activated sludge metagenome | isolation source: anaerobic digester from wastewater treatment plant | place: Japan | collected 2015-05-15 ... | reverse complement strand
CGGTTTTTTTGGTAAGATACTCTCAATAAAGGGAGATTTTGGGTATTGGGTTTTTGAAGGCGACATTGTTCCTGCGCAGCGTCCATCGTGGAATTACCGCAAGGAAGATGGCGGTGGAATGATTCTCGATATGTTTCCGCATTGGAGATATGTTCTTGATAATTTGTTTGGAGAAGTAAAGTCTCTTGCTTGTATTGGGGCAACTCATATTGCGCAACGAAAGGACGAGAATGGGAAGACATATAAGTGTACTGCAGATGACGCAGCATATGCAATTTTTGAGCTTGAAGGTGGGATAATTGCCCACTTCTTCTCTTCATGGTGTACGAGAGTTAGAAAAGATGATCTCCTTACTATACAAGTTGATGGTAGTGATGGTTCTGCTGTGGTTGGATTGCGGAAATGTTGGATACAATCGAAATTTACAACTCCTAAGCCTATCTGGAATCCTGAAGAAGAGCAGAAAATTGACTTTTTCTCCAATTGGCAGGAAGTTCCAGATAATATTCAGTATGATAATGCATTTAAGGTACAGTGGGAATTATTCTTAAGGCACGTCTGTCTAAACGAATCTTTTAAATGGAATTTACGTGAAGGAGCTAAAGGGACACAACTTGCTGAACTTGGATATCAAGCATGGAAAGAAAGGCGCTGGATTGAGGTACCAAAAATTTAATTCAAATTCAGGAAATTTATTTTTACATAATTCCATTCTAATTTAGTTCGATTTACAAGGAAGGAATTGCCTATAAAATTAGATTTATTCCGTATCGCCTCGTAAAAAAAGTAATGTTGAAAGAAAAAAGTCTTGTTTTTTTTAAAAACTCATTTCTGCTTATTGTAGCTGGTTTATTTTATAAAGCCTGAATTTTGTGCTTTAATCAGTCAAAAGATTATAGATATAAAAATATAAAGATGTTATGAATTGCACAGATATCATTTTTTATTTTTCGGATTTCTGACTGATTGAACCTGCGAAAGGATGGGCAATTTTGGGGCAATATTTTGCAGTGAAAGGGTCTGGAGTAGTAGTTACCACACTGTGGCGTCTTTTTCTGCGTCACCTTACCGCACTGACCAAATGTAAGATGCAGGTTAAATGTGATGTGTCTCGTATCCTTCTTTATTAATGCAGTTATGTAGTAACTTGAGTTACTTTTGAAAGAGAAAATTTATTTTTTTATTTTAGGAAAGCCCCTATATTTATGGCAGATAAAAATAGCCGAACAGATATTTGTCGCTTCGAGGTTTTCTATTTTTCAGTTTTTCATCGGGTTTCCAGTTTTTTTCTAAGAGAATTGCAGTAGTAAAGATGGTTGATGACATTGTTTCGTGGATGGTGAATTCACATTGTCCGGTATTTAAAGCTGGATGGCATGACCATGCTCTGAAGAAAGGAACATTTTTATTTACTTCTTTTATAAAACTTACTTTATTTTCTCCTTTTTTATTTTCCCAGATGAGCTCTCTTCCCTTATAATGCATTGGAGGAGCACCTGTTATTCCGTAAATAGTTATGCCCGGCACGGGATCCATTATTTCGTCATTTTCGCTGTTTGCGTGTTGAATATCGATAGGGTAGACAAATCCGATTCCGGTAGTCCATGACATCCCGAGAGGGTTAGCTCCTAACATAAAATCAGCATTTGCTATAATTGCATCAAGATATTTTTTGTCTCCTGATATTTTGTAAGCAATTGCCAGTGCTCTATTAAAGTTTGTCATACAAGAAGCTCCCCATCCTGCCCAATAATTTTGATATCTTGGCCATGTATTTTTATATGGATTTTGATTTAGGTTTTTATATAGGTTTTCTGCGATATTGAGGTAAAAATTTCTCCATTCCTGAACAATTTCATCAGGTAAGATACCATTTCCTTTTATTGCAATATCTGATAGTGTCCACGCTGAAAAATCTTTATGAGAGAATCTATAATCAAAAGGCCTTTTTGTTTTCTTTAATAAGTCCGGGATTCCATTTAGATAGTTCTTGTCTCCTGTTAGTTTAAAGAGTTGCATTTTTGCATGGATAAGGTACGGTATATTATATTCATCTTTTTCTTCCCATTCGAAAGTGTAAGCTTCACCTTTGCCTCTATTTTTTTTGGCATGAATAATTATCTTCCCAAGAGAATTTTCTGGATTAATTCCGAATTCATATGCCTTTTTAGCGCTTTCTGCGTATTTTTCAGATTTTTTTTCATCGAAATTCCGAATATTATATGCCAATTGTGCTGCGGCAGCGGCATAACAGAGAGAGTTCCACCTTGTTCTACGAGAAAAAGTATACGGATAATTGGGATCATCGTAATCTGGATGGGTGGATGTTTCAATGTATCCCGATATGCCGCCTTTACTGTCCATGCTTTTGAGCCAACAGTCAATTCCAAAACTTGCTTCATCAAGGATATCTGGTATTTTATTCCCTGATTCAGGAATATTTAATTGATCATCGGTAAATTTTTCTGGATCAAATTCATACGCATTGAGTAAATCAAAGACGCAAACGTAGTGATGTTCATTTCTATCCCAATCTGCTGCGTCATACCAGCCTCCTACAACGTTCTTAGTTTCTTTACTTAAATCCGTTGTTGCACCAATTACATCAAAATGGCTATATCCTTTTGGGGGTTCAGATTGAATAGGGAAAGAAATATTTTCGCTTTCATAAATAGTATCATGCATTTTCGATTTTGGTCTGGTCCATGCAGTAAATTGCCTCTCAAGGGCGAAGGCAGCTCTTTGATGGAATAAACCGCGAGTTGCAGTATAAAATGCTTCACCGTATGCATTTTTTCCTATTTTAAAAGGCCATGAACGTCCCACACCAGGAATTGAAATGAAGAAGACGCCTTCTTTTTTCAAGTCTGAAAAATCGATGAGATAGACATCTTCTCCGTACATTGATGGCCGTTCATTTTTTTGATTTTCAGAATTTTTATTATTTGATGGTTTTTCAGAAAAACGGGGATTTTTTTCTATGAGTTTAATTTCTCCCTTGAAAACGTCTTTTCCATCTTCAACATCAACTATGGAAAAATTATTTATTTTTGAAAAATCGACAGGTCCGAATTCGTATGTAAATGCTCCTAAATATGCGAATTTCGCAAAATCTTTAAGATAACCGGCTTGATTAATTTTTATAGCCCATGATATTGTTGATTTGTCGTCGAATTTTATTTCTGCTTCTCCTCGATTTGCAACTTTTATTTTGTAATTTTTGCCATTTTGCATTTCGTAGGGTAGTTTCATGTAGATATAATGAGCGTAGTCGACTTCATGCATTCCTTTTATTCTTGTAGCGCCGAGTGAGATGAACACTCTTGTAATATATGCAGGTGTTAATGTATCCTTATAATTCTTATCATCGTTACTTGAAATTGTAAAATTGTCCTTATTATCGAGTTCTCTTTCATTAGATTCTTCTCTGGCTTGAGCAAGGAATTGTTCATGAATTTTGCCTGGTAATTTAAAGGCAGTCCAGTTTGGTTTCCCTTCCTTTTTGCTCTTTTCCCAATCATCTATTGCTTTGTAGAGTTGTCCATTTGACAATTCATTTATTTTATCCGCGAGGTTTGGCAAATCATAAATTACGACAACTATCCATGAGGAAGATAGTACTTTCAAGTCTTTTACTTCACCTGTGCAAGTAGGAGTAGCAAAAGGAAATTTTCCGATTAATTCTTGTGGAATATCATCAGTTTCAATATTATTTTTTGTTGAGATATCTTTTGCATACAAAGAGCAGAGCGATAAGGTTACAATTACGGCGGTCATAAAAAGGACATTTTTTTTTCTCATTTTTTTCTCCCTATTTTTTATTTATTTACCATATATTTTCTAATAATTTTAGCTCTGGATTATTAGGATTTTCACCAGGAAATAACATAATAGCATTTCCAGCTTTTGTTTTTATAATTTTATTTTTTAACGGATCAAGATGGGGGTATGAGCTATGATTTTTTATATCCGAAACTTTGGATAAATCTATTTTTTCAAGAGATATGAATATATCTGATGTTTTAGAGCGTGACCATGGTGCTAAAATGCCAATTGCAATTAATTTTGAAGGTGGAAGATAATTTTGTTCCTTTAGGTATTTTCCCATGGAATCTGATAGATAAATGGGAGCAAAATCAATTAAGGGTATTGTTAAATAGTTCCAATTAGATATAGGTAAAAATCTTCTTGCGTGAAAAATGCCTATTGAAAGATTAGTTAAGGTTTTAAGTCTATCATATGCTATATTATAATCATAGCCAGTATATTTTTCTGTCTTCCATTCTGGATTAGGGGCAAAGAGTTCCCAGTTGAAAGTATCAGGACTTTCTGTCGAGAGAAGTATAAAATCCAGAGGTTGAGATTTTATATTTGGCAATAAATAATTTTCTTGATTTGTGTCTATTTTGATTTTAAATGAAAGTGCATTTCCAGAACTTTCATCTGTATAAACTTTTACTGCGAAAAATTTTACCTCTTCAATGCATGGTGCATTGACTTTTAGAATTTTCTTTTCATTTTCTTCAACTACAGAAAGTTCTGGAGGCAAATGTGTAATTTTGACTTTTCTAGTCCATGAATTTTCAAAAGTTTTCATGCTATTGTCGCCCCCAGAAAGTACAGTAAAAACGTTTTTAATGGAGGATGGAGAATCAAAGTTTATGAGAGTAGAGATTAGTTCTAATTCAGAATCATTCATGTCGGGAAACTTTTTACCTATTCCTGTGGAAATTACTTTTATCTCCTTTATCAATATTTCCCCAAAACTTCCTTTAAAAATAACTATTGAAGTTGGTTCTTGAGCCCAACGATTATAATATATTATATGGGCATTACTACTAAATTCGGCTCTTCGGTAGTTTCGTATGAGTCCTTCGTGCAGAGAGAAATTTATAGTTTGCCATTTGGTGTTTTCTTTCAAGAGAATGGGTCTTGCAAAAGCATCACTATTTCCATAATAGGCTGTAGGCCCACCTACTGAAAGGATAAATTCTCCATGTAAAACTTTTACATTCATTCTTATTATATCTGCATCTGGGGGAAAGTATTTTTTCCCCAGGGAGAAAACGTTAGCATTTGTTTTTTTCCATGGAAAATCTTTTGATATTTTTAATCTGAGAAGTAGTTCATTAGAGTTTTCCGCTTTTTCGATATTGTAGGAACTAAATCTGAATGCGTTATTTTTTTCGTCGTTTGTCCAATTCCAAAAAGAAAGATGTTTTTCTGAAAAAATCCTCCATGTTTCAAAGTCTTTTTCTGTTGAAATTATATTTTCCATGGAAAACAACGTGAAATTTGAAAAGGAAAAATATGTACAACCAACAGAGCAAAAGTATAATATAATTTTTTTAATAGTTTTCATATTTGAAAATTTATTCTTCATGTATTTTGAGATATCTACCGACTCTTGGATTTAGGTGAATGTCAAATTCATACCAATTTAAATTTTCTGTCTTTTTTAATTTGAATTCTTCATTTGTTGCCATGTCTACGATAGAATTTAAATTCTTCGTTAATTTTATCTTTATTTTTGCGTTGATAATCTTCTTACAGTGTGAAAAAAGGAGAAAATACATTTTACCTTCTTTTTGAACTATTTCTTTCCAGACATATAAGTTATTACTGTCAATCCGATTGGATTGGATTCCAAGATGATTGCATAATTTCAATAAAGTGTGTTCTCTTAAATAAGGAACTTCTTCATAATTTAGAGCTTTATCAAAAGATTCTCCAGAATTATCATAACCGGCAAGAAATACCGCGCCTTTGCCGTATTTTTTTTCTATCAGTAACGGGTATCCTTGAGAGTCTTTTAAGATAATATTGCCATCGGCTATTACTTCAAAAGCTTTGCCTGACATTTTACCTCTGCCGAAAGAATCAGGGAAGATAATATTTCTTATTTTTCTATTTTTATATTTTACTTTTTCAAGTGCGAAAACCTGCCTTAGAAAAGTTCTCTGGACACCTGTTTTGTAAATTTTGCATGTTTCTGGGAAAATAAGTAAATTAAGTCCTTTCTCAACGCTTAATTTAAGTAGCCAGTACCATTCTTCGTCATCAGGAACTAATCTTCCTCCACCACCGCCTGTAACGGTTTTAAGAATTTCATCGTTGGATGGTAAAGTTAAAAGTTTGTAGCAGGAAAAATCAAATCTGCACTGTTTGGAAAGCAAGTCAACAGGAAAGTCGAATCTGCTTGCCACATGTGCCAGAGAGGTGAAGTTATTCCATCTAAGATCATCAATAACTGCGAGTTCTGATTTGAATCTTTTTGCACCCGTAAGGGTATGTCTGATATATCCAATTTTTGCTATATCCTCTCCATAAACTCCGAGATCTGCTCCTGGTATTGTAAAATAATCTGCCCCAAGGCGGACAGACTGAAAAAGGGCTTCATCATATTGGCGATAATCTCCACCAACTTGCCATGGTTCTCCCCCCCAGATTTTACCGAAGTTATGACATTTTGTATATTTTGGAGGGAAAATTTTTTCTTCAAGGAAGTGTTTTGCTTTTGCTTCATAGAAGTAAGTGCTCAAATCTGCAATTGAACCGAGTCCGTGTCCGGGAAGGTCTGGTGGGAGTTTTTCAGGGGCATATTTTCTGATAATGCTGTGAGCTTCTTCTATACCTTTACGAATGGTCCAGGTTCTGAAGTCAAGATATACGGAGAATGCGTTTTTTTCTTCAGAGAATGGAACTGGAATTTGATTATAATTTGTGAAGTTTTTGGAGAAAAGGATATTGCATTTTTCGATAGACCATTCGAGCTCATTTTTTAAGTAAGAAACGAATGCTTTACGTTCTTGTGGCGAGTAATCAAATATTGTATTATCTCCGCCGTAATAATGATAAGAATATGGAAAATCTGAATTACCAAAATCGAATATAAATTTTTGAAGAGCTTTTACTTTTGCATAGCGTTTTGTTAGATGGGTAAGCATGTTAAAGTAATGTTCACGATAAAATTGACTCCATAATGTTGGGAAATTACCTTTTCTGCCAAAACGGTCTATTGCAGGTTCCTTGAGAGTCCATTTTGGAATGCCTGCATCGGATAAACCGGAGCCATATACTGTAGGGAATACCCAGAATTGAATTAGAAAATTTTCTTTTTCTGCGAATTTCGCAAGCTGATCAGTTTTGCGCCAATCATATTTTTTAGGAGCAGGTTCGATATCTTCCCATGGAATATTTGCTCTTATATAACGGCATCCTCGTTTTATCATTTCACTACAGAAAAATTTGAATTCATCAGGGATTTTTGTTTCGTTAAATGCCCAATATGTTGAAAAACCATAAACGGGTTTTTGTTTAATTCTTCTTAATCTGTCCATCCATATATCAGATTTGTCAATTGTTATATTTGTTTTTTTGGGAGATGGTGTCAACCATTTTATGAGTTTTAGCACGACATTATTGATATCTTTCCATTTTCTTGTGAGAAGTCCAGGATCGTATTTCCAATAAAATTTATATGCTCCGCAGGCATTTTCTCGAGGTTCTCCTCCGTTAAAGCCAATCATAGCGAATTTCGCACCATAGAATTTTTTGCATTTTCGTTCTATTGCAACTATGGAGGTTGACTTTTCAGCATGACTTGAGCTTTCAACTTTGAGGAGGGGATAGGTAATGTCTGGGGGAAATGCTGTTACTCTTAGACAATGGAAATTTTCCCCATTAAAAAAATTTATATCATTGAGATTTCCGATTATTGAATGTCCCTTTTCTGTGAGTCCTTTTATTCCCGGTTTATCCGCACTTATAGAAACATCATCATAAGAACGGGTAAGGTGGAATTTATATGCAAACATATTACGAAGCGGATACCATTTTCCCCTATGTGGCAAATCGCCTAAAAAGAATAAGGAGCCTCCGTTTGAATGAAAGCGTATTAAGGCATCGAGTGATTTTTGAGAAAATTCCCCATCAATGTATGGTAAAATGAGTATTCCTGTATCTGAGGATAGTTTATTTATTTTTCTCTCTGAAACTAATTCATATTTGAGATGATTTTCTGAAAGAAGTTTTACAATGTCATCTGCATTATAATCAGGTGGAGCCAAAAAAGCATTGTCCTTAAAAATAGCAATTTTCATTTTTTTATCCCTCTCTTTTGACAGGGTTTTTCTATTTTTTTCCGACAGCATACATAAATGCATATGCTACTGCCGCTTCAGCAATCATATTAGGGGTATGTTCATTCATTCCAGGGTCATAGCGATTTCCAGCATATTGTTCTGCAATAGGCCAGTTTTTCATTGGCGGTTGGAAAGACCGTTGTGAGAAGCCGTGTATTCCTTTACTCTGATTCTTGAAGGCCGTTGGTCCGCCCGGGACAAGTCCCGGGACGACGTCTGCTATTCCGCGTCCGTCCGCCATGAACCATGAATCGTGGTGAAGAACTTGAGTTACACGTTTCGTTCCGAGTCCGCTCACCCATACCATATTGAGAGGGTTTCCGCCTAATGTCCATGCGCAAGATGATGCTATAGCCTCGATATACTGGGGGTCTTTTTTTGCCGCGTATCCTGCGATTAATTCATCAACATCCGGAATGGAGCCGAGTCCCCAATTCATTGGCCGCCATAGATTTCCAGAGAATCTGAATGCTCTTTTTTCCGCAGTAGCCACCCATTCATCGGCTTGTTTTACGAGGGCTGCAACGATTAACTCGCGGAGTTTTTTATCGGTTTTTTCCTGTGGAACACAGGCAACATAGCTATAAGCGCCTGCTTGCTGGTCATGTTTTTTGTATTCTTTTACTGAAGATGCAGGATTTCTTGTCCATACTGAAGTAATTTTGAATATGTCATGATAACTTTCTTTTTCTGTGGTGGCGAATAGCTCTGCTGCAACTGCATTGCGTTGGTCATTGTATTTCTCTCCGCCATTTTTTTCTGCCCATTCAAAGGCTTTTTCGGCGGCCTTCAGATATTCTTCCGCATCTTTTGACTTTTTAAAATTTTTCAGTGCCCGTGAGAGTTTTGAGGCGCTCCATGCGAATAAGTAGCTGCTTAGTGGGTCGGCAGCATAAGCGTATAAATGGAGGGGGTCATTCCATGACTGTGTGCCAGGAACAGGATGATTTTCACTTTCGATTCCGCCCTTTATCCCGCCATCGGGCTCTTGACCACGTTTGAAGAAATCCAGACACCATTTGGCTTCGTCGATAATATCCGGTATTCCATTTCCTGATTCTGGGATATTTAGCTCTCCATCTTTAAATACTCCAGGAAAAAGCATTGTTACATCAATCAGATAAGACGCTGCATACATATGTTGTGAGCGTCTATCCCAATCTCCCGCATCATGCCATCCTCCCCAGAACTGCAGATTTTTGCCAGTTGTCCTTTTTGGCAATTCCTGGAACTGATTCAAAGTTCCCCAGCCCATACTACATTCGGTGAGTGGTAAATTTGTTTCCTCTATTTTCTTGCCATCAGCCGGATGATGACAACGGTTGCGCGCCCATTCAATTCCTGCATGTTTTGGTTCAAGAACACAACCGCATCGCTGGTAATACAAACCTTTAACTGTTGTTTTATATGCATTGGCAAACACATCATTTCCAATTTTGAATGGGAAACTGCATCCTATACCAGGTATTACAGCGCGATGCTCTCCTGGGGTACGTAGGTCGCTGAAATCGAATTCATAAAGATCGCAACCTTGAAAATTATTTTTATAAGCATCATCACCAGTTTCATCAGCTCTTCTTCTGAGAACTAATCTGCCTTTATAAGCTGAATTTCCATTTTTGTCGACTATCTCAAATCCGGTTTTAGCTGCTTCAGAGAAGTCAATTGCACCCATTGTTCCGGCCCAGCAGGAAAGAAATCCGCGTTTCGCTGTTTCTGGCAGAAATCCAATCTGAGATATATGTATGCTTTCGCTTCGCATTTTTTTGAAATCGATAATAAATTCGATACTTTTATCTCCACAACCTGTTGCTGGATTTTTTACTGTTATCTGATATTTTTCCTTATCTTTGAATGGTTGCGAAAATCGCAAATACAATGTATGTGTGTATCTTGGTTCGAATTTCCATTCGCCTGATTTGACAAATTGTGAGCCTTTTGATTTTCGCCCGATTTGAATTAATGTGATTTTCGAGTTAGTTTCACCAGGACATTTAAGGATGTAGTTATTGCTTT